>JGI10211J34971_10000643_pt1 | contig 28849 bp, 24 predicted proteins | sample Etolagsediment_FD_34971 | JGI IMG/M metagenome (IMG submission 34971)
GCAGTAGAAGCCTTCTTGGCAGTAGAAGCCTTCTTAGATCTTGAACTTTTTTTAGCGACTTTCTTAGTAGAAGATGAACTTCCAAACAACTTACTAAATCCGAACATTATAAAATAAACGAAGAAAATATTATTTGAAACTATATTTTTTTAATAAATGCAAAAAATTAAATGGGTTTGGTGATTGTTCATAATTTACATCATTATAATATTTATCTCTAATCCTTCTTTTCTTTTTATCATCAACTATTTTTATAGGAACATATTCACTTTTATTATCTATAAAATCCTCTCCTAAAATAATATCTTCTATACTTCCTACACTAGATAAACTAGTTGAACGTACTTTAATATTATCCTTGCTATTTTTCCTTTTTTTAAATAAAATTCCTTACTATTTTTCCTGTTATTATTCATATATTGATTATATTTATATATTTATATTTTATTTACATCAAATTGTGTTGCAATTTTATTTAATAATTCTAACATATGTAGTTGATTTTTTTCTAAATCATTAATACGCTGTTCCAAATTAAATTCATTAGATTGCTCAAGAATTGGTATTTTTTTTAATTTTGAAAAAATATTACTAGAGTCATTATTTGTTTCTTCTATTTTAAAACTAACCTGTTTTTTTTCTTTATTATCATTTATAATAACATTAGATGGTTCATCATTTAAATTATCAGGTGTAGTAGGTATTTCTTTTTTTATATTTCCATTATTAATCCATTTTTCGGCTTCATTTTGGTCATAATTAGGAATTTCTAATTCCCTTTCTCTCGATGCCATCATTTCAGCAATTAATCTGTCCATTTCTCCTCCAATAGGCTTATCATTTTTGTCGTCAGAAAAATCAGGAGAATCAGGAATAGTAGGATTTAATAAATTATTCATTTCCTTTTGTGAATTCTCAAAACGTAAATTAAGTTCATTTTGCTTAGTATTTTTAATATCTTCGGCTTTATATACAACCTTAATTTTAGGAGTATTATTTTTTTCTCTCGATATATTCTTATTTAATTCCTGAATAGCCATTTTATTTTTTTCAATCAAAGACTTGTTTTCAATCTTATCTATAGCAATTATAGTATTTTCAAAAACGGTTTTAATAGTATTAAATTTATTATCAGGAATACCATGAAAAATATTATTTTCGTCGAGTAATGACCATAACATACCTTTATTTTCAGGAGTATTAATACTCATTTATAATTTTATATAAATAAGTATTTAAACTTCATTATAATTAAAATATTTTTGTCTTAATTTGAATACTTCTTCATCTTTAATTCTATTTTTAAGAAAGTATTCAGGTTGTTTATCATGTAACATACCAATAATAAAATAAAGACAATACATACCACATTCAGATTCGGTTTTTTGATGTTCTAATGTATTCTTATAAACTTCAAAGTCAATATTTAAGTTACGTCCTTGATTTTTAATTCTATCAATAAGAGTATTGACCTCTTTTGGTGCAGGATCACCATTACTATCAAAATAAATAATAAAACGTTTTTTGATATTTATAAATAAGGAAATCCAGTGCTCTCCTTCTTCATTATGAGGATCAGTATTTAAAATAATACCAATTTTATTTTTTCCCATTTTAATTTCATTTGCCAAATTAAATTTGCATAATTCTTCCCAAACACATTCACCAAAAAATTTATGACTATCAAAGTCGATAGGCGATGGTCCCAAAAAAACAAAACATTTATAATATTTTTCATATTGTTTCATAACTGATTCAATTTCTAAACTACTTAACCATTCATCCGGATTATTTTTCCATACACTAGGCATTTTAGGTGCAAACGTATAATTTAATAGTTCTTTATCTAAATTTCCATTCATAAAATTTTTGCGTAGCCAACAAGATTCTCTATCACATGAATTACCCATTTTAATTTTTAATTCATCCCATATTTCTTTAGGTTCATGACCTTTTATTTTATCTCTAGGATGCCTAATATTCCATAATGATTTCATCTTTAATAATGTATTATCAGTATAACATGTAAAAGGTTGTTTAGAATCAGGGTTAGGTGCACAGTTTAATTTCTTATATTTATTACTTCTTCTAGATTTATTTTTACTGGATTTTCTAGATTTTGTTTTCTTCATAAATATTATTTATATTTTTCTTTTTTTTAATACCCTTGTTTTTTAATTTATCATTCTTTAAATCATATTCTTGTTTCTTTGGAATAATTTCCTTTTTTTGCACATTTGTAGAAATCTTCTTTACATAATTATCAAGTGTAACTTTTTTTGTAGGTTTCTCTTTAAACATTAAATAATCATTTTTATCGGTGTCATTTGGTATATGATCTGTTAGTTTACAATCATTAAATGATAAATCTGAATAATTATCTTGTATAATATCTTTTTTATCTATAAATTTTAAATAACTAATACAATTAGCAATATATATATCAAATGGAGTAGTAATATTTGTATCTTTAATTTCTCTCTTATACAAACGTTTCGTTAAATCAAGAATCCTTTTTTTATAAAATTTTTTATCTTCTAAATAGGATGTTTCTTTAAAGTTGTGTTTTTTATTAAGAGTATTAAGTTGAGTTTTACTAACAAAATATTCTAACGTAATTTTATCAATATCATTCATATTATAATTAATAATTTATTTTAATTATAATAATTAAATGTATTTATGCTTTAATAAACTTGGTCTTACCATTTGGTTGTTTTACTAAATCGCCTACTTTGATTAATGCAGCACTATCTTCAGTTTCCTTAGCCAAATTAAAACTATCCAAATCATAAACCTCACCTAGTAGATGGGTTATATGCAAATACAGTAGGTTTGCCATTAATAGGAATTTTAACTTCTTTGGCTTCCCATTCAACAACACGCTTCTTTTGAGCTAAATCTACATTTAACTCTTCCGCTTCTATTGAAGGTTTAAAAGCAAAAACATACGGAGAAACTTTACCAAAACCAAAACATTTGATTTGTTCTTTTGAATTAGGATCTTTATATAATGAACAATCAATAGAAGCAGATTTTACACTTTCCAATAATCCATTATTAATATCCTCTTTTATTGTTGCTATTTCAAATAAAGCTTGATCACTAGTAAATGGAGTAGTTTTATCTCTCTTGCTTCGGTCTTTTAATCGCAATTGAATAGCCCGATCACCTGTAATTTGTGAAGGATCAAATTTCATTAAATATATAAATACAGATACAGTTCTATATTCGGGAGGCAAGTTTTGATGACTACATATTCTTCTAGCTCTTCCAATAACTTGTTCAATTCTTACAGGATGCCAATAGGGTTCAACAATATGAACATAACGAGTATTTTTAAGTGAAATACCCTCAGCCCCGGATGCAGAAATCATTAATAATTTAATAATATTTCCATAAAAATTATTGGATGATATAATCCTCAATTTAGATACAATTGTTTCAGGAACATAATCCCAATCACTATTATAAATATTTCTTATAATTTCCTTTTCATCTGCTTCTTCAGTACCTGTATATAAAGCAAATGTAGGCTTGCCCATATTTTCTTCACTAATATCCAAATCCCATTCACCGGTTTCATTTTTCTTAATTTTAAATTGTGTAAATCCATTTGCTTCAAAAACCAATTTTAAAATACCAATACCTTCCAAAGTTCTAAATTGACTATATATTAAATGTAAACCTTCAAAAGTCTTGTCTTGAACATTTTCCAATATATTTAAAAATTTAGGACTATAAATCTCTAATTGATCTGTATTTAAATATTTTTCTTTATTTTCATCCAAAAAATCATATGCAGTTTTTAATCTAACAGAATAATCTTTATCAGATACTTTTGCAGCATCTGATTCAATAACATCAAGATCATCAGCTCCATATAATCCATCAGGATTATTAATTCTTTCTTCAGCAGTAATATCATCTAATATATCTTCATCAGCTTTTTTGGTTATAGCACTCTCAATATCTTCACCATCTTTTGGCATAGGTCTAGGAAAATCAGGAGGAAATACATAATTACAAAAAGCTCTTGAAAAAATTCTATAAGTAGAAACAGAATCAGTAAATAAATCTCCCAATCTAGCCCTTTTTTTAGCTTGACTTTCTTCTAGTTTTCTTTCAGCAGCTCTTGCTTTTTCATATACACCAAATTGATAATCACTCATGGGAATTTCCATTATTTTCAAATCAACATCTTTATTATAAGAAGGCATCAATTGTTCTTGTGCACTTCTAAAATATGATGTTAATCCTAATATACGACGTTTAAACAAATTCTCATTTTTTAAACTACCAGTTTCAGGATTTAAAAATAGATTTTGAAAAGTAGTTAAATTATCAGGTAATGCCTTATAATTATCGATTTTAATACCTGATGTAAAAATAGAAATATCATTTTTATCTAATCGAGATGCAATAATACGTTCAAATTCTTCATCTGTTAATTCACCTCTTTTTCCTGCTTTGAAATTCGTAACACCTTTATATGTGCCATCTTTTTCAACATTAATAAATCCAAATGGGTTACGTGTAACAGTAAGCATTTTAGTCGAAGGTTTATATTCCAAATAATCTAATATATTCAAGTCTTTAAATATATCTTTCATTTCTTCCTTACCAATTTTGCGAGACGTTTTAATATTTAAAGGTATATTCCAAGTTTTAATATATCCTCTTAAAATATTAAACAAAATGGCAATTTCATTAGGATAATTAATAATAGGAGTACCTGATAAAAATATAATTCGCGCATTTTTTGCAGATAATAAATATTCATATAGTCTCATGGATAATGATTCAGGTCTTTGTAATTTATTTACAATTCTACTAACAAAATTATGTGCTTCATCAATAACAATAACTTTATCATCAAATGGATTAATAGAATAATCTAAAGTTAAAGTTCTTAAATGTCGATTTTGCAAACCATTATAATTAATAAATTGATATTTAACTGATATCATTTCGTTTAATTGTAAATCGAGTTTTTTCTTTTGTTCAGCAGTTAATTGATCAAAATTGGATTTTTCTTTAACATTAACTAACCATGCACCACCATGTTTAATAATAAAATCTTCAGGCAGATTTAAAACACTTGATAAAACAGGCACCAAATCTTTATTTGATAATATACTAACAAATTGCCAATATTGATTTTTTTTAAATAATTTATCACCACAATTTTTTAATTCCTCCAAAAAATTTCTTCTTAAAGAAGCAGGTGTCATAACAATAATTTTCTTTTGTGTTTTTAATCCTTCTGCAATAGCAATAGATGAACAAGTTTTACCACTTCCTAAACCGTGATATAACAATAAACCTCTATATGGAGTATATATGTTTAAATAATCTCTCACAATTTTTTGATGTGTTAATAGTTCAAACTCTCTAGATCCTTTATTTTCACAACTAATAGATGTAGATTGGTCCTTAATTTCTTCTTTATAAGGTTTAAATAATGCATTAATAAAATTGATAAAAGTCTCACGATTATCCATATAATATCCGTTGGCTCGGATTAAAACCTTTTTATCCTTTGTAGGTAATCGATCTTTCATTAAAGTATCTCCAATTTTAATAGAACTAGTATCAATTTCAGCAATAACCTTTTCTTCAGGAGCTTTTGTTCTTCTCTCTTTAGGTGCGGAGACCTGTGTTTTAGTAGTTTCAGATGCTTCAGGTATAAGCTTAAGCTTTGTTTTAAGTTTTTTAGATTTGGGTTTAGGAGGAATAGGTTCAGAAATAATACTAATATCTTTGGGTTTTTGTGAAACGACCTTAAGTTGTAAAGAAGTTAAAAAACTGTTTCTATCAAAATCACTATCTTTGGTTTGATCAATAATTTTAGTTTTAAGAGCAACTTTTTCTTCAACTGCAGGTTGAACTATTTTTATTTCAATTTGTTCTGATTTTTTAGGAATAGGTTTTACTTTTAATTTGTCTAAAATCTTATTTCTATCAGACATATATATTAAATCAAGACATAAAAAAACTGAATTATTCTAATAACTTTAATGATTCCTCACAAGCCATTTGTTCAGCCTTTTTCTTAATTTTATGAAGACCTTTACCAAGAAAAATAAAAGCAGTACCATTTTTTTCCTTCATATCATGAATCATTTCAAAAGAATTAATATCTTTAAAATCAATAGCTTGATCAATTTCAACCTCATGTATAGCTTGACCTAAACAAATATAAACCCCCATTTCATATCCTATTTCAGGATCAACGTTAATTTCAATATAATGAGGAGTAACCTTGAATTCTTTTTGAATCTTAACTTGTAAAATATTTTTAAAATTATCATCATCTTGAATTAACTTTTCCCAATTAACATGTTTCTCAAAAATATTTTCTACAAATATTTGAGCCATTTGAAATCCAGGTCCTGTTACAAATACTGATTGAAACCACGCATCTTCATCTTTAATATCAATTTTGTTAAAATCGAGAAATAATGCACCTAAAAATGCCTCAAATAAACAGCCCAATTTTTTTAAATTAGTTCTAGTTTTTTTTTCTTCAGCATGTTTTGAAATAATATACCATTTATGTAAACCCATTTCTAATGCCAATTTACCGATAGATTCATTTTTAACTAAAGCAATTTTTTTTTCAGTCATAAAACCTTCATTTTCTTTTGGAAATCGTCTATACAAATAATATTTAGTAATACATTCCAATACTCCATCCCCTAAAAATTCTAAACGTTCATTTGATTTAGTACTTAATTCTAAACAATTAAAAGGTCTTTCAGTAATAGTGATATTTTCTTGTATATTTTGTAAATTAGGACGTTTAGTATAAGATTTGTGTATAAATGCACGTCTATACAAATTATAATTATGTATTTTAGAAGGTAAACCATATTTCTGTAAAATAGAATTAATGTCTTCTTGTTTAATCTCTATATTATTTGGATTATAGGGATTAAACACTAATCCTTCATCGGATTTAATAATATCATCATCATTCGTAATTTTAGTAGTCATATATATAATTAAATATATATTTTTAAGTATATTTACTATATTTCTTATAGTTAAAAAAAAAAATATTTAGAGATTATATAATGCCAGTTGGATACATGCAAGGTAGTAAAAGAGCGAGAAGTACCCCTTCTATTGCTAATCAAACATCTATTTTTGGAATAATGGGAGGTTTAGCTCCTCGTGTTGGTCTTAATGATCAAGCTGTATACAGACATCAACAAATCAAGGGTGGTAGAGGTCTTCCACAATTATATAATAAACCAATTCCTTTCCAATTGAATTATTTAAGAACGAATAAATTATTATCAGTTAATCCTCTATCTTCCGGAGGTGTTGGAAAGAAAGTATTGATGTTTAGATAAATTAAATACATAATATATTATCTAATATAATAATATATTATGCCACAAAGAAATGGATATAAAAGTCATAGAGGCCGTTCAGGTGTTGCTAGAAAAGTTCAATTTGGTGGTCCAAGTGGAACAAATGGTATTCAACCAAGTGTATTAGTTGATATTGATCAAAAACAATTAAACGATTATTTAGTAGCAAATCAATCAAAAATAGATAATCAATTAATCAATTTACCTTTTCATGGAACCGACCTTGCAATACTTGCATTAAGTCAATCTGCCAAATTTACAATCTATTTAAGTGATTTTTATTATCGTGATGGTAGTACTAATATTATACCATATTCAACTGCTCTTCCTAATCCTAATTATAAAGAAAATATTGCTGATTTAGCAGCATATTTTAGAACTACACCAACAAATATAATTACTAGTTTAAATCGTGAAATAGGAACTGTTGCTGGAAATCCTTCTTTTACTGCTGCAGGAAAAATGAGAAATTGGAGCATAAGTAGTGTAAAAGTAAAGACTTCATATTTTGGAGGTGTTAAGAAAGGTGGTGGTGCACCAAGTGGTACAGGATTTATGATAGCATCATCGTCATCACAAGCATTCCAACCAGCAGCACCAGCATTAAGACCAAATTATCTATTTAGATTCCGTCAAAATTTTGCTCCAAATGCTTCACAACCAGGTGCAGGTGGACCATCAATTTAAATATATATTTATAAGTAATTAAAAGTAATTATTTATAAATAATCATGTTTATAAAAATAGATTCGAGAGAAAGCGATTTAATGATAAATTTAAATTTATTATTTAAAGAACATAGTCATGAAATAAAATTAGAGTCATTACCAGTTGGAGATATAATTTTATTAAATAAAGAAAACAAAGAAAAGGTAATATTTGAGAGAAAATCTCTCTATGATTTGGCAGCAAGTATCAAAGATGGTAGATATAAAGAACAATCATTTAGATTAAATGGAAATGAATTACATAATCATAATATAATATACGTAATAGAAGGAGATTTTGAAAAATATAATGCTCAAAAAGGACGATTAGATAAGAAAACGTTATATTCATCATTAATAACATTAAATTATTTCAAAGGGTTTTCAGTAATAAGAACAAAAAATATAAATGAAACTTGTGAAATAATAATAAATTTTGCAGATAAATTAGAAAAAGAATCAACACGAGAATCATATTATGAAAATGAAAAACTAAAAATGGGAATTTCAATAATAAATGAAACAAATTATTGTGAAGTAATAAAAAAAGAAAAGAAAAATAATATTAATACAGAAAATATAGGTGAAATAATGTTGAGTAATATACCGAGTGTAAGTAGTAAAAGTGCAATAACAATCATGAAAAAGTTTACAAATATAAGAAATTTAATAAAAAGTTTAGAAGAAAATGAAAATTGTTTAGATGATATAAAAATAATGTGTGAATCGGGAATGACACGTAAAATAAGTAAACCATGTATTGAAAATATAAAAAAATTTCTATTAAGTTAATATATAATGTCAAAAGATATCACTAGATATATAGGGTTTATATTTTTAGCATTAATAGGATTATTAATATTTAATATGGCATATAAAAATTATGAAAAATATCATGAAGGATTTACTGGTGATGTAAGTTCTCAAATAATAGAAAAAAATACAGCAGATATAAAAAATGCAACAGAACAATTAAAAGATAAATTTTTATTAAATAAATATCGTAGTGATTGGGAAAATTTAATTATAGCTGTTGAAGATAAAATTAGTGCAACTGTATTAGCTTCATTACCTGAATTATCTGAAACATTAAATAGAAATAATGAAGAAGAAGGTTTAGAAAAAGTATTAAAGAAAGTGCAAGGGTTAAATGAATTAAATAAATTTAGAGGTACGTTAAATGATAGTATGAAATATTTAGATGGATTAAAGTAAATATTATAATATAATAACAATAATTATTATATTATGCCCAAAGTTATAATAACCAAAAATAAAATATCAGGTTTAGCTACTGGCAGGACGATGTATGTTTATGGTAAATAATAAATAAAATTAATAAATTATTTATTATTTAAACAATTTATATATGACACAACGTTATTTACAAGAAGATACAGATTTAACAGATTGGACAGTAAGATCAAATAGTTTATTTTCAAATACTAATTCTGATTTAACATTTAATGCTCAAGATGGTTCCGGAATAGCTGTTTTAGGAAACAGTTATTTTAAGCTTCCTGTAGGTCCATCAAACGAACGACCACCTTTAGCGGCAAATGGATATTTTAGATTCAATACAACAACTAATTATATTGAATATTATTCAGGTATACAAAGTGATTGGGTTACAATTGCTAGTCCACCTACAATTACATCCATTAGTCCATTAATTATTAGTGATAATAATGCTGTAGGATATGATCCTTCTATAAATATAGTTGGTGGTAATTTAGGTACAATAAGTAATCCACCTACAGTAACATTTATTGATGTATCAAATAGTAGTACTGACCCTTTAGGTAATACTTATTTAAGTCAATCAGTTACTGTTGTATCAAATAATCAACTATTAAATGCAACTATTCCTACAAATGTATTTGATTTTTCAAATTTAGAACCATTTAAAGTAAATGTTCAAAATTCTGATACTAATTTGTCTGTTACATCAAATGATTCTTTTTTTATAAATGAAGTACCAGTATTTACAAACACTTTAGTTCAAGGAATATATTATGCAGTTTTAACCGAACAAGTAAATACAGGATATACGTTAGCAGGTGAATTAGATTTAACAGCTACTGACCTTAATCATCCACTTAGTGATTTAACATTTAGTAGTACAAATATAACTGCTATAAATGGTGGTTCATTAACATTAAATTCGTCTACTGGCGCAATAACCGGGACATTACCTGCTGCAAATCGAACCCAACCAGGAACAGCATATAGTTTTGATGCAACGGTTACAGATACATCAGGTGGTTTTACTACAAGAACATTTCATTTTCTAACAAATAATTATGCTGACATATCTAATATTGATTTTGATGGTCAAATAGATATAGCATATAGTGGTGGTTCCTTTTCTCCTGCTGGGCAAACAATAATAACATTCAAAGATACATCATCTACAGCACCTGGAACTACAAGACTTGGAAATATAAGATTTAATTTTTCAGGAACAATTGATGCTTTATTAGTTGGAGGAGGTGGTTCCGGTGGTGTTTCTAATGGACAAGGGAGTGGTGGTGATGGTAGTGGAGGTGGTGGTGGTGGTGGTGGAATGGTTGAAGTTACAAATGGAAATATTACAGGTGCTACATCTATTAGCATTCAAGTTGGTGCAGGTGGTGCTGCTAAAAGTGCTTCTACTAATGGGAGTATAGATGCTGCAAATGCATTAGCACAAAGAGGTAATCCTGGTGATAATACATCGATGACTGGTTTTACAACTGCTTCCGGTGGAGGAGGAGGTGGAGGATGTTTAGATATAAATAGTACTGATGGGACTACTCCACCGCCATCACTGGCAGATGTTCTTGCAGCAGAGGCGAATTCATTTGGTGGTAATGGTGGTAGTGGTGGTGGTGGTGGTGGACAAGATAGTGCTGGAGGAGCAGCACATACTACAGGTACAAGTCCTTTTATAGGTGGTGGTACTTCAACCCAATCAAGTGCTGCCGCTTCTATAGGAATAGGATACGGAAATGATGGTGGATATGGAACAACAAATACAGCAGGGGATATGGGAGGTGGTGGTGGTGGTGCTGGAGCACCAGGTACAGGAGCAACAGATGCTACAAGTGCTGGTAGCGGTGGAGCTGGTAGAGCAAATAATATAACCGGTTCATCTGTAACATATGCTGGTGGTGGAGGAGGTGGAAGTAATAATGCAGGCTATCCTCCTGGAAGTGGTGGTTCGGGAGGAGGTGGACAAGGTGGTGATGACGTAAGTAATCAACAATCAGCTGGTACAAATTTTTTAGGAGGCGGCGGTGGTGCTCCTGGAGGAGATGCTCTTAATCCAAGTGTAAGACCTTCTGCACCAGGTGGTTCAGGTGTATTAATTATTAAATTCAATAATACCCAATCTTCAATAACAGGGTTTGGTACTTAATTAAATTATAAAATAAAAAAATTATTTATAATTTAATTTTATAATGTCATTAAGAAATTTACAACCTAATAACGATTCTTCAAATTGGTATGTAAGGGCAAATACATTAAGATCAAATACAAATAGTAATTTAACGATGAATGCTTTAGATGGATCGGGAATAGTAGTTTTAGGAAATTCGTTTATACAATTTCCTGTTGGATTATCAAATGAAAGGCCTATTGCGCCAGGAAATGGTTATTTTAGATATAATACAACCTCTAATTTACCTGAATTTTTTACAGTAGCAAGTGGATCATGGACTTCAATAACATCACCTCCATCTATTTCGTCTATAGATAGTTTTGTTGCAGAAAATCCATCTTTAGTGGGTGTTGATCCTTCTATAAATATTTTTGGTACTAATTTTGGAACATCATCAAATAGTGTAGTATTCATAGATGTTTCTAATAATCAAAATGATCCATCAGGTAATCAATATTTATCTACGTTGGTTGAAAGTATTAATATAGGAACACGTGTTAGAGCGGTCGTTCCTCAAAATGTGTTTGATAATTCAAATTTAGAACCTTTTAAAGTATTACTAACAAATAATGATACAAATCAATCGGTTACATCTAGTCAAACATTTTTAATAAATCCTCACCCCATTTTTACAACACCCTATATATCAGGCACTATTTATGCAAATCTGTTTATAAACACTTCTTTAACATTAGCGGGTGAGTTAGATATAAGTGCTGTAGATCCTGACGGCTCATCAGTAACAATAACTAGTCCAAATATAACTAGTCTTTCAGGTATAACAGGAATAAGTGCATCAGGTATTGTTACAGGTACACTTAGTGAACCTAGTTCGAAAATTACAGATTCATATACTGCTAAAGCAGAAGATACTATAGGAGGAATAACACAGCAAACATTTTCATTTACTTATAGTGGATTTGCTGATATAAGCGCACAACCAGGGTTTACAGCTTCGAATGTATTATTAACTAGATACGAAGATAGTGGTGGAACCCAAATATTTAGTCCACAAGTAGGAGGATATACAATAAAGACATTTAGGCATAATAGTACAACTGCTCCAGGTTCAACAATTACTGGCCAAATAAAGTTTAACTTTAGTGGAGATGTAGAATATTTAGTAGTTGGTGGTGGTGGTGGTGGCGCCTGTACTACAGGTGGTAGTGGTTGTGGTGGTGGAGGAGGAGGAGGGGGTATGTTAGGTGGTGATGGAAGTGTGTTAGCTGTGACGGGTGGAGCAACATTATATAATATCCAAGTAGGTGCTGGTGGTGGTGGTGGTGATAGCAGTACATCAAGAAATAATGGGGATAACTCGAATATTGGAAATGGGGGTCAAGGAGCATCGTCAATATTTTGGACTGCAGAGGCATATGGTGGTGGTGGTGGTGGTTCGTCGGATGATGCTACTTTTGTTGCTCGTGGTGGGTCAGGGACTTTGGTAGGTTCTGCAGGTGGGAATGGTGGTGGTGACAATACTACAACTCAACCTACAAGACCTGCTGGAAACTCAGCTCAAGGAGGCTATGGTGGAATTGGTTCATCAGCTAATAGTGGTGATATGGGAGGTGGTGGTGGTGGCGCAGGAAGGAGAAATGGTGGAACAGCGTATGATACAGGAACAGTAGATCATATAGATACAACTGGTGCTGGTGGTGGTACAGATCCACCTGCACCTGGTCCAAGAGCAGGTTATGGAGGCCTAGGTGATTCAACTGATATTGCTGCATCGGGTACAAGTACAACATATGCAGGCGGTGGTGGTGGTGGATCTAATAATACAGCTGCTGGAGCAGGTGGTAGTGGTGGTGGTGGAGCAGGTGGATTAAATGCAAGTGGATCTGATGGAACAAATTATCTTGGTGGAGGAGGAGGTGGTAGTCAAGGTGGGAATACAGCAGGAAATGGTGGATCAGGTATAGTAATATTAAGATTTAGATCAGATCAAGCATCATTTACAGGATTTTAGAAATAATATGGTATTTAGGTTTTTTAAAATAAATTATAATAAAAAATTATTATTACAATTTATATGACCGATAGATATTTACAACCAAATAATGATTCAACAGACTGGATAGTTAGAGCAAATACTTTAAGAAGTAATACTAATAGTGAATTAACTTACACAGCAAGAGATGGTAGTGGTAATGCATTATTAGGAAATTCATTTTTTCAGTTTCCAGTAGGAACAACTGCAGAGAGACCTCCATCAGGACAAAATGGTATGATAAGATTTAATATAACAACAAACTATTTAGAGTATTATGTAGAGCAATCATCATCATGGGTTTCAATAGCCTCACCACCTGTAATAAATTCATTATCTGCAAATTTTATTTCAGATAGTAGTGCTGTCGGGTACGATCCATCGATAAATATACTAGGAAATAATTTAGGTAGTGTATTTCCACCATCAATAACTTATGTAGATAATACTGGATCAACAAGTGATCCATCAGGAAATGCTTACACAGCTTCAACAGTTAACATAATATCAGCAAATACAGAAGTTAGAGCGACCATACCTACAAATGTGTTTGATAATTCAAATTTAGAACCATTTAGAGTACAAGTATTAAATAATGAAACAAATTTGAGTGCTATTTCAAATATATCAACCGCATCATTTTTCATAAATGCGCATCCATTTTTTACAACACCGATAATAAGTGCAAATTTATATGCAATTAGATATATTGAAGATGGACAAACAGAAAATGTAACATCAACAGGTAGTTTAGACATTTCAGGTATAGATCCGGATGGTTCAACAAGTAATATAACAATAACAAGTTTAAATATAGCATCAATACCTGGAATAACTGGAGTAAGTACAGGTGGAAAAGTATCAGGAACTTTATCATCTGTAAATACAGAAGTAACATATAGTTATCAGGCAAAAATAGAAGATGTTAATTTAGGATTTGAGCAAAGAACATTTAATTTTGCAGTAAGACCTTTTGCAGACGTATCAGCAAATTTAGGTACAGGTGTTTATCAAGAAAATATATATTATTTAGATTCAGGTGGTTCACAAGTATCAAATCCTGAGGTAGGTGGAGAGACAATAGTAATATATACATTAGTTAGTCAAACATCAACAAGTAGTGGAACAATAAGATTTAATTTTAGTGGAAATGTACAATATTTATTAATAGGTGGTGGAGGAGGAGGTGCGTTTGTTAGTAGTACACCATCGAGTAATGGTGCTGGTGGTGGAGGTGGTGGTGGTGGTTGGTTAGATGGTACAACAAGTATTACAGGTGCCTCTAATTTAACATTACAAGTCGGAGACGCGGGTGTAGCTGGTGTAGCAGGGAATACAGTAAATAATGGAAATAATTCAAATGATGGAAATGGTGGTCAAGGTGGAAATACCATTTTTGGATCTTTAACAGCATATGGCGGTGGTGGTGGTGGTTCGTCGGATGATTCTACTTTTGTTGCTCGTGGTGGGACAGGGACTCTAGTAGGTTCTGCAGGTGGAAATGGTGGTGGTGACAATACTACAACTCAACCGACAAGACCTGCTGGAAATGTTCAAGGTGGTCAAGGTGGATTGGGTACGTCAGCTAATGTTGGTGATTGTGGTGGTGGTGGAGGTGGAGCAGGAAATAGAAATGGAGCAAGTGTATATAGTGATGCTGATGTTGATCATCGAGATAATAGTTTTCCAGCCCCAAATAGAGCTGGCTTAGGAGGTACAGGTGGTACCACTACAATTATACCAACCTCCTTATCATTAGCTGTTCAAGTTGGTGATATTAGTGGTGGAAATATTTATTTTGCAGGTGGTGGTGGTGGAGGTAGTAATGTAGCAAGTGTAGCAGATGGTGGATTAGGGGGTGGTGCTGATGGTGGATTAGGTGCTGGTGCTGGTGCTACAACAAATAATACAGGTGGTGGGGGTGGGGGTGATCAATATGCTGGAGGTGCTGGTTCTGCAACAAGAGGTGCAGCAGGTGTAATAATATTAAGATTTGATTCAGATCCAAGTGTAATAACAGGGTTTTAAGTGGGGGTTATGCGACGAAGTCGCGCTCTTTAAGTTGTTTTAATATATTATTTACTAAAACAACTTAAATATCCGTTAAATATTATTATTAAATGGAAAGACCATCATGGGAAGAATATTTTAAAGAAATCGTTTCTGTTACTGCCAAACGTTCTTGCTGTGAACGTCTTCAAGTCGGTTGTATTATTGTTAAAGATAATAGAATTATTGCACAAGGTTATAATGGATTTTTACCTGGATTCCCACATGAATCTATTTTAAGAGATAATCATGAACAAGCTACTGTTCATGCTGAACAAAATGCTATTACTGATTGCGCTAAACGGGGAGTCAGTTGTGATGGAGGTACAGCTTATATTACACATTTTCCATGTATTAATTGCATGAAAATTTTATGCGCTAGTGGAATACAAAATATTTATTACATTCATGATTATAATAATGATAATTTAGTATATTATTTTAAAGGACTTTCCAAAATTAATGAATTTAAAAAAATTTAAATTACTTATTTGCGTCATAATATCCTGAATCTACTACCTTTTGACTATATTCTACACCACCCCAATTTACATCCATCGGATTACTACTTACTGCTTTTGATTCTTCCATATGAAACATTTTATCTAATGGAGTATATTCACCTTCATACATATTCATAGGATCATATCCAGGATATGAATTTTCATTATATGGAGGATCATCCCTAGATGCATCATACAACTTTGTTACTGGCATTTCTTTTTCTCCTAAAGGTACTTGTGCGTTTTTATAAGGTAATGTTGGTGGTAATCCACCTTGTAAATCAGTTGGACTAGGTCTTACTTTATAAATTGGTTTTCCTTGTGTATCATATGAATGCTGTAAAAATAATACTGGACAATTTATATTTTGGCTTTTTTGCCAATTTAAAAATTCTACATAATCTTCTAAATTATTGAATTTAATAGGATTTACTCCAGGTATATTGGCTTGTTTAGAATTATGTAAATATATTTCACTCCCTTTTTGAATTAAAATATTGGGACACGATGGATTATTATTATCAAACCCTTCGTATATATCTGAACTCTTATAACTACATGTAAAATATAATCCTAATATAAAAACTACAATTATAAAGATAATTTTTGACATATTATATAAATTATATATATTTTTTATAAATTCTATTTAGTTATTATCTAAATATAATTTATATGAAAATTATTTATGTTAATAATAAAAATTCTTCTCAATTTGAAGCTGATGAAATAAATAATGATATTTTTGCAAAATATTATAGTCCAACATGTCCTGCATGTATTAGTATGGAACAAGATTGGGATGATATGTGTAACGATCTTGAACAAAATTACGATGGAGACCTTACTATTGCTGCATTTGATCCTGATGCTATTAATAATTTTTATAATATTCATAAACGTATTGATGGTTATCCTACTATGATGATTTTAAAAAATGGGAAAAAACATCATGAATATCAAGGCAACCGAACAAAAAATGATATGATTCAATATCTCCTAGATAAAAAACTTATTTCTAAAAAAATGAAGGGAGGTAGTAAATCTCTCATCAATACTAACAATAAAAAATGTTCTGATGGCAAATTTAATCTATGTTGCCCTCATATGCCTCTTGATAGTAAAGGACGATATGCTGCTACTACATTATCACGACCACATATATTACACTTAAATGGACAAAAATTTCGTTTTTTTACTTGCTGTCAAATGTGTGCAAAACAAATGATTTCATTAGCTAAATCTAACCCTAAAAAATTTAAATCTATGTATGTAGAAAAAATTCAAAATGGCAAGATTTATTTTAAGCACAAAAATACTAAGAAAATGGTTCAAATCGGTGTACAAATTAATCATTCCACTAGAAAAAATAAAAAAGGGGGTTCTTTAAACTTTAAAAATGACCTATCTATTAATAATTTGCAAAATTTGAAGAAGGAAGCAATTATGACGATAGAAAATAGTCTTAGAGAAAATTCATTAAGACCTTATTCCAGTAAATCAAGTACTACATTCAACTATCAAGACAAAGAAGGATTTAGTCAACAAAAGAATATGTTTCCATTTTGTCTTGAGAGAGGATTAAAACAAAATTGTGATGGTAAGTTCGAGTATTTAGATCAAGGTCTACCAGCTTATAAAAATCTATGTAGAAAGAGTCCTGGATTTTATAATTTTTGTATTCCATCAAACAGAAAATTTAATCCTTCAACTACTTCTGATAATAAAGAAGCTTCAAAACAAGCCTATTTATTTTTAATATTAGTTAATCTTTTATATAATACAAGTGTAATAAATTTTATTCAAAACATGATTGATGATGATTCCCTATTCCCTGAGGATGTTACCGAAGCGAAAAGGGCACAAATTGAAAACTCCATATCAAAGAAAGAGAGTGATAGAGGACTGATTAGACAATCAATTCGTAATACTAACCCTGATATAAGTGAAGAGAGTCTTAATAAAGATGTCAACGAAGAAATAGCGAGAATAATCAAAAAAAAATTCAAAGCCTGGGAGAATGAACAAATTGGTTCAGTTGTAGAATTTATTATATATCAAATAATAGATGAAATTTTTAAAAGCACAAAACAAATAAATAATACATCTGATATAATTGACACTATTATTGAAACAATTCCAAATATAGCTGAAACAAATGATAAAATGACTCCTGAGCAGGTGACAGAAAAGTGTGGAATATATCCTATGATGAATCCATGTCCAAGAAGTGTTAAAATGGAAAATAATGCCCAGTACAATATATTAAGAAATACGTTAACAAGTGTTTTAACTGAATTACAATCACCACCTCCACCTCCACCACCTGCAAAAGGGCGAAGTTGGTTCTCTTCATCTAAGCGGGGCGTCAAAAACGTCGAATTCAAAAATGAAACAGATGTACAATCAGTAGACCCTATATATCCTGATGACAGAGAGTTTCTACAAAGTCCCTCCGAAGATACAGATACATGGAAAGCAGTAGTACCATCTGTATATGGTAATACAACGTCTCCGTTGAAGAAAAGTGATTCGAGTACAAAGAAAAGTTGGAATCCGTTTAAAGGAGGAAAAAAGAAAACACGAAAAAATAAATCATGTATAGGAAGGAGAGATGGAAAAAAAGGGTGCAGAACATGCTGTAAAACAAAAAAAAAATATAAAAAATGCATAAAAAAATGTATGAGAGGATATTAAATAGAATAAGGTGAATTAGAAAAAGTAATATTTTGAAGATTATGATTGGTAGTAGAAGAAGAAATAAGAGGGGTTAAATGATTAAGAATATGTAATTTCATTTTATCAAAATTATCAAAAGTATGATATGTATTTTTAGAATGTTTATCATATAACATGTCATTAGATTCGTGTTGAATTAATTTATAAATATTAAGTTTTTCAATAATATCACATTTATTAAATATAATATAATTACATCCATTAACATAAATAGCTTTTTTCAATTGTGATAAATTTAACCAATTGCATTTTCGTTTTCTTCCAGTAGTAGATCCAAATTCATTACCAAATTTGCCTAATTGTTCAAGTTCGTCATCATTTGGTTGAAAATCTTCATTATTACCAACATAAGTATCATAAATTTTACAAACTCCATATATATTTCTAATAGATGTGACAGGAATACCGGATGTTCCAAGATTAGATGACAAACAACTACTAGATGTGCAATATGGATAATTACCCCAATCGATATCTAACATAAATCCTTGAGCCCCTTCAGCTAAAATAGAAACATGTTGACTGTGACTACTACTAAAATAATTGGGAATATCAATAATATTTATTCTCATTCTAGAAATTTTATCTAAAAAATCAGAAATAACAAGACCTTTTCTATTAATTTTATCTGAATAACATGGTCCAATACCACATCCTGTAGTGCCAATTTTATTATTATTATTATCAGTAATAATATGTTGATTAGTTATAACATGGGCATTATGTGCAATATATATTAATTCTCTTACGAATTTAACACCTAGATCTTCTAAATACTTAATTTCAGTTTCTAATTTATCTAAATCGACAACACATCCGGAACCGATAATACATGGTTTTTCTAATAAAATGCCACATGGAATTTGATGTAAAACAAATTTTGTATTAGTATTTTCAATATGAATAGTATGACCAGCATTTGGTCCACCATTAAAACGCAAACAATATTGATATGGTATAGTTTTAATTAAGTTATAACAAACTTTGCCTTTACCTTCATCACCATGTTGTAATCCAACAATAACATCACAAATAACCATTAATAAAGATTAATAAATAATTCTTAAATACTTTTATATATTTTTAAAAAAAATTGATAAAAATAATTAGATATATAATTTTATATAAATCATGGAAAAACTAGATCAATCATTTAAATTATTGGATTTTAATATATATGATCATGCTATAAAGGATGATACGTCATCTGATAGCGAGGAAGATCAATATAGTAAATATGATAATAAAAAATTTACAATACAATCATTTGGTATAAATGAAAAAGGTGAAACATTTTGTGTATTTATACAAGGGTTTGAGCCATTCTTTTATATAAAAGTAGGAGATGATTGGACAATAGATAAAAAATTAGAATTCTTGTCGCATATAAAAAATAAGATAGGAAAATATTATGAGAATTCGATAACAGAATGTAAAATAATAAAAAGGAAAAAATTATATGGTTTTGATGCAGGGAAGGACTATAAGTTTGTTTTATTAAAATTCAAAAATACAATTGCTATGAATAAAGTTAAAAATTTATACTACAAGTCGTCAAAAACAGGAAGAAAATTATTAGAAAAGGGATATTTGTTTAGTGAATGCTATACAGAATTATATGAAGCAAATATTCCTCCATTATTAAGATTCTTTCATGTAAAAGATATTAGTCCATCGGGTTGGATTTGTTTACCTTTGAAAAAGGTGAAAAATAGTGTAATGAAAAGTACTACTTGTGATTACGAATATAATATTCATTACAAAGATATTATTCCGTTGAATGATAAGGAAACATTAGTTCCTTATAAAATATGTAGTTTTGATATAGAAGCTAGTAGTAGTCATGGTGATTTTCCAGTACCGAAAAAGAGTTATAAAAAGTTGGCTACAAATATGGTGGAGTATATAGAAAATAATGAATATATGGATGAATCAATATTAACAAAAATAATAAAAACTGCATTTGGTTACGATGATTATCAGGATATTGACAGAGTATATCCAAAAAAGCAACCATCAATAACCGAGTTAAATGCATTAATAAAAAAAATAAAAGATTGTAAAATAGCGGAATTAAGGAGTGCATTATCAAATCAAAATACAATTGAGAAGATGTTTGAAAATATTATAGAAGAAGAAGAGGATGACGAATATACAGTAAATAAAAGGTCAAATGTGGATGATAAATTATCTTTATTAGAATTAATAAATAATAAGAATGTAAAAAGAGATGAAAAAATAGATCATATAAATGCGGCATTTGAAACAGCCAATTTTCCGACATTAGAGGGTGATAAAGTGACATTTATAGGTTCAACCTTTTGGCGTTATGGTGAGGAAAAGCCATATTTAAATAATTGTATTGTATTGGATACATGTGATCCTTTAAAAGAAATAGAAAATAGTGAAATAGAAACATATACAAAGGAGAGACAAGTGTTAATGGCATGGAAAAATCTGATTCAAAAGGAGAATCCGGATATTATAATAGGATATAACATATTTGGTTTTGATTATCAATTTATATTTCAACGTGCAATAGAAAATAATTGTGTAGATGATTTTTTGAAATTATCTAGAAACAAGGAGGAATTTTGTGGTACAAAGAATTTGGAAAATGGTGAAATAAATATTGAAGAAAGTAAAATAGTAATTGCTAGTGGGGAGCATGATTTAAGATATATTAAGATGAATGGAAGATTGCAAGTAGACTTATATAATTATTTCCGTCGTGATTATAATTTGACATCATATAAATTGGATTATGTATCAGGGTATTTTATAGGTGACGATGTAAAAAAAGTGGAGCATAATGATGGAAATACAAAAATATATAGTAAAAACTTGACGGGATTATTGAATGATAGTTTTATAAATTTTGAGGAAACGAGTCATTCAACAGATTATTATAAAGATGGCCAAAAATTCAAGGTATTTAATGTGGACGAAGAATCGGGTACGTTTGAAATAGAAGGTATTGAAAGTCCTGATATGACAAAACATGTAAAATGGGGATTAGCAAAGGATGATGTATCGCCACAAGATATTTTTAGAATGACAAATGAGGGTCCAAAGGAGAGGGGTGTTATTGCAAAATATTGTATTCAGGATTGTAATTTGGTTCATTATTTGATGAACAAAATAGATGTGATGACTGGATATGTAGAAATGGCAAAAATTTGTAGTGTACCGGTAAATTTCTTGGTAATGAGGGGTCAAGGAATAAAATTGACGAGTTATATTGCAAAAAAATGTAGAGAAAAGAAGACATTAATGCCAGTATTAGAAAAGCCGGATTACGATGATGGATATGAAGGTGCCATAGTATTGGATCCAAAATGTAATTTATATTTGGATAATCCAGTAGCATGTGTAGATTATAGTTCACTATATCCTTCATCGATGATAAGTGAAAATGTATCACATGATAGTAAAGTATGGACAAAAGAGTATGATTTGGATGGAAATTTGTTAAAAGAAACAGGAATAAAAGATATAAATGGTAATTATACTTATGATGAATTGGATGAATATGAATATGTTGATATAGAATATGATACATACAAATGGGTAAAAAATCCAAGGGGTAAGTCAGAGAAGGTACATAGTGGTACAAAAGTATGTAGATTTGCTCAATTTCCTGAGGGAAGAGCTATTATGCCTTCGATATTAGAGGAATTATTAGCATCAAGAAAAGCGACTAGAAAATTGATACCTCAACAAACAGATGAATTTATGAAAAATATTTTAGATAAGCGTCAATTAAGTTACAAATTAACAGCAAATTCGTTGTATGGGCAGTGTGGTGCTAAAACGAGTACATTTTACGAAAAGGATGTTGCTGCATCTACAACAGCAACAGGTAGGAAATTATTGACATATGCAAAGCGTGTTATAGAGGAAACCTATGGGGATGTGATTTTAGAAACAAAATTTGGTAAAGTTCATTCAAATGCGGAGTATGTATATGGAGATAGTGTTTCAAAAAATACACCTGTATATATACATGTAGATGGTGAATTGCAAATTATCAAGATGGAACAACTGGCTTATTATGGTAATAATAAATGGGTAACATGTAGAGAAAAAGGCAAACAAGAAAAAGAATTTTGTGAATTAATTGGAGTGGAAACGTGGACTGATAGTGGATGGACAAAGTTAGATAGAATTATAAGACATAAATTGGCCTCTCATAAAAAAATGATGCGTATATTAACACATACAGGAATGGTCGATGTAACAGATGATCATTCATTATTATTGGAAAATGGAACAGAAATATCACCAAATAATGTAGAAATAGGAACAAAATTATTACATAAGACGTTAGATTATAATGGTAGACAAGAGTATGTAAGTGTAGAAATGGCAAAAATTTATGGTTTCTTCTTTGGGGATGGAAGTTGTGGAATATATGATTGTCCAAGTGGGAAAAAGGCTTCATGGGCATTAAATAATTCGAATTTAGATTTATTAAATAAATATTTGGATTTATGTAAAAAATGTTATCCGGAGTATGATTGGCAAATATGTGATACTTTGAATAGTTCAGGAGTATATAAAATATATTTTAAAACATATGAATATGGTGAAAATAAGAAGTTAATCGAAACATATAGAAATCAAATGTATAGTGATGAATGTAAAATAATTCCCAGTTTCATATTAAATGGTACTACAGAAATAAGGGAAGCATTTTGGGAAGGATTATATGATGCTGATGGTGATAAAGATAAAAATGGGTATACATGTATTGATCAAAAGAATCAAATAAGTGCAGCTCAAATTTGTTGGTTAGCAAATAGTATAGGTTATAAAACATCGATAAATATAAGACAAGATAAGACTAATATATATAGAATAACAGCAACAAAAGGTGTACAAAGAAAATGTCCAAATGCTATTAAGAAAATATTGGAAATAGAATATGACGATTATGTATATGATTTAACAACAACTAATCATCATTTTGCAGCGGGTATTGGAAATATGATAGTTCATAATACGGATTCAGTATTCTTTACATTTAATTTGAAAACACCTGAAGGCGAAGAAATACGTGGTCAAAAGGCACTAGAAATAACAATTGAATTAGCTCAAGAAGCTGGTGAAATGGCAACAAAATTCTTAAAGAAACCGCATGATTTAGAGTATGAGAAAACATTTATGCCATTTTGTCTACTATCAAAGAAGAGGTATGTAGGTATGTTATATGAAACAGATCCGAATAAATGTAAACGTAAAAGTATGGGTATAGTATTAAAGAGGCGTGATAATGCTCCTATAGTAAAAGATGTATATGGTGGAATAATAGATATATTGATGAAAGAGAAAAATATTCAAAAGGCGGTAGAATTTCTGCAAGAATGTTTGAAAAATATTATAGAAGAAAAATATCCGATGGATAAATTAATAATAACAAAATCACTTCGATCTAATTATAAAAATCCCCAACAAATTGCCCATAAAGTGTTGGCTGACAGAATGGGTAAAAGAGATCCAGGAAATAAACCAAATAGTGGAGATAGGATACCGTTTGTGTATATAGAGACCAAAAATAAAAATGCATTACAAGGTGATAAAATAGAGCATCCTGAGTATATAATAAAGAATAAGATAAGACCAAATTATTCGTTTTACATAACAAATCAGATAATGAAGCCAGTACAACAAGTATTTGCATTAGTATTGGAAAATATAGATAGTTTTAAACGAAAGAGAAAGAATTTTGAAATGAAGATAGAGACATTAAAAAATTCAATAGATGATAGTGAAAAATTACAAACAAAGGTGCAAGACTTGAGAAATAAAGAAGTAAAGGCATTATTATTTGATAAGTATTTACGTGAAACTGACAATAAAAAAAATAATATGCAAAGTATTACTACATTCTTTGTGTAAAGTATTTAAAAATAAAAAAAAATGAATAAAATGAATAAATTTTTTTATCCTTATTTGTTTCCAATTGCTGCTAGTGCTGTTGGTGGTTCAAGGCTATATTTTATGTTATCTCATATTTTGAAGAGAGAAAAATATATAAATAATAATACTATCACACAAATAAATGAAGTATTGAATCCAGGGTTTTTTATAGGATTAGCATTAGGATTAAGTTATTATATAACAGGAATGCCATTTGTTGATTTTATAATTTCTTCTTCAAAACGATTCAAATTCCCAATCACCAAGTAAATTGCCTGAAAATAAATTAGGGGTAATTTCATCAGAAATAATATTATATTTTTGGATAAGTTCTATTTTATCATATACAGATAAATAATTAGATTCTAGTGTTTTTAATAATTTATATTTTTCATAATTAATAGAAATATCAATTAATCGTTGTTCTGAATCGTCCGGATGTGTAGAATAGGCTTCATTACATCCTTGATTATCTTTGATAAACTTACTATTTGGGAATCTATCTACTACAGGGCTTAATTCTGATGATTTTGTTTCCCTTGATATATCAAGGCGTTGTGAAATCATAAGTAATGCTAAAATACTTTGAATAAACATATATTATATAATAATATATATTTATTTATTTAATATATATTTATTTATTTAATATATATTTATTTATTTAATTACTTATACCATAATAATTTAGATGCAGCCCAAGAGCCAAATATAATAAACATGGTATTTATTTGTCCACCACCTTCATTAATAATCCATCTAAAAGCATAGCAGTGAGGTGTTAATGCTAGAAATGGAGATACAAGAAAACCGTACCATGTTGGTGGTGCACAAAAGTGATAATATAATTGAGAACAAATGTAATGAAAAAAAATCCATGAAGAGTAAAATAAAATAGGTCCTTTAAATGAAATGATAAAATTAACATAGTTATCAAGAAGAGGTTTTAATAAGTTCATAATTAAATATATTTTATACTGTTTAATATGATTTAATATATTATTGTTGTCTATCAGGGTGTCGCATATTTTCTCGAATCATATCGCCAATACTTCTAGGTGATTGTGTAGTTATTCTAAAAGAATTAGTAGGTGTTACAATAGAATATTCTAGTTGTAATCCTCTATTGTCAAGACTATTTAATGAAATATCTCTATTAATGAGATGTTCAGTTAGTGTATTAGACATAGAATTGGTAATATTATTTAAAAAGGAGTCAAAATCAGAATTGGAAATATTAGAGTCAATAGAAGAGGTTCTTACAAGATTTCCTGAATAATCGGATGTAACATTTGATACACTAGTAGCAAAATTAGTAGTATTATTTAATGACATATCTACATCATTATTATGAGGACTTTCTCTAATATCTAATCTGCACATAGGGCAATAAACAGAACGTTGAAACCATGTATTTAAAGCATCAGATGTAAAAATGTGTTGACAATCTCTGATCATGGTAACTTGTTGATCATCACGAAATCTTTCTTGTGTAATAGGACAAGTAGTATTTATAGGAGATACAATATCACAATAATTGCATATTCGAGTAGCATTATTAATTTGTGATTGTGAAGGTCTAACAACAACAGGTGATAAGTCATTATTAAGTGGAATAAAAAAATCAAATAAATGTTGACTGATGGGTGCATTTATGGGTGCATTAAATGAAGATTGTGGATTAAATATATTTTCAAAATTATCAAAAGTATTTCTATTATTTCTATTGCGAATATTTCTAGTTGGATTAATAGGACGTTGTATAGTGTTTCGAATATTGTTAATTCGATCATATAAAGCGTAGTTTTGATTAGTTTGATTAGTTTGATTAGTTTGATTATTTCGGTTATTTCGATTATTTCGATTGTTTCGATTGTTTGGGTTATTTAATCGATGAGTAAGTAATGAATGAATACTATTTTCAATCATTCTAATAGTGAACATAGTATTATAATCATGAGCAGCAGTAACAGATATTAATTGTTGATATAAATCAATATATTCTTGTAAATCGTCATTAGAGTTCATTATATATAATTTATATTTATATTTAAATAATATTAAAAATAAATTTATATATAAATTAAATGTCAGAGCAAAAAGGGTTAACAGGATTAGCGAATTTAGGTAATACATGTTTTATAAATAGTTGCATACAAGTATTGAGTCATACGAATGAATTGAATAGTTTTTTAGATGGTGATTATAAGGGAAAATTAAGTGCATATCGTGATAAAAAATATTTAGTGGATTCAAGATTAGTGATAGAATATGATAAACTAAGAAGATTGATGTGGTCACAAAATTGTAAAATATCTCCGGTAGCATTTTTAAGAAGTATTCAACAAACAGCAAGACAAAAAGGGAAGGATATATTTACAGGATATGCTCAAAATGATTTGCCGGAGTTTTTATTATTTATAATAGATACATTTCATAATGGTTTACATAGAGAGGTAGAAATGAATATTAAAGGGAGTATAAAAAATAAGCAGGATGAAATGGCAACAAAGTGTTTAAAGATGTATATGAATATGTATAGTAAAGAATATTCTGAAATATTGGAATTATTTTATGCGATACATGTAAGTAAGATAAAAAAAATATCATCAGATGAAGTATTAAGTGTAACTCCTGAGCCATTTTTTATAATGGATATACCTTTGCCTGAAAATAAAAATGAATTAACGTTGATAGAATGTATAGATTTGTATTGTAATGGAGAAGTATTGGAAGGTGAGAATGGATGGTATAATGAAAAAACGAAAGAGAAGGAGGATGTAGTAAAAAAAATATCATTTTGGAATTTACCAAAAATATTAGTAATAGATTTAAAAAGATTTACATTTAATGGAAAAAAGAGACAAAATCCGATAGATCTAGAATTGGATAATTTAGATTTAAGTAAATATGTGGACGGATATGATAAAGAATCGTATGTATATGAGTTATATGGTGTATGTAATCATAGTGGTGGTACATTAGGAGGTCATTATACATCATTAGTTCGTGCGAAAGATAGAAAATGGTATTTATTTAATGATACAGAAGTAAAAGAAGTAGGATTTGATGGTAAAAATAATTCTTCAGGGTATTGCCTTTTCTATAGAAAAAAATATTAAATAAATAATATATATAATAATGGAAGTTAGCTACGATTCAATATTTGGTGTACCAACATTTCAAACAACAGGAGATGATAGTGATAATGTTGATTATGCAGGATTAAATATGAGTCCATTTGTAATAGTGATATTTATACTAGTAATAGTATTTTATTTTTTATTGTTTTCAAATTTAGGAAAAAATGGTGATCAAGGAGTGGCTAGTAGTGGTGAAAATGGTGGTGGAAGTGGATCACAAAAATTATTAAGTGTAATTTTAATGGGTGTAGTAATAGCAGTATTAATATTAAATGGTTTACAATACTTTTTTAATGTAAATTTGACAGCAAGAATAACAAATTTATTTACAGATACGCCTGCGATAGATATAACAGTAAAGGAGGAAACACAGCCATCGGAGATAGCGCCAGTACCTGAGATAACATTAAAGCCACAAGTGTTCCATGTGCCTGGAAATTATTATAATTATGAGAATGCAAAGGCATTATGTGAGGCATATGGATCACGTCTAGCGACGTATAATGAGTTAGAGACAGCATATAAGAATGGTGCAGAGTGGTGTAGTTATGGATGGTCAGATAGACAACTAGCGTTATTTCCGACGCAAAAGAAGACATGGAATTATTTACAAAAGGTAGAGGGTCATGAAAATGATTGTGGTCGTCCTGGAATAAATGGAGGATTTATAGATAATCCAAATGTGAGATTTGGAGCAAATTGTTATGGTTATAAGCCAAAGCAAACGCAAGAAGAGAAGGATATGATGGAATCGGCATCGATATATCCAAAATCTATGAAGGATTATGCTCATGAGAAGAGGGTAGATTTTTGGAGAAATAGAATACCGAATATATTAGTGGCACCATTTAATAATAGTGTATGGAGTTTACTATAGGGTGGGGGTTCCATGGGGGTTCCGCCCCCCTGCGACGGAGGTTATGTGGCTGCGCCACGTTCGTTTTTATGCGGCTTCGCCGCGGTGCTGAGTTTCTTTAAGTTATTTTA
>JGI10211J34971_10000645_pt1 | contig 28803 bp, 20 predicted proteins | sample Etolagsediment_FD_34971 | JGI IMG/M metagenome (IMG submission 34971)
TGAAAAAGTTTTTTATAGCCCTTTCGGTTCTGGCGGCACTGATGCTAGGTGTGGTACCGGCTCAGGCCTTGATGGGAATGCCCGACGATCAGCCGGGCGCCGATGCGATCGTTCCTTTTGTCTGCAGCACGGATTTGACAGGTGGTACCGGTCTTAACACCCTCATCGTATTGACGGATCTTTGGGCGGCGGAAGCCACAACTACTGCAGACAGATCACTCGATTTTGACTGGGATTTGATGACGGTCCGGAGCGTGACCGTTGCCGACGGCAGGATCACCGGCACGGGGCACGAGGTTGTTTCAACGGACGCCAAGACGCTGGTTCAGGAAGTCTCATCGACTTTGCTGCCGGATCTTGAGGTGACCATTGATGGCACGACCTACTACGCCGGATATCTCTATTTTGAATCCAACAATCTGGTGGCTGCGACTAATGCCGCTGATGTTTTCGCAAACAACAGCACCATGGGCCAGTTCTACTATGTCTATCTGGCCGCGGGTCAGGCTGCCAGCGCCAACATTCCGATGCTTGAATACAACAACATGATCACGGGTGCGGCGGCTCAGGCGAACATGGCATCCGGCCGGTTTGTTGAAGAATTTTCACCGGATGCGCTGGCTTCCGCCATGGAAATTCAGGTGGGCGGTACGGTTGTAGCGGATCAGGCTACGTATTTCGGCCTCTTTCCTCGGTTCTACATTCCCGCGAGCGGCGACGCTAACTGGATGATCAACTGGCAGTGTCAGAACAGCAACACCACCAATAATCTCAACGAGATCCACATCAACGTGTACAGAAAAGACGAGCAGGTTCGGTCTACAACCATCAGGTGGCCCAACGAGGTCAATATCCTGAACGTTGAGGACTGGCTGCCTTCAACCCTGTTTTCATCATTCCCGAAAGAGGGTTGGTTTGATTTCAGGTGGGATAACACCGTTGGTGGCGATTTCCCGGATGTCCGTGACATCCGTGACGTTTCCTTATTTGGATTCATGTACCAGGTGGCGAACGGCAGCGCTCAGGAAGCGTGGACGGTTTTCAATGCCATTCCCAGAGCTGCGCAGTATTGGTAACAATGGATTTTTCGTCATGATTTAATGGCGATAACCAAAAGCAAAGAAAGCGGGCCATTCCGTGTGGCCCGCTTTTTTTAGTGGGGCAGTAAATTTCCCCGGTTTTGTTTTGAGGACATTTTATGCAAAAACATTCCCTGGCTGTTATTTTTTGTATTTCAGTGGCCCTGTTTTTTGGGCTTTACGCATGCAGCGATGATGCGGGGCCGGTTAAATCAAGAAGCGTCAAGACTGACTTTCGGTTTGTTGAATCGTCCGACGGCCTTCCTGTTGCGGGTCGATGGCGCCATGGCCTGGCTTTTTACGACATGAACAAAGATGGAGACGTGGATATTCTGGCGCCACCGCCTAGAAAAGCGTCTCAGGATGATCGGCGGCCGTTCATCTGGCTCGGAAATGGAAAAGGGGAATGGGCTGCGCAAGTTCCTAATGTGCCCCCTTCGAAATACGATTATGGAGGCATAGCAGCAGGGGATTTTAATGGGGACGGCATTCCGGATATGGCGCTGGCCATTCACATGACGGGTTTGAGGGCTTTGAAAGGAAAAGGTAATTGGCGCTACGAAAGCTTTAATTCGGGTTTTCCAGAATATTTTGACTCGCGCGCCCTGGTTTCCGCTGACTTTAACAACGATGGCCTTGAAGACGTGGCAGCCGTTGCGGAAGCGGACTTTGGAAGCAGACAAAAACCCCCGAGGCTTGGGATAAATATTTGTCTTGGGTCTGAAAGCGGTTGGAAATGTGGTTTTGTAGAGGGGCCTGATACGGTTAATTTGCTGTATTCCGACCAGATTATTACCGGAGATGTGAATGGCGATGGCAATGCGGACATTGGGGTTGCATCTCTGCAGCACCGGGCGGACCTCATTGTGTGGCTTGGGGATGGGAAAGGCGGGTTTACCCCTTTCAACCGGAACCTGCCAAAAGAGCTGCATTATCCTTCCATCGCTTTTGCGGATATTGACCAAGATGGTCAGGATGATCTGATTGCCAGTCTCAGCGGTTTTGGATCCAAAGGTGTAAAAGCCTTGAAAGCTTTTTTGAGCCGTGAAGCCGGCTTTGAAGACATATCTTTAGGGTTGCCGGAGAATCAGGCTTATGTTGCTGTAAGTGCGGGCGATTTAAATGGCGACGGCAAAGCTGAGATTATCGGCGGTAGGCCGGGAGGCCAGCTTGATATCTTTTCGTATCAGGAAGGGAAATGGAAACAAAATACTGTTTCCGGGCTTTCTGAAACGAACAATGGTGAATTTTTTAACATCTATTGTGTCGATATTAATAAAGACGGTCTTGACGATATCGTGTTCAACCATTACGCGGACAACGTCGGGGGCGGAATACGGGTTTTTCTTACAATACCCCGACAGGAGCAAAAAGCAACCGTTCATTAACCCTGCGTTTTTTTTGTGTAGCGGGAAATTCTGATTTGATATTGTGATTTTTTGATGGGGATTTCATAAAATGCAAACAATTTTTCTATATCGGTTTTTAGTCGTTATAATTTCGTGTTTTGCTTTGTCGCTTCCAGCCGCCTGTGAAAAAAAGATGGCAGATCCCGAGGGGGCGCTAAAGGAGCAGGCGGAACGTTATTGGACGGAGCGTTTTATCAATAAGAATTTTAAATACACTTACGACCAGGAATCGAAGAAAGGACTTCCCCCTTTTGAAGTTTATGAAAAGAAACTCAAGATCGTAACCCGGATACCCACGAAGTCCGTGCGGATAAAAGAGGTGAAGATTGACGGTAAGGACGGTGTCGTCAAAATTATCGCAAAATGTCAGATCAAGGGGGCGCCAACACTTTTAGACGTTCCCATGGGGGACCGCTGGGTGATCGAGGGAAACCGGTGGCGTCATATTCCGCAAATAAAATTTGACTAGGTATCAGGGAGGTATATCATAGTTTTAATGACGATCGCCCTTTCCCGCTGGAAATGTTTCTATGCAGTTCTCTTTCGGAAAAATGGTAAATGACAGCCGAGTAGCCCCATATTTGACCAGTGCAAAATATCATTTCTGAATCCCTCAAAAGGAAATTTGAGTTGGCCAAACATTAGCGGTGCACGAGCAAATTATGGTTCCCTCCTGTTTGAGGAAGCGTTGCGATCAGCCGTATTTTGATTCCTGGTTGATTATTTATGCCCTTTTGACGTTTGTTTATGTTGTGCCGGTTTGGCTATTTCCCTATTTCCCTTCCCAAGACGGACCCTGTCACCTTTACAACGCCAGTATCATTAAACACTATAACGAGCCGGGTTATACATTTAGCCAGGTTTACATTATCAGAGATTCTCTGATTCCCAACTGGACCTCCCATGCGTTGCTGGTCTTGTTGCTGGGTTTTCTAAACCCCCTCATCGCAGAGAAGGCGCTTTTAACAGGCTATGTTCTATTGATGTCAGTAGGGCTCTTGTATTATGTCTCCGCGGTCAAAGAAGATGCCAAACCCCTGGCAATTTTAGGGTTCCCCTATATCTACAACGGTCTTTTGGTCATGGGTTTTTACAATTATTCCATTGGCATCGGACTCATGTTGATCAGCATCGGTTATTGGTTGCGAAATGGTCAAAATATCAGTTACAAGACGCTTCTGATTCTTGGTATACTGCTGCTGCTGCTTTATTTTACACATCCACTGGCGCTTTTACTGGCCATGTTCTCTCTTCTGATGATCACCTTACGGAATCTGATCACTCGTTCGATGGGGTTAAATGAGGCGCTGCTGAGCCTGGTTTCATTTGTAATTCCGACGGTATTGTTGATGTTTCACTTGGAAAGGGGGTCCTGGTATTGGGGCGACTGGACCTTCAGCCGTCTGCTAACATTTTTCTGGGATAACGGCGCCCTGGTTTACCACAGCCCTGATCAGCAGATTTTCGCTCATATTCTCACTTGGACGTTTGCGGTAGTTCTTGCATATACGCTGCTAAAAGAACAGGTGTTTCAGAAAGCGTATTGGTTTGGACCGAAAGGCCGTTCAAAGGATTTTTTCCTATTCCTTTCCATGACATTTTTGCTGTTCTATTTTATCTTCCCTGACCGAATGTCCGGCGGCGCGGTTATCAAAGGCCGGCTGAGTTTCTTGCCTTTTTTGGTCATTATCCCATGGATCAACTGGGGCATGTCCAAAAGGATGAAAAACGCCATTGGCGCGCTATTGATTGTCATCTCAGTTGGATATGTAGCGCAGGTTTCTGCTTACCACCAACGGCTTAATGGGGAATTGGAAACATACACGTCGGGGATGGATGTCATTAAACCCGGCAGTGTGATGCTGCCCCTTTGCTTTGATGCCCCGGGCAGTGGATGGCTTATCGGGACCTTTCAACATGCGCTGGGGTATTACGGGGTTATGAACGGCGGCATCGATCTTGGAAATTATGAGGCGGGCACCGGCCATTTTCCAGTGGTTTTTAAGGCTGATTACAAGCGGCCCGACATTGCCGAAATTGAAAATAACCCCGGCGCATTTGATTTTGGCCGGTGGGTCCATGAGATCGATTATGTCGTCACCTGGGCACTTCCTGAACCCGGCAAAACCGCATCCAGGTTGAATCGCTTCTACGAACCTGTCAAAGAAAACGGCAAACTTAAAATTTTTCGCAAAAAAGCCCTTCCTGCCTCCGAAATGGCCGAAAAAATAGAAAAATAGGCACAACCCGCTATTTGACAACGCTCCCCTATTCTTGTAGAACAAAGCACCTTTTCCCCATGAATGGTGAATTTTATCCATAATCAAGTGGATGGATCTGCCGGGATGATAACCACTTTATGACCGAGCAAAAAACCCTGGGCGAAGCCCGTCTTATGGAAGCGGTTTTCTCCGCTGACCGGAAAGAGCGATACTTCAGACGTTCGGAGTTACTGAACAATGATGACCCAGAAGTGTGGCAGAATATCGACTTTCCGCTGGAAATTTCACTTGAATTGACCAATTACTGCAATCTCAGGTGCGTCATGTGCCCGAACCCTTCTCTGAAACGACAACGGGGGTATATGTCAGAGGTTCTTTTTGAAACAATCGTCAGGCATCTGTCCGGAGAAAAGGGTTTTCTATTTCTGCCCCAGGGTTTTGGGGAACCTCTGCTCCACAAAGAAATTTTCCATTTGATGTCCTTTGCCGCCAAATCCGGCATTAAACCCACAGTGCTGCTGTCAAACGGCATGCTGCTGAGTGAGGCAACTCTTTCAGGTATCATCAATTCAATTGACATCCTCATTGTGACCATCGATGGCGTAAAAGACAAGACCTATGAATCCCTTCGGGTGGGGGGCAGCCTGAAAAGGGTAATTCGCAATATTGAAAGGTTTCTTCTGATGCGTGAACCGGCCAAATCGCCTCATCTGATATTGCGGATCATAGACATGAAAGAAACCGAAACGGAAATTGAAGCATTTAGAGATTACTGGCGCCGGCAAATTAGCGAAAATGACATCATTCAGGTATCCCCCTATAATGATTGGACCAACACGGTAAACGCTGGACAGAATCTTGTTACGGTAAGAGAAAAACGGCAGCCCTGCAGAATGCTGTGGAAAAACCTGACCGTTTATCACGACGGCCGGGTAAGCCCCTGCTGTTATGATGCCGAAGGCGAATTGTATGTTGGAAATGCCGGTGAGCAGAGCCTGCGAAGCATCTGGGAGGGCCACCGTTTAAAGCACTTCCGGGCGGTTCACCTGGCAAGGCAATTTGAAAAATTGCCCATTTGTCATCGTTGCAACACCTGGATTTAGCGCCTTTTGAAACCCCACGTTATGGATGGCCTAACCCGCTTTTTTCCGCGTAATTGAGCGATAAATGAAAAAGGAAACTCCCAAGGAAAGCCGACCTTCGACTCAGATTTTCACGTTCTGGGCAGTTACAGGCATGGCCCTGCTGGTATTTTCTTTATACCATTCTGCCCTTAACGGGTGGTGGCGATGGGACGATACCCTTCACCTGAAGCAGGCTTTTTCGCAGTCACCGTTTGAATATTTCTTTTCCCCTGAAGCTTATCAGGTTCTGTCTCTAAAAAATTTTACCCCATGGCTCATTTTTTCCTTTGATATGGACCTGCATTTGCTGGGGCTGGAACCGGCGTTCTTTTATGCCCGACAGCTTCTGGACCTGTGGCTGGCAGGGGTGGTTTCCTACCTTCTGCTAAGGTTATGGGTGCCGCCCCTTTGGGCGGCGCTGGGGGGTGCCCTCTGCATTACGGGGGCGCCGGTGGAAACAACGGTGCAGCAGTTGATGACCCGTCATTATGTGGAAGGGCTTTTGTTTGCGCTTTTGGCCCTGTATCTGTTTTTTGTCTCTTTGCGGGGGCAAAAGCGCATTATTCCTGTTATCGGAGCCTTATTCTATTTTCTGGCCATGAGCTCAAAAGAAGTCTTTGTTCCCCTGTGGGTGCTTTGCATTCTCTGGCCGGAAGGGTCCTTCAAAAGACGCCTTTTATTATCAATACCGTATTTTTTGGCCTTTTTTTTGTATATGCTGTGGCGGGAATCAATGATCGGCATGTTGGGGGGGGGATATCGCGTTGAGTGGAATACGGTGCTGTTTCTCCCAATGAAGTTCTATCAGGGTTTTTTCGGAAACACCCTGTCTTCAATAATGGTGGTCTTAACAGCATTGGGTTTGCTGTTGCTGTATCTTATAAAAAGGAGGCCAAATTTCATTTTCAAGCGCCTGCTGTTTGGGGCGGCACTGATGGGAGCCGTAGTGGGTCCTCTGATACCGTTGGGGTCTGGGGCTGTGGCCGGACGTTACTTCCTTGTTCCCTGGTGGGTTTTTGCCATGGTTCTTGCGGTTTTTTTGGGGTCGGGCCAGCCCCGTGACAGATTCAGCCTTATGGTCAGCCTGACAATTTTGTGCCTGGTGGCCCTGGGTTCCCTGATTCACGCAGGTACCGGTTTTCGGTCCATGGATGCCATCATCGAAAGATTTGACGCACAGGGCCGATTTTTATGGGAATCAGAAAAAGATGCTCTCGTTCTTTACGCCCCGGTAACTTCCCATTTCGGTCACTATTTTTCCGGTCTTCACTGGATCAAAGAGCACGCAAAGGGCGCCTCGCAGACTTTCAGCGTATTGGGGGACGAAATTGAGCTGCTAGAGCTTGGGGATCGCCCTGAAAATGTCTGGGCCTATAATGTAAACTCCAGTTCTGTCGAGGACGCCTCGAAGAAAATTCCGGTAATTCTAAAATCTTGGAAAAGAAATCAGCGCCTGATGCCCCTTTCTTTTCAATTGGATTATGGAAAAGATAAAACAGCCATCTGGCAGTGCGGCCCCTATCGATCAGGTTCTTATACGTTGCTGAGCCGGGATGACACGAATGAGGGAGATGCATCTGAGCCCTCAATCATGAGCAAATTTCCACTGTCGCCGTCAGGTCAATGGCGTGTCAATCTGGAGAACCCCTTCTACTTTTATCTTCGTTACGATTCCCCCATGGGGTGGACCACTTACTCGCCATTGCTTCGTTTTGATCCTGAAAATGGACATTTTCAGTGGCGGAGGGGAAATGCTCCGAATGCTTCCGGTACAACAAGCAAGACAGGGGAGTGATTAATGATGGCTGGCTTAAATGACTTGAAAGATACTCCGGAAAACAGAACACCCATAGATTCAAAGGCATTGCCGCTTATTTCCGTTGTGATTCCCGTTCACAATGAATGCCGCGTCATTGCGAAGACCCTTAGCGAAACAGTCCAATCAGTGCAAAGCATCTCGCAAGAATATGAAATCCTCGTTATTGACGACGGCTCTGATGACGGAACCTGGGAAACCGCCAGCGCCGCGGCCCAGCACAACCCTAAAGTCAAGATGATTCGATTCTCACGGAATTTTGGAAAAGAAGCCGCTATCCTGGCCGGTTTGAAATTCAGCCAGGGGAAAGCGGTTTTCACCATGGACGGCGATTTGCAGCATCCCCCTTCGTTACTGGAAAAAATGTTTCAACTCTGGCGTGAAGACGGCTACCAGGTGGTTCATGGTGTCAAAACAAACAGACCAAAGGAAACGGCTGTAAAGGGCCTTTTTGTGAAATTCTTTTATGCGGCCATGACACTGCTTTCAGGTTACAACTTGAATCAGGCGACCGATTTTAAACTTCTCGATCGCCTTGTTGTGGACCATTATATCGCCCTTTCCGAGAAGGTTCGGTTTTTTCGCGGGTTGGTGCCGTGGTTCGGTTTTCGAAATGCTTCCGTCTCTTTCGCCCCCGGAAGCCGTATGGGAGGGAGTTCCAAATGGGGCCGTTTTGCTTTAATAACCCTTGCTGTGAGGGCCATCTGTTCTTTTTCCTCTCTGCCCATGCAGGTGGTTACTTTCATGGGGGGTATCATGTTCGCTGCCAGCGTCCTGCTTGGAATACAAACGCTTTTCATGAAGGTGTCCGGTAGAGCGGTTGAAGGATTTACAACCGTCATCCTGCTGTTGCTTTTCATCGGCAGCATTTTGATGATCAGCCTCGGTATAATTGGACAATACCTTGCCATGATTTACGAAGAGATAAAGGGAAGGCCCCCCTTTATCATAGAAAAAATGGAAAACTTGTGATGCTCAAAAAGGAAGGATTGCCCGAAAAATCTTTGAGGCGGGGAAAGCACAAAAATGAAGATCGCCTATTGTCTTGAATCAACCGGGCTATGGGGCGGTGTCAAAGTCGTTTTTGACCAGGCGGAAGGGTTGGCAGCGCGCGGACACCATGTGGTGATCATGGCGCGAGAGGTATATGAACCCTGGCGGGAGGCCCCCTGTCCGGTGCAAACCGTATCAAGGCCATGGGAGAAGGAAGACTTGTCGTCTTTTGATCTCGTTATTGCCAACGAGCGGCTGCCGGTGCTGGCCCTGGCCAAAAAGGGTGTGCGGCTTGTGCATATGGTGCAAAGTGATGACGAAGGCTATGCTCAGACTGACGAAGAAAAAGCCCTTGCGCGCCAGGCGCTGAGACTTCCCATTCCAAAGATCGCCATCAGTCCCGAACTGGCCCGCCGTATGGCACGACGATTTCCGGGCCAATGGCGTTGGGTTTTGGAGGCCATGGATCTTTCCATCTGGAAACCGGCACCAAGCCTGCCTGGAAAAAGACGTCTGCTGCTGGTGGGGCCTTTCGACGGCCAGATTGATGGGGCCATCAAAGGCATGCCCCAGGGGCTGCTGGCGGCACGGCTGGCCTGTGAGGCGTGCGACCTCAGACTTGTCCGTCTCAACCAGTTTGACCAGGCCAAAGAAGAGGAACGTTTTTGCAAAGCAGCGTATTACTATCACGGGGTTCTTCCCGCTGACGCTCCGGCCATTTATCAGTTGTCGGATCTTTACCTGTCCAGCTCTCAAATAGTGGAGGGTTTCGGGCTTCCGGCACTGGAGGCCCTCGCGTGCGGTTTGCCGTGCGTTTTGAGCGATATTCCCAGTTATCGCGATTTTGATGACACGGACGATTTCGCGCTTTGGGCGCCGCCAAACGATCCCATAAAGATGGCCAAACGCGTTGAACAACTCTGGCGGGATCCGGATCTGCAGGCGCATTTGCGCCGGCGCGGGCCGGAAGTCGCGGCGATCTATGAGAAAAATCAGGCTCTGGATCGGCTTGAATGCATATTGGATGATTTGGCAACCGAGCTCACAGACCGTCCCGCGGTGGTGGTGCGCTCCCATAAAGGGCCTGACTCGGAATATTTTGTACAGGAAGAAAAACTCTGCCTGGCGGGTTTTTCTTCTTTTTTTGGTGATGGAGAGGCGCCTGCTCTTGTTAGTGGGGAAACGAACCTCACAGCGGGGACACTTCTGCAGTTGGCAGGTCAGCACCCATCTATCCTTGCCGTAAGGGAGCCGACATTGATTCCCACCATGCACCTGGGTGCGGGGTTGCGGGCAGCACTTGTTGCCCATGCGCAAGTGGGAGCTGCTGGACCGGTCTCGAACCTTGCCGAAGGCCTGCAACTGAGAAATGTGCCGTACATGTATTTAAACCAGCGAAACTATCAGGCGCTGGCCGACCGCTATGCCAGGAAAGGGACCCGATTTGAGGCGGAGGCCTTAGAGGACTTCTGCCTGCTTTTGCGAACAGATGCCTTGCGTGATATACCGCCGGGAACCGAACTTGCGCAAATCCCCTCTGCCTTGCGCAAGAAAGGATGGTCCCTTTCCATTGCGGGCGACGTATATGTTCATCGTTTTGGAAATATGCTGGATCCGCCCCGCGAGGATTTGCAGGTGTTGGTTCCTGACGCCGCTGCAAGTATTCTGGATATTGGTTGTGCAACGGGACAGTTTGGAAAATCACTCAAGAGAACACGTTCCGGGCTGTATGTTTGCGGCATTGAAATGAATCCTCAGGTGGCTCGCGAAGCTGAAGCGGTGCTGGACTGTGTTATCGCCAAGCCGGTGCAGGAGGTGTCGTTTGACCGCGCTTACGACTGCGTGGTGTGCGGTGAGTTGCTGGAGCACCTGGCATCTCCCCTGGGGCTGCTGAAGAAACTTCGTTCCGCTATCACGCCGGGTGGGAGCCTGATCGTCAGCAGTCCATGCGTAACACATTGGTCGGTGATTCGCGATTTGCTGGAAGGGCACTTTGAATATATCCCCTTTGGGATTCTTTGCTTTGAACATATCCACTTTTTCACACCTGACAGCATGCGGGCGGTCATTGCCGAAGCCGGGTTTCGAATTGAAAAGGAAATTGCCGCACGGTACACGGATGGCCCGGAAGCGGAAGCGTTTTTCCGAATGTTGGACGATTGTTCCTTTTCGGCCTCCAGGGATACCTTTGAAATTGCGCAGTTAACCATTGTGGCGAAACCTTCATGATTTGGCTGGATACATTTACAACTTTAATATGGGTAGTAATCTGAAACAGAGATTTTGGAGTATTCAATGGAAACAGGTGTCAGCATCATCATTCCCACCCTAAATGGAGGCCGAATTTTTGGGGAGTGTCTTGCTGCCATCAACCGACAGGACTATTCAGGACCGTTGGAACTGATTGTTGTCGATTCGGGCTCAACGGATGGTACCGTTGAATTGGCTGAAAGAGCCGGTGCACGAATCAGGGAAGTTGACCCGGAAAGGTTTCATCATGCCAGAACCCGAAATGAAGCGCTTTGTTTGGCAACCCGGGAGAAAATTTTGTTTACGGTGCAGGATATGGTCCCCATTTCTAAACAATGGCTTCGGGATTTAACCCGGGCACTGGATCATCACCCGGTCGTTGCCGCATATACTGCTCAAATGCCCCATAAGGATGCAACCCCCTATGCCTGTTTTGAAATCGAATCCATTAATGCGGCAAGGGGAAATGTCCCGGTCATCCAGCAAATTGAATCCTTTGAATTATTTCAGGAAATGCCTTATCATGAAGTCTATCGGGCTATCGGGCTGGATAATGTTTGCGCTATCTACAGGACAGAAAATTTATTGAAAGCCCCCTTTCCGGAAGTGGATTTCGCCGAGGATTTGGCCTGGGCCCATAAAAGCCTGTTTTCGGGCCAGAAGATCCTTTATGCGCCGAATATCAAGGTTAGACACTCCCACAACCGGTCGCCTGAATACGCATTTCGACGACAGATTACCAATTCCTTCTGGTGTGCAAAGATATTAAAACGCGTCGAAACAGACTTGTCATTCTTGACCCTCACAACCCTCAGAACCTTAACCCGGCACGTTCTCACTTTCATTTTGAAATTCAGGCAAACTTTTGGCCAAAATACACAGAAACGTTATGTTTGCGACCGGGTGCTGATGGGATTCCTTAAAGAATATCCTTTAGCCCATCGGCTCAAAGGTTTTTTCCCCGACAGGTTCTTTTCAACCCAAGAAAAATTTTCGGAGAGCCTCGAGGGTGTGCTGAAGCAAATCCAAACCACCATAACCTCACATTTTCATCTGATAAAAGAGGATTACAAATTAGCGAGCCGGGAAGAATTGGTTTCCGTACTTGATCAGATTGTCGCCAACACCATGGGAAGGCTCTACGGAGAAGTCTATGCCAGCCGCTTTCTGAAAGGGAATCTATCGCCATCCTTTCAGTCTCTGATGCGCCCCTTCTTTTGTGGGGTATGAAAAGACACTGAAAGATTTTAATTCCATTCGTTAAAAGGTATAATGAATTGATGAAAATCCTGCAAATCAGCACTTATGATGTCAGAGGCGGTGCCGCAAGGGCCACTTATCGGCTGCATCGGGGTCTGCGTGAGATGGGTCAGAGCAACCACACCCTGGTCAGATACAAGGAAACGGATGATGCGTCTATTTCGGGTGTTACCATAAAACAGGCAATGGATCCGAATTCTTTTTTCTTGAACGTGCCCATTCAAGAACACTACATCAATGCACATCGAACAGACATCAGCAACACCCTTTTTTCCCTTCCCTATCCCGGATATGATCTTTCCAGGGTGCCCCTGGTGCAAAACGCAGACGTCATAAACCTTCATTGGGTTGCCCAGTTCCAGTCTCCCGTGACGCTAAAAAATATTTTCGCCTCGGGAAAACCCGTTGTATGGACATTGCACGATCAATGGGCCTTTACGGGCGGGTGCCATTACTCCGGTGGCTGCGAAGGATACCGGAAGGCCTGTCAAAAATGCCCACAGCTTTCAAAGGATCCGTTTTCCCTGCCTGAAACCATGCTGAGCGACAAAGAAACGCTTTTTAAAAATGCCAATTTGACCATTGTCACGCCAAGCCGGTGGATGGGCCGCTGTGCCAGGGAAAGTCGCCTGTTTAAATCCTTAAGGGTTGAAGTGATACCCAACTCGCTGGAAACAGACCTCTATTTTCCAATCCCCAAAGATCGGGCCAAGAAGCGCCTGAATATACGGCATGATGCGGTTACATTGCTTTTTGGTGCCATAGACGGCGCTGAAAAAAGAAAAGGGTTTTTCGAACTGGTTGATGCCATGCGCTTCTGTCTGGAAAATGATTTTTTTCAGGATTTGCTGGGGAAAGACCAATTAAGGCTTATTTGTTTTGGAAGTCCCAACGAAAAATTGGAAAGCATGGGTATTCCCTTTGTTTCCCTTGGTAAGCTGGGCACGGATGAAGAGATCAGAGATGCGTATTCGGCTGCCGACATCTTTTTGCTTCCGTCCCTGGAGGATAATTTGCCCAACACTGTGCTGGAGTCCATGAGTTGCGGCACGCCGGTGGTGGCCTTTGATGTTGGGGGCGTTTCCGATATGATAACAGATGGGATTAATGGCCATTTGGTGGAAGCGTTTGACATTCGGCAAATGAGCGAAACCATTGTTTACCTTGCCGTAGATTCAGACAAGCGAGCCGCTATGGGAAAAGCGGGACATGAAAGGGTTCTCACGGATTATGCCCTGAATTTTCAAGCTAAACACTATCTGGATCTGTATGAAGATCTGTTGCCTCACAAAAAACGCTCAAAACCTGATGAGAAAGACAAACCGGAATTCGCCCGTGGAATGGAGGGTAATTCTGAAATATCTATGTCAGCCTCCCAGGTGTCTCTAAGTACGGACCTGGGCCCTCGATTTAGTGCTATTTACGACCCTATGCTGTTTGAGACCTTAAAGGCCTACACACCTGATATATACGCACAATTGAACACGAGTGAAATGGACAGGCATAAACGTTTGAGCCAGGTCGATCGGCTGACCGATTTACTGGAATCATGTGAAGCCGACCGAGCCGCCCGTCTGGAACAATTAAAAATCTGTGAAGCCGACCGGGCCGCCCGTCTGGAACAATTAAAAATCTGTGAAGCCGACCGAGCCGCCCGTCTGGATGTCATTAACGACCTTACAGCCAAGCTGAAAGCCAAGAAGATCGGTAAACAATTGGAGGAGTGTCTCTCTTTGGCAGAGGGGTTGAAACAAGAGTTGGACCGTGAGACACGAAGAGCAAGTGCAGCGGAACAGGGGTGGCGGGCCCTTGAGAATACCGGGGTCGTTAGAAAGGCCAGGAAAGTGGGCTTCATTAAATCGGACATGCCCAATTCTCTTAAAAATGGCGCAGACGAAAAGTGAACTTTTATGGATAAAGGAGACGCATCCAGTTGGCTTTGATTGCTGTTGATATGACGCCTGTGCTTCCCGGCGGAAAGAACGGCGGTGCCAAAATTCTCGCCATTGAGCTTCTGAAATCGTTTCACAAAGAGGCGGTTCAAGACCGTTTTTTAATCTTGACGGCATCTTGGAACCATGAGGATTTGGCGGTTCTGGATAGCCACAATATGCGAAGGTTTTGTATCCTGAAAGGTCAGGAACCGAAACCGAAAGCACCTTATACCCCTTATTCCCCACGTCTTCACCGGGTTGTGAGAAGAATCAGAAGTCGCTTAAAGCGCATAACCAGAGGGAAGTCTCCCATTGGCAGAAGTCTTGGGGCACAAGGCGTGGAATTATTATTCTGCCCCTTTACGGCACCCACCTATGCAGAAGTGGGCATCCCAACGGTTTCCGTTGTCCTCGACCTTCAACACATGGAACTTCCCCAATTTTTCAGTCTTCATGAAATTGGTTTAAGAAACGATTTTATGATGGAATTATCCCGCAAAGCGGACCAAATCATTTGTATTTCAGAGCATACGCGAAAGGCGGTTCTCAAGCACCTGGGGATTCCTGTTGAAAAGACANATGCTGTCCCAATCTGCATTCAAACAAGGTTGTCCGGTCCGNAGCATGGAAAAAATACTCAAGGNNTNGTGGATTTNGGTATANCAGAACGGCCCTATATGTTCTACCCGGCCAACTTCTGGCCCCACAAGAACCATTCCATGCTCTTAACGGCNTACGGCATGTTCCTGGCGCGNAACCCTCAAAGCCCCCTTGATCTGGTGTTTACGGGNGCCTTGGATGGGGGNGAAGATACGATCAGAAGGGCCGTTTTCCAGATGGGCCTGGAGAAAAGAGTTCATTTCCTGGGGTTTGTGCCGGAAGAAAAGCTCGCGGCGGTTTGGTCAGGCTGTGAGTTTTTGATTTTTCCGTCTCTTTATGAAGGGTTTGGGATTCCCGTTCTGGAAGCCATGTCCATTGGGAAGCCAGTGCTTTGCAGTGACCGCACAAGCCTGCCGGAAGTGGCGGGGGACGCGGCACTCTATTTTGATCCGCGAACCCCCAAAAGCTTAGTGGACTGCATCGAACAGATCACAATGGATTCGTCCCTTAAAAAAACGCTTGTGGAAAAAGGACGCAGCCGTGCCGGGCTTTTCAAACCCGAGGATATGACGCGGCAATACCTTGAGATATTTAAACATTCCATGAAATCCCCCGGTAGCCTGTCCAATGGAACCATGGGCATCTTCAGGGATGGATGGATGGGTGCGAAAACAGTCGTGACCTATGCATCCGGCCCATCGGAAAGAATGCTTGAAATGGAGCTTGAAGCCCCTTCATGGCTGCTGGCCAGGCGGATAAGAGTGACATTGAGCGATTCCCATAAAACCCTGCAACGGGTGGGCATCCGGCCCGGAAGAGAAATGGTTATCCGTCAGGTATTGCCCGAAAGACAGGGGCGCATTACCCTTTCCATTGCCCCCACATTCAACCCATCCGATTATGGCATGGGAGATGATTTGCGAAACCTGAGTTTGTTTTGCCGGGAATGCAAAATCGTTTCGCCTTATGAAGAAACGATTTTGCTTAAGATGAAAAGGAGCAGGGTTTGAGCCTTTCAATCAGCGTTGTAACGCCTTCCTACAATCAGGGATCATTTATTGAACGGACCATTCGAAGCGTTTTGGAGCAGGGCATCAAATCTCTGGAATATATGGTGGTTGACGGTGCCAGTACGGACGAAACGGTGGATGTGCTGAAAAAATATGGAACGCGACTTCGCTGGGTATCAGAGAAGGACTCTGGGCAGACTGAGGCGCTCAATAAAGGTTTTAGGGCGACCCGCGGGGATATTATCGGTTGGTTGAATTCCGATGACATTTACTATGCCGGGGCATTGTCTGCGGTTGTAAATTTTTTCGAACAATCCCCTTGGGCGGATGTTGTTTATGGAAATGCCGATCACATCGACGAAAACGACCGAATCATTGAAGCCTATTACACGGAAGACTGGCGTTACGAACGGCTTAAGGAGGTTTGTTTTCTTTGCCAGCCGGCTGTTTTTTTTCGAAGGCGACTTCTAAAACGACTGGGGTTGCTGGATGCAAACTTGAAGTATTGCATGGATTATGAGTACTGGCTGCGGTTGGGTGCTGAAGTTCCCTTTGTGAGGATGAAAAAAAAGCTCGCCGGCTCTAGATTGTATCGTGAAAACAAGACATTGGGACAACGTATTGCCGTCCACAAAGAAATCAACCATATGCTTAAAGCTCGCCTGGGAACCGTCCCCGACAAGTGGATTTACAATTACGCCCATGCCTTGGTGGACCAAAAAATTTCCGACCGGACAAGACCGCTAAACGACCTTCTCTATGTGATGATGTTGATCGGAATCAGCAGCGCGGGGTTTTTGTACTGGCGCGGAGACCTGCCCCTTCATTCCGCAAAAACCATGGGGCGATGGGCGGCCGCTGCATTTGGAAGAGTCCTCGGAAAAACTGGCCAATGAGAATCGGTTTTGATATAAGCCAGACGGGCAGCTTAAAAGCCGGATGCGGATATTTTTCGGATTCCCTCATATGCGCGTTGGCGGATCTGGAGAGTCAAAATGAATATATTTTGTACCCGCATTTCGGGACGACTTTCTGGGATCCTAACGGGGATAAAAATACCCGAAAGATTGAAAAGGCCAATTTCGCACGACAGCGCATTGGAAGGGATATTGAAACGGCTTTTTCGTTCTGGGGAAACATCAATGCCGACGCTGAGGAAAAACTGGGAAATCCTGATATCATTCACGCGAACAACTATTCCTGTCCAACAGGCTTTAAAAAGGCGCGTGTTGTATACACCCTATATGACTTGAGTTTCTTTGATTATCCTGATTTGACCACGGAAGAAAACCGAAGCAAATGCTTTGGCGGTGTTTTCAATGCCGCTGTATCCGCGGATTTCGTTGTTTCAATTTCCCGTTATTCGCTGAACCGTTTTCTGGAAACATACCCCCACTACCCTGAGGAACGTACCGGCGTGGCACACCTCGGTTCCCGGTTTTCTTCAAAAGACGCAAACTTTGTGACGGGCAACCCTTTTGATGGACTGGCGCCCGAAAAATTCTGGCTGAGTGTTTGCACCCTGGAGCCGCGAAAGAATCTGAGGCGGCTTTTAGGCGCTTTTCGTGAGTATCTGGACCGCGCGGCAAACCCATATCCATTGGTGCTTGCAGGGGGGCAAGGCTGGTTGGAAAGCGAACTGGAAGCTTTTATGAAAGAACTGAAGGTGAATAACCGGGTACTGCTGACGGGTTATGTGTCAGATGAGAAGCTTTCCTGGCTCTACAAAAACTGTTTCGCGTTTGTATACCCGTCCCTTTATGAGGGATTCGGACTGCCCGTTCTCGAAGCCATGGGTTTCGGGGCGGCCGTCATTACCAGCAACACCACCAGTTTACCCGAGGTGGCGGAGAATGCAGCCCACTATGTTGATCCATTTGATACAAAAGGCATGGCCGATGCCCTCCTGAAACTTGCCCTCGACAATTCTTACCGAAGAATTCTCCAGAAGAAAGCAACAATTCGTGCCAATGAATTTTCATGGCGGGACAGTGCTCAGGAAGTGCTCCATTTTTACAGGCAGGCTCTGGCAATGCCCAAATTTGATGAAGTGTCCCATGAAGCATCACTGGGTGACCGTAATGCATAATGGACTTAAAAAATATCCGGCAATGAATCATCCCTGGGGTAGGAATATTCTGGTCTCTGTAGGCCTGGCTCTGTTAACGGGCCTTTTTTTCTGGGAAATTCTGGCGGAACAGGGTTTTTTCTGGGGGGATTTTTCTTTGTCCATGTATCCTTTCAGAAGCTTCATTGCGGGCAGTTATGCACAGGGAAACGTACCATTGTGGAACCCTTACGTCTTTTCAGGATACCCTTTTGCAGGTGACATTGCTTCCGCCATTTTATATCCTTTTAATATTGCATTGTCCCTGTTTGCGCACGATGGCGCGCTCAAATTCAAGTATGTCGAATACCAGGGCATTTTTCATATCTTTTTAGCCGGTCTGTTCATGTACGCTTTGATGCGGTCTTTCAAACTGGATCGGCTTTCTTCCTGCATCAGCGCTCTTGTGTTCATGTTTTCCGGTTTTCTGATCGGCCACATGGGTCATCTGGGAATGGTAAACGGTGCGGTGTGGCTCCCCCTGGTGTTTCTCTTTTTGAACAAGGCCCTTCAAGAAAAGCGCGTGCTATGGTGTATCCCATGTGGCATATTCCTTGCCTTTTCCATTTCGGCGGGGCACCCTCAGGTGCCCCTTTTGATTATTTTTGCCCTGGGGCTGTATGCCGTGTATTATGCGGCTTCCGCTTACAGGGACAAAGGGCGTTTCAGGGAATGGCTCAGGCCGATGGTTTCTCTGATAATTATTCTTTTCATCGGGTTTGCCCTTAACATCTCACAGATTCTATCCGTCTCAGAGTTTTTTTCCCAGGCACTGGTCCATCGAAACAGTTATGCGGCGTCCGTGGGCTTTTCTTCCCAGCCGAGAAATTTGATCACCCTACTGGTACCGTTTTTTTTCGGGGACCAAAGTCCCCATACGGCCACCGGCTGGGGGGATTGGAATTATACGGAAATGGCGGGGTATGTTGGCATATTGCCCCTTGTATTGGCCCTGCTGGGGGGGCTTTTCAAGAAAAATCGGAACACGTTGTTTTTTTCAGCCCTGGCCGTTTTATCCATTTTGTTGGGTTTTGGCGGCTCCACCTTCCTTCACGTCATTAACTGGCTGGTGGTGCCCGGCTTTGACCAGGTGCGCTGTCCCGCAAGATTCGTCTTCCTCTTTGACTTTTCAGTGGCCTTCCTTTCGGGTTTCGGCGCCAGTTTTCTGTTTAAGGAATTAAGCGGAATGGACAAGGAAAAATTGTCCAGTCTGGCCAAACGCCTTTTGAGAATATTCTGTGGGGTTATTGCGCTGACAGGTCTTTTCTACTTTGGGATGGCGTTGAGTGCCGCTAATTCCAAAGGTTATCCGTTGTTTTCTCATCTCGTGGACAACCTGGTCCTTTTTAATGTATTTCTGGCATTCAGCCTGCTGTTGATTTTCTGGAAACTGCGAAAGAGCGTAACCTTAAACACCCTGAAAACCCTTTCAGTCTTGCTCATACTGCTGGATCTCTTCACTTTTGGCTGGCGGTTCAATGCCGGTCCTGATCCCAGACCCAGTTTTGGTGAAAGCAACCTGATCCGGTTCATAAAAGAAGACCCTTCCGTTTTCCGAATCGCCAATGACGGGATCTTTCCCGCGGACCTGCCCATGATTCATGGGCTACAAAGCATATCGGGATATGTGGGACAAATGCTGGCGGGATATTCGAGGCTGACCGGTATGGGAGATTATACCTTGAAACTGCCGCCCATTGACCATCAAATCATGAACCTGCTCAATGTGAAGTACATGGTGGCATCGAAAGAATTTAAATCACCCTTTTTCAAAAAAGTCTTTTCAGAAGGAAACAATGGGGTATATGAGAACGAAGCCCTTTTACCGAGAGTGTATGCAGCGAAAGAAATTGTATTCAAGGATACAGATTCTAAAGTTCTGGATTTTATCAAGAACCCCAATTTTGACCCGCGGCAACGTGTGGTGCTTAAAGCAGATCAAAGGGAAACATTAAAAACAAAGGAGAAAATTGACCCCACCGGGCCTGTTGGGTCGGCCCAGAGTCAAAAAGGCGCCGCGGCAAAGGGAATTTCAAAAATTGAGAATCTCCTTGCCAATGGGCATTTTGAGGAAGAGGGCCTGAAAGGTTGGCGGGTGTTTCCGGAGGGAAATTATGATGTTTTCAATAGGTTTTTGCAAAACAGCGGGCAAGGGGGCGTGAACAACGATTATGTTCTTCTTTTTGAAGGGGACAAGGCGGAAAAACCGGGTGCTTATTATGTGGCTCAGATGTTTGGCAAGGGAGCTGAAAAGAAATTAAAACCGGACTGCCCTTACACCCTTACGTTTGAGGGGGCTGACAATTTCGGCCCGGGGGACAGTTTTGCCGTTAGGGTAAGATGCTACAAATCAGACGGCAAATATGTGGATGTGGTGGACATAAAATCCGGGTTAACCAGCGGTGGCAGTTTTTCATGGCAAAAAGTGCATTTTAAAACGCCCCCTTCAGTGGAAAGCATTGTTTTGGGAATTGGGGTGAATATAACACCGGGTAAAAAGGGTACCATTGCCAAAATTAACAACGTGAAACTGCGAGAGACCCTCAGCCATAGGGAACAGAAGGGAATCGATTTTCAGTATGATTTGGTTCAGTATTCAGGGAACAGGCTTGCCTTGAATTTTCATATGCCGCAAAGCGGAATGCTTGTTTTAAGTGAAATATATTATCCCGGATGGAAGGCCTTTCTGGATGGCGAAGAAACGAAAATCTACAAAGCCAACTATCTCTTCAGGGCCATATATGCTCAAAAAGGTAATCATCATCTTGAAATGGTATTTGAGCCCGCCCGTTTTACTTATGGGATGGTGTTCACCGTTTCACTTCTGGTGTTGCTGCTCTTAGTGTTTTCCTTCGGGCTTAGAAGAAAAAAAATAGATATCAAAAAGGGGTCAAATTCATGATTCCCATTTTACAGGGTGGCCTGTGTCTGGTTATTCCGGCTTACAACGAGAAAGAAAATATTGAGGAAGTCGTGAAGGTAGCGGATCAGGTGTTCAAAACTTATTTTGAACCTTACCAGATTATCGTCGTTGACGATGGGAGCACCGACGGCACAAGTAAGGTGGCCGAGAGCCTGACGGCAGTGATTCCCTTTTTAAGGGTTGTGCGCCATACCGTTAATAAAGGATTGGGGGAAGCCCTTAAAACCGGATATCAAAATGCCGGACTTGAATACATTTCGTTCATTCCCGCGGACGGGCAGATAGAACCCTCCGAAATCGTTAAACTGGCAAGACATGTTGAAGATGCGGACATGGTGATCAGCAACTATTATGAACGGGAAGACTCCAGGTTTCGGCTGCTCTTATCGGGTACGTGGCGTGTATTAATGAAAATGATTCTCAATTTTGATCTGGGTTCACAAGGTCCGTATCTTTTCAGACGGCAGCTTTTAAATGAAGTCCATTTGAAATCTTCCACAGGGTTGCTGAATCTGGAGTTTCCCATGAAAGTCTCAGTTATGGGAAGGAAAATGAAAACGGTCCGAATTTCATGCAAGCCCAGGCTGCAGGGGACGTCTAAAGTGGCGAACCTGTCTACCATGTTCAAAACATTGTATGAAATGGTGAAATTAAGATGTCAGTGAAAAAAAGCCGGGATAACCTTTTTTTCCTGCTCAGAATGGTCATCAGNCTGGGGTTGGTGTTTTTGCTGTTTCACAAAGTCGACTTGGACAAGTTCCTGACATCAATACTCTCTTCCAAAAAGGAGTTTTTGATTATCGGTTACGCCCTGGGTATCTGCAATGTCATGGTATGCACATTGCGGTGGCGCATTTTACTTTGGGACCGTAATATAAATGTTTCTTTTTATCAATTGATGAAGATTTACTTTATTGGAATGTTTTTTAATATTTTCTTTCCAACAGGTTACGGAGGAGATGCGGTAAGGGGGTTTAAACTTTACAAACTGACCTCCGCCATGAGCGATTCCATTTCCTCTGTGGTGATGGATCGGCTGGTGGGGTTTTCCGCACTGCTTGCCATTTCGATTTTGTCCCTGGGGTTGTCACTAGATTTCATAAACACCAAAATATGTTTATCGGTTTTTGGTATTGCACTTCTGTTCTTTATGGGGGTTTGGTTTTTTTTCAGCGGCTATATTGTGAGGTTTGTGGGTTTTGTTTTAAGAATGATTAAACTGGAACGGTACATGAGCAGCGTCAATGACTTTCATGAAACCATACGGAGCTATAAAGATTCCAAAGGGGTCCTCCTGAGTATATTTGTTATTTCAATTTTGGCCCATTCGATCATGATTTTCTCCATATACCTGTTTTCATTGTCCATAGGGGTTGAGATTCCGCTTATCTATTTTTTCCTGTTCGTTCCGGTCATTAACATCGTGACGCTGGCGCCTGTCAGCGTCAGCGGCATCGGGGTTCGGGAAGCCGGGTTCATCTATTTTTTTTCCATGGTACAGGTTTCGGCTTCCCATTCATTTCTGATATCCATCCTTTTTTTTTCTCAATTGGTCTTTGTAGGACTGATCGGCTGTGGTTTTTATCTTTTTGGATCTGACCAAAAAGAAGCACAGTTCGCTGGGAGAAAAGAATTGACTGGGAAAGCGGTATTTGACAAAAAGGGCAACATTTTTTAGCACTATTACGGAAGAAAGGTTATATTAACGATGAACGATCGCTTGAAAGTCGCCGTCGTAGGGGCAGGTTACTGGGGTAAGAACCTGGTGAGGAATTTCAATTCACTGGGTGCCTTGGGGGCTATTTGTGACAATGGAAAGGAGGTTCTGGAATCTTTTTCCGGAAATCATCCGGACGTGTTGGTGACCGACTCGTTTCAGGAGATTCTGGAATCCGAAGCTTTTCCCGCCGTGGCCATCGCCACACCCGCGGAAACCCACTACGAAATGGTAAAAGAGGCCCTTCGGGCCGGCAAGCATGTCTTTGTGGAAAAACCGCTGGCGCTCAAAGAGCGCGATGGGGTGTCTCTCCATGAACTGGCCAAAGATCGCGGAAAGGTTCTCCTGGTGGGTCACCTGTTACAGTACCATCCCGCGGTCATTAAGCTAAAGCAGCTGGTCGGTGAAGGCGAACTGGGAAGAATCCAATACATTTATTCCAACAGGCTCAACTTGGGAAAAATTAGGCGGGAAGAGAATATCCTTTGGAGTTTCGCCCCTCATGATATTTCGGTCATACTCTCCATTGCCAATGAAATGCCGGACCATGTCATCAGTTCGGGGGCCAATTACCTGCACCAGGAAGTGGCGGATGTAACGTTAAGTATTCTCTCTTTTTCATCGGGCATCCGCGCCCATATTTTTGTCAGCTGGCTTCATCCTTTCAAGGAACAGAAACTGGTGGTGGTGGGCGATAAAAAGATGGCGGTTTTTGATGATATGGCGCCAAATGATAAGTTGCTCCTTTATCCGCATCGGATTGAATGGAAAAACCACCAGGCCATCCCCGACAAAAGGGAATCGGAAAAGGTTCAAATTGATAAAAAAGAGCCTTTGAAAGAGGAATGCCGTCATTTCATACAGTGTATTGAAGAAGGCATGACCCCCAGGACAGACGGCACAGAAGCGCTCAGGGTGTTGAGGGTCCTTCAGGCCTGCCAGACATCGCTGGAAAATGACGGAAAGCCGGTGGTCCTTTCAAAACCCCCAGAGATGCACGATTCGTCGAATGTTCAGATACATGAGACCGCCGTCATTGATCCTGGCTGCCAGGTGGGGCAGGGGACAAAAATCTGGCATTTTGCCCACGTGATAAAAGGGAGTAAGATTGGACGGAACTGCAGCGTAGGGCAGAATGTGATGATCGGCCCCCATGTCACCATTGGAACCGGGGTCAAAATTCAGAACAACGTCTCGGTTTATCAGGGTGTTACCCTGGAAGATGATGTCTTTTGCGGCCCATCTATGGTGTTCACCAATGTTTATAATCCCAGAAGCCATGTTTCCCGTATGGATGAATTGAGAGACACCCTGGTCAGGGAAGGTGCCACCCTGGGAGCAAACTGCACCATTGTATGCGGCCACACCATTGGGCGGTTCGCATTTGTGGGAGCGGGTTCAGTGGTTATCGGCGATGTTCCGGATTTTGCTCTGGTAGCGGGGAATCCCGCGGAGCAAAAGGGGTGGATGTGCCGATGCGGTGTCCGTATGGATTTTCACGAAGAGCTTGCCGCCTGCGGTGAATGTGGCAGTGAATATATCCATAAAGATGGATTGGTTTACGAAAAGCCAAACGGATGAGATCCGAATGGATGTTGCGAAACCTCAACGTGTTGCCGGGTTGTCGTCGCATCTAAATTGCAGATGATATAAGGGAGGTTTTTCTTTGGATATCAGAGGAAAGAAAATATTGGTTGTGGGCGGTGCCGGACTCATCGGTTCGCATGTGGTTGAAGAGCTGCTGAAAGAAGATGTCAAAGAAGTGATCATATACGACAATTTCTGCAGGGGGCGCATTGAAAACCTGGAGGAAGCGCTTCTGGATCAGCGTTGCCGTATTTTTGAAATCGGCGGTGACATGCTGCAGACGGATATTCTGGATGCCGCCATGAAAGAGGTGCAGGGGGTTGTGCATCTTGCGGCCCTGTGGCTGCTTCAGTGTCACGAATACCCTCGGGCGGCCTTTGACGTGAACATTCGGGGGACGTTCAATGTCCTCGAGGCCTGTGTGAAAAACAACATTGAACGCCTGGTCTATTCTTCTTCCGCGTCGGTCTACGGCGATGCCGTGGAAGAACCCATGACGGAAAGCCACCCTTACAATAACTGGACCTTTTATGGCGCCACCAAAATTGCGGGCGAACACATGATGAAGGCTTATCACAGAAGGTACGGTCTGAATGGCGTGGGATTGAGGTACATGAACGTCTACGGGCCCCGTCAGGACTACAGAGGGACCTATATCGCCGTCATGATGAAAATTCTGGACAACCTGGATAAGGGCCTTTCCCCGGTCGTTTACGGTGATGGCAGCCAGGCGTATGATTTCATCTACGTCAGGGACACTGCGCGGGCCAATGTTTGTGCACTGAAAAGTGATGTTCCCTTTGGTTGCTACAATGTGGGAAGGGGAATCAAAACGTCCATCAAGGAATTGACGGAGCTCATATTGGAAATTAATGGATCAAAACTGCCCATCGAGTATGCGCCGGCTGGGCAGACTTTCGTTACCAATCGCGTGGGCGATCCCAAAGCCGCTGAGGCTGATCTCGGTTTTACCTGGGAGGTTGGACTGAAAGACGGCCTCAAAAGACTCATGGAGTGGCGAAAAGCACATCTCAAAGAGGCGGAGAAACTGCGCTTACAGCAGTCCCTCGAGGCTCAGCCATGAAAAAAATCCCTTTGATAAAACCGTATATCACCGAGGAGTTGAAAGCCAAGGTGTGCGAAGTTCTTGACAGCGGCTATTTGACGGAAGGTCCTGTGACCCGGGCGTTTGAAGAGAAATTCAAGGCCTACATCGGGTGCGGTTATGCGCTGGCCGTTACCTCATGCACCACAGGCCTTGAAATGGCGCTGCGAGCTCTGGATATCGGTGCTGAAGATGAGGTGATTGTTCCTGATTACACCTATCCGGCCACGGCCGACGTGGTGAATATTGTGGGGGCCACGGCTGTGATTGTGGATGTGTCCCGGGACACCATGCTCATTGATTACGATAAAATAGAAGCTGCCATCACGAACCGAACCAAAGCCATTATTCCGGTTTCCGGGTTTGGAAATCCCCTCGATTGTGATCGACTGGCACGCATTAAAGAGAAATATGGGGTGTACGTGGTCGAAGATGCGGCATGTTCCATCGGTGCCGAGTACAAAGGGGTCAAGGTGGGCAACCAGGCGGATATTTCGGTTTTCAGCCTGCACCCCAGAAAATTTATCACCACGGGAGAAGGCGGTATGATTACAACCGCCAATGGCGATTGGGCCGACTGGATGATGTCCTATAAACATTTCGGGATGGGCGTTGAAGGAACGCGCCTGACCAATTGCTTTGAACGGGTGGGTTCAAATTACAAGCTGAGCAATATCCTGGCGGCGGTGGGCCTGGCTCAGATGCACCATATCGATGGGCTTCTGGAGCGCCGCCTGGAGCTGTCGGAAAACTATTTGAGGCTTCTAAAAGAACATGAGGGGATTGACGTCCCCCAAACCACCGAACACGGCAAACATTCCCGGCAGTCCTTTTGTATCTTTGTAAAAGGCCGAAATGAGGTGATTCGAAAAATGGCGGATGCAGGCGTTGAGGTTCAGATCGGAACCTACGCCCTCCATTTGCATCCGGCCTTTGCTCCCAGTGGCGGCTGCAGGTTTGCCGGCTTGTTTCCCGGCAGCCTTTATGCCTTTGAGCACTGTTTGACACTACCCCTTTACCATGAAATGACGAAAGACGATCAGGCCTATGTGGTTGAAAATCTTTTTCAGTGTCTCCCATGAGGGATAAAACTTTCCAAAGGGTAACCCATGTGCGGCATATGCGGCATCTTTAACATCAACGGTGAACCGGTTTCGTCGGTAAATTTGCGACGGATGACGGATGCCATCGCCCATCGCGGACCGGATGGCGAAGGATTTTATACGGACAGTTTCATCGGTCTGGGGCACCGCCGACTTGCGATCATTGACCTGACGCCGGCCGGTCACCAGCCCATGGTCACCCGGGACGGCCAGTTTGCCATTTCCTACAACGGGGAAGTCTACAACTTTCAGGAGATTCGCGCCCAATTGCAGAGCCTGGGGCACCAGTTTCATTCCCGATCAGATTCGGAGGTTATATTATATGCCTACAGCCAGTGGGGTCCACAGTGCGTTGAACGCTTCAACGGCATGTTTGCCTTTGCCATCTGGGACAAGAAACGCCAGGAATTGTTTCTGGCCCGGGATCGTTACGGCATAAAGCCCCTCTACTATACCTTTGCAGGTTCCAAGCTGCTTTTTGCCTCGGAACAGAAAGCCCTATTGAGCCATGACGCGGTCCGCCGAGAGATTGATCTGGAAGCGCTTGTTGAGTATTTCACCTTTCAAAACATTTTTACGGACAAAACACTGCTGAAGGGGGTTAAGCTGTTTCCATCAGGCTGTTTTGCCCGAATTCCCCTGGGAGCAAGCATCCAGGCGTTGACCCCCACCCGGTATTGGGATTTTAATTTTTGTGAACCCGATAATCCCTCAAGTGAAGCGGAATATATTGAAGAGCTCGACAGACTGTTCCGTCAGGCGGTGAACCGCCAGCTGGTCAGCGATGTGGACGTGGGGGCCTATCTGAGCGGCGGGATGGATTCCGGCTCCATCACGGCGGTTGCCGCGAAACAACTCCCCTATATCAAGACCTTTACCTGCGGGTTTGACCTTCATTCCGCTTCCGGCTTGGAACTCGGTTTTGACGAAAGGGAAAACTCGGAGTTCATGAGCTACCTGTTTAAGACGGAGCATTACGAAATGGTTCTGAAAGCAGGGGACATGGAAAGGGTCCTTCCGGCGCTGGCCTGGCACATGGAAGAGCCCCGGGTGGGACAAAGTTATCCCAATTATTATGTGGCCCAGCTCGCCAGCAAGTTCGTAAAGGTTGTCCTTTCGGGGAGCGGCGGCGATGAGTTGTTCGGCGGTTATCCATGGCGTTATTACCGCAGTGTGGTCAATGACAGTTTCGAAGATTACATCGACAAATATTATGTTTTCTGGCAACGCCTTATTCCCAACAAATCGGTTCAAACCGTTTTCAAACCGGTGTGGCCACAGGTAAAACAGGTTTGGACACGAGACATTTTCAGGGATGTCTTTCAATTTCGGGATGCCCAATTTACACGGCCTGAAGACTACGTTAACCATTCTCTCTACTTTGAAGCCAAGACCTTTCTGCACGGACTTCTCATTGTGGAAGACAAACTGTCAATGGCTCACAGCCTTGAAACCCGCGTCCCCTTTCTGGACAACGATCTAGTGGATTTTGCGCTTCAGGTCCCAGTGGGCCTCAAACTGGGAAACCTCAACCGGGTTGTTCGCCTCAACGAAAATGAACCCGGGGCAAAACCCCAGAAATATTTTCAAAAAACAAAAGATGGAAAACTTCTTCTGCGGCAGGTGATGAGCCGTTATATTCCAGATCAGATTACCCATGGCATTAAACAGGGATTTTCAGCGCCGGACGCTTCATGGTTCAAAGGGGACAGCATTGACTACGTCAAAAGGCATTTATTTGGTCGCAGGGCCCTGATTTATGATTATCTCGACCGGGATGCCGTGCGCTCGCTGGTGGAAGAGCATTTTCAAGGAAAGGCGAACCGGCGGCTTTTTATATGGTCGCTTCTCAGTTTTGAACTGTGGTGTCAGCGCTTTCTGGAAGATCCTTTGTGAGGGCCTACAGATGAACGGTACGGATTTGCTGAAAAAATCCATCCTGGAATTGTACAGATGGCTTCGAAAGGGCATGCGCCGGAAATGGAACAGGGATTTGCCTTTTGAAGAGATGCTGTTCGACCGTTGGGAACGGGCCAGAAACCTCGGTTTTGGTGAAGGGACAAGTATTTATCACAACAGTTACGTTTACGGGAATGTGACGGTCGGCAAAAATACGTGGATAGGCCCTTTCACACTGTTGGACGGTTCGGGCGATTTGACCATCGGGGACAACTGCAGCATTAGTGCGGGGGTTCACATCTACACCCACGATACCGTGAGATGGGCCCTTTCAGAGGGTAAAGCGGAATATGAGAGGGCGCCGGTCAGTATTGGCAGTTGTTGTCATATCGGTGCCAAAACAGTTATCGGCAAAGGGGTTACCATAGGCCATCATTCTGCAATTGGTGCGTGTTCGTTTGTTAACAGGGACATACAACCTTATACCATTGCGTTGGGGACCCCTTGCAAGCCCGTGGGCGTCGCGAATGTCGAGGATTCAGGAAACGTTGCATTTCTTTTTGATCGTAATTAGGGTATAACATTTTTAAGTAGAAAAGCTTTAAGTTTGATTCCGCGACCCGGCGGGGCTTTTTTTGGGTTTGTCACGTTTTGGTTTAACAGAT
>JGI10211J34971_10000646_pt1 | contig 28786 bp, 15 predicted proteins | sample Etolagsediment_FD_34971 | JGI IMG/M metagenome (IMG submission 34971)
GTACATCAGGTCAATCTATCACCGGTAGTCTAGCAGCGTTTGATCCGGAAGGTACCGCGACACTTACTTATGTGCTGGTCTCCGATTTAGGCGGTCTTGTAACGTTAACTGACACTGCTGCCGGCGCCTTTACGGTTGCTAATACCGCCGCAGTAGGTCGTCACACCTTCAGCTTCTTAGCACGTGAAGAGGGTGAGGACGGTAAGAGCAGTAACACGGCAACGGTTGTGGTCGAGATTACTGCCGCTGAAGGTGAGAATAGCCCGCCACAGGCGATCGATGGTGATCTGATGGTCGAAAGGGGTACCACCGGACGTGGCACTTTTGCAGCGATTGATGTTGATACAGATGACACGCTGACCTACACCATCACCGATAATCTGGGGGGTGCCGTTACCGTAGTAGACGGTAACCGATTCAGCGTTAACGCAACTGTTTCCGACGGGCTCGACATAGGCGTCTACGAGATCACTTTCCGCGTCAGTGATGGCGAAGATAGTGATACCGGTAGTGTGACGCTAACTATCTATAGCGCCGAGAATATGCCGCCTAAAGCGTCACCGATCGCGGTTGAACTGGCAGAGGGTGGGGTAGCAACCGCGCGTATCGTGGTGAGCGATCCGGATGAGGATGATAGTCACACCTATACCGTGATGGAGAATCCACGAGAGATGCTCAGTGTCACCTCGACCGGGCGTGTTGGTATCAATGCTAGCAGTGTTGCGGCAGGTAACTACCTCGGTTCAGTGAACGTCTCTGATGGTACCGATAGCGTGACAGTCCCGGTGATGATCACCGTGATTGCATCAGGGAATAACCCACCTGTTGCCAATAATAGTGTTGCGACGGTCGAATCGGGCAGTGGTGATTTCAGTGTAACGCTCAATGCAACCGACCTAGATGGCAACATCAGTGAATTTACATTGACGAATGATCTCGATGGAGCGGCCATCGTTAGCGATACGGGTGTGGTGACTATTACTAATAGTGAGACTACTCCACTAACTGCTGGCTTCTACTCAATTGATTACACGGTAACAGATAGCAACGAAGCATCCGATTCTGCAACATTGACCCTGCTTGTGACAGCTGCTGCCGGTGTAAATAACGCACCGATTGCAAATGATGCTGAATATCAGGTTCAACTACCGACCTCAACGTTTAGTCGTCAACTGAGCGCAATCGATCTGGATGGTGATACGCTCAATTACGAAATCGATTCCGAAAATAGTGATGCACGTTTCAGTGTGGGTGCAAACGGTCGATTCACCCTCGATCTAGCTGGCATTGAGGATTCCGATTCCTACACGCTAACTTACTTGGTGAAGGATGGGACAGATGAGACGGCTCTGAGTGATACCGGTGTTATCACCGTGACCGTATTCGCTGCACCGAACATGGCGCCCACGGCGGTTGCCGGTAATTACCAGATAGTCGATGAGACCGATGGTGATGGCAATGCAACCAGCGTAACGCTAGATGGTAGTGCCAGTAGCGATAGTGATGGCACGATTGCTACCTATCTGTGGACGCAGTCGACTGCTGATGCAGTACAAGTGACCCTCACCGGTAGCGATAGCGCAACCGCCACATTTACAGCCCCGGATGTCACCGAAGCAACCACGCTCACCTTCACCCTGACCGTGACGGACGATGAGGGCGCAACCGCCAGCGATGCGGTTGCTGTGACGGTCAATCCGGTCAATGTTGCGCCGACGGCGGCTGCCGGTGACGACCAGACAGTCGATGAGACTGATGGTGAGGGTGATGCAACCAGCGTAACGCTAGATGGCAGTGGCAGTAGCGATAGTGATGGCACGATTACCTATCTGTGGACGCAGTCGACTGCTGATGCAGTACAAGTGACCCTCAGCGGTAGCGATAACGCAACGGCCACATTTGCAGCCCCGGATGTCACCGAAGCGACCACGCTCACCTTCACCCTGACCGTGACGGACAATGATGGCGCAACCGCCAGTGATGAGGTTGCGGTGACGGTGAATCCGGTAACTGAAGTGTCAGCACCGTGGGAGGGGATGTTTGAACTGACCAGTGGCGTGACTGTTAGCACTGCGCTGACTGGAACGACTGTCACTGCCTACAGTGATAGTGAGCGGACAATCGGTACACCACCGGCTATCGGTATCAGCATCTATCTTCTGGTCGATGGTGAATCGATTGAAGTATCAGTACCAGGTGAATATGCGGGTGCACCGATGCTGTTTAAGGTTGAGATGGCCGATGGTGCTATCTACTACGCTGAAATCGCGGAGCTAGATGTGGCAGGTGGGGTCAACGGTGCTGGAGCAGATGATGATGGTGCGGATGTCACCACCACCCTCTACAGCAGCGGTACCGTGCAGAACATGGCACCGACGGCGGCTGCCGGTAACGACCAGGCAGTCGATGAGAGTGATAGTGAAGGTAATGCAACCGACGTAACGCTAGATGGCAGTGGCAGTAGCGATAGCGATGGCACGATTACCACCTATCTGTGGACGCAGTCGACTGCTGATGCAGTACAAGTGACCCTCAGCGGTAGCGATAGCGCAACTGCCACATTTGCAGCCCCGGATGTCACCGAAGCGACCACGCTCACCTTCACCCTGATGGTGACGGACAATGATGGCGCAACCGCCAGCGATGAGGTTGCGGTGACGGTCAATCCAGTAGTGGTGAACACGGCACCAGACGCAACTGCCACTAGCGCTGAGATCTACCCCGGTGGTTCAGCCACGGTGAACCTCTCTGCAGTCGATAACGAAGGCGGAGAACTCACCTTCACGCTAGATGGAAACTGGGCAGATAGTGAGCCATACAGCGGGCTAACCGTTGATCCAAGTAGTGGCATGTCGGGTCCAGATGCGGCAACGAGTGTGCCGTTCACCTTTAGCGATCCCAGCTACGGGCTCCAACCCGATACCGACTACACCATCACCTACTGGGTTGAGGATAGTGGTAGCTTGAACGACAGTGCTGATATTACGCTTAACGCTGTGAACTACCTCGAACTGAATCAGGCGTTCTACACCGCCGATAGCACCAGCGCATCGGCCACTTGTACAACCTCACAGTTAGACGATCTGATCGGTAACGGTGTCACCGTTAACAACGGTCTCCGTGTTGTGCTGTTCGGTGCCGATGACCGTGGGCGAGAAGTGGTTGCGACTGATAGTTTTGAAGTTGCGTTTGCTCTTGTATCGACTGACTATCAGTTGAAAGTCGCTATCTCCGATGTGGCGCTAGTCGATGATACCGATACGGGTATGCGTAAGATGGTGGTAGCCACTGGGGCAAACGTTTACTTCTACGGTATGCGCCCAGGCCAAGATGCAGTAGCGTATGAGACGACGGCCGCTGCCAATGAACTCGACGATGTACTCATCTCAGCACTTAACTGTACAGCGTTTAATGATTTGACCGATAAGCCTGAAGTGGGGATCGGCTTCGACTTAGAGGCACTGGCTCAAGTGCTGGTTGATCGAGGCGTCATCGGCAGTGTTGATGCGGTACTGGCAAGGAGTGGTGATGTCTCCTCGCTCACCGCCACGATGGTGCTGAAAGATACCACCAGTGGCGCTACTTCAACGACGCCCGATATTCGGTTAGCAGGTGAGAGCAGCGGTTTGACTGCGGATTCAGTTGATGTGCCGCGGGCAGACGCTAGTATCCATACCGTTACCGGCGCGCTGTTAACGGGAAGTGTCACACTCCAATCGGCTGAATAATATCGGTACGACTTGAGTTAGTTAGCCATGATGGAGCGAAGGAGCGCTCCATCAATTTTTATATAATAGATGAGGTATAGGCGTAGGCGTGTCACACGCCGTCAATCGAATAAATTTGCTTGCATCACTAAGCAAAGTTCATGTAGTATCTAGTTAGACGTGGGACGCGGAGCAGTGGGTTGCTCAGCGCCTTTACGTAGCGGGCTGGATCTTCTGCTGACCGCGTTAAAAATCGAGTCACGGCAATGGAGACGATGGATGTGATGCACGTCATAATCGATAAGCTGCAACAACTATCCGCACCCCTGAGAGCTATAGGGGGGCGATCTATGCTAATCCCCCCTCAACCTACCCTGCTGGGTAGAGACACCCTCTCTAGACTTAAGCTGATTACCTTTCGCCACAGCGCTGTTCAGTCAACAATTGTCTGTATTGCTATATCTTACCTAACTACTAGGAGTCTATTTCATGTCTGATATGATGGTTAAACGTAGTGCAGTAGCCGTAGCGGTTGCTGCTGTTATTGGGTCTGCACCGACTATGGCGGCGCAAACGCTGGAGTTGGAGGCGGGTTGGAATCTGGTTGCACTGCATGCGGAAGCAGATAGTGCCGATGCTACGCTTAAAGAGGTGCTGGGTGTCGAGGGTATCGATCGGATCTTCGCCTATCGTAACGGTAGCTGGACAAACTACAGCGTCGCCTCCGATCGCGGCTCTCTCGGTAGTGAGAGCCTAACCGATAACCTCAATGTTGGGTTGTGGGTAAAGCTATCTGATGGTGTGGATGCGGTGACCGTTACGCTGCCGGGGCGTGATCACGCCTATGATGGCGCTGATTTGAGTGCCGGTTGGAACCTGATTGGTCCAGGTGTCGGGTTTAGCGCAACCGATGATTTGGTCGATGGCGTCGATCACCGCGTCTCACCACAGCGTATTTTTGGCTACTCTAGCGCCGGTTGGGTTAATCGTGATATCAAAAATAGTCGCGGTAGCTTAACCACGCTCAGTGCGGGCAAGGGGTATTGGCTCTATGTTGAAGCGCCGCTTGCGATGGTCACCGAAGGCGAGGAGACGGGTCAGCGAGAGCTCGATTTGGGGGGGGGATTTTTTGCGACCGTTGAAACCGCTGCCACGGCGAGTGCGAGTGAGAGCCGTGAGCTGACCATCGATCTAGGCGATCGAACCGTCAATGTGACGGTAGCGGATGCCGCATCCTACACCCTGCATATTCGCGATAGCTTTGGTAATCACTATGCGCCGGTAACGGCGGTTGATAACCGCTTCAATGTAGGTGCGCTGACTACTTTTACCGGTTCTCCGGTGCTGTTTGTCTATGGTGTTATGAGTGGGGCATCGGCACCGACACTACTGCAAGATGTTGATGTCTATCACGTCGATGCTGATGGTAGTGAAACGCTGCTGGGGAGTGTGTTCGATCCAGTCGTTGGCCTCCGGCTTGAAGGTGTTGCCGCTGATGCCATGTTGAGACTGCGTAAGCAGGGCTATTTGTCGATCGATGTTGCACTGGATAGTGACCGACCCACCCCGGTTATCTATTCAGTTATGCAGCAGGCTGAGCAGAGCGCCACGCCACTGATGGCTAATGGTGAATTGGCTGATGATGACGGTACTTTAGAGCGGCCGTTACATGCGGCTGTGCCGATGGCGGTACCTGGTAATGGGAGTCATGATTACCAAGCGGTGCTGCTGCATCGTGGTGGTCGTAGTAACCCAGAGCGTAGTATCAGTGTTCGGGTCACACCCTATACCACACTCGATGCGATTACCGATCTCGATCAGTTGAGAAGTGCCGCAACCAGTGACTTTGTGGCCGATAATAGTAGCCGATTCGATACCGTTCCTGCGTTAGAAGCGAGCAGTGAGTGGTCGCTGGCGGTCATCGGTGGTTCACGCGTCGAAGTGATGGATGCGAGCACCGAGCAGATGCTCACAATCAACGAAACGGATACCGAGTCGTTAGGTGCTTATGCGACCATCGACCCCTATCAGAGCGAGCTACTGAACGGTACGATGGAGGAGTACCTCTCGCTGTTAGCTGAGTTTGGTATTAATGATCCGGAGAGTCCGTTCCGTGCTGAAATTGATCTCTATGCACGGCGGGCGGATGGTTGGAGACGTGTCTCGCGCGGGGTGCGGTTTATCGATCCATCGCTACCGGTAGGTACCACGGCTTCAGAGCAGGCGGGTGCAACCCAAGCACCGATCGATGATGTCACCGATGCCCTCTATGGTTATGACAACCATGAGAACTATGCAGTTAAACAGCAGCTACCGCTCAGTGGTTGGGTGTTAGCACCGAGCGTGCAGGGTAGTTTGATGGAGTTGGGGGTCGAGGGGGGTGGTCTGAATGATTTCGCCTTTGTGGTGAAGAAGCTGCTGCCTAGTGCCGAGTCGCTCTGCGTTAAGGTGGTTGACGCGGTTGATGGTAGCGCGATTCCAAATGCGATGGTGCGCCTAGCCGGTGGTGAACAGCTACTGAGTGATGGTGACGGTATGGTTACCTTCGAGGCGTTTGATCTGCCGCTGAGCGTACCGACAGTACAGGTTGAGGCGCTGCGCAACGATCACTATCGCGGAACCATCAGTTTAGTACCGGGGGATATCCAGTGTAATGCAGAGAATCCCTATCTGTTAGCGCTCCAACCGGTCGATAATGAGGCGACGATCCGAGGTTATGTACAGGATGTGGATAGTGGTGAGCCGATCGATGAAGCGTTAGTACGCCTTGTCGCACCCGCCGCGATGGCCGGTCTTAACTATGATGCCGATGCCGGTCTCTTCTCAACCTACAATGATCCGCAAGCGACCTATCGCTGGCAGATCCGCGTACATCAGGATAGCAACCAAGGGAGCATGAATAGTGCACTCGCGCGGGTCAATGGCGCCCTAGGTCGGGTTATCGATCCGGAAGCGTGGCGTACCATCAAGGAGGCAAAAGGGGCGAATGAGGGTTACCGCCTAGATCATTACGATATCCTCCGCGAATTGGTCAATGTGGGTAACGATCAGAGTGTTGAGGATGACTACTATCTGGTAGGTAACTACGATCTGCGTCTGGTGATCGATTATGATATCGATCAGGATGGCGTGATGGATCATCAGGAGGTATCGGGTGACGGTACCGGTCTCTCGGTCTCAGTCAATCCTGAAGAGCTCACCTTTAGTACGGTTAGTGGTCTCGGTCGGATGATGTTCTATCCGATCAACCCGCCAGATGGGGTATCGGCTGATGATTTTGATGCTAACACCACGATGGAGAACACCTTCTATGAGATTCGTGGTAGTCGCGAGAAGGGCTTCTTCTACGTCTACAATCGGGTTGCTGGTAACAATGCGATGGAACCGCAAGTCTATTGGGAACTCGACATACAGTGGTTTGATAGCGCCAACTTTGAGTTCCGCACCTTAGTCGGCACGCTTGATGAGGTGAGCGGTGATTGGCAATTCGATTGGGTTACCGGTGAGCAGCCGCAGCCGCGTAACACCTCTATCGCACTCTCCAATATCGCCCGTAACACGCCGATTCTCAACTGGAACCACTTAGTCACTAAGCTCTCCCACCCTGAACTGATCAAAGCGCTGCTAGCACCGATTGATCCCACTGGCGACCCGAATGGTACCCGCTATATCGAAGATGATGTTACCGTCAAAGTGCGGGCGGTGGTTTACGGCAGCGAGCAGGCCTTCAATGAGGGTGTTGAAGCAACGAATACGACCAACTTCAACAATTCGGCGAGCACCACTGAGGTCGATGTGCCGTTTGTCTATGAGGCAGAGGGTGTTTTAAGCATTCCCTTCTCACAAGACCCGGCGCGACTGCTGACCGTACACGATGGTGTTGCCGTCCCTGGAGAGGGTGTCCCTGAGCGTACTACCCGTACAAATCAGGGCGGCTCCTACACATTCAATGAGCTACGGCTCGATTATGGCGCGGCTGACAACCTCGCAATCTCAACCTCGTTCCTCCGTGTTAACGCTGACAAAGAGGGTTACCTCTATCGTCCGCTAGAGCCGGTTGATAAGTTCTCTCGTGATGATGCAACCACTGCAGTGCTAGAGGATGTAGTGGATAAAGATATCGATCTAGAGCGCATTCCAAACCGTGATGTGACGCTAACGGTAACGGCGGGTAACAATCCGGTTAATGGTGCGATTGTCTCATTAGGTGAGGGGGGGCTGGATGGCTTTGTAACGAATGAGGCGGGTGAAGTAACCTTAACGCTTCCGGTCAACACCTATTCACTCTTAGTGCAGCCGCCTGAGGGATTGGAGGGTTACGACGCTTATGCCGATCAGCTGGTGGTGCAACGCGCACTGGATGAGACGACGGGTGCTGTAATTGAGACGCCACAGGAGAAGAGTGTTGCTTTGCCAGATGCGGTCTGGTTGTCATCAGAACGGCCAAACATTGAGGTAACCTTTAGCCAAGTGTTGGAAAATGGTGCGGTTGTGGTAGAGGGGCAAGTTACCGAGTTTAAAGATAATGGTAGCGGGGTGTTAGAGGAGGTTCCATACGGTATGTCGGGGGCCACTCGGCTGCGTGATAGTGTGATGCTGCGTATCAATGGCCAGCTACAGCCACTGCCACTGAATAGTGAGAGCCAGTTCCGTACCACCGTGGCGCTACGCGAGGGGAGCAATGCGTTGCAGGTGCGGGCGAGCAACCATGTCGGCACAACCGAATCGACCGTCGTCGCGCGCAGCTACTTCCCCTCATTTGGGTCGATCACCGGTAGTGTGCTGTATGATCATGATCGCGACCAAGCGACCCCTGTAGTCGAAGCGAGTGGTGCGGTTGTAACACTGAGTGATGAGAGTGGCGGTAGCCGTTCTGTTGTGAGTGATGCTAATGGTGCGTTTAATTTCTACTCACTAGAGGCAGGCGCTTGGTATCGTGTTAGTGCAACATTCACCGATGGTAGCGACTACTTCGTTACCATGTCTCCCTACGATGTTGATGGCCCGGCCGGTTATCGGATGGATATCGGAGATGTGAAGATGGAGTCAACGACGCAACCGGCAGTGGGTGAGCCGGTGGTGGTGGTTGATGATTGGAGTGTCGATGCACTAGGCATTCTGAGTGTCAGTGGCCGGCTCGGTAATTATGATGGCGTTGCTGTCGGCGCTACCGGGACACGCCCAGTTCAGATTGGTATCAATGGCGAGTTCCATGATATTGCGATTACCAATAATCTGAGTGAGCAGGCGCGGGCACTCTATGATACAACCGGTAATCAGCTCTGGTTCTTCAATGCTGAACTGCCTCTCTCGGCCGCTAGCAATGAGATCCAGTTGCGCGCTAGCAACCTCAACGGTGAGATGGGGCTATCCCAGCCGTTCTATGTTGACTATGAGGCGTTGGCGACCGGTGATGTCGGTATTACGATCAATGCAGAGGGTGCCTATGGTGAAGCGGGCTCCTTGCAACTGTTCGATATCGTTGGTCGACCCGTTATCGATCGTGCGATTGTGATGGCGGGTAGCACCATGACCGAGGAGGTTGTCGATCTCCCTATGGGTCGTTACAGCTATACGATTGATGTCGATGGTTATCTGACAGCGCAAGATACCTTCACCGTCGATGAGGCGAGTGAGAGTGTTGCTGTTACGCTGACACCAGCAACTCTCGATGTGAACTGGGTTGAACTGGAGAATCTTGAGGTCGAACAGCTAGCAAGTCAGGCCTCAGTAAGCGGCGAACTGGTACTGTCGATTCCATCCGATCGTAGTATTGATGGCATCGCGGCGCGGTTGGCATTGATCAATACAAATACCCGAGGTGTTAATGAGGGAACGGTAGCTCTGCCAGCGAGTTTGCCGACGCCTGATACCAGCGATCCACAATTTAGTGTCTACCGGTTACCATTCAGCGCGTTTACCGATCTAGTAGCGGGCGATAACCGGTTTGAGTTGATCTTGACCGGTGATAGTGGTGCTCGAGTCTGGGCGGCTGGTGCGATCAGTGTGACTGCTGAAGCGTCGGTGCCATCAGGGGCAATGACCCTAACCCTAGAGTGGGATAGCGGTGTCGATATGGATCTGCATAGCTACTACTACCCAAATTGGCCAGCTAATGCTGATACAGCAGCGGCCGATTTCTACTCGGGTGAGTACTATCATGTCTATTATGGTCAACTCGCCGNACAGGGCATACCGGTGCAGGATTGGGACTGNATCTGTGAGGGTATGAGTAGTAATAGCGAGTTCGCTCCAGAGCACCATGTCTGGGCAACCACTACCGATGCCGATGGTAATCGTGTGGTTGCGGATGGTACCTACCTGATCACCGTTCATGATTTTGGTGGTGTTGATGGTAGTGGTGTGCGGTTAGCGCTAGAGGGGCCGGGAATCACACGACAGGAGTATGCAGGATTTGACTTTGTCGGCTCTGCAAACAATCCGCAAGATGTGGTGATGATTCAGGTTGAGGGTAATGAGATTGTACGTACTGAGGCAGTCACTGCAGGCAGTAGCTTCTCCGAGGAGGTGCAGCGTGTACTGGCGAATACTTCTGTGTTCTACAGAGCGTTGAATCTACCAAAAGTGCGTAACTAATCTTCCCATACTAAGATTAGTAGGTCCGATGTAGTGGTTACGGATGGGGCAGATCGCTGCCCCATCCATTTTTTCATTAGGCAATGAAAGGAATAGAGAGATGTGGTCTCGCTCTAAGCTAGTAAATCGATTGGTGTCAGTTCCGTTGCTATTGTTGCCACTCACTATGGTAGTGACAGGATGTTCAAAGGAGACTCCGCCAGAAAATCGCGTTGTCGAGAGCAAAGTTCCACTAAATGAAACGACTGACACTCTATCGGCAGTGACTCAAGAACCGAATCCCGTAGATGCGCCTGTTGCTACGCCCGTAACGACAGATCCTACGACAGAAGAAGAGCCAACTGCCGATGCGGTGTCAATAGAACCTGTTGCAGTAGAACCGGAACCGGTACTTGACACTGCGACAGCAGGTGCCGATCCCGATAGCAATCCGCCGTTAGCGGTGAGCGCGTTATCATGTCAACCCGGCATGGTGCCGTTAACCGAGGGGCTGCAAGGGTATAGTGCTGGAGCATGGGTGGGAACTGATACGGATATGGTTATCTGTGTTGAACAGTTAATCGATAGCGATACAGCCGGTTCAACCTCTCCACTTGATGTGGTCCCAGTAACGGTAACGACCGCTGACAATCGAGAGTTAACACTCTATGTCAGCTCTGCTTACGCCGGTCAAAAAGTCGATATTCAACTGCTTGAAGGAGAACAAGCTTATCAAACTGAGATCGCCGCACTCGATTCGTTGGGCGGTGCTAATAGTGCTGGCAGTGATGATGATCAATCATCCCTTGCATTTTCGTTGGCAACGACTGCCGATGGTACAGCGGTAACTAATCCTGTCACGACGAGTGATGCAAAAGAGGCGAGTAGTTCAGAGGCGGAACCGGTTACGACGAATCCTTGTCAAAATCAATTTCCAGTGTCAGCTATATATTTTATGTCAGAGCCTCCGGCTGGTGCAACGGCAGGAATCTGTTCGCCGACACCCATTCCACCTTTAAATTCGCCACCACTACCGCCAATAATCGACTTAAATATAGTGGTTTCAGGGCAATCCGTATTCTATATGACGGATAATAGTAGCATATTGAATACCCCTCTCACATTCTGGGTTAAAACGAACAGCGGTGGATGGTTTGTGCAGCAGCTCATACCCGCTTCGCGAATTGATGCATCGCCGCTGGTAATGCCGGTGTGGAATACGCAGTAGCATCACACACATTTAATATGAAAGATGGGGCTATATGAAGAGTCATCGCGCTGTTGCTAGATGGGTAGAACCAAAAATGCGTATTGCTTATAAGCTATTTGGCGCTGTTATATTCTCATGTTTGGCAACTGCCAATATATCATTGGCGGCTAGTTTAACCATAAAAAATGGTTGGAATCTGGTTTCGATACCAGCCGCTCATAGTGATCAGAATGCAACTGTGTCCCAACTCTTCAGTTTATCCGGTATTAGTAAGATCTACACTTATAACAATGGTATTTGGTACAGCTACAATGTTAACACCAATCGGGGTAGTTTAGGGGCGGAGAAGATCACCGCAATGGCCGGTCGCGGCCTGTGGGTTAAAAGCGATAGTGAAACCGATATAACGATAGAGCTTTCCGGTAACGCACTTACATTTGATCCAAGCATCCTGCAACCGGGCTGGAACTTAATTGGTGGGGATCAAAATATCACGACCATCGATCAGCTAACTGAGGCGGTTAAAAATAGTGCAACTTCGGAGAAGCTTTACGCATTTAATAACGGAATATGGTTTTCGCGAAATTTTATAACGCAGCGTGGCGGGTTAACTGGTTTTAGCAGTTCAGATGGACTTTGGCTCTATGCAGCGGCGGATCTAACGATTGCTGGGTCAGTAGAGAGTGAACCATCGACACGACTCGATCTTGGTAATGGCATTTATGCTGCGGTGAGAAGTCACACTCAATTGAGTGACTCAGTATCTAGAGAGTTGACGCTAACTATGAATGGTGTTGACTATGCGATTCTGGTTCCAGATGCGGCAGATTATGAACTTTATCTATATAGAAATAGCGAAGATCCAATTCTAACTTCTCTATTAGAATCCACGAGCAGCAATCGATTTAATGTCGGTGTCATTGATACAACCCATGATGATGGCGATGCTCAATCGTACCAAATAATCCCACTCCAACAAGTGAATGAGTTCGAACTGAAAACAATCGCATTAGATAGTTTTTACCGTACGTCTGGAGATGTTAATTTTCAATTTTATAGCCAACCAACGTTTGGTTCCTACATAATCAATGACGAGGACTTAACCATTGACTTCAGCACGCTCGATATTGCAGATAATGAGTCTTGTCAAGAAGAGAGCGGTTGCCGTGAAGGTGTCGTTGAGGTTTTAGCAGAAGATGATAGTGGTGAACAGACTATCTTAAGAGTACCCGTGTATGCGATGGCCACAAATGCGTCACCACAGGCAAATGATACAGCATTAGTCGCATTTCCGGGTGTGACAAGTGATGTTCTAATCTCGGCACAAGATAACAATATTGCAGACGCTAATAATTTGACGTTTGCAATAGAGCAACCGTTACCAACGGGCATCTCCATTGGCGCACCTATTGTTAATAATGCAAGTGGTAATTCAGCAAATATATCGATAGCAGTCAGCAATACCGCTAACGCTGGTCACTATACGGTACATTACCGCGCAACCGATCCTCAGGGCGCATCGGGAAGCGGTTTGATTTCAATTCAGATTGCAGAACCTGCATTGCAGTTGCAAGATACATTTCAAGCTGCCAACTTGGCAACGAACAGCGCATTATGTGCTAACTATAGCAGCAATGAGTTGTTATACGGAAATGGTGCCGCCATATCGAGCGACACCTTAATTTTCTCGCTCCCACTAGATGCGCCCGGGCCGAATATGCCAATGACAGAGGCGTGGTCTGTTGCTTTTGAGTTCAGTGATGCCACCGCGACTAACTACCTCCGTGTCGCCATTCCAGATGTTGATATTCAGAGTGACACGACATCAAGTCACTGGCAGTTGAAAGTGAATGGTAATGTCTATGTTCACATCTATGGGCAACGCTCAAATGGCGATCGGTTTGGTGGCGCACCAACCTTCACCGACAATGGAAGTAATGGAGTTAGAGACCTATTGAGTTTAAATAGTGCGTGCATTGTAAATACTGAAACAGCTGATTTAAGAGTTGGCGTCAACTTCAAGACGTTACAACAGTTGTTAGTTAATGCAATTCCAAATCTTCCCAATGTTAATAGTTCTAGTATTTTGCAGCGCATGTCACCATTAACATTTAAAGTGGTTATCAATAGCCAACTCCCAATTAAAAACCCTACCGGGACGAGCTTTCCTACCGGAACCATCAGTGTGCCGGAGTATCTTGGTGGTCCAATGAGCAATATCACTGGCTATCTGCTTGATGGAGAACTCCGCATGTAATCCGGCTGTCGGATATGCGCCGTTTATCTGCTTGATGGCGCGCCGCGCATGTAATCCGGCTGTCGGATAGGTGCCGTTTTCGTGCCATGATGAGCGGGGCGTGCTGAGGTAGAGCCAAAATTGGCAACCCACTCACCCGCTGTGGTGGGGCTGCTGCGAGTGGTAGCGAAAATTTTTTCACCCCAACTGTCGCAAAGTCGCGATCATCGCGTTATAATCCCCCACCTACTGCGAGAGTGGCGGAATTGGTAGACGCGCTGGATTTAGGTTCCAGTGGGCTAGCCCCGTGAGAGTTCGAGTCTCTCCTTTCGCACCAAAATTCTATCCATCCCGACGCCGCCAACCGGCCCTGACCCGCGATGATGCTGGCGGTGGTACCGGTTGGCGGCGTTCGGTTTTATGGACTTTTCACCAAATATCAATAGTTTAGGAGTGACAATGCAGGTTTCGGTCGAAACGACTGGCGAGATCGGTCGCCGGATGTCGGTGACGTTGCCAAGTGCCGATGTGCAGGCGGAGATCGACAAACGGTTGCGGGATCTGTCGCGCCATGTTCGCATCAAAGGGTTCCGTCCCGGTAAGGCGCCGATCAAGGTGATAGCCAGTCAGTATGGCGACCGGGTCTGGCAGGAGGTGATGAGCGACACCATCAATAGGAGTCTGGGGGATGCGCTCAAGAGCCAGCAGCTCTCGCCGGTTGGGATGCCGGAAGTTGAACAGGTAGAGCCGACCAACAGCGTCGATCTGAATGGGGGCGACTTCCGCTACTCAGTGGTGTTCGATGTGATGCCGCAGGTGACGATAGCTGATCTCAGTGGTGTCACCATTGAGCGGCCCGTCTCGGAGATCAATGAGGAGGATGTCGATGAGATGATCGAGCGGCTGCGGCAGCAGAATGTGCGCTGGAGTCAGGCAGAGCGCGCTGTTACCACAGGTGATCGGGTCACCATCGACTTTGTCGGTCGCATTGATGGCGAGCTATTTGAGGGTGGATCAGCGAACGATGTGCCTGTCGTCATTTCGAACGGCAGCCGCATGATTCCTGGGTTTATCGAAGGATTAATTGGCGCTGAGACGGGCGATGAACGCACCATAGATTTGGCGATCCCAGAAGATTACGATGTTGCCGAGTATGCCGGTAAAACGGCGCAATTTACCGTCTTGATCAAACGTATCGAAGCGCCGGAACTGCCTGAGCTAGATAGCAATTTTCTCCAGCAGATGGGGATTGATGAGTCGCGCGGTATTGATGGGCTGCGCGCTGAGGTGCGGCAGACGATGGCGCGGGAGCTGCGCCAGACCATAGAGCGGCTGACGAAGGATCAGGTGATTGAAAAACTACTCGAACTGCACCAGATCGAAGTACCCGAGTGGTTGGTTACAGAAGATAGTAAACAGTTGCTGCAGCAGGCGTTGGAGAATCTCAAGCAGGGTGGGGTCAGCCAGTCGCTCAATTTAAGCCCTTCGATTTTTGCTGAAGAGGCACGGCGCCGCGTCATCCTCGGCCTACTGATGCAGCAGATCGCCAAAGATCAGTCGCTAAGCGCCTCTCCTGAGGCGGTACGGACGCGGATTGAGGAGTTGGCGAATGCTTATGATGAGCCGCAGGATGTGATCGACTACTATTATGGTGATCCGGAGCGTCTCCATCCATTTGAGATGGTCGAGTTGGAGAGCCAAGTCGTTAACTGGGTGGTGTCGCAGGCGCAGGTTACCGATGTGCCGAAGCGCTTCCACGAGCTGCACGACAACTCTACTGTTGCTGCCGACTGATCGGTTATTAGGGTCGATAGCACCCGCGGCTATCGACCCCCATTCCCCCAATCGATAGAGTGAAGGAGACGGGCTAGATGCAGCCAATCTATGATGCCGGCTTAGTGCCAATGGTAGTAGAGCAGACCGCCCGCGGCGAACGCGCCTTTGATATCTACTCGCGCCTGCTAAAAGAGCGAGTCATCTTTCTGGTCGGACCTGTCGAAGATCAGATGGCCAATCTGATCGTGGCGCAGCTTCTATTTTTGGAGTCGGAGAATCCGGACAAGGATATCCACCTCTACATCAACTCACCCGGTGGTGCGGTCACCGCGGGTCTCTCCATCTACGACACCATGCAGTTTATCAAGCCCGATGTGAGCACCATGTGTATCGGTCAGGCCGCTAGCATGGGCGCCGTGCTGTTAGCGGGGGGGGCGCCGGGTAAGCGCTACTGCCTCCCTAACTCGCGCATGATGATCCATCAACCGCTAGGTGGTTTCCAGGGGCAGGCGACCGATATTGAGATCCACGCCCGTGAGATCCTCGATGTACGGGCACGGCTCAACGCCATTTTGGCACGCCACACCGGCCAGACCATCAAACGGGTGGAGCGCGATACCGAGCGCGATAACTTCATGAACCCGAAGGCGGCGCTAGAGTATGGTCTGATCGACCAGATGCTAGAGCATCGAGTGCCACCCGCCGCCCCCACACCACCGGCTAGCACGACAGCAACAAGCAGCGAGAAGCCGGAAAAACCGGCAACCCGTAGCGCACCGCGCAAGCGCAGTCGTTAACAACTGTCAGGTTTGATTGCTTGAAAAAGGGGATCAAACAGGGCATGTTGCTTGCTACAGTTGAACCGGAATTGAATCTGTCGAGGTGAAGAAACGCAATGGGTCATGACAACATGCATGGTGACGATGACAACGACGAGCTGCTCTACTGCTCATTCTGCGGCAAGAGTCAGCATGAGGTGCGCAAACTCATTGCTGGACCATCGGTCTACATCTGTGATGAGTGCGTTGATCTCTGCAACGATATTATTCGCGAGGAGCTGCAGGAGGAGGAGAATGGTGGCTCTGGTAGTAAGCTACCGACGCCCCATGAGATCGCCGCCATTCTTGATGAGTATGTGATAGGTCAGGCGCGGGCGAAGAAGGTGCTCGCGGTCGCGGTCTATAACCACTATAAGCGGCTCGAAGCGGGGCTTAAGAAGGATGATGTTGAGCTCTCAAAGAGTAACATTCTCCTAGTTGGCCCGACCGGTAGTGGTAAGACGCTCCTTGCCGAGACACTAGCGCGGCTGCTCAATGTTCCCTTCACTATCGCTGATGCTACCACGCTGACCGAAGCGGGTTATGTCGGTGAAGATGTTGAGAACATAATCCAGAAGCTGCTGCAGAAGTGCGACTATGATGTCGAGAAGGCGCAGACCGGTATCGTCTACATCGATGAGATCGACAAAATCTCCCGTAAGTCGGAGAACCCCTCAATCACCCGTGATGTCTCTGGCGAAGGGGTACAGCAGGCGCTGCTGAAGTTGATTGAGGGGACGGTCGCCTCGGTGCCGCCACAGGGTGGGCGTAAACATCCGCAGCAGGAGTTTATGCAGGTCGATACCTCCAGCATCCTGTTTATCTGCGGGGGGGCCTTTGCTGGTCTGGAGCGTATCATCCGTGAGCGCTCAGAGAAGGGGGGGATTGGCTTCTCAGCAGAGGTGAAGAGCAAGGATGATAAGCGCCCGAATGGTGAGCTACTGCAGCAGGTGGAGCCAGAGGATCTGATTAAGTTCGGGCTGATCCCGGAGTTTGTCGGTCGTCTGCCGGTGCATGCGACGCTAGAGGAGCTCGATGAAGAGGCGCTCGTTCGTATCTTGACCGAACCGCGTAATGCACTCACAAAACAGTACGCTAAACTATTTGAGATGGAGCATGTGGAGCTGGAGCTACGCGATGATGCGTTGCGGGCGGTGGCGAAGCGGGCGATGGAGCGGCGGACTGGTGCGCGTGGTCTGCGCTCTATTATAGAGGCGGCGCTACTGGATACCATGTACGATCTGCCATCGCTCGATCGCGTCTCTAAAGTGGTGATCGATGCCGGTATGATTGAGGGTGAATCTGATCCGATCCTGATCTACGATGGTGGCGATCGGGTCGCGAGTGCTGGCGACTAACGCTCACCCCTTCTGTTTCCCGCAAATCGGATGTGGACAGCAGCCGGGAGCTGTCCACATCCAGCGCATCTGACTCCCGGTTAGTTGCTTGATTCCATCCATCACTGTCCCTACTATGGTAAGTACCTGACACAAATGGTCAGGATTTTGCTTGAGCCGATGCATATGCCGCGCGGCACCCTGCCGCAGTCGGCCCCTCAGAGAGGTAGATACCATGCCAAATAAGGATCAGACAGCCACCGAGAGCGGTCCGGTTCAATCGATGCCCATTTTGCCGCTGCGTGATGTTGTGGTCTATCCGCACATGGTGATCCCGCTGTTTGTTGGTCGTGATCGCTCCATCCATGCACTAGAAGTGGCGATGGCGAACGGTAAAGAGATCCTATTAGTGGCGCAGAAGAGTGCCGGTGAGGATGATCCCACCATAGATGATATCTATCGTCTCGGTACAGTCGCTAATATCCTACAGCTACTTAAACTTCCTGATGGTACCGTTAAGGTGCTAGTTGAGGGGCGTCGTCGCGCTACGATCGCCGCCTTTGTTGATAATCCAGACTACTTTGCCGCAGAGGTCGCGCCGGTCGAGGAGTCATTCGGTACTGAGCGTGAGGTGGAGGTACTTGCACGCTCTGTGATGGGGCAGTTTGATCAGTATGTAAAGCTGAACAAAAAGGTGCCACCCGAGGTGCTCACCACCCTCAGTGGCATGTCGGATGATCCCGTACGCCTGATCGACACCATCGCTGCCCACATGTCGCTGAAGATCGAGGAGAAGCAGCAGATTCTGCAGCGGGTCGATCTGCGCGACCGCTTTGAGTATATGCTCGGCGTCCTTGAGGCAGAGCTCGATCTGCTGCAGGTGGAGAAACGGATCCGCGGGCGGGTTAAAAAGCAGATGGAGAAGAGCCAGCGCGAGTACTACCTCAATGAGCAGATCAAAGCGATCCAGAAGGAGCTCGGCGATCTCGATGAGGCACCGAGTGAGATCGATGAGTTAGATCAGAAGATCCAGAGCGCCGGCATGACGAAAGAGGCGCGGGGTAAAGCGGAGAGTGAGCTACGGAAGCTGAAGATGATGCCGGCGATGTCGGCTGAGGCGACGGTGGTACGCAACTACATCGACTGGTTAGTTGCGGTGCCGTGGAAGAAGCGTACCCGGGTGCGGCTCGATCTGATCAAAGCTGAAGAGGTGTTAGAGAGCGATCACTACGGGCTAGAGAAGGTTAAAGAGCGCATCCTAGAGTATCTCGCCGTACAGCAGCGGGTCGCAAAACTGAAGGGGCCGATCCTCTGTTTAGTGGGGCCGCCGGGTGTCGGTAAAACTTCGCTTGGCGAATCGATTGCGCGTGCGACTAATCGGAAGTTTGTGCGCATGTCGCTCGGTGGGGTTCGCGATGAGGCGGAGATTCGTGGCCATCGCCGCACCTATATCGGCTCGATGCCGGGTAAGATTATCCAGAATCTATCAAAGGTGGGCACCCGCAATCCGCTCTTCCTGCTCGATGAGATCGACAAGATGGCGATGGATTTTCGCGGTGATCCCGCTTCGGCACTGCTAGAGGTGCTTGATCCAGAGCAGAACCACACTTTCAACGATCACTATATGGAGGTCGATTACGATCTCTCCGACATCATGTTTGTCGCTACCGCCAACTCGATGAACATTCCCGGGCCACTGCTCGACCGCATGGAGGTGATTCGTCTCTCCGGCTACACCGAAGATGAGAAGCTCAATATCGCTCAGCGCTATCTAATCCCGAAAGAGATGAGCGCTAACGGCCTTCAGAAGCGGGAGTTGAGTATCAGTGAGGATGCGATCCGCGGGATTGTTCGCTACTACACACGGGAGGCGGGGGTACGCAGTCTGCAGCGCGAGATTGCCAAAATCTGCCGTAAGGTGGTGAAGGATATTCTGCTCCAGCAGCAGAAGCAGGCGCGTGTTAGCGAGAAGCAGCTAGAGAAGTATCTTGGCGTGCGCCGCTTCCGTTATGGTCTGGCCGATGAGTCGGATCAGGTGGGGCAGGTGACCGGTCTGGCGTGGACCGAGGTTGGTGGCGAACTGCTGCGTATCGAAACTGCGGTGCTACCGGGTAAGGGTAAAGATACCATCACCGGACAGCTTGGGGATGTGATGAAGGAGTCGATTCGGGCGGCGCTCAGTGTGGTTCGCAGTCGCGCTCAAGTGCTTGGCATCCACCCCGACTTCTATGAGAAGCGCGACATCCATATCCACGTACCGGAGGGGGCGATCCCGAAAGATGGGCCAAGTGCCGGTATTGGCATGTGTACGGCGCTGGTCTCGGCGCTGACCGGTATTCCGGTGCACGCCGATGTGGCGATGACCGGCGAGATTACCCTACGCGGTGAGGTGCTGCCGATCGGGGGGTTAAAGGAGAAGCTGCTCGCTGCACACCGAGGCGGTATTAAGCGCGTATTGATCCCACACGAGAATGAGCGCAACTTGAAGGATGTGCCCGATAACATTAAGGCGCATCTGGATATCCGCCCCGTCCGCTGGATCGATGAGGTGTTAGAGTTGGCACTGGTGCGCAAACCGGAGCCGCTCTCCGATGAGGCGCTAGCACTGCTACCGAGCAGTAGCGGTGATGGGAGTGTCACTAAAGGGGCGCGTCAGACCCACTGACGCTAAAATGGGTGGCGGTGTCGTTCGATGCAGCGCACCGCCGCTTGACCTGCTACCATCCCATTGGTATAAAACGGCTCCAACAGGAAGCCGCCCGTAGCCGGGCGGTCTTTTTTTCTCTGTTGCCGGCCGAACGCCACACCACCACCGATCTTTAATCACAAGAAGGGGAGACTGTTAGTGAACAAATCCGAACTGATCGATATCGTTGCCGAGCGTGCGGAGATTTCCAAAGCTGCCGCTAGTCGTGCCATTGAGGCGTTTACCGGTGCGGTGACGCAGTCGCTACAGGATGGCCATCAGGTGAACCTGATCGGTTTTGGCACCTTCCTCATACGTGAGCGTGCTGCCCGAGTGGGCCGCAATCCACGTGATGGCAAGGAGATTCAGATCGCGGCGTCGAAAGTTCCGAGTTTTAAGGCTGGTAAAGCGCTGAAAGACGCGGTAAACTAGCGCGCTTTCGTACAGCAAGACCGGGTGCTTAGCTCAGTTGGGAGAGCGTCGCCCTTACAAGGCGAGGGTCGGGGGTTCAAGTCCCTCAGCACCCACCATTTTGGAGCGGTAGTTCAGTTGGTTAGAATACCGGCCTGTCACGCCGGGGGTCGCGGGTTCGAGTCCCGTCCGCTCCGCCACATTGCAAGGGGCGCAGTTTCTGCGCCCCTTTTTGTTGTCTGCCTCTGACACCAACGGATCCCACCATGCTTCAGTTCATTCGTGATCGCGCCCAGGGTTGGCTTGCTTGGGTGATTGTGATTCTGATCATCATCCCGTTTGCCCTCTGGGGTATCAATCAATACTTCGGTGGCGGCAAAGAGCCGCCGGCAGCTGTTGTCAATGGCGTCGAGATTGGTCAGCAGCAGCTACAGCAGGCGTGGTATCAGCAGCGCCAGCGTATCCAGCAGATGCTCGGCAGCGCGTTTCGTCCCGAGATGTTCCCTGAGAGCGAGGGGAAGCGGCAGGTACTACAGCAGCTCATTGAACAGGAGCTACTAGTACAGCAGGCGGCCGCGGCGGGGCTGCGCGTGGGGGATGTGCAGTTAGCGCAGGTGATCCACGGGATTGAGGCGTTTCAGGAGGATGGGCGCTTCTCGCCGGCACGTTATGAGCAGCTACTAGCGCAACAGGGGATGCAACCCGGCTTCTTTGAGTATCGACTCCGGCGCGATCTAATTGCCGACCAGCTACGCGATGCGATCAGCGCCACTGCGCTAGTCACCACCGCAGAGCAGCAGCGCCAGCAGCAGCTGACACAGCAGCAGCGTGAGGTGGGTTGGCTCACCTTCCCAGTCGCCCGCTACCTTGATCAAGCTGAGGTGAGTGATGAGGCGTTACAAGCCTACTACGATCAACACGCTACCCGTTTCAGTGAGCCTGAGCGGGTGCGTATCGCTTGGTTAGAGCTTGACAGCCAGCAGTTGGCAACTGCTGTCGCGGTGAGTGAAGAGTCACTCCAGCAGCGCTATGAGGCGCAGCAGATCAACTTCCGTACACCAGAGCAGCGCCAAGCGCGCCATATTCTGCTAGAGGTGGCAGCGGATGCCGATAGTGAAACCGAGGCGGCTGTCCGCAGCGCGGCCGAAGCGCTATTAGCACGACTTAAGCAGGGTGAGGATTTTGCCACCCTCGCCGCTGAAGCGTCGCAAGATCCCGGCTCGGCCGAACAGGGGGGAGATCTCGGTTGGTTTGGTCGCGGGGTGATGGATCCGGCGTTTGAGGAGACGACGTTTGCTCTTCAACCGGGTGAGTTGAGTGAACCGGTACGCAGCAGCTTCGGTTACCATCTGATTGAGTTACAGGGGGTACGCGGTGGTGAGGTGAAGCCATTTGCCCAGGTGCGTGAGCAGCTCGCTACCGAACTGCGACGGGAGCAGGCCGATCAACACTTCTATGAGTTGGCCGAGCAGCTCGCAACACTCACCTATGAGCACCCTGAAGCGCTACTCCCAGCCGCCGAGCAGTTAGAGCTGAAGTTGCAGGAGAGTGACTGGTTGAGTCGTGAGGGCACAGCGGCAGGTATCACCGCTGAACCGAAGGTGATCCAAGCGGCCTTTAGTGAAGAGCTGCGGCGGAGTGGTTATAACAGTGAAGTGATTGAGCTAGCGCCGACCCATCTGGTGGTGCTACGTCCGCTTGAACATCGTGAGGCGAGCCGCAAACCGCTCGCTGAGGTGCGCGATGAGGTATTTGCCGCCGTACAGCGCCAGATTGCCGAGCGGTTAGCCCAAGAGGCGGCTGCAGCTGCGCTCACTGCGATTGCCGCTGGGGGGGAGGCGAGCGACTTTGCGACCCCGTCGGATGAGACCGCAGCGAGTGAGAGCGCGATCACTTGGCAACCGCCGCGCACGATCAGTCGCGAGAGTCGTGATCTCGACCCGGCGCTCATCACCGCCGCTTTTGCGATGCCGCGACCAGCCGCTGGTAGCCCTAATCAACAGCAGCGGCTGACGCTCGGGGGTGGTGATGAGGCACTGCTGCTGCTGTTTGGTGTCACCGATGGCGCAGCGCTTGATGATGAGGCAGCGATTACCGCCGCACGCCAGCGCCTGCAGCAGCAGCGTGGCGAAGCGGCATTTGAGGCGCTACTCAGCAGCTTCCGAGCCAACGCTGATATTGTGATTTCCCGCTAGTAAACCGCCGCCCTCTCTCCGCGGCTACCTCAGTCGTGGGGTCGCCGGCGGCATCGTTGTTTGATGATCAATTGAGGAGAGGTATCAGTACTATGTGGAGCCGACTACAGCTACATTGGCAGATTCTGATTGCACTGGCACTGGCGGTGCCGGTCGGGCTACTCGCTGGACGCGATGCGGGGCTGTTTGGCATCGCCTTCTACGATCTCTTCGACTTCTTCGGCACGCTCTTTCTCAATGCGCTGAAGATGCTGATTGTGCCGCTGATCGTCTCCTCGATTATTGTCGGTATTGCTGGGATGGGCTCATCCCGCAATCTTGGTCAGCTCGGTGGTAAGACACTGCTCTACTACGCCACAACCAGCCTGCTGGCGATTGTGGTTGGTTTGGCGGTGGTCAATCTCACCACACCGGGTGTGATTGATGGTGAGCCGGCGCGTGATCTGATTGGCCTAAATGCCGATCTCTCCGAGGTTGAGGAGAAGGTGGCCGGTAAGGATGCGGGCGATATCGCGGCAGTCTTTCTGCGGATGATCCCCACCAATGTGGTCGCCGCCGCGAGCAGTGGACAGATGCTGGGGCTAATCTTCTTCAGCATTCTGTTTGGCTACTACATGACGCGCATCGGCGAGCCATACGCAGAGAGTCAGTACAACTTCTGGCAGGGGCTCTATGAGGTGATGATGCGGATCACCGATTTTGTCATCTCATTTGCCCCCTATGGCGTCTTTGCACTGGTCGCGAGGGTGGTCGCTGATACCGGATTGGCCGCATTTGGTCCCCTCTCGCTCTTCTTCTTTACGGTGCTGGGCGCGCTGGCGGTGCACCTATTTATCACACTACCGCTACTGCTACGCTTTGTCGGTGGCATACGTAATCCGTGGCGCCACTATCGGGCGATGTCACCGGCGCTGCTCACCGCCTTCTCGACCGCCTCATCCTCAGCCACGCTGCCGTTAACGATGGAGTGTGTGGAGAAGAATGCGAAGGTCTCGAACCGCACCACCAGCTTTGTGTTACCGCTCGGTGCCACCGTCAACATGGATGGTACCGCCCTCTATGAGTGCGTTGCGGCGATGTTTATCGCCCAAGCCTACGGCATTCAGCTCGGCATGGTAGAGCAGTTCACTATTGTGCTAGTTGCACTCCTCACCTCGATCGGTGTCGCTGGGATCCCGGCGGCGAGTCTGGTTGCCATCTCGATTATTTTGGCAACCATCGGGCTCCCCGCAGAGGGCATTGGTCTGATCTTAGCGGTCGATCGGGTGCTCGATATGTGCCGTACCGCCACCAACGTCTTCAGCGACTCCTGCGGTGCGGTGATCATTGGCAAACTCCAAGGCGAGAAGGGGATCTTAGAGGATGAGCCGGTCGCAGTAGAGTCAAAACCGGCTTGAGGTGTTGTCGATGAGGCGGGCGATGATCCTAGCCGCCGGGCGCGGTGAGCGGATGCGCCCGCTCACCGACCAGCGACCTAAACCGCTGCTGCGTGCCGGTGATCGGATGCTCATTGAGTATCACATCACGGCGCTGGTGGCGGCCGGTTTCTCTGAGTTGGTGATCAACCACGCCTACCTCGGGGCACAGATCGAAGCGGCGCTCGGCGATGGCCAGCGCTACGGTGCCACGATTCGCTACTCCGCCGAAACGGTGGCTCTAGAGACCGGTGGCGGCATTGTGCAAGCGCTACCGCTTCTGGGTGATGAACCCTTCTTAGTGGTCAATGGTGATATCTGGTGCGACTACCCATTGGCCGCTCTGCGCACCTTTCAGCCAGCGTTAGCCCATCTGATCCTCGTTCCCAATCCCCCTCACCACCCTGAGGGTGACTTCTGGCTCGACCAATCTGGGTGGCTCCATAACCAACCACCCAGCGTTGGCTCGATCGCGCTCACCTTCTCCGGTATCGCGCTCTACCACCCGGTGCTGTTTGTCGATCAGCAACCGGGGCGTTTTCCGTTAGCGCCGCTGCTGCGCGAAGCGATAGCGGCCGGTGAGGTGAGCGGGGAGGTGTGGCACGGCCAATGGTTTGATATTGGCACCCCACAGCGGTTAGCGGCACTCGATACGCTGCTCAGCAAAGATTCCTGATTTGAGTTAATCGCCGCAGCACGCGATCACCTCCTATAAACTGCATAGATTGCCCCATTGATAGCGCTGTTTGCTCAGATGTCGGCAAGCGGTGATAATCAACGGCTATTTTTACCCCACAACACAACCTGAACAAGGGAGAGAACGATGCGCCTAATCCTGTTGGGAGCGCCGGGAGCCGGTAAAGGCACCCAGGCCCAATATATCTGCGAGAAGTACAACATTCCTCAGATCTCCACCGGCGACATGCTGCGTGCTGCTGTTAAAGCGGGGACGCCACTTGGTATTGAGGCAAAGAAGGTGATGGATGCCGGCGGTCTGGTCTCTGATGAGATCATCCTCGGCCTAGTTAAGGAGCGGATCACGCAGGATGATTGCGCCAACGGTTTCCTATTCGATGGCTTCCCACGTACCATCCCGCAGGCCGAAGCGCTGAAGGCGCAGGGTGTTGTGCTAGATGCGGTCGCCGAGGTCGATGTTGCTGATGAGGAGATCATCAAGCGGATGAGTGGCCGTCGCGTTCACCCCGGTTCCGGCCGTACCTACCATGTGGTGTTCAATCCGCCAAAAGCGGAGGGGATCGACGATGTGACCGGTGAGCCGCTGATCCAGCGTGATGACGATCAGGAGGAGACCGTACGCAAGCGCCTAGAGGTCTACCACTCACAGACTAAGCCGCTGGTCGCCTTCTACTCCGACTGGGCGGCCACTGGCGCTGCCGACGCACCGAAGTATGTGCGCGTTGATGGCATCGGTAAGGTTGACGAGATCCGCGATCAGCTATTTGCAGCACTCGGCTAAATCTCGCTCAGCGTCAGTTTGCGGTACCAGTGATTGATATCGCTGGTACCGCACCGAGAGGGTGATCAAGCGGTTCAAGAACCGCAACCCTATCGATCACCCAGCGCGCCCCCAACGACACCTGCCAACAACGACTCCCGATCGCCACCCCCTCTCTGACTCTCCTCTAGGGCGTCGCCATACATCACCGCCCCTCGTTTCTGGTACCATGCATGGCGGCTGTTGCTGATAACCGCCAACACGCCTGCGTAGCCACATCAACCCAAAGGAGAGTTGCGATGTCCTCATCGCCCCCACTCGGTATCCTGCTCACCAACCTCGGAACCCCCGATGCCCCAACCGCGAAGGCGCTGCGCCGCTATCTGGGCGAGTTTCTCTGGGATCCGCGTGTAGTTGACCTACCGCGTCCACTCTGGTGGTTGATCCTACATGGTGTCATTTTGCGCGTGCGACCGGCACGCTCAGCAGCGAACTATCGCAAAGTGTGGGGCGAGGATGGCTCACCGCTGTTAGCGATCAGTCGCCGCCAGCAGCAGCTGCTTCAACAGCAACTCGACGCAAGGGTACCGCACCCGACCCATGTGGCGCTCGGGATGCGCTATGGCAACCCCTCGATCGCCGCCGCACTCGATGAACTCCGGCAGGCCGGGTGTCAGCAGATCGTGGCGCTACCGCTCTATCCACAATTCTCCTGCTCTACCACCGCCTCCACCTTCGATGCGATTGCTGCTGCCTGGCGCAAGCAGCGCGACCTCCCGGCGCTGCGGCTGATCCGCAACTACCACCTCGACAGCGGCTACCTTGATGCACTTGCCGCCTCGGTAGAGCAGGCGTGGTCGGCGCAACCCGCCGCCGACAAGCTACTGATATCGTTTCACGGTACCCCGGAGCGGTTTCGTGATAGTGGCGATCCCTACTATGGGCAGTGTGTTGCTACGGCTGAAGCGTTAGCGCAGCGGTTGGCGCTACCGCCGGAGCGCTGGCAGCTCACCTTTCAATCGCGATTTGGTCGCGAGCCGTGGCTACAACCCTACACCGATAAGACGCTCGAAGCGCTGCCGGGGCAGGGGGTACGCAGTGTTGATCTCATCTGTCCCGGTTTTTCCGCCGACTGCCTTGAGACACTAGAGGAGATTGAGGGGGAGAATCGCGAGATCTTTGAAGCGGCCGGTGGTGAGCGGTTCCGCTATATCCATGCACTCAATGATCGACCAGAGCATATCGATGCACTCGCACAGTTGGTGATCCGTGAAGCGTGGTGCGATGCGATCGGCTGCGGTAGTTGTCAAGAGCGTAAGCGCTGCAACCGTAGCGCCGGCTGCTGCGGTGGCGATGGCAATTGATGGCACGATTCGAGCATCTGGATGCGTGGCTGGCATGGCAAGAGCAGCTCCACCCGAACCCGATTGAGCTGACGCTGCAGCGCCCGGCGACGGTGTGGCAGCGACTCGGCGCGCCGGCACCGGCGCGTCATGTGATCACAGTCGCCGGTACCAATGGCAAAGGCTCCACTATCGCGATGTTAGCAGCGATGCTGGCGGCTGGAGGGTATCGGGTCGGCGTCTACACCTCACCCCATCTATTCGATTATCGCGAGCGGATCAGCGTAGCCGGTCAACCGGTGAGTGGCGACGCGCTCTGTGCCGCGTTTGCCGCGATTGATGCAGCGCGTGGGGCTATCTCGCTCACCTACTTTGAGTTTGGTACGCTGGCGGCGCTGCAGATCTTTGCAGATGCACAGCTCGATGTCGCCCTCTTAGAGGTGGGGATGGGGGGTCGGCTCGATGCGGTTAATCTGATCGATGCGGATGTGGCGGTGATTACCACCATTGATCTCGATCACACCGCTTGGCTGGGAAATAGCCGCGAGGCGATCGGCTTCGAGAAGGCGGGGATCTGTCGGCACAACCATCCCGTTGTGATCGCCGATCCCGATCCCCCCGCCGCACTACGACAGCATGCGACCGCTATCGGCGCACCGCGCTGGCAGATTGGTGAGCAGTTTACCCTCCGTGAGCAGCCAGCGCAGCGGCGATGGCAGATCGATTATGACGACGGAACCGGACACCGCGCGCTACCTTACCCAGCCCTCGCTGGCGATTTTCAGCGCCGCAACGCCGCCGCCGCAATCGTGGCACTCGATCGATTAGCCGCCACGCTCCCCCTAGATGGGGCTGCCCGTGCGACCGGGCTACAGCAGGTTCGTTTACCCGGACGGTTTGAGATCCTAGCGACTGAGCCACTGCTGATTCGCGATGTTGCCCACAATCGCCAAGCGACCACCGCCCTCGCCGCAAACTTGCAGGCGGCGCCGATAGCGGGACGCACGTTCGCGATTTTTGGTGCATTAGCCGATAAAGATCTCATCGCGATGGTTGAACCTCTGCAGCCGTTGATCGCACACTGGTTTATCGCCCCCCCGGGGGGCAGCCGCAGCGCCACCTCAGCGCAGTTAACGCAGGCGCTGAGGGCGGTCGGCGTGGCGGCGGAGCATATTAGCTGCGCTGCCGATCCGAACAGCGCACTTAAACAGGCGGTCGCCGCCGCCGCAGCGACCGATCGGCTAATCCTGTTTGGTTCATTTGTAATGTTAGAAGCGACCGCTGCCGCGGTATCCCTCGTCAGAAATGGCGATCGTGCCGCGCACTCCTCACCGTAGCTATTTTGTACAGTATGATCCGATAGCGATGTCGAAATGTGATGAATGAGCAATTGAAACGGCGTCTCATCGGCGCGACAGTACTAATGACACTAGCGGTACTCCTGCTACCCCTGATTTTAGATGGGAGTGGCCATCGTGAATCAGAATCGAGCGAGGTCTATACCGGCACCGTTCAGTTCCGGTTTGAAACGCCCGAGGCGATCGCTGAACCCGCGCTAGCCGCGCCAGCGGCGATTGCCCCACTCGCGGCCGGCAGCCCCACCATCAACACCCCCCCCCC
>JGI10211J34971_10000648_pt1 | contig 28775 bp, 25 predicted proteins | sample Etolagsediment_FD_34971 | JGI IMG/M metagenome (IMG submission 34971)
GGAACTGGACTCCTCCACCAAACATATAACCTGCATAAGGCACAACCTCCACCTGTCCGAAGGTGATAAAAGGAATAAATAAGGCCAGAAATAGTAATTTTAAACGCATCATCGTGTCATAGATTAAAATACTTCTGCGAAGGTATTAAAATAAAGACAGGTTTAATGCGGATTTTTGCCAAAAAAAATGTGGGAAGAAATAAAATCCCGACACACTTCAGTTCCTATAAACGACCTTGACACTCAGAGTATAAAACTATGTTTTGGTACGCTGGGAAAAATGAACCGCATCACCTCGCTGTCCATACCCCACTTCACAACCTGCTTCACTCACCTGACGTTCCAGGTTACGAACGCTGTCTTCTGCTTCTTCATCCATGCCGGGCTTATTCAGATAAAGCGAATAATTGTTGCGGTAAAGTCCCGGTGTAATGTTAGGCATCATCACATTGGCTCCAATTTTTAAGGCCTGCACCCGCCCATTCTTGTCGAGGGCTTGCAAGGCAGTGGTTGAAGCAATGTTGACATCTTTCATGATAATTCTTAACAGCGCAATCATTTTCATGCTCAAGGTCAGCCTTTGCGCAAAAGGGCATCAAAGTCTCCCTATATCCATACAGAGGTGTATCTTCATGTTCAATATAAGGCCCCATGCCGCACATGTCGATATCCATATCTCGCATAAAAAGAAGGTCGGAGGCCAAATCGTTGAGGGTTTGAAAAGGCAGGCCGATCATCACACCTGTCCCCGTTTGGTAACCAACTGATTTTAAAACTCGAAGGGCGTTTAACCTCACATTAAAATCGTGTTTTTCGTTTTTGGGATGAATTTTATAATATAACGCTTCGTTCGACGATTCAATACGCAGCAGATAACGGGTGGCGCCCAAATTAAACCAATGCCTGTAGGTCTCCTCCGTTTGCTCACCACACGAAAGGGTAACCCCCAGCTCTCCCTTTCCAATTTCCCGAATCATCGCAAGCAGCTTGTTCATTCGCTCCACAAAATTATTGGTTTGCAGCTCACCTGACTGAATGACCACGCTACCCATCTTCGTTTCCACAGCATACCTGATGGCACGTGCAATTTCGTCATCAGTAACCACATAACGGTCGCACTTATGGTTGCTCTTCCTGATACCACAATAAAGGCAATCTTTGTCGCAGATATTCGACAGCTCGATAAGTCCGCGCAGATACACCTTGTTGCCCACATATTCTTGTCGGATAGCAGCAGATTCGGCAAAAATCAATCTGGTATCCTGCTCATCTGCTTCAAGCAACTGAACAAGGGTTTCCTGATTGAATATCCGGTTTTTCAACAAAGAGGCTAACGACGGCATGGCAGTTTATTTTAAGGGAAACGGAGCTACCGCCCGATCAAAAACACCATTCATGTAGGCGATGGCAAGTCCATAATTTGAAACCGGGATTCGGCTTCTACGGCAGGGCGTAGTCTGTTTTCGAGTTGTTTTTGCGTTACAACGCAACCACCACATTGCACCACAAGAGCGTAATCTTCTATGCTTTCCGGAAAAGGATCAGATCCCGAAACGACATCAAACTGAATTCCCTTACCGGAAAACTCTGTAATCCAACGTGGTAACTTGTATCTCCCAATATCGTCGCAGCTCACATGGTGACTACATGATTCTAAAATCAGCACCTTGTCGCCATTGCAGAGTTCCGAGAGCTTGCGTGTTCCCTTCATGTACAAGTCAAAATTGGCTCTTATCCGGGCAAACAACACGCTAAACCCGGTAAGTGGGATATTTTCAGGAACAATTTTAGAAACCAGTCCAAAAGCCTGACTGTCGGTAACTACCAATGCCGGCTTTAGGCCATTGTCGAAAACCTGTTGAAGTTCAGTTTCTTTCACCACCAGGCAAAGTGCATCATGATCGAGCACATCGCGGATGGCCATTTGTTGGGGTAAAATCATACGGCCTTCAGGCGCTTCCGAGTCGATGGGTGTAACCAGCAGAACCAAATCACCAGCTTTGATCATACCTTCAAACAAGGAAGGTTTGATATAAGCTGAAGCCGGTATTTTCTGCTTGATGCACTCAGTGGCTTCCACCAACGATTTCTCCTCAAAGGTGCAGATATCAAGCGGAGTCACTCCTGTTTTCACCTGAACGATCTCTTTCATTGCTTCTGAAAGAGGCTCAACATCTGATTTGTTGTGGAAAATGACAAACGGCACATTGTTTTTTTTGAACTCAGCAATAAGTTGTTCTTCGGGTACACCAAACCGGTTCTCTGCCACAACAAGCACAGCCAGGTCGATGGTGGTGATCGCTTTAAGACTTCTCTCGATACGCTTTTTTCCCAAATCACCTGTATCGTCAATGCCTGCCGTATCAATTATTATGGCCGGACCTATTCCGAAAATCTCGACTGACTTTTTCACCGGGTCGGTGGTTGTGCCGGCAAAATCAGACACGATGGCTACATCCTGCCCAACCAACATATTGATAATGGAGCTTTTGCCATTGTTACGTCTGCCGAACAAACCGATATGTGGTTTTAAGTCTTTCCCTTTAGCCATACTATTTCGATGCTATCGTTAAAAATACAAATCTCTTTCTCCCTGCTTAATCTTTTCAATCCGCTCACGAACAGCCTCTTCCAACCTTGGTTCGTTCAAATCCCTGATATTTTTTTCGATCACGCGCCACCCCTTTTCGGCAGTTTGATCACCGGCATAGTCCATGATGTACTCCGACAAAGTAAGTATGGCATTTGGCGTGCAGAACCTTTTTATAAATCCGGGTACAGAAAACTCCATAAAGTGTTCACCTGTACGCCCTTTTCGGTAACAGGCCGTACAAAACGACGGCAGATAATCGGTCTCCAGTAATTCGTCTATCACCTCCGCCAAAGAACGNTCATCATTGATTAAAAATTGTTCTTTGTTCAGNTCCTGACCAAGAAGCTCATGGTTTTCGGCATAGGCTCCCATTTCAATTTTCGTGCCTGCATCNACTTGTGAACAGCCATATTGCAGCACTTCGCTACGGATATTTTGAGGTTCACGGGCGGTAAGAATCATACCTGTGTAAGGAACAGCCAATCGCAGAATAGCGATAATCCGGGTAAATTCTTCATCATTCACATGATATTTCATGTCGATTTCATACTCGGCTGCATCCTGCAAACGTGGAAACGAAATAGTGTGTGGCCCAACATTGTAACATGCCTCCAGGTGATTGGTATGGCGGACAAGGCCCATGACCTCAAAGCGCCAGTCGTATAAGCCAAACAAAACACCAATACCCACATCATCAAGTCCTGCCTCCTGAGCACGGTCGAGGGAGGTAAGCCGGTAGTTGTAATCCGCTTTTCTTCCTGTAGGATGATACCAGGTATAAGCTTCCGGGTGATAGGTTTCCTGAAATACCTGATACGTACCTATTCCGGCTTCTTTCACTGTTTTAAACCCTTCGATATCGAGTGGGGCAGCGTTGATATTTACTCGCCGTATCTCACCATTTCCCGACTTCACGCCATACACCGTTCGCACGGTAGACGCAATATACTCAGGGCTGTAAGTACGGTGCTCTCCATAAACCAGAATTAATCTTTTTTGTCCGTTTTGCTCAAGGGCAGTCACGTTGTTTATAAGTTCCTGTTCTGTAAGTGTTTTACGAACGGCTTGGGTGTTAGAACTTTTAAAACCACAGTATTTGCAATTATTTGAGCACAAATTCCCGACATATAAAGGAGCGAAAAGGACTATGCGATTACCATAGACTTTTTTCTTCAATTCTTTTGCACCCTGCTTTATCACTTCAATTAACTCAGGATCGGTGGTGTTTACCAAAACTGCTACTTCTGGAAGCGATAGTCTGTTCTTGTCGAGCGACTTAGCCACAATGCGTTCGACTTCTTCTCGCGTTGAAATGGCCTTATTGAGGTACGAATTTATCTCATCAGCATCAATAAATGGCCTTTTGAGGCTCGTCGGGAATGCTATATTTTTCAGGATAAAATTTCATGACTATGGAACTAAATTAAACCGGTAACGTGATGACAAATGTCGTACCAATATCGGGTGTGCTTTGCACATCCACCGTGCCGTGGTATAAGTCGACCATCTTTTTCAGGATAGACAACCCCAGACCGCTGCCTGAGATATCACGTGTTTTCTCGGTTTTAATCCGGGTAAACTCCTGAAACAGTTTGGAGATATGCTCTTCAGAAATACCAATCCCGGTATCTTCAACTTTCAGCACCACGGCATTGTCTTTCTTTTTGATGTTGAAATGAACCTCACCGTTTTCTTTGTTGTATTTAACGGCATTCGACAATAAATTGTTGAGGATTATTTCAATTTCTTCGGCATCTGCAGTGATAATCAGCTCATCGTCGGCATCGTAGTTTAATTTTACATTGCGTTGAATAGCCAACGGTTCGATGGTATGTATGGCCAATTTGGCGATTTCACCCAGATCGATTCTCTTCAGTTCTCTGGTTTTTTTCCCAGATTCAAGTTTGGTCAGGTCAAGCAGATCCATGATCAGGCCGCGCATGCCCTTAATTCGCACCAGCGATCTGTCGATCATGGCCATGTAATCGTTAATGTTATCGCCAACTTGTTTGTCCTGCATTATATTCAGGTAACCTTCAATGGCGTTGAGTGGTGATTTAAGTTCATGCGAAAGCACAGACAGAAACTGAAAGCGAATTTCCTTTCCTTCCTTTTTCATGCGTTTAGTCATACGCTTCAGGAACAGGTGTTTACTAATACCTTCCATGGCCGTTTTCAGCTCTGAGGGCGTAAAAGGTTTAGGCACGAAATTAAACGCACCAAAGTTGGTGGCTTTCACGGCTATGTCGAGTGAGGCATACGAGGTGATCATCATTACGGCGGCGTCAATTTTCATTTTATTGAGTTCCTCCAGCACCTCAATACCCTGAATACCCGGAAGTTTATTATCGAGAAGGATAATGTCTACCGACTCCTTGTTTACAATATCCAGTGCTTCCTCACCGGTAGCTGCTTCAATTATATCGAAAGAGAAGTCCTCGTCCAGAAACGGGAAACCTACGGTATAATTTCTTAAGATCCTTTCTATACCCGATCTGATTCCGGGCTCATCATCAACAATCAGTACTTTTAGTTTTTCCATCACCGTATGTTTTACTCAACTTGCGTTGAAGATTGAAATAATTGGCAGTTTAGTATTAATCGAAGCTTACAGCTTCAGGAGCTTATTAATTTCGCGGTGTAACTGATCGCCGCGAATTCCTTTTTCAAGATACAAGTCAGCTTTAATCCAACTCTTATCTTCTTCCGTTTCCACCTTAAAAGTGATGCCTGTTTCGGTAGTAACGGCAGTTGCAATTATCACGGGCATATCCGGATACATTCTTTTAGCTTTGTAAGCCAGCACGAATCCACTGTCGTGCGATTCCATCATCAGGTCAAAAATGGCCAGATCGGGTTTGGTGGTTTTAAGCAAATCCTCCCCTTCTTCACGTCCTGTAGCAGTAATTACATCAAATCCAAACTGCACGATTTGCAATTTCATCTGTTCAAGGTAATCCTGGTCATCATCCACAATAAGGATAAGTTTTTTTAATTCTGACATTTTCTTTTGGTTTTATGTTTAAACAATTTTTAATTCAATGGTTTTCTTGGCAACACAATCTTGAAGCGTGTGCCTGTTGGCCCGGCTTCCGGATTATTTTCTGATTTAACTTTGATATCTCCTTTGTGCATTTTCACAATACCATAAACCAACGGAAGTCCCATACCGGTTCCTTTTCCAATAGGTTTAGTGGTAAAAAAAGGAGTGAATATTTTCTCCATGTTTTCAGGTGCAATACCTGAACCTGTATCGGAGATGGAAATTTTGATATCGTGATGACTATCCTCCACTTCAAGAGACAACTCCCCACCATCGGGCATGGCTTCAACGGCATTTTTTTCAAGGTTGGTGAGCACCTGCATAAACTGATCCTGGTCAATCATGGTCATGGGGTCGGCAACATTTGAAGAAAACTTGATTTCCACGTTCGAAGGTTTAATCACAGAGTCCAGGCTATGCTTACAAAACTCAACAATATTTGTTTCCAGAAGGTTAACCTGACTTTTGCGAGCGAAATTAAGCAACCCACCCACAATATTTTTACAACGATCGGCTTGCTCGGCTATCAAGGCCAAATCTTTTGCCATAGGGTCGTTCTGACTTACCTCTTCCTTTAAAATATTGCTGTACATGGTAATTACCCCCAACGGGTTATTTAACTCATGAGCAATCCCGGCCGACAATTGCCCCATGTTGGCCAGTTTTTCGGAATGACGAAGTGCTTGCCGGGCGTTGGCTAGTTTCTCGTTGCTCTCATTCAAATCGTTGATGGTGGTGTGCATCTTTTCGATGGTGAAAGGAAGGCACATCTCTGTCTCGGCCAGACCATTTAAAATGGCGATGGCATGCTCGCGGCAAGTAGGATAACCACAAGCCCCACAGTTAAGGTGATCAGCAGCTTTTTGCTTACCCAGTGACATGAGCACTCGTTTAATTTCAGACTCTTCAGGTATTTTAAGGACTTGCTCAGCCGCATAAAATTCGCGTCCGTAATTAAGATTACTAAATGCATTTACCTGCTCTGTCCATTCGGCCACATCCAGGTTTTCGAGCTTGTCAGCCACGTAGCGGCTCACGATAGAACGACGGCGAAAGCGGCTTCCCCCTTTCGACATGCCCGGCCCCATGATACAGCCTTCACAGCAAAGCAACTCGAGGTGTTTCCCAATCAAATTGCCTTTTTCAAACTCTTTGATGGCATCCTTGAAATTGTCTTTCCCATCGGTAACAATAACCGAACAATCAGTCACATCCGATGATCGACCCATCGTGTTTAACAAGCCATGACTGATTGGAAATCCAGCTCCTTTGGCTGCGTGAGGAGGATCGAAATCCATGGGCTTTACCGCCATCAGGTTGATTCCTGAATGGTTGAAAATATCGCGGAGTTCAACAAAAGTGATGGCCTCATCAATCTCAGTGCTTTCACCCTTTTTAGCCACACATGGACCGATAAAAACTATTTTCACCTGATCGCCATGCATCTTGCGAATAATTCGGGCAATGGCTACCATAGGTGAAACAATAGGAGCTAAATGTTCAATCAAATTAGGATGATGCTGCTCAACATAAGCTACCACGGCGGGGCAGTCTGACGAAATAAAACCTTCGTCATGCACTTTCTCGAGAAGTTTCTTGTATTCAATGGCCACCATATCGGCACCAAACGAGACTTCTATCACACGATAAAAACCGAGTTTTTTCAACATCCCGACGAAAATACGGTGGTCTTCAATCTCGGTAAACTCAGCCGGAAAGCTGGGGGCAACAGCAGCAATTACTTTTTCGTTTGACAATAAAAGTTGCGTTACCTCATCTTTCATCTCAACAAAGGCTTTTGCCCCCTGGCTACACACATTTACGCAGTTGCCACAGGCAATGCAGCGCTCACCAATTACTTCGGCCTGACCGTTAATAATCTTAATTGCCTTTACGGGACATTCACGGACACATGTATAGCACACCCTGCATCTGTCTTTAACAGTGTAAACCAGCCGATTTCTATTAACATGTGTCATCTTTTTCCTATTAAGTGGCGAAAACTATCCGGGAAGCCCTAGTATTAAATTCATTAACCAAAACAAACCATAATTTCTTTCTCCCCGGAAGTTTCACCATATTTTATTTTACTACTTCACGGGCATGATAAGTGGTATGCAAAAGCTCATGGCTTTTATGTCCGAGCGGCTTTTCAAGGAAGTTNTTATACAAATCAATGATCTCCGGGTTTTTATGCGANACTTTGATGCGTTCAGTTTCNTCAATGCGATAAAGCGCANCCATTCTGGCCTTCAACTGCTCCTCACTTGTACCAATATGCTGACCACCGCCACCGATACAACCACCGGGACAAGCCATAATTTCGACAAAGTGAATGTCCTTACGACCTCCTTTTATCTCATCGAGAAGCTTGACGGCATTAGCCATTCCATTCACAACAGCTACGCCCAATTCAAGGCCGTCGATATCCAATTTGGTTTCTTTTCTTCCTTCGAAACCTCTCACGGCACTTACCTGAAAATCCACCATTTCCTTGCCTGTAATACTATGATAGGCCGTGCGAATAGCCGCTTCCATAACTCCACCAGAAGCTCCAAAAAGCTTTCCGGCTGTACTTCTGAAACCCAAGGGCGAATCGACAAGCTCAGGCTTGATGTTAAACATGTCCACCCCAAATAATTTCAGAAACTTAGCAAGTTCGCGGGTTGTAAGAACGGCATCCACATCTGAAATGCCTTCTCGGGTCATCTCCTCACGTTGCGCTTCAAACTTTTTAGCCGTACAAGGCATTATCGCAACTGAATAAATATCAGATGGTTTCAGATTTTCCTGATCTGCAAAATAGCTTTTTATAATAGCTCCCATCATCTGCTGTGGCGATTTACACGACGACAAATTCGGGATAAATTCAGGAACAAACTCTTCGGCATACTTAACCCAACCCGGGCAACAACTGGTAATCATGGGCAAGGTACCACCGTTTTGGATGCGGTGTATAAGTTCTGCTGACTCCTCCATTATGGTTAAGTCGGCAGAGAAAGATGAGTCGAATATGTGATCGAAACCAACTTTACGCAACGCGGCATTTAGAATCCCGTTGATGTCTACACCGGGTTTCATTCCAAGCTCTTCGGCCATGGATACCGTAATGGAGGGCGCATATTGCACCACAACGCGTTTCTTAGGATTATTAAGCGCTTCCTGTATTTGGGCAAAGTGATTTTTTTCGGTGAGTGCTCCGGTTGGGCAAACCATGATACACTGTCCGCAATTTATACAACTTGAAGTATTCAATCCTTGATGAAAGGCCGTTCCGATAACCGATTTATTACCTCTGTTAATAAAATCGATACAAGCCACGCCCATAACTTCCTCGCATGTATACACACAACGTCCGCACAATATACATTTTTCTGGATCGCGAACAATGCTGGCACTCGACAAATCAAGATTGGCCTTGTTTTTCACTCCACGGATGCGTCGCTCGGTTACATGCAATTCCTCACTTAAGTCTTGCAGCTCGCAGTTTTTATTGCGCACACAATATAAGCAGTCGTCAGGGTGATTCGACAAAAGCAACTCAATGATGGTTTTCCTCGACTCAACCACACGTGCCGAATGAGTTTGGATATGCATATCCGGTTCGGCCGGAAATGAACATGAGGTAATGAGCTTTCCTGTTTTTTCATCCTCCACCACACACATCCTGCATGCACCGGTGGGAAAAGCATCTTTTATATGGCACAAGGTAGGTACTTTGATGCCATTGCGGTTCATTACCTCCAAAATGGTTTCGCCTTTGGAAGCAGCCAGTTTTTTATTGTTAATATTGATGGTAAAATCCATTTTAAACACTTTTTAGCAATTACGAAATCAGGATAGCGTCAAATTTACATACATCAAAACAGTTTCCGCACGAAATACATTTCTCTTCCACAATAAAATGCGGGGCTTTTCTGGAGCCAATGATTGCATCTGTAGGACATTTCTTAGCGCAAACGGTACATCCGGTACATTTATCGACATCTATTTTAAATACACGAAGTTCAGTACACACGTTGGCCGGACATTTTCTGTCGAAGATATGTTCTTCGTATTCATGCCGGAACCATTTCAGGGTACTGAGCACAGGATTTGGAGCTGTTTGCCCCAGTCCGCACAAAGATGTTTCTTTAATTACTTTTCCAAGCTTTTCGAGTTGCATAATACCTTTAAACCTTTCGAGGGTTTCGTACTGCGAACCATCTTTCGGTTTGTGGGTAATGCTTTCGAGTATTTCGAGCATTCGTTTTGTGCCTTCACGACAAGGGATACATTTTCCGCAACTCTCGCGCTGAATAAAATCCATGAAAAATTTGGCTACATCCACCATGCAGGTATCCTCGTCCATAACAACCAAGCCACCTGATCCCATCATCGCGCCAATTTTCAGCAACGATTCGTACTCAATTTGAATATCCAGGTTAGCCTCGGTGATACATCCACCTGAAGGACCACCAATTTGAACTGATTTAAACTTCTTACCATTAGGGATTCCACCAGCAATGTCGAAAATAACCTGACGTATGGTTGTTCCCATCGGTACTTCCACCAATCCTGTAAGCGTCACTTTTCCCGACAAGGCAAACACTTTGGTACCTTTGCTAAACTCAGTCCCAATTGACTGATACTTGGCTATGCCACTGGCAAAAATTTCAGGCAACGATGAAAGCGTTTCCACATTATTGATGATCGTCGGTTTACCAAAAAGACCACTTACTGCCGGAAACGGAGGTCTTGGCCTGGGCATTCCGCGCTTTCCTTCGATTGAATTAATGAGTGCCGTTTCTTCACCACAAACAAACGCACCTGCTCCCATCTTCACCTTGATATCGAAGTCGATACCACTACCGAAAATATTTTTTCCTAACACGCCAAGTTCTCTGGCTTGCTTCAAGGCTACATCCAAACGTTTTATCGCCAATGGGTATTCAGCCCTGATATAAACGTATGCTTTTGTAGCACCGATACCATAAGCGGCAATGGCCATCCCTTCAATCAAGCGGTGTGGATCACCCTCAATCACGGCACGGTCCATAAAAGCACCAGGGTCACCCTCATCGGCATTACAAATCAAATACTTTTGATCGGCTGGCGTATTGTGAGCAAACTTCCACTTTTTGCCTGTTGGAAATCCGCCACCACCACGACCACGAAGACCACTTTGTTCTACCAAATCGCACACTTCAGACGAAGTGTTGTCGGTTAACAATTGGAGATAACTTGCATACCCCCCCAAGGCAATGTATTCCTCAATGCTAACGGGGTTAACGATACCACAGTTCTTTAACACAACGCGGGTTTGCGGAGCGAAAAACGGATGCTCCATCAGGTTTGGTACACCGTCCCATCGACGGGATGTTTCACCAGGAAACTGACCAAGCACCTCTGCTTCTTCAGGCATCTCCAGATTAAATACCGACTTCAGGACAGCATCTACTTTTTCAGCCGTAATTTTTTGAAATGAGATACGGTTAAGGCCGGGAAGCTGTATGTCGAGCAACGGTTCGGCAGAACATAACCCAATACAACCAACTTCAACAACTTCTGCGTCGATGTGATTGTTTTCCAGATACAATCTGGTTTGTGCTAATGTTTTTGCAGCTCCTGCTCCCAACCCACAAGTGCCGGCTCCAATAAAAATCACCGGCTTTTCAATCTGTTTTCGGGTATAACGGGCAGTAAACTCAGGCAAACTAAGCTCAGTGTCTTTACTAAAAACATGCTGAACTTTGGCAATCAGGCTGGTTTGATGCATCATATTATTATCACTCATATCCTATTCCCCCAAATTTTTGTAGTGATCTAAAATCTCTTTAATAGTCTGCGAAGTCACTTTGGCGTGAAACTCGCCGTTAACGCAAATAACCGGAGCAAGACCACAAGCTCCTATGCAAGCCACCACCTCAACGCTAAAGACTCCATCGCGTGTGGTTTGTCCGGCCTTAACTTTCAGGTGTTTTTCCAGCTCTTGCAATACGGTTGACGATCCCAGCACATGACAGGCCGTACCCCGGCATACCTGCACGTGGTACTTTCCATAAGGCTCAAACCTGAATTGATTGTAAAAGGTGGCTACACCAAAAATCTTACTCACCGGAATATCCAGATGTTTACCAACTTCCACTATTGATTTTTTAGACAAATACCCTTCAGTTACCTGAATATCCTGAAGAATAGGTATCAGACTATCGCGCCCGCAATCGGGGTACTTGCTGATAATATTTTGAACAACATTCATTACTTGTAATTTTTTTGGTAATTCACGAATTCATGTGTATGGCCGATTTACTAGTCAGCCAACTGTTTCTCAATTTCCGGAATCAATACGTCAGCACTAACAGGTTTTCTGACAAAGGCGTTCACCGGAAACCAAATACTTTCTTCGTTTTCATTCAGGTAGTCAACTCCTGCATTACCTGTCACCAGATCTTTGACCAAAATAACGCGCAAATCGCTATAAGCCGGATCTTTCCGAAACTCCCTTGCCATAGCCTGAACACTGGGTTTGGTGGTGGTTAACACATCAATCGAAGTTTGAATTACGATCGGCATATTATTCAACTCAGGGTCATCCAGAATTTCTTTTGCCAGCTCAAAACCTTCAAAATGAGTGGTCATCATGACATCCAGAATGGCCAGATCAGGTTTCTCCTTTTTTAATAATTCAATACCCTGTTTTTTGTCATGAGCAGACAATACTTCATAACCTTTTGATTTTAAGATAGCTTCAACTACGGTGATGATATCGATGTCGTCATCAACAATTACAATTTTTTTCTTGGTTTTCATGGTGTAGACAATTATGGTTTTTACGATGTAAAATTACTTTGACTAAACCTATTGCTTGAGGCAATTTGCTACTGTTTTCACAAGCAGGACAGTACTGTTTTTTCAGGCAAAAAAGCAGTACAAAGAGGCAGGGATTTGCGTAAAAGTATTGGTTTTTTCAGCGGTCAAACTTTGGTTCGGTTTCAAAACAAGAACATCATCTCTACAGGACATTTTATCTATTTTTGTCACATGAACACTTTTGAGGATTTTATTGCTGTTTTGCGAAGTAAAATGGTGTCGTCAAGGCTTCCGGGCATGAAGGCACAGCTAAAAATGGCTCCTGCCGGGAGAAAAAGCGAGTTAAGCACTGTTGCTGAAAATCCAAGAGAAAGTGCCGTTTTGATTTCATTTTTCCCAAAAAACAATCAACCTCATCTGGTTATGATAAAAAGAGCTGTCGACAAGAGTGTACACAGTGGGCAGGTTTCTTTTCCGGGTGGTAAAGCTGAAAAATCCGACCCCTCGCTTAAACACACGGCGTTGCGTGAAGCCGAAGAAGAGGTGGGAATTACCCCTTCGAAAGTTGAAGTTTTAGGAAAACTATCAAATCTCTATATTCCACCCAGCAATTTTACGGTAAATCCTTTTGTTGGATTCTTAACAAAAGAGCCTGATTTTGTAACCAACGGAGAGGTCGACCGGCTGCTCATCATCAATTGGAACCAGCTGACAAACCCTGCAAACACCACGGTTCAAAGGCTACAGCACCGAACGGGTTCAGTAGAAGCACCATGCTATCTGATTAATGGTGAAATTATTTGGGGTGCTTCAGCCATGATTCTGGCTGAGTTAATAGAGCTTTTTACGTCAAACTAATTCCTGTCAGGTCAGGCATAAAAAAACCCCTCGAAAAGGGGTTGATTTATGAAAACGGTAGTTTTGCGAGGCAATAAATCAAGCCTGCGCAGTAGGGCCACCCATCGAAAATGGCGGCAAGCCTCCATCTTTATTTTCCTTTATAGGCCCATGCAATGCCTCAAATTTACGAACATTATCTGCCAATGCTTTGTGTAATCTTTTTGCATGCTCAGGGGTTAGAATAATTCTTGATTTTACCTTAGCCTTAGGTGCACCGGGCATGAGTTTCACAAAATCAATTATAAACTCGGCGTGAGAATGGGTAATAATTGCCAGATTGGAATAGATTCCTTCAGCAATATCTTCCGGTAAGTCGATATTGATTTTGTTGGCATTTTTTTGATCTTCCATATTTTCTAATATTAAAGAAAAGCACCCCGAAGAGTGCTTTTCTGTTGATTTTTATTATTCCTCATCAGTATTTAACACAGATTCATAATCGTCTTTTGCACCTACGATAATATCTTCATAGTCACGAAGGCCGGTTCCAGCAGGTATCTTATGTCCAACGATAACATTTTCTTTAAGACCAAGCAAGTTGTCAGCCTTGGCTGTAATGGAGGCTACGGTAAGCACCTTTGTTGTTTCCTGGAAGGATGCGGCGGATATCCAACTATTGGTTTGCAATGAGGCGCGCGTAATACCCTGCAACACCTGAGTGGCTGTTGCCGGCTGGGCACTGCGTGCTTCCACGAGTTTTCTGTCGCGGCGTCTCAAGGCCGAATTCTCATCACGCAGTTTACGTGCACTAACAATTTGTCCCTGACGTAAGTTTTCAGAATCGCCTGGGTCAACCACCACCATCTGGCCGTAGATTTCATCGTTTACTTCTTGAAAATCGACTCTGTTTACAAGTTCACCTTCCAAAAAGCGGGTATCACCAGAATCTTCCACCCTCACCTTGCGCATCATCTGACGGACAATTGCTTCAAAGTGTTTGTCGTTGATTTTCACTCCCTGGAGACGGTAAACCTCTTGCACTTCATTCACGATATACTCCTGAACAGCCATTGGGCCTTTAATAGCGAGAATATCAGAAGGAGTCATAACGCCGTCAGAGAGCGGAGTTCCGGCTTTTACAAAGTCGTTTTTCTGAGCAAGTATCTGTTTTGATGTAGAAACAAGGTATTTCTTTTCCTCACCAGTCTTGGAGGTAATGATCACCTCACGGTTACCGCGTTTCAGTTTAGGACTAAAGCTTACCACACCATCAATTTCGGAAACCACAGCCGGATCGCTGGGGTTACGTGCTTCGAACAATTCGGTGACACGTGGCAAACCACCTGTGATGTCGCCAGATTTTCCAAATGCACGAGGAATTTTCACTAAAATATCTCCGGCCTTGATTTTTGATCCTTCATCAACCAAAATATGTGAGCCTACCGGCAAGTCATATGTGCTGGTAATCAGGCCTTCTTTGTCGAGTACTTTAATAATCGGGTTCTTGTTTTTCAAACGTGACTCAACGATAACCTTTTCAAAATATCCGGTTTGTTCATCCGATTCCACACGGTAGGTGATTCCTTCGATGATGTGTTCAAAAGAAATGCTACCCGGTACTTCAGAAATGATGACAGCGTTGTATGGATCCCAATCAGCAATGATATCGCCTTTGGAAACATTAGAACCGTTGGCTTTGTAGAGGTGGGCAGAATATGGAATATTGGCAGAAGCCAAAACTACTCCAGTCGAAAGATCCAAAATTTTCATCTCGGCCGAACGACCTACTACCACTTCATATTTCTTACCTTCGTTGCTGGTATAGTTAACGGTACGCAGCTCCTCTATTTCAAGTCGCCCATCAAATTTGGCTTCAACACGTGAGGTTGCTGCAATATTAGAAGCGGTACCCCCTTGGTGGAAGGTTCTCAAAGTTAACTGAGTACCAGGCTCCCCGATTGACTGGGCAGCGATTACTCCAACGGCTTCACCTTTTTGAACCAGTCGGCCTGAAGCCAGGTTACGACCATAGCACAAAGCACACACTCCACGCTTAGATTCGCAGGTGAGTACCGAACGTATTTCAACACTTTCAATAGGTGATTCCTCAATTATTTTGGCTACCTCTTCGGTTATTTCACGACCAGCCTCAATTATCAACTCGCCGGTTAAAGGATGATACACATCATGCAAGGTAACACGACCCAAAATTCTGTCGTATAAACTTTCAACAACATCTTCATTCTTTTTGAGTGCAGTGATCGAAAGTCCGCGTAAAGTACCGCAGTCCTCCTCATTTATCACCACATCTTGTGCCACATCTACCAAACGACGAGTCAGGTATCCGGCATCAGCAGTCTTCAATGCAGTATCTGCCAAACCTTTACGTGCACCGTGGGTCGAAATGAAATACTCAAGAACCGACAATCCTTCCTTAAAATTAGAAAGAATGGGGTTTTCGATAATTTCACCACCTTTAGCACCTGATTTCTGCGGTTTAGCCATCAAACCCCTCATCCCGGAAAGCTGACGAATCTGCTCTTTTGAACCACGAGCACCTGAATCCAGCATCATGTATACAGGATTAAAGCCCTGGTCATCTTGCGACAGCTCCTTCATCAAAGTATTGGTAAGATGAGAGTTGGCATGTGTCCAAATATCAATAATCTGGTTGTATCTTTCGTTGTTGGTAATGAACCCCATATTGTAGTTGTTCAGCACCTCTTCAACCTCTTCGTTGGCTTTCTTGATCAAGGTATCTTTTATTTCAGGCACAAGCACGTTGCCCAGATTAAAAGAAAGTCCACCTTTAAAAGCGGTAACGAAACCGAGATTTTTGATGTCATCAAGGAATTTGGCCGTTACATCCGTACTGGTAGCTTTTAGAATATCACCGATGATGTCGCGCAAAGCCTTTTTCGTCATCAACGAGTTGATATANCCATATTGTTTTGGAACGTATTGATTGAAAATAACACGACCAACCGTAGTTTCGATAAGCTTATTAACCGGAACACCTTTTTCAATATCATCCACTTTTACCTGAATGATGGCATGCAGGTCAACTTTTTTCTCATTGTAAGCAATATACACTTCCTCAGGCGAATAGAACTTCATTCCCTCACCCTTTACAGGATGTTCAGGTGTACTTTTACGAGGTTTGGTGATGTAATAAAGTCCCAAAACCATGTCTTGAGAAGGAACAGTGATAGGCGCTCCGTTGGCAGGGTTCAGGATATTGTGCGAAGCCAGCATCAGAATCTGAGCTTCAAGTACAGCGGCATTTCCGAGTGGCACGTGTACAGCCATTTGGTCGCCGTCGAAGTCAGCATTAAAAGCAGTACAAACCAAGGGATGAAGCTGGATAGCTTTTCCTTCGACCAATTTTGGCTGGAATGCCTGAATACCTAAACGGTGCAAAGTAGGAGCACGGTTAAGCAATACCGGATGTCCTTTTAAAATATTCTCAAGAATATCCCAAACAACGGCATCTTTTCTTTCTACAATTTTCTTTGCTGATTTAACGGTTTTAACGATACCGCGTTCGAGCAGTTTTCTGATAATAAAAGGTTTAAATAACTCAGCGGCCATGCCCTTAGGTAAACCACATTCGTTCAGTTGCAATTCAGGTCCTACAACAATTACCGAACGGCCTGAATAGTCGACACGTTTACCCAATAAGTTTTGGCGAAAACGTCCTTGTTTTCCTTTCAAGCTATCGCTCAAAGATTTAAGTGGTCTGTTAGATTCAGTTTTAACAGCACTCGATTTACGTGAATTATCAAAAAGCGAATCCACCGCTTCCTGCAACATACGTTTTTCGTTACGCATGATTACATCAGGAGCTTTTATTTCGATAAGACGTTTCAGACGGTTATTGCGAATAATGACTCGGCGATACAAGTCGTTAAGATCCGAAGTTGCAAACCTGCCCCCATCCAAAGGAACCAGTGGACGCAATTCAGGTGGGATAACAGGAACTATTTGCACGATCATCCACTCCGGGCGGTTTTCCAGACGGTTTCTTGCCTCACGAAACGATTCGAACACCTGCAATCTTTTCAGTGCATCTGCTTTACGTTGCTGTGAAGTTTCTGTATTGGCTTTGTGTCTCAAATCAAACGACATTTGATCCAGATCTAATCTGGCCAACAGATCGTTAACAGCCTCAGCTCCCATCTTGGCAATGAACTTGTCTGGATGCGAGTCATCGAGGTGCTGATTTTCAGGTGGTAAAGTCTCGAGTACATCAAAATATTCTTCCTCTGTCAGAAAATCGAGGTACTCAATTCCGTTTCCTTGTTTGATCCCCGGATTGATAACTACGTAGCGTTCGTAGTAAATAATCATTTCCAGTTTCTTTGTTTGCAGGCCTAACAGCGATCCAATTTTATTTGGTAATGATCTAAAAAACCAAATGTGAACCACCGGAACAACCAGCTGAATATGCCCCATTCGTTCACGACGCACTTTCTTCTCGGTAACCTCAACACCACATCTGTCGCAAACAATACCTTTATAGCGGATTCTTTTATACTTACCACAGTGGCATTCGTAATCTTTAACCGGTCCAAAAATCCGTTCGCAGAACAAACCATCGCGTTCAGGTTTGTAGGTACGGTAGTTAATGGTTTCGGGTTTAAGCACTTCACCATGTGATCGATCTAAAATCGACTCAGGAGAGGCCAGACTGATGGTGATATTATTAAATGAACCTGGTATTTTGCTGTCTTTTCTGAAAGCCATATGTTCTTATATTATAATAAATCGAAATACAAATTGATTAATCGAAACTCAGCTCAAGACCAAGTCCGCGTAGTTCATGCACAAGTACGTTAAATGATTCCGGCACATTTGGAACCGGCATCACTTCCCCTTTAACAATAGCTTCATAAGCTTTTGCACGACCGGTAACATCATCCGACTTCACAGTAAGGATTTCCTGAAGAATATTGGCAGCACCGAATGCTTCCAAGGCCCAAACTTCCATCTCACCAAAACGTTGTCCCCCGAATTGGGCTTTACCGCCGAGAGGTTGTTGGGTAATCAACGAGTACGGACCTATTGACCTGGCATGCATTTTATCGTCTACCATGTGGTGAAGCTTTAGCATGTAGATGTAACCAACAGTAGCTGGTTGATCGAAACGTTCGCCTGTCCCACCGTCATAAAGATAAGTACTACCGTTTTCAGGAAGACCTGCCTGGCGGATATAGTCGTTGATTTGATCAATAGAAGCTCCATCAAAGATTGGGGTCATAAATTTAAGTCCCAGTCGCTTGCCGGCCCAACCAAGTACAGTTTCATATATCTGGCCGAGGTTCATACGTGAAGGCACACCCAGAGGGTTCAACACGATATCCACCGGAGTTCCATCTTCCAGGAAAGGCATGTCCTCTTCACGAACAATACGGGCCACAATACCTTTGTTTCCGTGACGTCCGGCCATTTTATCACCAACTTTGAGCTTGCGCTTTTTGGCAATATAAACCTTGGCCATCTGTACAATACCATTGGGTAACTCATCGCCAACTGAAGCAACAAACTGTTTCCTGTTAAATACGCCTAGTAATTCTTTGTACTTTATAGTAAAGTTGTTGATGAGTATTTTAACCAACTCATTTTTATCTTTATCGGTAGTCCATTTATCAGCGTTTATCTCAATATAGTCAAGTCCCTGCAGCATTTTCTGCGTAAACTTAACTTTTGCAGGCACGACTATTTCACCAAAATTATTTACAACTCCTTGTGAAGTACGTCCCCCTACAAGCTGCGATAATTTATCAATAAGCTTGGTTTTCAGCTCTGTATAATTCTTGTTGAATTCTGCCTCTAAAGCTGAGAGTATATCTTTTTCACGCGATTTTGACTTCTTGTCTTTTACTGTACGTGAGAAAAGATTACTGCCAATAACAACACCTTTCATTGATGGCGGTGCTTTAAGCGAGGCGTTTTTAACATCACCGGCTTTATCACCAAAAATTGCGCGTAAAAGTTTTTCTTCAGGCGTTGGGTCACTTTCACCTTTTGGTGTAATTTTCCCAATTAAAATATCACCTTCATCCACTTCAGCNCCAATNCNGATNAAACCATCCTCGTTCAAATCCTTAGTAGCTTCGGCACTTACGTTGGGAATATCATTGGTAAGTTCCTCGATACCCCTTTTGGTGTCGCGCACATCCAAAGAAAACTCTTCTATATGAACAGAAGTAAAAATATCTTCTTTTACGATTCTTTCCGAGATAACGATAGCATCCTCAAAATTATAACCTTTCCAGGGCATAAACGCAACCATAAGGTTACGTCCCAAGGCTAACTCTCCATTCTGGGTAGCGTAGCCTTCACAGAGCACCTGACCTTTTCTAACTTTATCGCCTTTGCGTACAATAGGACGAAGGTTGATAGAAGTATTTTGGTTGGTACGTTGAAACTTTGTAAGGTAATAGGTTTTTAAATCCTCATCGAACGAAACCAGACGATCGGCTTCGCTGCGATCATACCGGATAACAATACGCTCGGCATCAACATATTCCACAACGCCCTCACCTTCTGCGTTGATCAACACACGAGAGTCACGGGCCACATTGCCTTCGATACCTGTACCCACGATAGGGGATTCAGCATTCATTAAAGGCACAGCCTGACGCATCATGTTAGATCCCATCAAGGCACGGTTGGCATCATCATGCTCAAGAAATGGAATCAAAGAAGCCGCTATAGAAGCAATCTGATTGGGCGCAATGTCGATCAAGTGTACCTCTTCACGCGGAGTAATAGGATAATCCGCCTGATAGCGTACTTTTACTTTCTCACGAACAAACCCTCCTTTTTCGTCGATTAGGGTGCTGGCTTGGGCAATAATTTTATCTTCTTCCTCTTCAGCACTAAGGTAAATCGGGTCATGGCTGTAGTCGATAGAACCCTCGATGACATTCCGATAAGGTGTTTCGATAAAGCCAAGATTGTTAATCTGGGCATAAACGCAAAGCGAAGAAATAAGACCAATATTGGGTCCTTCGGGCGTTTCGATAGTACATAAACGACCATAATGTGTATAGTGAACGTCACGCACCTCGAAACCGGCTCGCTCACGCGACAGACCTCCCGGCCCTAAAGCGGAGATACGGCGTTTATGGGTAATTTCGCTCAGCGGATTGGTCTGATCCATAAACTGAGACAGTTGGTTTGTCCCAAAGAAAGAGTTAATTACCGAAGAAAGCGTCTTGGCATTAATTAAGTCGGTTGGGGTAAATACTTCATTGTCACGTACATTCATGCGTTCACGAATGGTGCGCGACATACGGGCCAAACCTACGCCAAACTGATTCGACAGCTGTTCACCCACAGTTCTAACCCTACGGTTACTCAGGTGATCGATATCGTCAACAATGGTTTTGTTGTTAACCAGCTTGATTAAGTATTTAATAATAAGTATGATGTCCTCTTTGGTCAGTACTTTAACATCCATCGAGGTGTCAAGATTCAATTTTTTGTTGATACGGTAGCGACCCACTTCACCAAGGTCGTATCTTTTATCTGAGAAAAAGAGTTTTTCGAAAATCCCGCGTGCAGTTTCCTCATCAGGAGGAAGTGCATTACGCAACTGGAAATAGATAAAGTCAACGGCCTCTTTTTCTGAGTTTGTTGTATCTTTTTGTAAAGTATTAAAAATGATTGAATAGTCGGCCAGGCCGGGATCATCTTTATGTAAGAGGATAGATTTAACGCCAGCCTCCACGATTCTTTCGATGTGATCATTTTCCAGTACGGTTTCGCGTTCGATAATCACGTCGTTACGTTCGATGGTAACCACCTCACCCGTATCTTCATCCACAAAGTCCTCGAACCAGCTACGAACGACGCGGGCAGCAAGTTTACGACCCAGCACACGTTTAAGACCGGCTTTACTCACTTTCACCTCTTCGGCGAGGTTAAATATTTCCAGAATATCTCTATCCGTTTCATAGCCAATGGCACGAAGCAGGGTAGTTACCGGCATTTTTTTCTTCCGATCGATGTAGGCGTACATCACGTTGTTAATATCGGTAGAAAACTCCATCCACGATCCTTTAAACGGGATGATGCGAGCGGAATACAGCTGAGTACCATTAGCATGGCGATGTTGTCCGAAGAAAACACCAGGAGATCTGTGCAATTGAGAAACAACAACACGTTCAGCTCCATTTACCACGAAAGTACCTTTGGGAGTCATGTAGGGAATCATACCAAGATAGACATCCTGTACGATGGTTTCAAAATCCTCATGATCCGGATCGGTACAATACAATTTAAGTTTTGCCTTTAAAGGCACGCTGTAAGTTAGTCCACGCTCGATAGCCTCTTCGATTGAATATCGGGGAGGGTCGATATAATAATCCAGAAATTCGAGTACAAAGTTGTTTCTTGCATCAGTGATCGGGAAATTTTCGGAGAAAACCCGAAAAAGCCCTTCATTTCTACGATTTTCAGGATTTGTTTCCAACTGAAAAAAGTCTTGAAAAGACTTTAACTGAATATCTAAGAAATCAGGATAAGGCAGTTGGTTTTTCGTCGATGCGAAACTAATTCTTCCGGTTTGTATTTCAGCCAAGACTTGCGGTATTAAGTTATTACAAAATCTGACAACTAGTCAGTTAATTGAAAGAATGAATTATAAGAGCATATAGGCACAAACCTCTACCCCAAAATGGGGCAGAGGTAAGCGCCTTAATTGGTACAATTGAAGTACTATTTTACTTCAACTTCAGCACCAGCTTCTTCAAGCTGTGCTTTTAATGCATTGGCTTCATCTTTCGATACGCCTTCTTTGATAGCTTTTGGTGCAGCGTCAACTAATTCCTTAGCTTCTTTCAAGCCCAGACTGGTTAGTTCTTTAACCAATTTTACAACGGCCAATTTTGATTGACCAGCGGCTTTTAAGATTACGTCAAATGAAGTTTGCTCTTCTACTACAGCTTCAGCAGCGCCTGCGCCAGGTGCAGCTACGGCTACAGCAGCAGCTGCAGGCTCAATACCATATTCTTCTTTCAGAATGGTTGCCAATTCGTTAACTTCTTTAACAGTGAGGTTTACCAGTTGTTCTGCAAATGCTTTTAAATCTGCCATTTTATTGAATTTTTAAATGTTCGAATGAATTTTCTTTACAATACTAACTTAATTTTCTTTCTCCGATAAGGTTTTCAGAACACCAACAAGTGTTTGACCACCGGATTGAAGAGCAGAAATCACATTTTTAGCAGGTGACTGCAACAATGCGATAAGATCGGCCACCAGTTCATTTTTAGATTTGATGGAAATGAGGAAGTCGAGCTGATCATTACCCAAATAAGCTGTTTCTTCGATAAACGCAGCTTTAACAATCGGGTAAGTCCCTTTCTTTCTATAATCCTTAATCATTTTGGCGGGGGCATTACCTGCCTCGCTGAACATGATGGCTGTTTGTCCTTTTAGCGCTACATAGAGCTCTGAAAAGTCGCGGTCAACATTTTCCATAGCTTTTCTTAGCAGGGTGTTCTTAACGACTACCAATTTGATATCGTTTTTAAAACTCAACCTACGTAGATTACTTGTTTCTTCGGCATTAAGTGTCGAAACATCTGTAAGATAGAAATTGTTGTTCTCGGTCAACTGCTTCGTTAAGGACTCGATGAGTACTTTTTTATCTTCTTTTCTCATGGTTCCCAGTTATTTAACTTGCAGTGGTTACTGATTTCACGTCAATTTTTACACCCGGACTCATCGTACTAGAAAGGAAAATACTTCTTACATAAGTTCCTTTGGCAGATGAAGGTTTCAACTTGATGATCGTTGAGATAAGCTCATGCGCATTCTCGACAATTTTTTCATCACTAAAACTCAGCTTTCCTACACCGGAGTGAATGATTCCGTACTTATCGACTTTAAAATCGATTTTCCCGGCTTTTGATGCCCTAACGGCATCGCCAATTTCCATGGTTACGGTTCCGGTTTTTGGATTAGGCATCAAGCCACGAGGGCCTAATATACGTCCTAACGCACCAACCTTTGCCATAACGCTAGGCATGGTAATCACCACATCGATATCTGTCCAGCCGTCCTTGATTTTCTGAACATAATCGTCCAGACCAACATGGTCAGCACCGGCAGCTTTAGCTTCTTCCTCCTTGTCAGGTGTACACAAAACGAGAACCCGGATATCTTTACCCGTACCATGAGGCAGGGTAACAGAACCACGAACCATTTGATTCGCTTTTCTTGGGTCAACGCCTAATCTAACGCTAACATCAACGGAAGGGTCGAATTTTGTATAAGAGATTTTCTTTACAACTTCCACCGCTTCTGTTAAGGAGTACTCTTTACTTTTGTCGAATTTGGCTAAAGCTTCTTTGTGTTTTTTGGTCAATTTTGCCATATTCTTCTCCTTTTAACAGATTTGTTATTAAACAACGGAAGGAAAATCGCCCTTCACTCTCACGCCCATACTTCTGGCTGTTCCTGCCACCATACGCATTGCCGATTCAATAGTGAAAGCGTTTAAGTCTTTCATTTTTCCTTCAGCAATAGTTTTTACCTGTTCCCAAGTAATGGTAGCTACCTTGTCGCGGTTTGGTTCTGCAGAGCCTTTTTTCAATTTGGCCAACTCCATAATCTGTACCGCAACCGGTGGTGTTTTAACGATGAACTCGAATGTTTTATCCTTATAAACAGTAATGATAACAGGAATAACCTTACCGGCTTGATCCTGTGTACGTGCATTGAACTGTTTACAGAACTCCATGATGTTCACGCCTTTGGCACCCAAAGCCGGACCTACTGGCGGAGAGGGATTTGCTGCCCCTCCTTTAATCTGTAATTTAATTAATCCACTGATTTCTTTTGCCATTTTAAACCAACGTTTAAAATTTAGAATACGTTTACCCTATTCCTTTTCCACTTGCATAAATCCCAATTCCAGAGGAGTCTTCCGCCCAAAAATTTTCACCATAACCTTCAGTTTCTTCTTCTCTTCATTGATCTCTTCGATAATACCACTAAAGCTGTTGAAAGGACCATCGATAACAGTGACCGTCTCTCCAACAATGTATGGTACGTTAACTTCTTCGCCTTGCTCGGCGAGCTCGTCAACTTTTCCAAGAATTCTTTTCACTTCTGAACTTCTGATCGGTTCGGGTTCCCCATGAGAGCCGAGAAATCCCAGCACATTGGGAACATTTTTGATGATGTGAGGAATCTCACCCGTAAGCTCTGCCTCTATCAGGACATATCCAGGAAAATAGTTTCGCTCTTTGCTAACTTTCTTTCCTTTGCGTATTTGATAGACCTTTTCAGTTGGAATAAGAACCTGGGTAATAAAATCCTGAAGCTTGTTATTGGTAATCTCGCTCTCAAGATACTCTTTTACCTTTTTCTCTTTCCCGCTAATTGCTCTAACAACGTACCATTTTTTCCCTGATTGCTCGGTCATTTTTGCAGGTGTGTTGTGATTAGTAATAAACAGTTAATTATATATAATATGTCGAACAGCTCTTATAGAACATCAACAGACTAAAACAGTCCGTAAAATCGCTCTAAAATACTGGAAAACGAAATATCCATCATATAGACCACAATTGCGATCAATAGGGAAGCAACGGATACCACGATTGCACTGTTCTGCAGCTCACTCCATGTTGGCCAGGACACTTTATGCATCCACTCGTCGTAACTTTCTTTAAAATAATTGCTGATACTGAACTTCGCCATTTGAGATGTTTTAAAAAATCTGCACGGGTGGTAGGAGTCGAACCCACAGCCTACGGTTTTGGAGACCGCCACTCTACCAATTGAGCTACACCCGTGTGAGGTCAAAACCGGAAGATTCTCTATCCTGAGATTCTCCCGGTTTTTTCCAAATTTATTTTATTCTGTATTAATCCAGAATTTCAGTTACCTGACCTGCACCAACGGTACGTCCACCTTCACGGATAGCAAAGCGAAGACCTTTGTTCATGGCGATTTCTGAAATCAGGTGGATTTCAACGGTAAGGTTATCACCGGGCATCACCATCTCAACACCTTCAGGCAACATAATTTCTCCGGTTACGTCAGTTGTACGGAAGTAAAACTGAGGACGGTATTTGTTATGGAATGGAGTATGACGGCCACCTTCTTCTTTTTTCAGAATGTAAACCTCAGCTTTAATTTTTTTATGAGGAGTTACACTACCTGGTTTGATAATAACCATACCACGACGGATACTGTCTTTATCGATACCACGAAGCAACAAACCAGCATTGTCACCAGCCTGACCTTCGTCGAGGATTTTACGGAACATTTCAACTCCGGTAACAACTGATTTCAGTTTTTCAGCACCCATACCAATAATCTCAACGGGATCGCCGGTGTGAATGATACCGGTTTCAATTCTTCCTGTGGCAACGGTACCACGACCAGTAATTGAGAATACGTCCTCAACAGGCATTAGGAAAGGTTTATCCTGATCACGCTCTGGGAGCGGAATCCACTCGTCACAAGCAGCCATCAGTTCTTTAACTTTTTCCACCCATTTAGGTTCCTGGTTTAATGCACCAAGAGCTGAACCCTGGATAACAGGTGTGTTATCACCGTCAAATTCATAAAATGAAAGTAAGTCTCTGATTTCCATTTCAACAAGCTCGAGCAACTCTTCGTCGTCAACCATGTCAACTTTGTTCATAAAAACTACCAGACGAGGTACACCAACCTGACGGGCGAGCAGGATATGCTCACGGGTTTGCGGCATGGGACCATCAGTAGCAGCTACAACGATAATAGCGCCGTCCATCTGGGCAGCACCTGTAACCATGTTTTTAACATAGTCAGCGTGACCGGGACAGTCTACGTGAGCGTAATGCCGGTTGGCAGTTTGGTATTCAACGTGAGCAGTATTAATAGTAATACCTCTTTCTCTTTCTTCAGGAGCGTTGTCGATGGAGTCAAAAGATGCAAATTCAGCCAAACCATCAGCTTGTAATGAAAGCGTAATAGCGGCTGTCAAAGTCGTTTTGCCGTGGTCAACGTGTCCAATTGTTCCAATATTTACGTGTGGTTTGGAACGGTCGAATTTTGCTTTAGCCATATCAATAACTTATTTTAATTAAATGAGATTCGTATTATAAAAGTATTTTCAAACAAAAATGAGCCGAGGACGAGAATTGAACTCGTGACCTCTTCCTTACCAAGGAAGCGCTCTACCCCTGAGCTACCCCGGCAAAAACCATGAGCGGGAAACCGGGCTCGAACCGGCCACCTACAGCTTGGAAGGCTGTCGCTCTACCAGATGAGCTACTCCCGCTTTTTAAAAAGTCAAATTTTGGCCAAATATATTGTAAAGATTATACAATTTTACTTAGATTTAATCTGGCTTCTGTACCTTTGCCATACATTCATTCAGTGGGGAGAGGAGGATTCGAACCTCCGAAGGCTGAGCCAACAGATTTACAGTCTGCCCCGTTTGACCGCTTCGGTATCTCCCCATTTTTTCATATCATCGAATTGAGCCAGTAGAGGGATTCGAACCCCCGACCAGCTGATTACAAATCAGCTGCTCTGGCCAACTGAGCTATACTGGCATTACTCAATCTCAATATCAACAATTCGTGGTATCTTTGATCATCATTACTTTTAGAACGCTCTGCAAAAAAATGCAGACCCCTGGTTAAAAAGGTCTGCAAAAATATATACTTTAGTTATAACTACCAAAGAAAATGTAAAAAAAAATCAAATTATTTTTTCACCTTCCCTTTATGCTTCTCTAACTGTTTCTTTAACGCGTCAATAGCCGTATCTGTGGCCTCCTCAAAAGTCTTACTTTGTTTCTTTGCGTAGAGGTCGTAACCTGGTATCTGTATTCGGATCTCGGCAATTTTGTTGTCCTTCGTCTCTGCCTTATCAAGTTTAAGGGTGACATCTGATCCGATAACGCCTTCAAATAGTCCGGAAAGTTTCTCAACTTTCTTCTCAATGAAGTTTTCCAGTTTGGTGTCGGCTTTAAAATGAACCGACGTGATGTTTACTTTCATAGTCATTCCTCCATTATTTTAGTTTGGCCCTGGGATGGGCATTAATATATATTGTTTTTAACTGCTCGATGCTGCTATGTGTGTATACCTGAGTGGCCGCCAAACTGGCATGACCCAACAACTCCTTAATCATGTTTAAATCGGCTCCCCCACTTAATAAATGGGTCGCAAAACTGTGCCTGATCACATGCGGGCTTTTTTTCTGAAGTTTAATTGAAGATAGCGCTTTGCTCGTGATTCTGTGTATTAAACCAGGATAGGCTTTTTCTCCTTTGTTGGTAACAATAAACCACTTTTCACCACTGCTTTCTATTGCTTTTTGCTTCATTTCTATGTACAGGCTGACCTGCTCCAGTATCTGCTTTGATAACGGAATCAGCCGGTACTTATTACCTTTTCCATGAACTTTAACAGTCATTTGCGCAAAATCAATCGCTGAATCCTTTAACTCAATGATTTCGCTTCTCCTCATGCCGGTAGCATAAAGTAACTCAAGCACCATCCTGTCGCGAACTGCGGGAAAACCCTCATTTGGATAACCAGGAACATCTAAGAGCTCTGAGAGCTTCTCCTCATCAATATAAACCGGAAGACGATGGGCTTTTTTAAGGGCATATATGCCATAAGCGGGATTTTGTTGAAGCATTTCTTTTTTCAGCAAAAAACCAAAAAAAGTTTTCAAAGTGCTTAGCTTGCGGTTTACCGAGGTAGCCGAAAAACCCAACTCCATGAGCTGTACTACATACGACCGAATCATTTCCTGTGTGGTAAGTTCAACAGACTCCAAATGAAAAGTCTGATCCAAATACGAAACAAAACCCTTTAAATCTGTGTGATACGCGTTAGCCGTGTGGGCAGAATATCTCTTCTCCTTTTCTAAATACCGGACAAATTGTTCTACTACCATCGACATAAAAGAGAAAACTTTGATCCAAAGATAAGTAATTTTATCTCTGAATCAAAGTTTCCAACATTAATTTTCCCTAATTGGGTCTATAAACCCATATCAGCTTGACGGAGCGACTGAACGTAAATGGCTTTGAGTCTTTGCTCACGTTTAATAACGGATGGTTTATCGAAGCGCTGACGGGTACGCAACTCACGCATTGTACCTGTTTTTTCAAACTTACGTTTGTAACGTTTCAGGGCTCTGTCGATGTTTTCACCCTCTTTTACAGGAATGATAATCATAACTAATACCTTACTTTCTTTTTTAATTAATAATTAAATTTAGGGGCTGCAAATATACATTTTTTTTAAAATCAACCGACAACCCAAAATAATTATGAGTAAGTTAGAAGAAATAAGTAACATCAGCAGAGATACGACAAGCATTTACCGTATGCGTATTGGTTACAATTCCGTTAGACTGATCCAAATCGCCATAATAAACACGATCCCATTCAAACTCAAATCCCAATTGTAGATCGTTCACCTTGTAGAATACGGTTGGCATTATCCTGATCATTTGGTCAATATCGAGCCCGCG
>JGI10211J34971_10000649_pt1 | contig 28774 bp, 21 predicted proteins | sample Etolagsediment_FD_34971 | JGI IMG/M metagenome (IMG submission 34971)
ACAAAGACACCAACAACACAAGCTCTAGAAGATTCTGAAATAGCTCCCCTGTTCTTTAGTGGTGACGAGGGAGCTTGGTATGATCCTTCAGACTTTGATACAATGTTTGAGGACTATCAGGGCACGATTCCTGTTACGGGAACTAGCCAACCTGTTGGTCTTATTCTTGACAAGAGTAAGGGCTTGCAGAAAGGTAATGAGTTATTTAGCTCCTTTGATTTTGTAGGGGCTGGTTGGGCCTTTACTGACGGAGTATTAGAGACTTCAGGAGGCACAGCTACTTCTTGTTATGCAAATATAACGACTCCAAACAAGTGGTATGAAGTATCCTTTGATGTTAGCTTAAGTTCAGGAAGCCTTCAAGTATATGTTGGAGGGGACTTAGCCAAAAATATAGTTGGTTCAGGAAGCTATAAATTTGTAGACACAGGGGCAACGAATAGCAGACTGCAATTCACGCCAGCCTCCTTTGTAGGCGCTATATCTAACATCTCAGTAAGAGAACTCCCAGGCAACCACGCATATCAGCAAACAAGCACAGCAAGACCTACTCTTCAGGTTGATGCTTCTAGCAACTATTACCTGGACTTTGATGGGGTGGATGATTGGATGTCGACCACGTTTGGTGCGTCTATTCCGCAGCCGTTGACCTTTGCAGCGGCCGCGTTGTGGGCAGACTCCACATCCACAGCAGCAATTCACTGGTCGTCGGATTCTGGGTTCCAAACTTACTCTGTTAAAAACAGCTCTGATATGCAAATGACCCCAGGGAGTATTGTATACGCAGAACCGGACGGAGTATCCAATAACGTTTGGGTGCAGCATTTTGATGCGGCAAGCTTTTACCTTCGCAAAGACGGGTCGGTGCAGACGCCGATTTCAGGCTCATCCACTGGCACCACCTCGTTGGATTCGCTGCGCCTAGCAATCAATCCTCTGGGAAGCGTTTCCTCTCACGCATCTCGCTGGTATGGCGTTGTGTTGGTTGCCCGCACCCTAACCACCGCCGAAATCAACAACCTGGAGTCCTATCTAGCATCCAAGTCAGGAGTGACACTATAATACAACTATATAATTGGAGTAAATCATGGCAGATATTTTTAGAACAATGATCGTCCCCGAATCACATCAGACAATGGCACAGGACTTAGCAGTTACTGTTAAGCCTGTCGCAGGTCAGAACATGTGGATTACAGGTCTTAGAGCAGTAGATCTAGACCCTGCCCCAAGCGCAGCATCACACTTTATCAGCACAGGATTCATTAGTCCTGAATGGCAAGTGCTCATGCCTTGGAAGTCTTGGGAAAAGATTGTAGACCCTGATACACAAGAAGTAACCTGGAATGTTACAGCCTCATCAGCAGGTAATCCAGCAATGCTTCACGCAGCACTACAGGAACTTGGGTCACCAATTACTTTAGAGGAAATTGAAGGTCTGTTCGTAGCAGCAGATGTAACAGATCAGCCTCCTTTTGACGCAATGGAAAGACTTGGGCTGAAGATCTTCGATCCTGAAGAGTTTGTCCCACCTGAAGAGGAGCCTGTTTGATGAGAGGTGTAGTGGAAGTCTATTACGGAGGCGAAAAGATTGCCTCCGAACCTAATATGATTATGGATAACTTGGGGGAAGTCATCACAGACTTCATGACACTTCCAAGAGCACTAAAGAACATTGCTAGTGCTTCCGGTCTATTAGACGCTTCCAACTACACCGTCAGAGCAGCTAGTTTAGGGAAAGATGCTCCCGGATATCAGTTCCATGCTCACTCCTCAGAGTTATCAGCAGCTATGGCTGTTGATGGTATTCTACGTGTTGTATCTTATGGAGATGTCTCAGTATCTAGTTATCAAACAAGTAGCTTTTATGTTTCAACGGGTAATAAGCTTTTACCTGAGTTCCCGAAACCTACTATGGATAGGTTAGAGGAGAGATCTACCCAAGTCTCTTACCTATCAAGTAGTCTAAATGTAGGACATAACCTAAACTTTATACCTAGTGGGGGGGTATCAGCTAGTTTAGGTTGTTATGCGCCAACGGGTGTATTTATAGCGCACATCTTATCTGCTAGTGTTGGAGCAGGACAACCCTTAAGTGATAACTTAATAATTTCGGCATTATATAATAATGTTAGTGGTTTTAATTGTTACGAAACTATAGATTCAAGGGGATTTATCCTTATGGATGTCTCTAATGTTTTAGAGGGTCGGCAGAGAGAAAACTCCAACATTTTTGGCGGTTTAATAATGTCTTACGTAGATGATTGGAATGACCCGGCGACAGGAGATCTTTCTGTCGATTATATCTTAAACATAGACTCGAAGGATTTTCTATGTTTAAATATGTTTGGGGGTATATACAATATAGGGCTATGGTGCTATGATATTAGAGCCATGCTTGATAAGGGTATGCAACCTCCATTTAGTCAGTATAGTAAAGAAGATTTAGAATACAAATTAGTAGCGAGAAAAACATTTACAAGAGATTTAACCTATTATTGTGATTCTACTGAGCCTGGAGGGACCATCCCAGGAATTGAACTCGTCCAAGATTTAAAGTTAGTTTGGAGTTGGAGATTTAAATGAAAAATTTTATTGAAGATTTAGATGTTAAGGGCCACCTTCAGATCACTAAAGTTTTTACTAATGGTCGTCAAGAGATTGTTTTTGATGATCATAACATTATTGTTTCTGGGATGGGTTTAGGTCTGTCTTACTTGTTTAGCTTATCTGGGTCCCAAGATATTCTTGATTATCAGATAGACCGATTTCAAGTTGGTGTTAGTGGAAGCCCTGCTGCCGAGGTTAGCTCCACTTACGAATTAGTTGGCCCTTTAAGTTCTACTGAGTATGGAGATAACGCTCTACTTTATGTTGTAGAGGGTTACCACGCTAGAGATTCTCAGTATTACCAAGGCCCCGAATCTTATGGGTATATCCCCCCACACAAAGTAAGTAAAGTGGGGGAACGCAGTGTTCGCTACACTATTACCTTAGATAAGGACTCTTGCAATAGCCTAAACCGCGACGGAACCGATATGGCTCTTAATGAGATAGGATTATTCATGAAAAATCCTTTAGGTAGCAAATTAGCTCTAGATAATTCAGTTCTAGTTGCTTATAGATATTTTTCAGGAATAGAAAAAACTGAAGACTTTTCTCTAGTTTTTAGATGGACAATTAACTGGTAATATTATGGCTCTTCCTTTTCACCTTGACGATCTTTACACTGCTTCAGGAACAGCTAAACCCTTTGGGTGCTGGACAGATGTCGTTACCAAATTTAATGCCGCATCTTTTTATAACTACGAGCAAGATAACCTGCCTTTATTTGATTTAGAGGAAAGAACTTACTTCTTGTGGGAGAAGTTCGGCTACCCTACGTCGTCAATCCCAGGCATGGTTCTTCTAGTTTCTGGAAATGCTTTAGATGCTGACATTGTTTGCAATGGTAATATTTTCCTAAGCGTTAGTGCTGCTGTAGACGCATTACCAAGATATCTTAATTTCCCTGTTATTATTGAGGTAGCCTCGTTTGGAGATTTAGGTGATCTAGAGATAACTGATATAAAGATGGGTCCTAACGGGAGCCTTGAGATTATCAATAGAACTACTTATGACTCGAAGATAGAACTAAATAATTACTCTTACGATGCTTCTGGAGACACTAAACTTTCTTTAGGGTCCCACACAGAATACCAAAATATGTGGGAGAGAATTAAATCAGCAAAAGATACCAGCTATGACGGTTTAATTAACTTCTTTAGTTGTATAGAAGGCTACAGCCCATCGTCATTACTAGGTTATCCAATCTTCTCCGGCACGTATGACACTATTTCGGATAATGTGGCTCTAAAGAATCTAGATAGCAGAATTCAAGATTCATATTCTGCATTCTTTGGTAACCCTGCTGGTCTTTACAATACTTTAGTCAATAACTACGAGTTTGGTAGATTAACCGCAGCAAAGCTTACTCTACCCGCAGCAATCAATGCTATTTCTGAGCTTGACGTGACTTCGGTCCTTATCGACCATTCCCCAATAGTCCCAAATATAACTCAATACGACCCAAGCTCCTACTCGATCGTTGATGGTTATTCTTTTGCAAACGAGCTATACAGAACTAACTCAATAACAGCAGATCCAGGCAGCAGACCAATCAAAGGAACTTACTACGGTAATAATCTAAAGTCCCTTACGATTAAGTCTTGCACAGGACCAATTTACATTAGAGGCTTCTACTGTTCAGGTGATGGAACCACCGATGAGACAGGAGTCACTATCGAAAATTCTACTGTTTTCCTTGATAACTTAGCTGTCGCTCGATACGTAAAGCATGGAATGAATATAAAGAATTCCAAGGTGTCTTTCATCGGTTCTCTTTATATACATCGCTGCTATGCCTTAGACTCCAATGGTGATCGAACGTCAAAGGAATGGCTAACTAACAGCAAGCTTATTAAAGCACCAAAAGACGATTCTGCTGGTATTCACGCCGTCAACTCACATCTGAATTTCGTAGACTCAACTGATAGATACGAAGGGATTATTACCGATAAGGGGTATGGCACTGCTTACTATAGACAAGGTATACACAACCTAAGAGTAATATCAAGAAACTCTACAGGAGTTAGACTAATCAACTCTGTAATTTCAGGGGGTAGATCTCGTCAAGTAGATGCAATCAACACTTCCCTAGCTTATGCTACTGCTGATCTCCTAACCATAGAGGGAAATGCTAACTATGGAATTGAATTAGATAACAGTGAATTAGGTTACGAGGGCCGTTTAGAGCTAGTTGGCAATACCCGAGGAGTGAATTCGAACAATTCAATCCTAAAGCTTGACGAAGTCTGCGTGGAGAATAACCATCTTTACGGTATAAACCTTGATAACTCAGAGTTTGTATACGGAGCTTATTCAGTATCAGCAGCATCTAGATATGATTTCTTATTAATGAATATTGCTCTAGATACTGCTTATCCAAAGAGATACTCCTACAAGTTCGCAGGAAACGGACAGCACATCAGAGCTTTAAATTCCAAAGTCCTGATACCGGAATACACCAAAGATACTACAGCTTATTTAGGTAGACTACATATGAGTAATGCTCATGGTAGTGATACTTTAGATAATTTACTTCCTTCAGTAGAGTTGCTTAACTCCACAGCTAAGTTCATTAACTTAGTCTCCCTTCGTGAAGGGTCTGCTGACAAGGTCTCCGAAGGTGCTCACATTCTAGCTAAGGATAACTCTGAAGTTTATGTTCTAGGAACGACCTCATCAGTATGTTGCTTCTTAGCGGGATACCCCACAGTGCCTTCATACGATTCTATGAAGTATTACGCTGCGTTAGCTGCGGAGGATAACTCAACAATTCATTTCAGAGGCCCTGTAATGATCTGGGATGGTGCGGTTGGGGCTTATGCTAAGTCTAACTCAAACCTAATATTTGAGCCTCATAGACTTTCAAACGGAACATTAGATGTTGAGGGTTTCGAGCTAACAAACTCAAAAGCTCACACAATGATCGAGGTCAAGAGTTATAAATCATGTTTAGTAGCTGACAAGAACTCTAACATCGAGATGAACGATCTAGGAACTTTTAGAAGATATTGGGCTACATCAGACACAACAGATAGTATCTATAATACTAACCTGCTCGATATTGATAACCACATATCCGCAGGATACTTCCAATTCTTACCTAACCCTAATGATATAGATGCTTACTCAACTATAGCTGGTGCTAGTTTATCTACTAGACCTTCTGTAGCTACAATCGCAGGAACAGCCGGTCGCCATTACTGGTCTAGGGACCCTTTTAATTCTGACCCCTTCCACCTCTCATCAGTCACCCAGGGTGGATTATGTCTAAAGGCTTTAAATGGATCACACGTAAATGTTAGAAACGTTCACTTCCCTTGCGGTTACTGGAATGCTAGTTCTGTAGTTTATGACTACAACGCAGCAGATAGTCACTGCTCTAGATTATTTATTTGGAACTTATCTAATAACTCAACTCTGCACGCAAACCATTTATCCATCAGCGGAACATATCCATCCCTCGCGGGATACCATGGACCGATGGCAGTTTGGTTAAGTGCCACAGACTCCCCTGCATATGGGGCTCCATCTTCGACCCCTGACACTTCTACACTGTCGGTATTAGATTATTATGGGAGCGGATACAACGATATTTGGAATCTACCTAATGACACTAGTGCAGCTTACGGTCAAAATGGATTCCTTAATCAAGGACCGTTTAGAATTTATGTTGGCGTAGACTCCCTAGCAAACTACTTATTTGCAGGAGACCAAGAGCCTGGATACGTAAAACAGCTTTTCGCTCAAGGCTATAATACTTCAGGAAACTTATCTTCGATACCTGAGACTAGCGGTCTATATGGTAAAATCTTAAGAGTATCTGAAACTAGTGGCTTAGAGTCAAGTGGATTCTACTATGCAAATGAATTCGTGAAGACAGATCCCAACTCTATTTTACTAGATGAGTCTGCTGCTAACTGCTTTGCTAATGCGAAGAATGGAGCTATGGGAACTTCTAATAGACCTCAAATCTGCACGATATATATCGCAAAGAGTTCTCTCTACGGAGAAGGGCAATCTACGATATCAGGGGGGGCCGGAGACGGGTTCAAGAGTCCTAATATATTCGATTTAATCCAAGAGTGCTAATATGACTATCTACGAAAGCAACTATCGTTTTAACGACCCAATTCGTTACTTTACCTCTAACGATCCATACTATTGGGAGATCGACAACATCCCATTAAAGCAGTTAATGGAGAACGATCTCTGGCTAAAGGATCAGTTAGAAGCAGGTATAAAAATAACGATAGATGAAATTGATAGATCAGGCTTCAGTGAACTGAAACCCTACAGTCTCGGAGTAGACGGTCGCGTAAGAGTGAAGCCCGGACGGTTCTCTGCTAGGATTAATGATCCTATGGTAGATTTCAGATTACAAGAAATCTATCAAGTAGCTGGTGAGGTGTTCCACGAAGACCAAGCTTGGAAAATGGCTACAATGTCCACTTCCTCACTAGCAGGAAGTCTAAGTTCTCTTACGGCTGTAACTGATCCTAATAATGCCACCTTTATGAACGGTTTGTATGAAAGAGCTTTCGCTTTAGAAACCTTCAACACTTTCATACCACCAAATTTACAATCTCCTCAATCTCGAAGAACTAACGCTCCAGGAGAAACATCCATCAATGTCCCTGGGGAATCAACTAACTCCATGCTGTTAGGGAGAGGTTCAATCAGCACTACTGGTGGTAGGGTTCGTCTTGACGCTAGCGCAGGTCAATATATTCAATATCTTGATTCAAGAGGATATCGGACTGGTGATATAAGCGACCCAGATTATATTCACTTTAGCAAAGCAATCGAAGCTAACTTCATAAAGTTTTGGCGGGGAGTGACTCGGACAGCAATAGTAGATGTTCCTGAAGAGCTAACGATTGATATTCCTGAGTTTAATGTTAATGATTTTGATTATGTAGATGAGCAAGGTTTAAGACAGCAGAGATTAGACGCAGAAGTTCGAATTGACTTACTGTTCATTTATTCAAAACCTATTGACGCTTCTTATGTGCGAGTTAGAGATTCATCAAGAGCTAATAACAGCACTCCAGTAAGAAATAGAATAATTACTAGAGCTGAACTTGGTTTAGTCAAAGGTGCGGGGGTCATCCTTCAAAAGAATAGCACTCAGTATGGTTACAATTCATCAGGAGCAGCCTCCAACTTAGGAACTAAGATTTTTGCAAACGTCGCAGACAGCTTAAATACGTCAGCAGGGTTCACGCGGGAGCAGATTTATGGTTCGTTCCCCTCTCCTGATGATCTCATGAATATGACTCCATTGCTTACTGAGCAATTAGAAGCAGAGAATCATCTTCTGGTAGGTCAATCTGTTTTACCAATTGCTTATGTCATCGTAAGAAAGCCTACCGGAGTTTCTAATGATGTAATAGTTCGCACAGAAGATATAGTAGATATTAGACCTTTCTTCAGAACCACTGAACTTTCCTACAATGAAAGGGCAGGTATTGCAGCAGCTAACCCTCCATTATCAATAGCTAACCCCGTTGTTAGCCGATTAGAGCTAAAACAAAACAATAAGAAGATTAAGATTTATGTAGATGACGCTATAGCCAATATCCCAGCACCCGGAGGTGGGGGCGGAGGTGGTACTGGTGGTGGAGGTGTTGTCGGGCCGAGAATTGTAGGCACTGGTTATGTCTTTGGTGGCTTAAAGTATGGCCCGGAAGCAACAATCATAAACTTTGCGGGAAGGAGATCTGCTGATGTAGATCAAAAGAGGTCTACATTAATTGATGAGTATGGTTATCCAGAGTTCGCTAGAGATGACTTACTAACACCTGATCCTAATTGGGATCAAGCTGATTGGAGTCTGCGTGCAGGAGTTGCCCCTACATACGCACATGATTATATAGATGTGGCTTATACTGCTGACCCAACAGACGAATCTAATGTCTTATCTCAACTTGATTACTTTTGTGAGTTAGATAGGTCTCCTGCATTTACTGGATACGAGTTAGCTGTTGAAGCTCAATTTTTAGTATGTGTAGCTAAAAAGAAAATATATTTTGATGACTTAAATATAAGTAATTTCCAAGATATACATATTGATCTAGAATATGTTAATTCTGTTCCCATAATGCACACTGGGGATCTTCAACGTAGACCTTTTGGCTTAACTTATAGTAAGGGTGTAAATAACTTTACTATTTTTGCTTATTGGCCTTGGGGTTGTGTTTTCAAAAATCGTGGAGGCTACGCTGCCTTGCAAGATATTGGAGCTGCTTGGGGTGACATGTCTAATTCTACCTTCTCAAATAAACTAAGACTAGAGACCCAAAAAAGTTTAGGACATTTTGTTTCTCACAAACTCTTTACCGAAAGAACAAGTAATGCTGGGACAATGAATGGAAGAAGATCGACATTCGGTTTGTGCGTTTTCCCCACAGTCAGATTTAATGTTATAGGAGTTCCTTCCGGTTACGACGGAATTTTAACAACTCCTGACGCAGGTGAGAACTCTCCTAATCGCTTAAGATTAACATGACCCAGTATTTCCCATGTGGTAACGAATATAGGCCAGGGTATAAGCCAATACCCTTCCCTAAAAGGAAGCCTCCTGGGGGTGGTGGAGATTTAATCGGAGCTGTAGATCCTATAACTCCTCCAATTATTATACCTCCGTATACTCCTATTGATCCTTTTCCTAGGGACCCGGGGCCAGGAAGTCCGGGACTTCCTTCTGTCCCTAATCCAGGCAATGCCTACTACTTTAGGTATCGGTGCCTAGAAACACCTATTTACTGTCCTGATAATCGAACTATTAGAACTTACGTTAAGACATGTGACTCAATTAGATTGACTGAGTTTCCTCCGTCTCTTGCTGTGAGGCAGGCTTACCCTCATGATAATATAGCGAAGTGTAGAGCTGTTTGTGGTCCTTCATCGCCTAGTGCATGTCCCCCCGTCGTCATTTCTGGTCCAACCACAGGTGAAGAGCCTCCTAATAGAGAATACGAGCTTTGGAAATGTCAGGAAACTCCGGTCTACTGCCCTGATAACGAAACAATACAATTTACTAGAAAAAATTGTATATCAATAACGGTTGTTAATTTTCCTCCACCGCCAATAGTTATTTTTCAACAATATAGATATAGATCTTTACAGGAATGCCAACCTTGCTGCGTTCCTGACACAGGTTATCGTATTTGTCCCCCAATAACAGGGCAGATTTATGATCCTGAACCTCCTAGAGGCGGAAGTAATACTTATGAAGATATAGGTATATCCTTCCCAGATAGATTAATTACTGGTGTAGTTAACCCTATTGCTATTGAAGGAGGCACTAACTCTAGTAAGCTTATTGACGCTATTAATTTGATGGATGCCGGTAATAGAGAAAACTCTTTCCAAAATGGTCCTAGAATAGGCTCTAATGACCCATCAGCAATAATTTATGATCCTGTAAGAAACATTTTTAACTATTCTATTAACAATGGCTTTACAGATAATAATAAATACCTTAATATATTTTCGAAGAGAATAGCTAGAGAGCTAGATTATATCTTAAAAAATTATAACTCTTCTAACCCATGGAAAGAACGTTATGTTTTCCCTCTAACCTATGACAAAATAAAAACTAGCTTAAATCCTGAATTTAGAGCTAATTTAGAGAATATTTTAGATGTTGATGGGAGAAAAGTTAATCCTCAATTATTTTTGTATGGTATACAAAATCATATACTAAACAACACTATTCATCAACTTGACACCAACTACTTCAGAACCTTATCAATTGCTACCGCATCTAGGGAGCAACTCTCCCTACAAAATTCTAATCTACAAGGAAATATCCTAGGTATTATGAATTTTGTAAGAAGTAGAATTGTATCGGCTGATCCTAAAAATTATGAAGGCATTAATAAAGCAGAAGTCGCAAGAATGAGATTTTTGTTAACAGATTTAAATGCAAAAGTAAAAGCTGTTACGACTGCTGAGTCTACCATAACTATACCTTTAGAAGATCCAGGACTACCTCTTACGTTAAGCGGTGAAGTTCTTGATCATGTTCCTTTAGGTGATGGTGATGGATATTACTTATACTTAGAAAGCTCCGCAGGAAGTGTTACGTCTGTCCCTCTAGAGACATCATTAAGCTCTAGCTATTATCTCCCCCTTCAAGATAGAAAAATAGCTTTATCCCTGTTAGGAGAAGCACCTGAGCTTTCTTTTACAGTTTCATCTAGCTTTATAAATTCAGAGTTATCTTCCGGTTATCAGGAAGTTTATACTGTAGAGCCTCAATACTTTAAGCTTGAGCTTTCATCAATAAAGAATAATCTAAAACCAGGTAAATTTATAAATCAAGTGGAGGCGCGGTATACCAAACTAACTGATTTAGATGAGATTACGCAGCATTCAAAAAATTATGGAGCTAAGGCTACTAAATTAAACGTCCCTTATGCCGACCCTTTTTATCAATATGCAGATCGAGAGGGGACGTTGAGTCTAGCTATGAATGAAATTACCTACCAGGAAACTGATATAAATGAAACACCTAATAGGGGATTTATCATCTTAAGAAGCCTTCCTGATGCCATAATTTTATATCCTGCAAAGACAACTGAAGAAAATCCTTTCAACGCGGCCTCCAAAATTACTTATATAACAGATAGTCATGTTGTCAGAAACTTTAAAGCTACATCAAATATAGGGCTAACCACAGAAAGTTCTATAAACAGAAACTCGCTACCCTACAAGTATACTTATGATTACTTAGGGACGTTTAAGTATGGTATCGAAGGCATAGTTGAAACAGAAAATTTAGTATACGTCTACGAACCCAGTAGCTTCCCAGTATCTTACGAAGTGTCTGGTCGGTCGGGTATCGGTCATGCTGTCTATAATATACTTGAAAATACAATAGATAAAAAATATACATACACGTATATTACTTGGTGGGATTTATTTAGACGAATGACTCTAAAAGATTTATTAAACTTTTATCATTCAGCTCCTAATTTTCTTTTACAACAAATGCAGTCAGGTTGGAGGGGTTATACGTTTAAGCATGTTCTGTATAGAGGGAAGAATTATACTTTAACAAATCTTACAGAAGTTGATCCCAACATAGTAGATTCTGTGATTCTAACGGAAACTTTCGATAGATCTCTACAAAACTATTAAATATTTTTATATTAATAAATTTTATAGTAATAAATACTTTTACGAGGATAGTATTATGTCAAAGCATGATGATGTTTCAATGTTCCTAGAAGGCTGTGATTGGAATAGCCTTGGTCTTGCTCCTAAAGCAAAGCTGGTTTCTGAGTCAGTCGAAGAAACCCAGGAGGTTAATGAGAGCGATGAACTAGAAGCTGGTTTCTACGATGTCGATGGTGAGATGTTCTTCGTCAACGAAGACCAGGAGATTTTCGATGTCTTTTCAGATGAAGATGAGCAGGTTTTTATTCACAACGAAAATTACGGTCTCTTCCAAGTCTTTGAAGACGAAGACAGTCTAATGTTCGAAGAGGTTGACACTGATGGCTTCGAAGTTCTTGAAGAAGAGGCAGAAGCAAAGCCCGAAGAAAAGAAGACTGTTAAAGGTAAATTTGGTGCTACGAAGCCTGCATTCCTAAAGAAGATGGGTAAGTGAAATGAAGCATGATTACCCTAGCATAAGTGTCTCTCAATTTTTTGAGGACATGGTAAACGAAGGTAATGTTACACCGGAGGCAAGTCCTATGACTGCCTCCGATCCTTCTATGCCAGATCTTAGAGAAGTAGATGAAGTAGATATCAATGATCTCTTCGGGACTCCTAAGCAGAAGAAGGTTGTCACTGAAGCCAAGGCTCCTCAAAAAGATCTCAAGCAAGAGATGCTAGATCTCATGGTTGAGTTCAAACAAGTTGTTCAGAAGGCTAATAAGCTTTTTACTGAAATGACAGCAGGAACTACTACAGCAGGTATGCTTGGTGTAAACTTAGCTGGTTCAGCTAAGAAATCAAAAAACTGCTTTAAACGCGAAGAAGCTAAGAACGGTTATAAGAAACCAGTTAAATTACTCAAAAGGAAATAAAAATGACAACACTAAGAAGAGTAGTTTTAGAACAGGATGGCAAACCCTATCTGAAAGGCAATGCAGAAGAACAAGCTAAGAGAGCAAAGATTCTCGCAGCAACACAAAAAGTTAAAGCAGAGAGAAATGCGAGAGCCGCTAAGACCGGAGGTTCTGGGACCTCAAGACCTGGATACTCTTCTGTTTCTGATAGCATTGTTCCTCTAACTGCCGACCGCGTTAATGAGATGAAAAGACAGCCCGGGACTGGCCCACACACCCCCTCAAGCGATCGCCCAGGCTTCATGAAGAGACAACTAGAGGCCGGGAAAAATAAGCCAGCACCAAAAGAGAAGAAGCCTTTTACTCCTGGTAATGTAAAGAGACGCGATGGGTCAAGCACTACTACAGACCAATTTGGTTCAAAAACTGAGTGGGGTCCTACAAGATGAAATTACTAACAAGACTTAACGAGAAGTCCCGCTGCTGGAAAGGCTACAAGCCTACTCCAGGGAAAAAGGCTTATACCAAAGATTCATGTATGAAAGAAGCTGTTCAACTTAAGGGCGGACAGAAGAAGATCGACAAGAACAAGAATGGTAAACTTGATAAGCATGATTTCATGATTCTTCGTGGAGAACACGGCCCAAAAAAAGCTGAAGGCGTTGACGAGGGTTCCCCCGCTTGGCAACGCAAGGCAGGCAAAAATCCAGAAGGGGGACTGAACGCTAAAGGTGTCGCATCATACCGTGCTGCTAATCCTGGCTCAAAGCTCAAGACAGCAGTCACAACCAAACCATCTAAATTGAAGAAGGGATCAAAGTCGGCCAAGCGACGTAAGTCTTTCTGTGCTCGCATGAGCGGCATGAAGAAGAAGCTTACTGGAGCAAAGACTAAGAGTGATCCTGATTCAAGAATTAACAAATCTTTGCGGAAGTGGAACTGCTGATGAGTTTATACTCTATTATTACTGAAGCTAAATCTAATATCTATGGTTCTAAAGAAGGAACTAAAGGTAAGGCTCGTAAGGGTGTCGTTAAGTCTCAGAAGTCTAGAGTTAAGATTTACCCATCAATTATGACTGCACTAAAGCAAGGTTCTATTGGTGATATCTTCTCAACTGATGGATCTGAAAGACTTTATGTAATCACTAAACAAAAATGGGGAAAAGACGATGATCAAGAAGTCGCGGGCAGAGTTGCTAAAGGCTTCACTCCTGGGTCAGCTACTCCTTCGGCAGACTGGTCTTCCATCAAGAAACACTCTGTCAGAACAAAGATGAGATATCGTAAGGATATCGGAAAAAAATTAAGAGAGAAATACGGCAAGAGAATCAAACTCAAGTGAGGATATTATGCTACTAAAAGAAGTAAGAGTTCTAACTGATTTGCAGGTTATTTCTGAATCTCGTGAAACAGGAATCATGTGTATTCGAGGCACATTCCAGCGCGCAGAAGAAGAAAACCACAACAGAAGAGTTTATCCTAAAGCAGTCCTAGAAAACTGCGTAAAGAGTTTAAATGAAAAGCTCAAAGGCAGAGAACTCGTTGGTGAACTCGACCACCCTGCTGATGGTGTGGTCAAGCTTCAAAACGCTTCTCACCTAATCACTAAACTCGAATGGCAGGGCAACGACTTAATCGGTGAAGCAGAAATCCTCCCAACCCCAGCAGGCCAAATCGCAAAAAGCCTCATTAATGCAGGCGTAAAGATTGGTATCTCAAGCCGTGGTATGGGCACTCTTTCGGAGGCATCAGAAGGCGCTAAGATCGTCAACGATGATTACAAGATGATTACGTTCGATCTTGTTGCTGATCCGTCAACTAAGGGAGCATATCCTTCGCTGGCAGAGTCAAAGCAGCACGCTCTTGATTTCGTAGAGAAGGTCATCAAGCCAGCAATTTCAGAACAAGCTTTCGTTGCTCGTCTAAAGAAGAAACTAGACGAGGCTAAGAAGCCTAACCCGTGGGCCGTTTGTCACTCTAGTGTTGGTCCTAAGAAAACAGAGAAGTTTGAACGTTGTGTCCAGAAGGTAAAGACGAAAGAAGGTATTTCAGAAATGTGTGGTCCAAGCCACAGCAAGAAGAAGAAACTAAAAGCTATGAAGACTAACGAAGAGTTAGAAACTAAAGGCCCTAAACCGAACCAAGCAGATATGATTCGTAAGGCTGTGACAAAGGCAAGGAATCTACAGGCAAGTCCTACCGCAGGGGGTGAAGCCTCTCGCAAACGAGGTCTAGGTGACTATAAATCAATTGGCGCAGAGCTAAGAGCTAAGGCTCAGGCTGCCAGAGCAGAAAATAGTTCACGCACTCCACTAACTCTTCCTTCTATAATGGAGTTCTTCCAAAAAGGAAAAGACCCGAAAGCTAAGAAGGTTCCTGTAGAAGGAATCTTTGATAAGAAGAAGAAACTACAAAGCTCTGCGGCAGTAGCCAATCAGAGGGGAGAGTCATAAAATAAAATATATTTAGTAATTTTTTTACTGAATACGTAGATACTATTTAGAGAGGAATACTATGAGCAAGAAAAAGAATAAGATGCAATCAATTGCAGAAATTCTTCCTGAGAACCTATCAGAAGAAACTGTCAATAAGGTTGCTGAGTTAGTCAATGAGGCTATTCAAGATGAAGTTGCTCGACAAGTTGAAACATTAAGCACGAAGTTCCATGGTCTTCTTCGACTCAAACTTGATGAGATGAAGGAAACCGCTCGTGCAGAGCTAGAGGCAGAAGATCCAGAGTTCCGCAACCATGAGCTTATGGAATCAATCAAGGGTATGCTTGCTCTCGAAGTAGCTCCTCAAAATGTTGATGCACTTGTCGAAACTCAACTCAATGAAGCCGCAGAAGCAGTTGCAGATTCAAAGGCAGTCGAAAACGAACTCGATAATCTGCTATCTGAAAACGAAACATTAAAGAGAACCCTGAAGTTAGTGGAGTCTAAGCTTCACCAACTCAATCAAGAGAAGAAGAAGTTGCACATTCAGCTTGAACATAAGAAAGCTGATCTGCAAGAATCCAGACTACAGGGCAAGGCAAAGCTCGAAACTCGCTCACTTGATGAGTCTCGTGATGAGCCAAAAGCAAAATGGAATGATAGTTTAGTTCCAGGAGTTAATCTTGAGGAGCTAAGACGTTTAGCGAATATAAATTGAAATTGGAGAAATAAAAAATGAGTAATCCACTAGACAATGTAGGTGGCTCCGAAAGATTAACAAACAAATGGGAGCCAGTCCTTGAGGGCATTAACGATAACTATACTCGTAAAGTTACCGCAACCCTCCTTGAGAATCAAGCTAAGGCTATTCTGAACGATCGTCAGAAGATGATCTCCGAAGCAGCAGTTGGTGATGGCACCACGACTGTCGGTATGCTTGGCACCTTCCAAAAGTTCGCCATGCCTCTCGTCCGTCGCGTTTATCCTAACCTGATCTTCAACCAGCTTGGCGCAACCCAGCCAATGCAAGGTCCTGTTTCACAGGTCTTCTACCTTGGTCACAACCGTGTTTCTGGTAACGACATCCAGAACATCTATAGCAAGTTCAACCTGACTTACCGTGGTTTTGTTGCTAGCTCAATCGGATCTGCTTCAGGTGATGGTCTTACTTCCAACACGGGCACTTTCGGCACTGGCGCAGGCGGTGGTTTATTTGAGGGTGATCCTTCATACGCTAGCGGCTTCGATACCAGCAACGTAATCCGTGATCAGTTTGGCTCCCCTTCAACCACTTTCGGTGGAAGAATTGCTTCTTGGCCTGATGCTCAGACGACTCTTGGTTGGACTGTCTCAAGCGGTGAAAGGCTCGCAGGCACCTCAATCCCTGAGATCTCACTGCAAATCCAGACTCAGCCAGTCACGGCTCGCACTCGCAAGATGCGCGCTCTCTGGACCCTGGAAGCATCACAAGACCTCAAGGCTTACCACAACCTCGATCTTGAGCAAGAACTGACCTCACTCCTGTCAAACGAGCTTCAGCTTGAAATTGACCGTGAGCTAATCGAAGATATGCGAATGATTGCTTATGGTATGGGAGACAGTGATAAGGGCGCGTTTGGTGGTTGGTATCCAAAGAGCCTTGATCCTCAGAACACCTCAAACAACTTCCCAAGCTTCCCAGGTAAGGAGCCAGATGGTGCAGCAGCTTTCAGCCCAGGCAGCTTCGAATACGAACTGACTCAAGACGGCACAAGCACTGCCCCCAATGGAGTTAATGCTAAGGGCATAAATTCAACGCAAGTTCCTGAACTAAACTCAAACGTTTTTGTTGTCGATCTTCGTTACTTTGAGGATGGTATGGGCAACTATGCTCCTCAGCACGTTGGTCACGTTTATGCTAACCTGCTTGCAACGATCAACTTTGCATCACAGGATATTTTCCGCACGACCATGCGTGGTCCTGGTAGCTGGCTGGTTACCTCCCCACTAATGGCTGCAATGCTTGAGTCTGCTGCCAAGCTGGAAGGTGGTCTTTCTCTGGCTGACCGTCCAACTAACATTGGTAACACCTCAATAGAGTTCAAGGGCAAGTTCGCTGGTCGCTATGATCTCTATGTTGATCCAATGTTCCCAACCGACGAAATCATGATGGGTTACAAGGGTTCTGGTCCAATGGATTCTGGGTTTATCTACTGCCCATATATCCCACTCCAGCAGCTCCCAACGATCACTGATCCTGAAAGCTTCCAACCACGTAAGGGTATTCTTACTCGCTACGGTAAGGTCGCTATTCAGCCAGCCTCACGATTCTTCAGAATCATCAGAGTTGTCGGCGCTGACAGAAACTTCATTGTTGCGCCAACGCAACGCAATAGATCAGTCCGAGGCAATGATGTCCCAGCAGCTCTCCGTAGCTTCTGATAAGTAAGAAATTACTTTGAAATGGGTCGGGGGTAAAAACCTCCGACCTTTTTTCATTTATAGATACTACATACTAATAGTATGGCTAAGTATATTAATACAACAACTTTTAGAATTATAGTTAATGATGGAAAAACCCTTATTAACTTCTTACCTGGTGAAGAATTAGAAACAGAAAATTTAATTCCACAACTTGATTCTTACTTGGTTTCTGAATTAAAACCAAGTAAAATGAAGCTAGTAGAAGAAGCAGAAGAAAAGGTGGAAGTTTCTGGCGAGGCGGTGACAGTAAAAAAGAGAAGCTACAAAGTAAGAGGTAAGTGATATGGTAGTAAAACCTAATGTAGTTTGGGGCAACACTTACGGAGAGTCTAACGGTAGTAGACTCACTGATTACACTCCAAAGGATGATATAGGAGCTAACCTATATGCTCCTGCTGCTTCATATGAAACAGACGCCACAGAGCTTAGTCCTTTTTACAGAGAGATTTACGACTTCATTATGGCTAGATTAGGTCATCCTGTCGTGCGTGTCGAGTTAACTCCCTATCAAGTAAAGACAGCAATTGAAGAAGCTGTTCAGAGGATGAGCTATCACGCTCCTGTATGGACAAAACAATATGCTGTATTTCAAACACAAATAGGCGAAAATGTCTATGAGCTTCCACAATTCATTGCAGATAATCTCACTTATGTCATCTACAAAAAAACTCTCTTGTCCATTCAAGCTCAAGCTGGCACTCTGGAGTTTGATTATTTCATTAAGTATTTCCAAGACTCTCATTTGTTTTCAGATTTTTCTGTAGGAGAATTTTATATCCTACAAATGCACTTAGAGATGGTTAGGAAAATCCTATCGCAGGAGGGCTCCTGGGATGTATTAAATGGCCGCTTCTTACAGGTGACCCCAACCCCAGTAGTAGATGACTATTGCATCTTAGAGTATAGAGCTTTAGATAGTAATACTATTCATTATGCTTATAAGTCTTGGATAAAAAGATTTGCTTTAGCTTGTTCTAAAGAAATTCTAGGTCAGATCCGTGGAAAATATAAGACTCTTCCTGGGCCAGGAGGAGGAGCACAACTAAATGGTGAAATGTTATCACAACAAGCTATCCAAGAAAAGGAAGCTTTAGTTCAAGAACTATTAACTGAGCTTGAAGAACCTCCTCTAATCACAACGTTCTAAGATGACTGATCCTATCCCTATTCCTCCTGTAGAAATTTTTGAGAGTGGAAGAACCAACCATGATGACGGTATTTTAGGTTCCGGGGATATCTATAGCACTGTTAAAGTAATTAACTTAACTCCCCACGAAACTACAGAAATTAAGACTGCTGTAATTACATTAAACAAAGACGCATTTATAGTTACACAGCCAGGAAATCAGGCACCATCAATATCAGTTTCTTCTATTTATGGAGAGTATCAGTATGTTCAATGGGAGCCAATGGGAGATTTATATCCCCCAACTGAAGGCGTAAGTCCTCTTGGGTCGTATAAACATCTAAGAGTTAAATGGGATTGTAGAGTGCCTGCGGGAAGGGACGACAATAATTACGCAGTTAATGGAAGCATACCTGGTCCATATGCTCACTATGCGGAAATTCTATACAACTTTGTTGCTGCGGAGCCTCTGAACACACCAACATTCACTTTAACTGATGCTGTTCGCACTGCTCTTGAGGGTAATGATCGAGTTAAGTTTCAGTTTTCCGCACATGGGTATGTAAACGAGTTCGATTTTCTGAATGGATTGTATGGACAAGACAAGCAAAACGACCATCCAAATGGAGCCTCCCTGATCCCAGCATTCAGAGATATTATTTATAATGACCTATTCGAGCAAGTAGGTTCAGTAAATGATCCTCCGACTATCGCAGGAGCCGAAGTCTGTTTAGCGAAAGAGTATGAACTTCACGGAAGAATAGTCCCAGAATTAGATAATAGTGTTGCACATTTCGATTCAGAGACTTGGGATAGCTCAGGTAATGATGCTCCGCCCTTTTGGTATCATTTCCATTATGAACTTCAGCATAATAAAAATATTATTCCATTCACCTTTATTTGGGGTGTTGGGATGGTTAACTATGACGAAGGAACATATGACCCAGAAGGAAAAGATATTGATGAGCAAGACCAAAGAATTAATAAAATATCATCAAATCATGGCCCTAGACGAAGAAGTGATTCTTATTTAGATTATTTATCCTCAATTCCTAGAATGAAAACGAGTGAGATCAGAGCTACACCAAATAACTATTACTCAAATGACGACGTAACATTCTCAGTTGTAGGTCCCGAAGTCGTTTGCCATGCCTCTTCAGTCAATGTATGTGCTGTTTATTCAGACTCATTTAATGGAAAAGATAGAACTACATTGAATTGGTTCGATAAAGCTAATGCTTCTTTTTATGATATAAATGTATTTGGAATTAATAATCTACCGTCACTGACTGCGTGGGTTCTTAGAGGCTGTATAGTTTTAAATGAATCATACACTCCAGTAAATTTAACTCCTTTAGATCAAAGTGCTCAAAGATCTATTCGTAAAGAGAGGACCTGGGCGATAGATCAAAATTTTTATGAACGTAAACTTTTTGGAGCACAAAAATACCCAATAACGAGACCCCCAGAAGAATTCCTAAGAAAGAATGGTTTTGATAACGCTTATCAAACCGCTTGCCATATGATGTATACTTTATGGGAATCCCCAATAAAAAAGACACTCAGCCACCCTCTATGGCCTACAACTCTTAGGAATACAGTGCCTACCACAGTAACTGGTTGGGACACCCCTGCTGGGTCTGAGGGAACTTATTTTACTGTTACGATACCTCCTGAGTGGCAAAATCCTTATCAAGGTATAACTGAAATAGCTCGTAGGGAAGATAATCCATTCCTAAAGAATCTAAGAGAGCCTTGGGCAATGAACCCTATTGGTCTTGCTAACAGACCTGGAGTTGTAGGTGGTCAACCTGGATTCGCTAACGTTGGAGGAGCAGGAGTAAATGCCTCAATTGGATTACCCGATATGAGAGCTTACGAAGCTTGTATTGATTTGGAATGGGGTAGTAGACTATTTATTGAGACAGATAGAGATGGTAGCTTATTAGATCAATTTAGAGATAGGTGGTTAGTTAATAGATTTATTCCTAACTTTTCTAATAATAAAATCTCAAATATTAACCTGGAAAACGTAGGAAAAGTAATTACAGGCGATCAGAATTACACTTGGAGAAATAAAGGATTTGATTCTTTAGAGTTCTCTGGTCTCGATAACATTATTAATTCTAATTCTATTTTTTGTTACTATGGGACTAATCCAACCTTTACTGGTTCTTCTAATAAGAATTTTTCAAGAGGATTCCCTAGAAATCAAATAACAAATGAAGCTTCTGGCCTTAATCCAAAAAAAGAATCTGTCGGTTACGTTTTAGGTTTAGGAACCTTATCGACATCAAGCATTCCTGGTTATAATGCTGATGGTAGCGAAAAGAGAGGAGGGTATAGATTTAATTATTATAACCCTTCAGCAACTATGAAGCCTTTCGGTTTTCCTGGGTCCAAGCACCAATACCGCACAGGATACCCGTCTGGCGATAAATACGGTTTTGGGTCGGACAAGAAGCAAAGCTTCACTAACTCTCACGCTGCTTTCGCATTACAACAATCCTATGCTATAGCTAGCGGAGATAAAGTAACCTTAAAGTTAATTGATTATTATATTAGATGTTTGTTGTGCTCTCACGACCATAATGAAGCAGATAGAACTCTATTCACTAACAAACAGCTATACCCAGAGGGTCAAGCATATAAAAACGTAGGACGAATGGAAGGTCGTCCCCTACAAGGTATTGTGGGAGGTATAGCTATTACTAGAGATTCTAACTTAAGGGAAAGAGCAATCTACTCCTTAGCTAGGAGGTTTTGGAGTAACGTTTATATTGCAAACTGGGAAGATTATCCTTATGGGGTTCCTGGTAAACCTTGGAGACCCATAACTTATCCTGCTTGGTCATTTGATGGTAATTATATTACTGTAGATCAAAATAAAATTCCTTATAGCACTAATACCTTATCAGGGGTGACTTTAATTCGAGAGAGATCTTTTGATGATCATTATGTTGACTTATATTTAGGGCTTCGAGGAGATTTATACTTTAAAAAGTATTTACCCTCTAGAATTCCTATCAAAGATCTGTATCCAAATTACAATAGAAATAACTCCGCTTCTTGGAATGCTTTCTCTGTTGATGGCGCTAACACTTCTGATCAAGCAGTATTTTGCGATCCTTATTTCTTATTAGAACAAAGTAGCCAAGGAGATTTTGAAGCCCCAGGAATTGTGAATTACCCAGATGGCACCTCTCAAACACAACAAGTCATTTATCGACACTATAACTTAGGATACTTAGGTCACCCTCTTGAACAAAGTTATGCGATACCTCCAAGATTAAATTCTCAGCCAGAAGGAGTGACAGTTAACGCAATCCCAGGAACTAGGATGACTGTTCCTGGGGATGTGGCAGAGACTCGTTTAAGGCAATGGAAAGCGGTTGGATCAAATGCAATCAGGTATAAACGACAAGATAGATATTATTCTCAAGGCTATCAACAAGGATTGTTATATCCTTACATATCTCCTGCTCTAGATTACTTTTATAACTATGCAAAGATATATGAAGCTAGAGCACAGCAAAATCAAACTCCTGAATTCTTAAATAAATTTGGGACCTATGAATTATTATCAGCAGAATATCTAGATGCTTGGGAAGAAATTAAACAATATTTTATTAGAGCATCAAAATCCTTAATTCAAAATTGTCTAGTTAGATATAGAGCCCCAGACTTCCCAGAAATTGATGGTTTATATGGTCTGTCTTACTTCATAACTGCTTACTCTTTTTTACATCCATTAGAGAATATAAGAGATCAAGAGCAGATTATTGACATTAACCCAGACGGGTCTGTAAGACAGGAGTCCGTTCCGTTTGCTGGAAATCTAGGATTAAACTCTGGCGAAAGTTGGCCGGTCACCCCAGGAATCCCAGGATTACTTAGTCTTCAACAATGCAAGAACGGATCATTAACCTACCAACATGACACATTACGACTATACAGCAAACACGGGCTCGCTGGATTTATAGGATTATACGCAGCTTCGATAATGCCTAGGAGACCTAATCCTTGCAATCCAGCGAATACAATTGCTAGTGAGATTGTCGAAGGTAATTATGGGACAAAGATTTGGGCCGGTATCGCTTTTGAGTGGGCTTGGGATATATTAAAAACTTACGGTGATCCAGCCGACACTGAAGTCAGCCGTCTTTTAGAGAAATGTAGGTCTTTCATTCAAGGAATGTTAGGCACAGAAAAATATAACTTCGATAGAGATATTAGAGACGGGACAGGCCAACCAGCTAGCGTAGAGGCAGCTTTCTATAAGAGAAATTTTGGTTATTTGGGATGGCCCTCTCCAGGGAATAATCCTAATTTTGAAGGAAATGAATATTTAGGTCACAACGAATTCTACCCAAACTTAGATGGCGCAGGTAATGATCATTGGAAAGATCGTAGTTTAGATAAAATATTTATTGATGATTTAAGATTATCAATGAGTTTATCCAGTAATATTGAGTTCACTCTAATCTCTAATTATTCCTTTATCTACCTTAATCCCTTATTAAGTGGTGCTGCTTCATTCAACACTACCTTAACATCGTTTCCAACTTTTATAAATGCTTCAGTTCGAGATTATGGAAATGACTCAATCTCTATTGTAAGCGGGATCACTGAGGTAGATACAAGGAAATATTTAGAATGTGATTTATTTAATAATCCGACGCTAGGTTTATCAGCTAATATTAATAATTTTACAGTAACATCGGTAATTAATAGTAAGTTTGACTACTCAACACTTTTCTCTATAATTTTTCCAAATACTCTAAACTTAGATGGGGTATACCGAGGTGAGTCTTTATTCTTCACGTATCCGTTTAGTCTGAATTTATTACTAGATTCTCTTGTTCAATCTTTCTCTACACAACTTAACGTAAATGAGTTAGATATATTTAAGAAATTAGCAAATGCTAGTATTGAATTTTCTACTGAATATGATACTACCTTAATTAAATTGCTTGGCCTCAACCCAATTAGTAGTGGGGCTACACAACTAAGCTCTACTATAAACGGTTTCTTTGGTGTAGATGCTTCTATTTCTGGGTCAACCACTTATGACGTGTTCTCAGTTTTTAGTAATATTCCAATGACTGTGGAGGGGGAGTCGAGATTTAACTCTTTAATCTCTCTTATTAAGGGTCCTGCTTGGGGTATTTCACAAGGCGGTGAGGACGACGGGTTAGTGAATATCATTGAAGAACCAGCAAGCCAAACGAATATTACTAATGATATATCAGAGGCTATCGCAAGAAGTAATATAATCTATAACAGACCGGCCTATAGATTTGAGCGAGACTTATGGGAAGAACTTACTTTAAAAGTTAAGAGTGATGAAAATGTATCTCAGATTTTTAAAGAAACTTTAGAGAGTTTAATAAATATCTTCTCAGATGTTGTTTACATAGACGAAGAGTTTAACACGAAAGAAGTGCCTTGTTGGGGCGGATCTATGGATAGAGTTGTAGCCAAACTCAAGAAAGAAGCTAATACCATATTGCCTGTAATGTCATTAGTTAGATTATCAAACAAAACTGATGAAGATAGACGGAGATATGGCTCTTTAATTGTCTATGAAAAATATTGGGATAAACAAAAAGCTCGTGCGGTAAGAGTGGCAAGCTTACCACCAGTCCCAGTAAATATATCCTATAGGTTAAGTGTTTGGTCTAAATACCAAGAGGACATGGATCATATTACTGAACAAGTCCATAGAAGATTTAATCCAGATATTGAAATCTATACTAAATATAATTCTACTACAAAAGCTTATTTAGTTCAAGAATCCTCTGAACCCCCAGCTAAATTAGCTGATGGAGAGAATAGAGTTATTCGAAAAACATTCGAAATAGAAGTTCAATCTTTTATTCCTAGTCCTAAGTTTATGTTAACTAACACTGGAAAGATTGAGAAGCTTAATGCGGAAGTCTGTATCCCAATAAATAAGAGTAACCGATGAAAACAAGATATCTAGCAGAAGCTGAACTGTCATTACTTAATGGAAACACATCAAATGTTTATTTGTTGGATGTAACCACTAACCCTGCTTACCAGATAGGTTTGCTATCAGCCTTACCTACAAACTTTAACTCTGGGGCGGGAGATAACTGGAAGGGGGCTAGAGAGCTATACTCCTTAGGAGTATACTCACATCCTGATACTCTTGTTCAATTTAATGGAATTAATCATAATAATTTTGGTTCTCAAACACCTCATGGGTATTCCTCTAGACCCTTCTTCAAATCAAGTATAAGTCAAGCTTCTTTAACCTACAATAACACCCTAGGTGTTAGCGGCATGGGAATTCAATTTAACTCAGAAATTATATTTGACGAAGCTAAACAAAATTGGGGAACAATTAGAGGCATTGTTGTTTACGGAGTTAGATTTGTAGATCAACAATTAAGAATAACCCCTCTTATGGTCTCAGAACTGATAACCCCCGTAGTCATCAACACTGGGCAGAGATTCAAGATTCCAAATACGAATTCATCTAGGATAAGATTCATAGAACTTACTCGGATGTTACCTCTTACCTGAGAAAAAATATATTTTATAAATAAACTAATTAGGATTGTTAGATAAATACTTATAAGGAGCTTAGTTATGGCAAATTACGTAGGCAAAACAAAAGAGTTTGCAGAAGAAATTATAAATTATTACATAAATAAAAGTTCAATGCCTGACCCAGAACAACTTTATGTAGGCTTATTAAGTGGGATTCCCACTCCAGGGAACGCAGAACCCTACGACGCTTCAGCAGTAAGAGCTAAAGAGGTATCCGCTGGAGCCTTTAGAGTAGCTTTACCTGCGGCTGTTAATTTTACTACCGAAAAGTCTGTAGCCCTTAGTGCTGTAACAGCCACAAACAACCTTGGAGTTGTTATTGATTTCCCAACATTGCCAGGAGAATCTACTGATTTAGTAGAAGTCTCTGGGTATGCCTTAATTCGTGGGTCTAGCAATCAAGATACTAGTGCATACGTGGGATATGAAGTCTTCGCTGCTCCTGGTAATTTAAACAAGCAAAGGCTGGGTAGAGGTGGAGATACCATTCGTATTAATGCACAAGGGTTCACTATACTGGAGAAGTGATATGTTAGTTAAATTAAGAAATCAAGCTCTTCAAGGTTTTAATATCTTTATTGTCACTAACTCTGGAACGAAGTCATTTTGGTTAACACCAAAGGAGTCTGTTATGATTGAAGAGTCTTCAATCTCCCAACAGATTAAAAATATGGTAAGAAAAAACTTACTAAAGATAGAGAGAGTCTAAAATGGTAAATATTCTAAGTCCTGGTGTTTACGTAATTGAGAAGGATATTTCTAATTATCCTGCAACCCTTAACTCAACAACTGTTGGGGTGGTGGGATTTTCCGCAAAGGGGCCGACTAACAAGCCTACTTTAATCACTAGTCAAGAAAGCTTAATCAGAACTTTCGGGGAGCCCGATGAGAATCTTCCGGGGCAAGGAATCGTTGGGGCATTAGAAATTCTAGAAGCGACTAATAGCATGTATTTCGTGCGAGTAGTAGATCAATCTGCTCAGAAGGCAACCGCAACACTAAGTTTCGGTAACTGCCCCGCAGCCGCGGTTAGTTCTTGTGGCATCGGAGTTACAAGATCTGCTGAGTTTTCAGTGCAAGTTTACGATAATAATGGTATAGCTAAATTCAATTCTCGTAGATTTTTCTCTGTCCCAATTGGAACAGCCGCAACACAGGCTGCGGCTTTGGTTAAAGTCTTTGGTAGCGATTTAGATGGTCTGGACCTTTTCGCTACTTATGAATACAGTGAAGGAGCGGATGGAAGTAAAACTCCTATAAATAATACCTTAGGCTTTACCACTGTTGCTAGCGTCGGAACTTACCAAGGCTACCTTGTAGGTTCTTACGCAGGATCAGGAGCTTACATTGATGTGTCTGCTTCGATCCCTGTTCTCAACTCAATAAACCATCTAGGCGACGTTACTGTTATAGTTTCTGGAGGGGTGAGTGCTACCAAGGGAAGCACACCTGAGGGTCTCTCCGAGTTTTTAGGTTCTGGGATAACCTACGAAGTATTTAAACCTCAAGATACCACTATCGCAAGATCTTTAAGTCTTGGTAATGTCAACTATAAGATTGAAGCCTTATACCCAGGAGGAGGATACAATCTAAGCACGTTATCTAATGGATCTATTGTAGGAAACTCAGTAGAAGTTGACAACAAAGGCGGTGATAAGTTTAATGTTACTATAAACAATAATGGTGCATTAGAAGAGCAGTTTAGAGCAACGTTAAATACTAAATACCATCTAACAGAGGTTGTAGGAGCCACGCTAGAAACAACAACTTCAGATTATATTATAGGCAATGTTTATAGAAATGGAACTTTAATAGATCTCAATGCTGTAGAGAGTTATCCAAGATCAGCTAGCTCCTTATTTGCAGGCAGTGTTTCAGGCACGGCTGTAGTGTCTGAAACTGGTTATTGGTTAGCTTCAGGAGTTATGAATCCTCGATTTGTTAAACTCATCGAAGCGACAAAAAACCTCACCGGCGGTAGCAATGGAAATACCTCTAACTATCAAGATGATATTATCGGAAACGTCTATAACAGAACTGGTATCTATGCCTTAGATGATGATCAATTAAACGTAACGATTGGTATAGTTCCTGGTCTTCATGAGCAATCAATTCAGAATGCTCTTGTCACTCTGGCTGAAACTAGCCAAAACTTCGTTGCCTGTATATCTCCCCCGTATGGTGTAGACACCGTTCAAGAAGCAATTGATTGGTCAAACGGTTTCTCTGATTCAAGAAAGGCTGCAATCAACTCTTCTTATGGCGCTCTATACTGGCCTTGGGTTAAGACCTATGTCCCTCTTACTCAAAAAGATGTATGGATTGATCCTGCTGTGTATGGAGCTAGACAAATAGCTTATACTGCCGGGACAGCAGAGCTTTGGTTCGCCCCAGCCGGTTTTGTTAGAGGTCGTCTTACTAAGCCTCTAGAAACTCAGGTTAAGCTTAATCAAGGTGACAGAGATTCTATGTATAGTGGAGGTAACATTGTTAACCCAATTGTTAACTTCCCACAACAGGGAATCACTATCTTCGGCCAAAGAACTACACAAAGAGATCCAACGGCTCTAGACAGAGTTAACGTTAGAATGCTTCTAATCTACATTAGAAAAGTTTTACTGCTATCAACTCAAAGATTCGCCTTTGAGCCAAATGACGAGATCCTTTGGGGTCAGATCGTGTCTGTCGTTGAACCTCTCCTTGATGACATCAAGAGACGAAGAGGTATTACTGAGTTTGCAGTAATCTGTGACTCAACTACTAACACTCCTCTGAGAGTTGATCGTAATGAAGTTTGGTGTAAGATTCTTCTGAAACCAACGAAAGCAGCAGAAGCTGTTGTATTTGAAATCAATGTGACTTCACAGTCAGCACAGATTGCAGGCTAAGGAGCTAAATAATGGCATATAATTCTTACTTTAAAACTCTCTATGGTCGTGAGTTTGTTGCAGGGCAAGGTTTACCTGTAATTTCTACTGAGCTTGATTCAGTAAGAACCTATCAGTTTGAGATTCAATTTGAAGGTCTTCCTTTAAGTAGACTCTCAAACGCTCAAGATCTGACCTTAGCAGCCAAGCAAGTGTCTAATGCAGGTATGAAGGTGGAGGATATCAAAGTAAATCGCCTCAACGACACGATTTACTACCCAGGACAAGGAAGCCCCGAAGGAGAGCTTCAAGTTACGTTCGATCACTTATACCTGAAGCAGACTGCTCCGACCTTGTGGGACTGGTTTAAAAGTGTTTACAACCCTCTCACAGGCGACTCAGTGGAGAACTCCAGGCCGGGAGGCACCAATAGCCCACACTTTAAGGCAAATAAACTTTCTGTTGTTTATCTAGATAACAAGAAAGTCCCATTTGAAGTTATTGAGTATTACGGAGTTTATCCAAAATCTTGGACGCCAGCCGAGGTGAATTACGGAACTAGTGAGTTCCACACAATCACGGTTAACTTCCGTTATGATCTTATGGATGTTAAGAGAGCCCGCTGATTTTTTTAATCTCATAAGAGAACCCGCCTATAAATACTATAGGCGGG
>JGI10211J34971_10000650_pt1 | contig 28765 bp, 31 predicted proteins | sample Etolagsediment_FD_34971 | JGI IMG/M metagenome (IMG submission 34971)
CATCGGACGGATGTATGCCGACTCAAGATTGTTCTCGCGCACCGCGGCACGCGTGGCTGCATTCACCTCATCCTTGCTGTATGGCATGGGCATGTTGAGGATCTTGGCCGAGCGGAACAAACGATCCGTGTGCTCCTGCAGGCGGAAAATCGCCGTGCCATGGCGTTCGGTTTTGTACGCGCGCACGCCCTCGAACACGCCCATACCGTAATGCAGGGTATGGGTCAGCACGTGGGTCTTCGCTTCGCGCCACGGCACCATCTGGCCATCCAGCCAAATCACGCCATCGCGATCATCCATGGTCATCACAGTCTTCTCCGGGAGATAAAGTGCTGCATTTTAGCCGCCCCGCCTCATCCTGTGGGGCTCTAGGTTGGACTCATGTGCGTTGACCACGCCTGTTGGATTCTTTTACGCGCACGCTCGAGCTCAGGATCGGCCAATACCCCAGCGGCATCCAGCGGCATCACCGCGGCCTCGCCCTGCAGTGCAGCGCGATGAATTGCCGCGCGCAGGCGCCGATAGGCCGAAATCAGGCCCTCCGCCTCCTCGGCCGCCATCGCACCCATGCGCCCAAACACCTCGAGCAGACGAATATTGTCGGTCCAACCCAGCAACACCGGCTGCGCCGCCGCATCGCGCAACACCAGGTATTGAACGATGAACTCCAGATCGGTAATCCCGCCCGCACCTTGCTTGAGGTCAAACACCGTCGCCTTGCTCTTATCGAGGCTTGCGCGCATCTTTTCGCGCATCTCCACCACCTCACCATGCAAGGTTTCGGCCGTACGCGTTCGCGCCAAGGTCTCTGCACGCACCTCGTCAAATCCACGCAATACCGCTGGATCGCCCGCCACCCCACGCGCCCGCACCAAGGCCTGATGCTCCCAGGTCCAGGCCTCATCGGCTTGGTAGTGCGCAAAGTCGACCAATGAGGCGGCTAACTGCCCCGAAGCGCCACGCGGTCGCAAACGCGGGTCTACCTCATACAACACACCCGCCAAGGTGCGCGTCTCTAAAAGATGAATGACGCGCTGCGCCAGACGCACAAAAAAAGTCTCGCGTGGCAGGCCTTTGCGCGTCGCCTCGGGCAGATCCTCGCGATACAGAAACACCAGATCCAGATCTGAGCCATAGCCGAGCTCAATTCCGCCGAACTTGCCATAGGCAACCACCGCAAAGCCCGGCGCCTCNGCCGAAGTGCCCGCAAGGCCGCCATCACGCGTGGTGATGTGTCGCCACGCAATCCGCACCACCTCGCGCACAATCGCCTCGGCGATCCAGGTCAGCTGATCACTCACCACCATCAGCTGCATCGAACCCATCACATCCGCCGCGGCCACACGCAATGCATGGCCATCACGAAAGCGCCGCAGCGCATCGAGAATCGCCTCCTCATCCTCGGCCGGAATCGCCGCGAGCTTCTCAGCCAGCTCGGCGGCCAGCTCGCCGGCGTTTGGCGGATGCAGCAAGGCCTGCGGATCCAACAANTCATCNAGCANCGCNGGCTGCTGNCCCAAGCGCTGTGCAATCCACGGGCTCGCCGCGATTAATTTGAGTAGCTGCGACAAGGCCAATGGGTTTTCGCTNAGCAACACGAAATACACACTGCGACGCCCAATCGCCTCAAGCAAGCTGACCCAGCGCGGCAACACCGCATCCGGATTCGGCGTATGCGCCACGGCACCCAAGGCCAAGGGCATCAGCGCATCCAAGCGATCGCGCGCGGTCGCGCTCTGCCCTTGCACCCAACTGCTCTCGTGGAAGTTCTGCAACAAGGCACCAGCCGCTTCGGCTTTTTTGAAACCCGCTTTATACAGTGCGTTCAAACTCGGTTCGCTATCCGGGCTGCGCCAAATCTGCTGCATCGGGTCTTCCGCCTGCGCATCCAACTGAGGCGCGGCGGCGACCTGATCGAAATGCTGCTGCACCCGCTTGCGATGCTGCGCTAGGGCTTTCTGCAAGGCCGTCGCATCTTTGTAGCCCATCGCCCAGGCCAGCTGTGCCCACGCCTGCGCATCCTCTGTACCCGGAAGCTTTTGCGTTTGCGCATCGGCGACTTCTTGCAAGCGATGTTCCAGCTTGCGCAGAAAGACATAGGCATGCGCCAACTCGCCCGCCGCACGCTGCGGCATCAAACCGCGCTCCACCAACAAATCCAGAAGCCGCAAAACCGAACGTTCGCGCAACGCGCGATCCGCACCCCCGCGAATCAGCTGAAAGGCCTGCACAATGAATTCGACCTCGCGAATCCCACCCGGCCCGCGCTTGATGTCGTCTTGCAGGCCCTTGCGATTGACCTCGGCAACGATCATCGCCTTCATCTCGCGCAGCGATTCCAGCGCACCAAAATCGAGATAACGCCGGTACATGAACGGCTGCAAATCGCGAATCAATTGCGCACCCGCTTCCCCACCCGTGATCGTCCGCGCCTTGATCCAGGCATAGCGCTCCCAATCTCGGCCATGGGTTTGGTAATAATCGAGCAAGCCATCAAACGACAAGGCCAGCGGCCCGGCGCTGCCAAATGGGCGCAGACGCATATCAACGCGGAACACAAAGCCATCCACCGTGCGCACGTCGAGCAGACGAATCAGGCGCTGACCGAGACGCAGGAAGAACTCGCTGTTGTCCATGCGCGGCGAACGACCACGCGTCTCGCCCTCTTCCGGGTAGGCGAAAATCAGATCAATGTCCGACGAGAAATTCAGCTCATGCGCGCCGAGCTTGCCCATCGCGATCACCACCAAAGGCTGTGGCTGACCCGACGCCTCGCCCTGCGGCGTGCCGTCCTCGCGGGATTGCACGACATAGGCCCACGCCAAGGCCAGCTCGACACAAAGCTCAGCAAAATCGGAAATCTCGCGCACCGTCTCGCGGTAATCGGCCCAGCCCGCGAGATCGCGAAGCGCGATCCGCGCCATCTCACGCTGGCGGTGTTGGCGAATCGCCGCCATGAGCATGGGCTCTTGATTCAGCTTCGGCGCCTTTAAATAAGGTGCAAGCGCAGCACGAAACCGGGCCTCCAAACTGCTGCGTGGCGCATCAGTGAGCAGATCACCGCTTTCCACCAATTCCGCGACCAACCCCGGGCGGCGAGCCGCCTGCTCCAAAAACGGCCCAAATTGCAGGGCGCGCTGGGCCACTTCGGGCAGATTCAGGGCCAAGATTTCATCAGACAGCGGGGTGGCGGGATGCATCCCAGCATTCTCCCTCATTCCAGCAGGGAAAAAACACCTAGCCGCACCGCGGGGTCACGCATCTGCCCGAACGGGTAGTGATTTCAGCGGACGCCGTGAAGCCATCCTTGGCGGCTCCGATGCGGCATCCCTGCCGCATAGGCCGCCGAAATCACGACTCCGTCCAGACAGCTGCTCGTCTGGAGGCTTTGGGGGGGGCATCATTTTGGGTACTGCGTCATCGCGAACGAAGTGACGCGATCCATTTCAATTCAATCCGCCACCAAGGCCAATCTTGGCACGGGCTTGCAGCGTGTCGGCGGGGAGTTCACTTTTCGGGGCGTCGATCGACAGGGATGTCGATCGTCGAGCGTGCCAAGGACGGCCTTGAGCGTCCCCGAAAAGTGACTACCGGCCGGCGCGATACGGGATTCCCTGTCGAGATTGCACCTCCGGGATCGCTCGGGCATAATTCGCGCTCTTTTTCCCCGGGCCAGGCCCCGCCGACCCGTGGAAGGAAACCAAAACAACCGTTAACTACGCGTAATCGCGGAGAACACCATGTCCAGAGTCTGTCAGGTCACCGGCGTAGGCCCCATGACCGGTAACAATGTATCGCACGCGCACAACAAGACGCGTCGTCGCTTCCTGCCGAACCTTCACTCCCATCGTTTTTGGGTCGAAAGCGAAGGCCGTTGGGTGAAGCTGCGCGTTTCTTCGAAGGGTATGCGCATCATCGACAAGAAAGGCATTGATTCCGTGCTGAGCGACATCCGCGCACGCGGCGACAAGGTGTAAGGAGCTGAGTCATGGCTAAGAAAGGCGTTCGCGAAAAGATCAAGCTGCTGTCCACCGAGAGCGCGTATTTCTATACGACCTCGAAGAACAAGCGCACCATGCCGGAAAAGATGGAAATCAAGAAGTACGATCCCATCGCGCGTAAGCATGTGCTGTTCAAGGAAACCAAGATCAAATAACGATCCGTTTCTTTGGAACACAAAAAAAGCCCGCGAAAGCGGGCTTTTTTACGTCTGGACACAGTCTCAACAGTATTTAGGCGTCGTTGAAGAACACGTACCCGTAGCGGCCCACGTTACCGTTTTGTTCGTCTCGAGCGTCGGCGTCAAAATGTAGGTACGACCATCGACATCCGAAGTACCCGTCATCGTAATCACTGCTGTTGTGGCAGTAATCGTTGCGCTCGTCACATAGTCGGCTTCCGCAGCTGCGGCCAACGTCACACCAACCTCAGCTTCGGTATCACAGGAGGCCAAAGAACCCTCTACCTGAATGCAAACCTCAATAGCGGTTTTGATTGGCATTGCCATATTGATGACTTCGGAGAATTTGGCTTTCTTTGCGTAACCGGTATACGCGGGCATCGCGATTGCCGCAAGAATGCCCACAATCGCAACCACGATTAACAATTCAATGAGAGTAAAGCCGGCGATTCCGGTGCGTAGACGAGATGGATTCATTTGTTGTTCTCCTTTGGGGGTCTCAGCGGATGCAGCATGCATCAAGAGCCACATCCTCGCAATCAACTCATTGTTTCAATCAGCCATAATCTGCTCGGGCAGCCAGGTCGCAAGGCTAGGCCATAGCGCAAGAATACCCATCATTAGCAGCTGCAAGGCAATGAACGGTGCCGCACCGCGATAAATCGCCCGCGTGCTCAAGCTATCCGGCGCCACACCGCGCAGGTAGAACAGGGCAAAACCAAATGGCGGGGTCAGAAATGAAGTCTGTAGGTTGAGCGCAATCAAAACGCCCAACCAAATCGGATCCAGCCCCATCATCAACAACACGGGCGCAACCAGCGGAACGACCACAAACGTGATCTCAATAAAGTCGAGCACAAAACCGAGCAAGAACATCACCAGCATCACCACCAGTAACGCACCGACCACACCGCCCGGCAGGTCGGTCAGGGCCTGATGCACCAATTCGTCGCCGCCAAAGCCACGAAACACCAGCGAGAAAATCGACGCGCCGACAAAAATCAGGAACACCATGCTAGAAATGCGCACGGTCGATTGCATCACTTCGTGCAGCAAGGGCCAAGTTAAGGTTTTCCGACCCAACGCCAAAACCATTGCACCGACCGCACCCACCGAAGCCGCCTCGGTGGGCGTCGCCATGCCGGCCAAAATCGAACCCAACACGGCAATGATTAAAAACAACGGCGGCAGCAGCACGCCCACAACCTCGAGCAACGAAGGCTTTTGCGCATCACCCAAGATCGGTTGCACCGGAACGTGTTGTGGTTTCCAAATCGCCAGACCGACCAGATAGAGCAAATACAACCCAACCAGAATCAGCCCCGGAATCAATGCACCGGCAAACAAGTCGCCGACCGAAACGGTTTCTGGTGAAAAAATGCCTTGATCGAGCTGCGCTTGCTGATAGGCCGAAGACAGCACATCGCCGAGCAACACCAAGATGATCGACGGTGGAATGATCTGCCCCAGTGTGCCGGACGCACAGATCGTGCCCGCAGCCACGCTCGGCGCATACCCACGCTTGAGCATAGTCGGCAGCGCCAACAAACCCATTGTGACCACCGTGGCACCGACAATGCCGGTGCTGGCCGCGAGCAACATGCCGACCAAGGTGACCGAGATACCCAAGCCCCCACGCACACGCCCAAACAAACGGGCCAGCGTGTCCAGCAACTGCTCCGCAATCTGCGCGCGCTCGAGCATCACGCCCATGAACACGAACAAGGGCACGGCCACCAGCGTTTCGTTGCTCATGATGCCGAAAATACGACTCGGCAAGGCTTGTAAGAAGGCGAGATCAAACTGACCAACTGCCATGCCCAACAAGGCAAAGCTCACCGCCGTACCGCCGAGCGCAAAGGCAACCGGATAGCCACTCAGCAGCACAGCAAAAACAACCAAGAACAAGCCCAGCGACCAGATCAGCTCCACGCTAACGCCCCGACTCGCGCAAGACCAACGCGTTGCGCAGTACTTCCGCGAACGCTTGCAGCAAGAGCAAGAAAGCCGTCAGCGGAATGAATGTTTTCAATAAAAACACACCGGGTAAGCCACCGGTTTCACGCGAGCCTTCCAACACTTTCCAAGATTCCCACACATAAGGGGTACTGGTCAGCAGAATCAGCAACGCCACCGGCGCCAACAACAACAGGCTACCCCACAGATTTACATGGGCTTGTTGCCGCGGCGTCATGGTGCGGTAGAACACATCGACGCGCACATGCCCATCTTGCTGCAGCGTCCACGCCGCACCGAGCAAGAAAACGCCCGCGTGCATCCACTGAATGGATTCTTGCAACGCAATCGAGCCGCTGTTGAAGAAATAGCGCAGGATCACGACAGCGAAGGTCACGACCACCATCCCCAGAGCGAGCCAACGCACGGCACGGCCCAACATCCCACCGAGTCGCTCGGCCTGGGTAGCCAGGATATGGGTGGATTGCGCAGACAACATGGCGAAAGATTGTACTCGGCCTCGATGGGCGCGCAGCCTGTCCTACAATCACGCGATGAACCTGCTCCGCGTCGCCCTGCCTCTGCCATTGCGGCGATCCTTTGACTACCTCGCACTGCACGATGCACCCCTACCCCCCATCGGCAGCCGGGTGTCGTTGCGTTTCGGCAAAACGCCGATGATTGGCATCGTGATCGAGCATCCGAAGGATTCAACGATCCCTATCGAGCGGCTCAAACCGATTCAGTCCGCCCTCGACGAACACGCGCTACTACCGCCCGATCTGTTCGCCATCCTCGAATGGACGGCACGCTACTACCACCATCCGATCGGCGACGTTTTTGCCTTAGGGCTACCTCCCGCCTTACGCCAAGGACAAAACGCACAACGCGGGCCGCGCGGATGGATACTCACGGAAGCCGGCGTGCTGCACTTTGCGACCAAGCCCAAACGCGCGCCGCTACAAACCCGCATTGCCGCACAGCTCTCGTCGGAACATCCCCGCAGCGAGGATCAACTCGCCGAAGCACTAGTTGATGCTGGTGATTGGCGTGCCGCACTTCGGCGTATGCGCGATGCGGACATGGTCGAGGCCGTCGAACTGGATTGCTTATCGGACGAAGCGGTTACGCCCGATCCGCCGCACGCACTCAACAACGAACAAGCGGGCGCGCTACACGCGATTCGTGCTGCGCGCGGATTCAAGGCATTTCTGTTGGATGGCATTACAGGCAGCGGCAAGACCGAGGTCTACCTACACGCGATTTCAGACGTGCTTACGCAAGGAAAGCAAGTGCTGGTGCTGATTCCTGAAATTGGTTTAACACCACAAACTGTGCAGCGCTTCCGCGCACGCTTTCACCAAGATTCGATTGCCTTGTACCACTCCGGGCTCAGCGATGGCGAACGCAGCTGCACTTGGCAAGCTGCACGCGAAGGTCGCGCGCGCATTGTGATCGGAACCCGCTCATCGATCTTTCTCGCCTTTGCCGATCTTGGGCTCGTCATCGTCGATGAAGAACATGATGCTTCGTATAAGCAACAAGAAGGCCTGCGTTATCACGCGCGTGACCTGGCAGTGTTGCGCGCGCAGTCGGCGCAATGCCCAATTGTTTTAGGCAGCGCCACACCTTCCCTCGAGAGCATGCAGAATGCCAACGAGGCGCGCTATCAGGCCTTGCATTTACGCGAACGCGCAGGCGGTGCAAACCTTCCCGCATTCCGCTTATTGGACATCCGCCAGCAACGCATGCAGGCGGGTCTGTCCGAACCTTTGCTGCAAGAAATTCGTCGCCAGCTCGATCAAGGCGGACAAGTCCTTCTGTTTCTAAACCGTCGCGGCTATGCGCCCACCCTGACCTGTCATACCTGTGGTTGGGTCGCGCAATGTCCGCGCTGCGATGCGCAGATGACCGTGCATCGCCAAGCGCATGACCTCGCTTGTCATCATTGCGGCACACGGGTTGCCTTACACACCCGCTGCCCGGACTGCGGCTCGGCCGAGCTGCGCGACTTTGGCGTAGGCACCGAAAAGCTCGAACAAGCCATTGCTGAGCGCTTCCCCGGCGTTGCCACAATTCGTATCGACCGCGACAGCACGCGCAACAAGGGACAGATTGAAGCACTCTTGAACGAGGCCGAAAGTGGCCGTGCGCGTATCCTGATCGGCACGCAGATGCTGGCCAAGGGCCATCACTTCCCCAACGTTTCCCTGGTTGCCATCATTCATGCCGATGGCGGACTGTTTGGTGCCGACTTCCGCGCCACCGAACATCTCGCACAGCTTTTGATTCAAGTTGCCGGGCGTGCCGGACGCGCCGAACGTCCGGGTCAGGTGTGGATTCAAACCCATCATCCCGATCATCCACTCTTACAAACCCTGGTACGCGAAGGCTACGCAGCCTTTGCGACACTCGCTCTGGAAGAACGCTCGCTTGCGGGCCTCCCACCCTTCAGTCATTTCGCGCTAGTACGTACCGAATCGACCCAAGCAGAAACGGGCATGCAGTTTTTACAACACGCCTTGCAAGCCGCAGATCAACTCGAGGCCGCGGAGGGCGTGCAATTTCTAGGACCGGTACCGGCGCCGATGGAGCGTCGTGCCGGACGTTGGCGCGCGCAGTTGCTATTACAGGCGCAAAGCCGTGGCGCGTTGCATCGATTATTGGAAGCATGGATTGGATCGCTCGAGAACCTGCCCGCGGCACGCAAAGTACGCTGGTCGCTCGATGTCGATCCGATGGATTTATTCTGAAGGTGCCTTGCTGTTTATCGCTGCCTTCGGCAGTGGATCGCCACGGACCCATGGCCCTCGCGATGACGTGATGAATAACCACAGCGTCACTGCGAGGAAGGCAAAGCTCGACGCGGCAGTCCAGCGCCGCAGGCGCACTTAGAAGGTCCATGGCGATCCAGCGCCGCAGGTGCATATGTCATGCCGAAGGCAACCGTTACTCGATGACAAAATCTTCGAGGTCTTCGTCACCCTGTTCGAGCACAGCAAAGCTGCGAATCGATGCGCCAACTTCATGCACCCGCTCGCGATCGCCGCAGACGAGGTAATGCCAATCGGGTAAAGGCTGATTGTGATAACGCAAACGGTAGGCGCAGGTATCCGGCAACCAATCAAATTCGCGCACGCGATCCAGTGTGAGGTGCACGCATTCGGGTTGCTTCACATGCCGCGCTGGATAATCACTACAACGACACTGCTCGAGATCGAGCAAGTTGCAGGACACACTGGTGGTGAGCACCTCGCCGCTGTCTTCATCTTCAATCTTGATCAAACAACAGCGCGCACAACCATCACACAGCGCTTCCCATTCGGCACCACTGAGTTCATCCAGCGGTTTTTCCCAGAACTTTTCAGCCATCGTAAAACTTTTACGAGAGGTCGCGCAGATCACGCGGCCACGCCAACAGCCACAGCAACCCACCTGCTGCCGCCAAGCCGCCCGCGAAGGTCCACATCCCACCCGGCAGACCCGGATCAATGTTGAGCCCTGCGCTCATCACACCGGCCAATACCAATACGCCACCAATCACACTGCTCCACGTCGTACGACGTAAGCGCTGTAACTCACGACGCGTGCGTTCTAATTCTTTGGATTTCCACTCCAACGCCAACTCACCGCGACGTGCTTTGCGCAAGACGTCATGCAATAAACCCGGAATTGCAGGCAGCTGTTCGACCAAGCGCACACCTTCTTCACGCAAATTCTTGCGCAACGCGCGCCACCCTAAACGCTCTTTCAGCCAACCTTCCAAGAACGGTTTGGCGGTTGTCCACAAATCGAGATCGGGATACAGCTGCTTCCCTAGGCCCTCAACGTACAGCAGCGTTTTCTGCAACAGCACCAGCTGTGGCTGTACTTCCATACCAAAGCGCCGACCGGTGCGGAACAGCTTCAACAACAGGGTCGCGAAGGAGATCTCACCAAACGGGCGCTCAAAGATCGGCTCACTCACACCACGAAACGCCGCTTCTAATTCATCCAAGCGTGCATCGGCAGGCACCCAGCCCGACTCCAAGTGCAGGCGTGCAACCTTGCGATAGTCACGATTAAAGAACGCCAATAAGTTTTGTGCGAGGTAGAGCTGATCAGCGTCAGTCAGACTCCCCATGATGCCGAAGTCGACCGCAACATAACGCGGATGCTGTGGATCCTTCACATCCACAAAGATGTTGCCTGGATGCATGTCGGCATGGAAGAAATTGTCGCGAAACACCTGTGTAAAGAAAATCTCAACACCGCGCTCAGCAAGCAATTGCATGTTGCAGCCGAGATCCTTCAGGCGCTGCACTTGGCCGATCGGCACACCCTGAATGCGCTCCATCACCAACACACGCTCACCACTGTGCTGCCACAACACTTCAGGCACATGCAGGCGCGCATCGCCCTCAAAGTTTCGGCGTACTTGCGACATGCTCGCGGCTTCGCGCTGCATGTCGAGCTCATCAAGGATTACACGCTCGTAGTCCTCAACCAACTCGATGGGATGAAAACGGCGCGCCTCTGGCGACCAACGCTCCGCAAGCACCGCAAGCCTTCGCGCCAATGCTAGGTCACGTCGGATGCGCGGGCGAATATCCGGGCGCACTACCTTAACTACCACTTCACGGCCATCGAGCAGCGTAGCGGCATGCACTTGTGCGATGGAGGCCGACGCGAGTGCCGTGTCTTCAAACGAGGCAAACACCTCGTCAATCGACTTGCCGAGCGACGCTTCAATGATCTTGCGCGCCTCACTCGAAGCAAACGGCTGCACCTGATCCTGCAAACGCGCTAAGCCATCGGTGATGTCATCGGGCAACAGATCGCGGCGCGTCGATAGCAACTGGCCGAGCTTGATAAAAACCGGACCAAGGTCCTCCAACACGTTCCGCAAGCGATCGCCCTGCGACCCAGACATGGCTCGAAACCAAGTGGACGGATGCAGCCTAAACAGCCAACGCAGTGGCCGCCACAAATGCATCGACACCACCCAACTATCGAGGCCATGACGAATCAACACATGCTGGATGTGCAGTAAGCGCAGAAATTCAGCAGTGCCGCGGATCATGCCTTGTCCTTATCCGCATCGTGTGCGCTTGCCCAACGCGCCTCGGCACGATCCAAACGTGCACGCAGCGCATCAACACCCGCCACAAACTCATCGATTTCCCACCGATCGGGAAACAAGCGCGCTTCTTCACGCATGAATTCACCGACATCGGCGTGGATGGTTTCACGACTGCGCTTAAACCAATCGCGTAATCCGCGCACCGCAACCCCTAAAGGTCGCGCAATGAAGTCACCGGTGAGATGCGAAAGATGCTCTTCCCAATCAATGTCCGCACCTTGCAATGCCGCCGTCCACGCCTGTGCCGTACGGCTATCGCCCTGCAATTGAATCTCGGGCGTGAACAAGCGTGCAGGATCTTTGCTTTGCAAGACGCGCAAGAGCGAAAACGGTGCTGCGGTGATCTGTACGGCCGGCTCACCCGCACTCACGCTGTGCACATGCAGACGCCCTTCCGCATCCGCACTGAAATACAGCGTAAGCGCAAGTCCGCGCAAACCAATCGCCAAGGGACGACCATGCAACGTTTGATAGCGCGTGAGTGCCGCATCTCCTTCCAAAACGTGTGCAGCAGATAACGCGCCCTCGATTGCGCGCGCCAATAACGCGGCAGGCTCCAACGACCAATCCATCGCAGTAGATGAAGAATCCTGCGGCTGCATTGAGAGAAAACTAGATCTTGGTGCCGCGATGTACCGCGACAATTCCGCCACTGAGATTGAACACCTCAGCCTTGGCAAAGCCCGCACTCGTCAGCATGTCACGCAAGGTTTGCTGATCAGGGTGCATCCGAATCGACTCCGCAAGATAGCGATAGCTCTCCGCATCCTTGGCCACAAACTTGCCCATGAGCGGCAACAGCTTGAAGGAATAAAGGTCATAGACCTTATCCAGACCCGGCACGATCGGTTTGGAGAATTCGAGAATCACGGCGCGCCCACCCGGCTTTAATACACGATGCATTTCGCGCAGCGCTTGATCCTTATCGGTAACGTTGCGCAGACCAAAGCCAATCGTCACCACATCAAATTGTGCATCTACAAACGGCAAAGCCTCGGCATTGATTTGAGCAAAGTTCAGCCCACGAACATGACCCTCGTCTTCCATGCGCATGCGCCCACGGCTGAGCATGGCGTGGTTGATGTCCGACATCACAATCTGCCCTTGCGGCCCAACGGTCGGCAACATGCGCACGCTCAGGTCGCCGGTTCCAGCGGCAAGATCCAGCACCGACTCTCCACCGCGCAGGCCACAAACCCCCACCGCAAAGTGCTTCCACAGACGATGCAGCCCGAACGACATCAGGTCGTTCATGACGTCGTATTGCTGTGCTACGGAGTCGAATACGCCACGAACCCGCGCCGCTTTTTCGCTCGCGCGGACTTGTTCGAAGCCGAAGTGGGTGGTTTCTTCCTGAGACATCCTGGTAGCTTACCGCATCCCAGAATAAAGCTGACTACAGCTGCCCGAACGGGCAATGATTTCGGCGGACGCCGTAAAGCCATCCCTGGCGGCTCCGGTGCGGCGTCCCTGCCGCACAGGCCGCCGAAATCTTCGCTCCGTCCAGACAGCTGGTCGTTAACTGATCAGTGCGCCTGACGTTCATGGCCGGCTTCTTTCAGGCGACGCAGATAGTCGGCCCAATGCGCTTCCTGGTTCGTGCCGAGATCAAACAACCACTCCCACGAATAAATACCTGAGTTGTGGTTGTCGTCAAAATGAATCGACACGGCGTAGTTACCGACCACTTCAATGTGTTGAATCGCAACATCTTCCTTGCCGACCTGCAGCTTCTCCTGACCCGGCGCATGTCCACGTACCTCAGCTGAGGGTGAAAACACACGCAGGTACTCAGCGGTGTATTCAAACGTCTCACCCGTATCGAAGGTGATCGTCAGCAGACGCTTTTCCTTGCTGTAGTGAATATCCGTCGGGACATGCTTTTGTTTGGCTTCCTTCACGGGATGCTCCTGAGTCGAATCGGTGGAACTGAACGTTCGGCGCATAATACCTGAGTCTTTTGGTAAAGAATAGCCAAAATCCCTGACAACGTATCCGGAATTGAGCCGAAAAGACCCCAAGCTCAGAGGATGTAGCGGGTCAGATCCTCATTCTGCGCCAGCGTCGCGAGGTGCTCGTCGACATAGCCCGCATCAATCACAACCTCAGCCCCATCCCGGTCACTCGCTTCGAAACTAAGGCTTTCCAGCAAACGCTCGATCAGGGTATGCAATCGCCGCGCGCCGATGTTCTCGGTGCGCTCGTTGACCTCGTAAGCAATCTCGGCAATCCGCCCAATCGACTCTGCATCGAAGGACAACGTAACGCCTTCCGTCGCTAACAACGCGGTGTATTGCTCGGTCAGCGAGGCATCGGGCTCGGTGAGAATGCGTTGGAAATCATCGACACCCAGCGCTTCCAGCTCGACCCGAATTGGCAAGCGTCCCTGCAACTCGGGCACCAAATCGGAAGGGCGCGACAGATGAAAGGCGCCCGAGGCAATAAACAAGATGTGATCCGTGCGCACCATGCCCTGTTTGGTGGTCACCGTGCTGCCTTCAATCAAAGGCAATAAATCCCGCTGCACGCCTTCGCGCGAAACGGATGGATTGTTACCGCCGCTCTCGTGACCAACGGCGATCTTGTCGATTTCATCGATGAAGACAATGCCGTTTTCTTCGACTTCGCGCAGCGCCTGCTGCTTAATCTCTTCCGGATCAAGCAGCTTGTGCGCCTCTTCTTCAGTGAGCTGACGCAACGCCTCAGGAATCCGCATCTTCTTGCGCTTCGGTTTTTGCTGGCCGGATAAGTTCTGGAACATGCCCTGCAACTGCGAAGACATTTCTTCCAGCCCAGGCGGCGACATGATCTCAACGCCCAATATCGGCGCCTTCACATCGATCTCAACTTCCCGCTCATCCAGCTTGCCTTCGCGCAACATCTTGCGAAACTTCTGCCGCGTTTCTGATGCGCTATCCGATTCCGTGTCATTCTCGTTATAGCGATTCGGNGGCAACAACAAATCCAGCACCCGCTCTTCTGCACGATCCTCTGCCTTACTTTGTACACGCTGCGCTTCGCGCTCACGTACATCCTTCATCGCCACTTCAACGAGGTCGCGCACAATCGATTCAACATCGCGACCGACATACCCCACCTCAGTGAACTTCGTCGCTTCGACCTTCAAGAACGGCGCATTGGCGAGACGCGCAAGACGCCGGGCAATTTCGGTTTTGCCCACACCGGTCGGCCCAATCATCAAAATATTCTTCGGCGTGATCTCCGGGCGCAGATGTTCAGCAACCTGCATTCTGCGCCAGCGATTGCGCAAGGCGATCGCAACTGCGCGTTTCGCGGCCTGCTGACCGACAATGTGTTTATCGAGTTCGTGAACAATCTCACGCGGCGTTAAGGTCGTCATCACACATCCATTTGCTAAAAAATAAATCGGGTTCAGCCTTCCGGGCCAAGCTCCTCAAGGGTCAAATGCTGGTTGGTATACACGCAAATATCGCCAGCGATGCGCAAACCCTTCTCCACAATCTCACGCGCAGACAACGCTGTGTTCTGCAACAACGCGGTCGCTGCGGCTTGTGCATACGACCCCCCCGAACCAATCGCCATCAGATCATTCTCGGGCTCAATCACATCACCATTACCGGTGAGGATCAGCGAGGCTTCTTGATCTGCAACACACAACAAGGCTTCTAAGCGACGCAACATGCGATCGGTACGCCAGTCCTTGGCCAGCTCCACGGCCGCCCGCACCAGATGACCCGAATGCTTTTCCAGCTTGCCCTCAAAGCGCTCAAACAAGGTAAAGGCATCCGCCGTGCCGCCAGCGAATCCTGCTAGGACTCGATCGTGATACAGACGACGCACCTTGCGTGCATTGCCCTTCATCACCGTTGAACCCATCGACACCTGACCGTCACCACCAATGACGACATGGCCATCACGACGCACGGAGAGAATGGTTGTTCCGCGGTATTGCTCCATGGCGGACCTCGCTTGCTAAAAATCGGGAAAGGCTGTGAATTCTACGGGAGACTGCGCTACCAAACAGCGTCTCGGCTGGTGGGCAGCACAACCGCTTGAACGGTTAGCGATTTCAGCGGTCGCCCGAGTTTCACGCATCCTACCGGCCGGTAGTCACTTTTCGGGAACGCTCAAGGCCATCCATGGCACGCTCGACGATCGACATCCCTGTCGATCGACGCCCCGAAAAGTGAACTCCCTGCCGATATGCTGCTCAGCCCGTGCCGAGATTGGCCTTGTGGCAGCGTGGGCCGCAGGGACGCGGCCCTCGAGCTACAGGGATGTACTCATGCGTCCGCCAACAAGGCCAATTCGGTGCGGGCACGGATCCGGCAACCTGGTGAAATTCCCATCCAGCCTAGCGGATACGATTGAACAAAAGCCCTTATTCGTCGTCTTTTTTCGCCCGCGCGCGCGGATGCGCGCTGTCGTACACCTTGGCGAGATGCTGAAAATCGAGGTGGGTGTAGATCTGGGTAGTGGCGAGATGGGCATGACCGAGCAATTCCTGCACAGCACGCAAATCCCCACTGGACTCAAGCATATGCGTGGCAAACGAATGCCGCAGCATGTGCGGATGCACGTTGCGATCGAGGCCTTGCAGCTTAGCCATGCGGCGCAGTCGCTGCTGCACACTATCCGGAGACAGGGCCGTCCCTCGCTTGGAGACAAACACCGCAAACTCATCCGCATCCGCCAGTTCATTGCGACACGCCAGCCAGGCATCCAATGCCGCATGCGCATGCCGACCAATCGGCAACACCCGTTCTTTGCCGCCCTTGCCGCGCACACGCAACGAGCGCGCTGCCAAATCCAACATGCCCATCTTCAGACTGGTGAGCTCACTGAGTCGCAGACCAGAGGAATACATCAACTCAAACATGGCACGATCACGCAAAGCCAGTCGTTCATCGCCCGGATCGGCTGCACGCGCTTCCACCAGCTGCTGTGCTTGATCCACATCCAAGGCCTTGGGCAAGGTCTGCGCACGCTTCGGCACTGGAATGTCTGCCGCAGGATTGGCGCGGATGGCGCCTTCACGCTCGAGCCATGCGAAGAAGCTACGTGCTGCCGACAAACGGCGAGCAAGTGTGCGCGGGCTTTGTCCCTGCCGATGGCGTGTCGCAACATAACTGCGCAATTGGAACGATTGCAGATCTTTCAGACTCGCAACCGATTGCGAGTCTGCATAGGCACGTAAATCTTCTAAATCACGCGCATAGGCATCCAGCGTGTGCGCCGACAAACGGCGCTCATAACGCAAATGCTCGAGAAACTTGGTAGTAAGAGTGTTGGCTTGAGTCATCACAAGCCGAAGACATGGACGCTAATGCGCGTCCTCATTGGCAACCGAATCGAGCACATCCCCTGCGGCATCGTTCATGTCCGCATGCTTTGCGCATTGCAACATACACGGCCGCAACGACGTAGTAACCAAGGCACCAAGATGCGTAAGGAAGTGCACACCGACACCCGCACGATAACGATTGCGATCACGACTGCCGAGCGCAATCAAACCAAAATCACCAAAGTCACCCAGCGGAATCAGGGCAACCGACTGCACAGAAGCGGCTTGCTCGTTGAACAGCCATTGCATCTGCTGTGAATCGGGGATCCCGCAATGCGGCATGGATTCACGGAAGAAACGGCGGAAAGCCTCCAACTGTTCCACTTCCGGCGCAATGCGGACCGCGACGAATTCGACTTGGAAGTAACCGCGCAACGACTCATACACCAAATGCTCGATTTCTTCGCGATCTTCGGCGTCCATCAGCGACAAAGACAAACGATGCATGCCTTCGCTGAGCTTGTCGTTCTCACGGGCAAAACCGACCAAGTCCCGCAGCTGCTTCTCAAGCTCCTGATTGCGCATGCGCAAGGCCTGAACTTGACGCTCAATCAATGACACCGCCGCACCACTGGCATGCTGCAGTTCGACTGCCGTCAAAGCTTCCGGATGGTCTTGGAAGAAATCCGGATGCGCCATCAGCCATGCTGCAACAGCGGCCGAATCGAGATCGGCAGCGACCGGATGCGTTTGCAATGCCGACTCAGCCTGCTCAATCGGATCGGCTGTAGATGCGTTTGGGGTTTCGTTGGAGATCTTGGTCACAGGCGTATCCTACCCTCAAACACGGTTGTTGCGGGACCCGTCATCATCACCGGGTTGCCCTCTCCTGACCACGCCACCTGTAAATCACCGCCGGGCAGCTGAACGCGTACTGGGCTTTGCAGTGCGCCACGCGCGATTCCGACGGCAACGGCGGCACAGGCGCCGGTGCCACAGGCGAGCGTCTCACCGCTGCCACGCTCAAACACACGCAGCCGAATGGTTTGCTCATCCACAATCTGCATGAATCCTGCATTCACCCGCTTAGGAAACCGTGGATGACGCTCGAGTACAGGGCCCAAGGTCTCTACCGGAGCAGTGTCGACATCATCAACCACCAACACCACATGCGGATTGCCCATGGACACCGCACCCACCATCCAATGCTGGCCCGATGCTTCCAACTCGTAGTTGAGCTGCGGTCCTTCGGCAATCAACGGAATCACCTCAGGATCAAATCTCGGCACACCCATGTTGACGGTGATCTGCCCATCATCCTGCACATGCAGCACGATGCGCCCCGCTGCCGTACGCACCGGAATCTCCGTCGCGTCGGTTAGACCCTGCTCACGCACGAACTGAGCAAAGCAACGCGCGCCATTGCCACACTGTTCCACCTCGCCACCGTCAGCATTCCAAATCCGATAACGGAACAACACATCCGCACTCGGTGGCGCTTCAACCAACAACACCTGATCGCAGCCCACGCCGAAATGACGGTCCGCGAGAAACCGTACTTGTTCCGAAGTCGGTACAAACACTTGGCGCACACCATCAATGACCACAAAATCATTGCCGAGGCCATGCATTTTGCTGAAGCGCAGTTCCATCACGTTGCTTGCTTATCCAAGCACCGCCTCGCCCGCGAACAGATCCGCAACCTGTTCACGCGGACGCACCAGTGCTGAACAATTGCCGTCGACAAACACTTCGGGCGGGCGTGGGCGACTGTTGTAATTCGATGCCATCACAAAGCCATACGCACCCGCTGACAATACAGCCAGCAAGTCACCTTCATTCAGCTTCAGCTTGCGTTGCTTGCCCAAGAAATCACCGGTCTCACACACCGGACCGACCACATCCCAGGTCTGCAGCAGGCCGCCATGGTTTGTATTCACCGGCACGATCTCATGCCAAGCCGAATACAGCGACGGCCGCATCAAATCATTCATCGCCGCATCGACGATGCAGAAATGGTGGCCCTCGGTTTGCTTCAGGTACTCAACGCGCGTGAGCAACACACCTGCATTACCAACCAGGTAGCGACCAGGCTCAATCCAGATTTCAACGTCACGATCACCAACCACTTCATTTAGCGTGCGCACATACTCTTCAGCACTCGGCGGCGTTTCATCCTTGTATGGAATCCCCAAACCGCCACCAAAATCGATGTGCTTGAAGGTAATGCCTTTCCGCTGCAAGCGCGCAACCAAGTCCATCACGCGCTCAGCAGCATCGCGAAAGGGCGACAACTGCGTCAGCTGTGAGCCGATGTGGCAATCGACGCCCACAATCTCGACATGCGACATCGTAGCGGCGCGCTCATAGATCGCCTCCGCATAACGAATATCGATCCCAAACTTGTTTTCTTTCAATCCGGTCGAGATGTACGGATGCGTCTGCGCATCCACATCCGGGTTTACCCGCAAGGAGATACGCGCCTTCTTACGCATGGACGAGGCAATACGTTGAATGCGCTCGAGTTCGGGCACTGACTCCACATTAAAACAAGCAATGTTGAGCTCAAGCGCCCGACGAATCTCGTCGCTTTGCTTACCTACACCCGAGAACACGACCTTGCACGGATCGCCGCCAGCATGCCGCACACGTTCGAGCTCGCCAGCCGAAACAATGTCAAAGCCCGCGCCCAAACGCGCCAAGACATTCAATACAGCCAGGCTTGAATTGGCTTTAACGGCGTAACAAATTCGATGGCGACGCGCACCAAAGGCTGCATCCAGCGCAGCAAAGGGTGCCTCAATCGCGGCGCGTGAATAGACATAACACGGGGTGCCATGCCGCTCGGCGATGTCTTCGAGCGACACCCCCTCGCCCTGCAGCAGGCCTTCTTCATACGCAAAGCCCGTCAAGGGGATCGGAAGCGTACTCATATCAGCCAACCGGCTGGATCAGGGGCAACGCAGACTGTGGCGCACACCCACCATAGCGCTTGCAGTTCTCGGCATCATCCGGGTGGTACAACGGGCCCATCTGCCCACAGCCAGACAGCAATCCCAGCAAAACAAGCACGAGCGGCACACGACGCATGAACATTCCTCGAAAGAATTCTCTACGCAGAGAACAAATGAATCACAGCGGCAGAGTATAAACTCGCGGCCTGAGTCTTCCGACCCTTGTACTCGAATCTTGTATCCGAATCCTTTTCGCACGTTTGCGGAGGCCGCATGAACCCACGCCACACCCCAGAAACCCTCAGTGAATCCAACTTCAACCAAGTTGTGGATGACACCCTGGATGCCATCGAAACCGCACTCGATGAGATCGGCAGCGATCTCGACTACGGCAACAGCGGCGGTGTACTGACCTTGCGCTGCGACAACGGCGCGCAAATTATTCTCAGTCGCCAAACCCCAGTGCGCCAGCTCTGGGTTGCGACTCGGACCGGTGGCTTCCACTTCGAACGCAGCCTCGACGAGGCATGGCTGCTTGAAGGTAGCGAGCAGAATCTTGGGGCATTCATTGCGGAGGCCTTACGTCTGCAAGACGAAGAGGCACCCGACTTCGGGACACTCTGACCCAACATGGGACTGTCGTTCGATACGCCGCCAGTCGTCGTTGAGCCTGCCGGTGAAACCCAGGCTGCAGTGTTATGGCTACACGGTCTCGGTGCCAGTGGCGATGACTTTCCGCCCGCACTACCGCTGCTCCAACTCCCGCCCGATCACGGCATCGCCTTTCATTTTCCGCATGCGCCGATCCGCCCGGTGACGCTGAATAACGGCTATGCCATGCGTGCCTGGTACGACCTGTATGGGCTCGACTTCAGCACCCCGCCGGATCAAAACGGCATTCACGCCAGCGTGGCCTACGTGCATGACTGGCTGCGTGAGCAAGAACCATTGGCCTCATGCGCGAGCGCTTGTTCATCGCGGGCTTTTCCCAAGGTGGCGCGATTGCACTGCAAGCCGGCTTAGCCGAAAGCCACCTCTGTGGCGGCATCATCGCGCTCTCCACCTACCTCCCGCTGCCCGACGAAGTGGTGGCCAGCAATACGCCCATCTTCCTCGCGCATGGCCTCTACGACGACGTGATTCCCTTGCATGTCGCCGAACGCGCCTTCGACCAACTCCAACATCGCCACCCCAACCCGGAACACATCCACTGGGAAACCTGGCCGATGGCGCACACCATCACCCCGGAAGAATTCCAAACCCTCGGCCAGTGGCTGACGGCTCGACTGCGTTAAGCAACGCCACCCGCAAACCAAAACCCGCACTGCAAGAAGCGCTCAGTTTCTCGAGCGCCGCGCTGCGGATGCCTTTGGCGGACTTCCCAATTTGTAGAAGAGGCGCCTCGATTGGCCTTTCGGCGGCGTGGGCCGCAGGGACGCGGCCCTCGAGCTACAGGGATGTACTCGTGCGTCCGCCAGAAAGGACCAACGAGGCGACGCCATCAATCTTCGAGAAAACCGATCAGTCCAACTGGAACAAACGATTTCAGTAATTAATAGATTCCTCATACACTGCTTTGCATTCGCTGAGGCATGGCCGAAAAGCCCTACCCAACTGCGAAGAACCTTTTGTAATCAGTTTGTTACCACTTTTGAGGAATCCATCATGGAAAACACATTCAACTTCCCCCGCATCAACGAACGCGCCCCAGAATTCGANGCCCGCACCACCCACGGCATGCGNAAGCTCGACGACTACCAAGGCAAGTGGCTGGTGCTGTTCTCGCACCCNGCGGACTTCACCCCGGTGTGCACCACCGAGTTCACCGCCTTCGCGCGCCACTATGACGACTTCCAGGCGATCAACACCGANCTGCTCGGCCTGTCGATCGACAGCTACTACAGCCACGTCGCCTGGGTCCGCAACATCAAGGAGCGCTTCGGGGTCGACATTCAGTTCCCGATCATCGAAGACCTGTCGATGAAGGTGGCGAATGCCTACGGCATGATCCACCCGGGTGCCGCCGACACCTCGGCGGTACGCGCCACGTTCATCATCGACCCCAACGGCATCTTGCGTGCAATGGTGTACTACCCGATGACCAACGGCCGCTCGATTCCGGAATTCCTGCGCCTGGTGAAAGCCTTGCAGACTTCGGATACACACAAGATTGCGACGCCGGAAGGCTGGCAGCCTGGTGACAAGGTCATCGTGCCGCCGCCGCAAGATGTGGCTGCTGCCGAAGCGCGCATCAACGAAGGCTACGAGTGCACCGACTGGTACTTCTGTAAGAAAGAATTGGCGGTCTGAAGCCAAGAGAACTGGCTGGCTTGTGCGTTCTGCGGCGTGGGTGGCAAGGATGGCTTCACGGCGACCGCAGAACGATGACCGGTCCGTTCTCTTCCGTAGGCACACACCCGCAGGTCGTAAGGCCTGCGGGTTTTTATTGGATGAGAAGCAAAAAAAACGGCGATTGCCCTGAGGAAATCGCCGTAGAAAGCAGGAGGCTTACAAAATCACCATGATCGAACAAACAGACTGACAAGAAGGTTTGTTCAGGACCATACACCGCGCGGCACGACCGCAGCGGATGAACCCATTGTTCAAATTCGCGACTGAGAGATCTTGATCCCAGTCAAAAAAACTCACTTTTCCGGCGTGACCTGATCAATCCGCAGGGTTTGCAGCTCGGCACCCAGCGGCAGCAGCGCGCCTCCGAACCAATCACCCGGCTTACCCAGAATCTCACCAGAGATCGCGACACGCGCTTCGACCTGTAATTCCTTCACGCCCTCGAGGCTGACCCCCGGCATGATCGCCGCACGGTCATCCAACAACACATTCGCCGGCAGATCCGCGCGTGACAGTTTCAAAGCCAAGGTCGGCGGCCCGACCGGCTCAAGGCGAGCAAACACAAACACGGCTGTGTTCGGATCGATCTCTTGCGCCGCGAACTCAGGGCTTAATTCAACGCGTAACGGCAAGCCAATGCGCAACGGCGCCTCCAATAGACGCTCAACCGGCACACCCAAGGCCTGCTGCGCTTGCGCTGCAGCAGCGTTCAGCAAGGTGATGGAATCCGCATCCAGATCCGGATTCAAGCTCGCCAGCTTCTTCCAACGTTGCAAGGCCCGCGCCGGATTATTCGCTTGCAGGTCGGCCTGTCCGCCCAGCCACAAACCATCGTAGTGTTCCGCATCACGCGCCAACGCCTGCTCTAACAACACCGCTGGCTTCCCCAAGAAGGAGTCGCCCTGACTCATGGCAATGCCATGCGCCGCAGTGACTAACTGTTCGGCGGTCGCCAGCGCACCGAGCAGATCAATCGCCTTGCTGTAGGCAATCCCGACTTCACTGATCCGTCCGGTCATCTCATACGACCGACCCAACATCATCCAGCCTTCCGCATTATCCGGCTCATCTTTGAGCCGCTCTTCGAGGCGCGCAATCATCGCTGGAATGTCGGGCTGACCATCGACCGCAAGCGATGTCTCCGCAGAGGGCTCACCCATGCGATGCCACGAACCGGTCTGCCAATAAATGGCGAACCCGATCAAGGGAATCACCAATAGAATCAACAGCCCACCAAGTGAACGACTGGCTGCGGTGTGACGCGCATCATGATGACGCACAGAGGATGTCGCGCTTTGAGACTGCTCAAGATCATGCAAGAGGCTGCGCTCAAGGTCCGTCTTGGCCTGCGCAAACTGCTCGTCATCCAAATCACCACGCAGACGATCTTGCTCCAGCTCTTCTGCACGCTGCTGAAACACCGCGACATTCATGGCCTTGGATGAAACGCCCCGCGCGCCCTGCGGTCCACGCCACAACGTCCATAGCAAGCTCAACACTACAACCAGCGTCAGCGCGCTGGCGATGATCCAAAAGGTCATGATGATTTATCCGGAAAGCGATTCGTCTTTGAGGTCATCGTTGAGCAAGGTACGCAGACGCGCTTGCTCCGTGTCACTGAGCCCACTTGGCGCAACGGGGGCGGAAGACGAAGAAGAGGAAGATACGGTCGACTGACTACGCTTGCGCAGCTGTACAACCAACAAAATCAAACCCAAGCCGATCAGCACCGCAGGCAAGCCCCACAGCAACCACGTACGTTCATCAACCTTGGGCTTGTACAGCACGAAGTCACCATAGCGCGCGAGAAACCAGTCCTTGATTTCATCGTCGCTCATGCCGCGTTCCATCATCAGTTCAAACACTTTGTTGCGATGATCACGTGCAAGATCAGCATTCGACCCCGCGATGCTGGTGTTTTGGCATTTGATGCAGCGAATCTGCTCGATCAGACGATGGAAGCGTTCTTCAGTGGCCTGATCTGGAAAGGCTAAGACCTCAACCGGGCCTGCATGAATGGANGACGTGAACGGCAAAAANATCAACAACGCAAATAACCAGGCACGCAACATGAAGGCTCGTCCTTATCCTTAGATCAACGGTCAGCGCGGGACAAACANGCGCCGCCGTTGTCACGAATCGATTGCACTAAAGGCAAGAAATAATCGCGCACATTGGTCACTGTGAGCGGGCCAATGTAGCGATCACAAATCACACCCTGCGCATCAATCACATAGGTTTCTGGCGCCGCCGCCACACCCAACTCAATCCCAACCTTGTTATCGGGATCAAAGCCGGTACGCGCATAGGGATTACCCAGTCGCTCGAGCCAACGCAACGCCTTCTCACGATCGTCTTTCCAATCCAAGCCAATCACTTCAACCACGCCGGTGTCACGCACCGCATTCAACACGGCATGCTCTTCACGACAGGAAGGACACCATGTTGCCCACACATTGAGCAGCTTCACATCGCCACGGAAGAGTTCCTGTGTGAGTTGTTGGTCTGGATTCAATAAATCCGGCACCGTGAACGCTGGAATCGGCTTGCCGATCATCGGCGAGTCTTCGGCTTCGGGTTTGGGATCGTTGAACAAACCAATCCCCAACACCGCAATCAAGGCAATGAAAATCAATAGCGGAAGAACAACACGAGTTTGCATGGCGATGAGCAGAGAAGTCCGTAACGAAAATTAACGTGCCGCAATCCGCTGCTGGGCCCGCGCAATGGCAGCGCGAACTTGCGCCGGCGCAGTTCCACCGAAGTGATTACGTGCTGCCACCGAACCTTCCAGCGTCAACACCATAAACACATCGCTCTCAATGACCGATGACAAGGCTTGAAGTTCAGTCAGGTCGAGATCGGACAAATCACGCGACGTATCAATCCCAAGCCGGACTGCACGTCCGACCACCTCGTGCGCATCACGAAACGCCACGCCTTTACGCACCAAGTAATCGGCCAGATCGGTCGCGGTGGAATAGCCCTTCAATGCCGCCGCACGCGCAACCTCATGCTTGAGCTGAATCGCCGGCACCATGTCGGCAAACACCTTGAGCGAGCCGCGCACGGTATCGATCGCATCAAACAAGGGTTCTTTGTCTTCTTGGTTGTCCTTGTTGTACGCCAAAGGCTGGCCCTTCATCAGCGTCAGTAAGGCAATCAGATGACCATTCACACGCCCCGTCTTGCCGCGCACCAGCTCGGGCACATCGGGGTTTTTCTTCTGCGGCATGATGGATGAACCGGTGCAGAAACGATCGGGCAGGTCGATGAAATCAAACTGCGCCGAGGTCCACAGCACCAACTCTTCCGACATGCGCGAGAGATGCGTCATGACCAAAGCACAAGCCGCCGTGGTTTCAATCGCGAAATCACGATCCGATACCGCATCCAACGAGTTCTCTGCGACAGCATCAAAGGCGAGCAACGCTGCAACCCGCGCGCGATCAATCGGAAAGGTGGTCCCTGCTAGCGCGGCCGCGCCCAACGGCAACACATTCACCCGCTTGCGTGCATCGACGAAACGATCGTAATCACGCATCAGCATTTCATTCCACGCCAGCAAGTGATGCCCAAAGGTCACCGGTTGCGCGGTCTGCAAATGGGTAAAGCCCGGAAGAATGCTGTCGGCCTCTTTCTCGGCAAGCTCCAGCAAGCCAGTTTGGAAGCGCGTGATTTCCGCCAGCACCGCATCAATCTCGCCGCGCAGCCACAAGCGAAGATCGGTCGCGACCTGATCATTACGCGAACGCCCAGTGTGCAGCTTCTTGCCAACCACGCCAATGCGCTCGACCAAGCGTGCCTCGATGTTCATGTGCACATCTTCCAGCGCAATCGACCAGTCGAAGTTGCCCGCCGCGATCTCGTCTGCAATCGCTTTGAGGCCGGCAACAATCTGCTCTTGCTCATCCGCAGTCAGCACACCGACTTCGCTGAGCATGGTCGCGTGTGCAATCGAGCCCTGAATATCCACAAAGGCCAAGCGCTGGTCGAACTGTACCGATGCAGTAAATGCCTGCACAAAGGCATCGGTCGCTTCCGTAAAGCGTCCGCCCCAGCTCTGATTGGTCTTGTCGTTACTCATCTTTCACCTATTAAAACAACATCACAAACGCGCACGCGCCTCATCAATCCCACGATAGATGTAGTCGCCAAACAATTCCGGCGTGTTGTAGCCAAGAATGCGCTCGCTGATCTGCTCGCCGCGCGCATTCAAAAACAATAAGGTCGGCGTTAAGAACGCCTTATAACGGCGCTGAAAGTCCTTCACAGCAATCATCTCGCCGTTGAAGTCCCGCAGCTCGCGCAGTTGATCCACCTCAAGCTTGCGCAGCAACACCGTGACCCCTTCATACTCACCCGAGATCCACATCGGACGCAGGTATTCGCTCTCTAAACGATGACAGTACGAGCAGTCCTGTGACGTCACCATCAACAACACGGGCAAGCCACGCGCGCGAATCTCAGCTGCAACGGCAGCAAAATCGTGCACTGCAATTGGACCTGCATTGTCGCGACCGTCCGCCACTGCTTCACTCCTGGTATGCCCGCAGCGCTCGATGCAAACGCTATACTGCGCGGACTAAAGCCCTGCATTCTACCTGCTGTCTGGAGATCTCGTGTCCGAATCGACCCCCGCCACGCCCGTCCGCATCGCCACGCGCCAAAGCCTGCTCGCCCTGTGGCAAGCCGAATATGTGCAAGATGGCCTACAAACAGCGCATCCGGGCCTTGCGGTCGAATTGGTGAAGATGAAAACCCAAGGCGACAAGATCCTCGACACCCCACTGGCCAAGATTGGCGGCAAGGGCCTGTTCGTGAAAGAACTTGAACAAGGCATGCTCGAAGGCCGCGCCGATCTCGCCGTGCATTCGATGAAGGACGTTCCGGTCGAGTTCCCCGAAGGCCTTGGCCTCTCGGTGATTTGCGAGCGCGAAGACCCGCGCGACGCCTTCGTCTCCAACACCTTCGAGAGCATTGATGCGCTGCCGCAAGGCGCGCGCGTCGGCACCTCCAGCCTGCGCCGCCGCTGCCAAATTCTTAGTCTGCGCCCGGATTTGCAGGTCTCCGACCTGCGCGGCAACGTGCAAACCCGCCTTGGCAAGCTCGATGCCGGTGAATTCGACGCCATCATTCTGGCCAGCGCTGGCCTGATCCGACTCAAGCTCGAAGACCGCATTCGCCTGTTCATCCCGCCCGAGGTGATGCTGCCCGCCGTCGGCCAAGGCGCGGTCGGCATCGAATGCCGTGACAACGACACTTATATACAAGGCCTGATTTCCATCCTGCACCACCCCGACACCGCCGATCGTGTGCGCGCTGAACGCGCCATGAACGCCAAGCTCGAGGGCGGCTGTCAGGTACCAATCGGTGCCTATGCCGAATTGCGCGGCGAAAACTTGGACCGCATTTACTTGCGCGGCTTGGTCGGTTCGCCGGACGGTCAGGAAATGATTCGAGGCGAAATCGAGGGCCCGCGCAGCGAGGCCGAAGCACTTGGAACGAAACTCGGAGCCGACTTGCTTGCCCGCGGCGCTGATCGCATCCTTGCCGCTGTTTATGGCCAACGCGACACCTGATTCCCTTCCCAAACTCACCGGCGTGCGCGTGCTGACCACGCGTCCGGCCGATCAGGCCACGGATTTCATCGCAGCCATGCAGGCGGCAGGCGGCGAAGCGCTTTCATTCCCCACCCTCCAAATCACTGCCATGCCCACGCCCAGCCCGGTCGATGCGGTCTTGGATGAGCTGGCCGAGTTTGACCTCGCGATTTTCATCAGCGCCAATGCGGCGCAGTTCGGACTCGAGCGGATCGAGGCGCGCGGCGAAACCTGGCCCAACAAACTCCACGTCGCGAGCGTGGGTCTGGCCACCAAACGCGAACTCGAACATCGCGGCCTGACGGTCGATCTGATTCCGGAAACCCGTTTCGATAGCGAAGGCCTGCTCGAGCTGCCCGAGCTGCAAGCGGTGGATGGCGTGCGCATCGTGATCTTCCGCGGTGTCGGTGGGCGTGAAACCCTCGCCAACACCCTGCGCAAACGCGGTGCGGAAGTTGAGTATGCCGAGTGTTACACCCGTACCAAGCCCGAAGCCGACTTCGCACCGATTCAGAAACTACTCGATGCCGATCAATTGCATGCCGCCATCGTCACCAGTGCCGATGGTCTGGATAACTTGATTGAGCTTGCCGGCAGCAAGGGCACCGCAGCGCTGCGCCAACGCTGGCTGATCACGCCCAGCGAGCGCGCGCAAAAGCATGCTCTTGAGCTCGGCTTTCGCAACGTCGCCATTGCCCAGCCACCCAGTGATGCCCAAGTCCTTGCTACACTGGCCGCCTGCATTCAACCGAAGTAACGCATGTCTGAATCCTCTCCATCCGCGCAAACACCCCCCACGGAAACCGCGGATGCGGATGCCGAAACAACTGCGACCGTTGAAGCCAACGTCCCCGCACCGAGCTGGAAGCGCTTCGCCAAAACCCTAGGGTTTGCCGTCATCGCCGGCAGCGTCGCCGCAGGTGCATGGCACATCGTCAAACTCCAAGACGACGTCGCGCAAAAAACCAACGAACAACAAGAAACCGCAGCGGCGTTGGATGCAGCGGAACAGCAAAGCACGCAAACCCGCCTGCAACTCGAACAACAACTGCTCGAACTGCAGCGCCAGCTCAATCAACTCCAACAAACCCAAATCGAACAAAGCCAGCGCGAACAAACGCTGCGCGCCGACTTCGACACACGCATCAACGCCTTGCAGCAGACCGTGCTCGGTCGCGCACAAAACATGCAATTGGATGAGGTCGAGGCGCTGCTGCGGCGCGCCAATGCGCGCAGTGCAAACGAAGCGACGCGGGATGAAGCTTTGGCGATGATGCATCGTGCCGGTCGCCAACTCGAAGGCCTGCAACAAGGCTTGAACGACGCGGCGCT
>JGI10211J34971_10000651_pt1 | contig 28764 bp, 24 predicted proteins | sample Etolagsediment_FD_34971 | JGI IMG/M metagenome (IMG submission 34971)
ATTTTAGCAAGTGCAAATGTAGGTTATGACTTTAAAGATGACATAGCAACAGTATCAACATCTTATGCAGGAGCATTAGGTACAACTTTTGATACACAAGGNATAGATAACGGAAGATGGAACTATACAGCTGGTATAGGTTATGAGATGAAAAAAGTCTTAGGTGGAGAACTAAACTTTATGTACGACTACCAAGCAAAAGGCTCAGAGTTTAAAAACAATACTCTTTCTGCTAAGTATGTGATGGCGTTTTAAACGCTATCACTAAAAAATTTCCTTCAAATAATTTATACTAAATATACATAAGCTGAGAAAGTAAAATGATGATGACTACCATTGCAAACGGGAAGATATGGCTTGTAAAAACAAAAGGATTGATTCCAAAAAGTTTTTGATTAATGCCTCTTACTCCAAGCCAAGAGGCTAAAAAAGCCTTGATGCTTAGCATAATCTGGAACTGACTCATTCCGTATTCATCTATTTCGCCAAAAATTTGTGTAATCATAAAGAGCCCACTTGCAACTGCAATCATTAGAGAATAAGGAACAACTTTTCTTACATGCATCATGATTGCTTCTCTGGCTTTTGTATATTCTGCTTCATTGAGTGTTTGATTCATTTTAGATAAAAATAGAATATCTACGAATAAAAAACCGCCATAAATAAAAACTGAAAATATGTGGATTGTGTGAATGATTGTGTAAGTAATGACTTGTCCTTTCTTTTTTGAAAGTATAGTATAAAATTCACAAATCACATTAAAATATAATATAAATATAGTAAAATAGCATAATTATTTTTATGGAGTGATAATGCGTAAAAACACAATAGATAAAATGCCAGCTAGATTGGATTTTTTACAAAGTTTTACAGGTCTTATATTGGCTTTGTTTATAATGGGGCACATTCTTTTTGAGGCTTCCATCTTAATCTCAAACGAGATGATGTATAAGGTAACAATTATGTTTGAGGGATACTATTTCTTTGGAGAAAAATATCCAGGAATTATTTCATTTTTAGCAGCTGCAATTTCTATAATTTTTATATTACATGCGGGTATCGCAATGAAAAAATTTCCTTCATCATACAAAAACTATAGAGTAGTGACTACGCATATGAAAAGCATGAAACACGAAGACAGTTCTCTTTGGATGATTCAGATTATCACCGGTTTTATGATGTTTTTTATGGGATCAGTACATCTTTTTATAATGATGAGTGAGCCTTCAAATATTGGTCCATATGCATCTTCATACAGAGTGGTGGAGGAGTATATGGGAATATTGTATTTTTTACTTTTACTTTCAGTTGTTTCACATGCTTTTATCGGTTTGTATCGTTTAGCACTCAAATGGGGCTTCATGGAAGGTGAAAACACTCAAATCTCTCGTGCTAGGTTTAAACTTTTAATGAAAGTTATGATTGATGTTTATATAATAGTTGGACTTACGTCTCTTGCAAAATATACATACATAGGCTTGACACACGATTATAGTGATGGTAAAAGATATGAATTATCAACAACAATAGAGGAAGAACACTAATGAAAGTTATATATACGGATGTTTTAATTGTTGGTGGTGGCCTTGCTGGTTTGAGAGTTGCAACAGGTGTGAAAGAGAGAGGGCATGAAGCAATAATTTTGTCCCTAGTACCACCTAAACGCTCACACTCTGCAGCTGCTCAAGGTGGTATGCAAGCGTCTTTAGCAAACTCCAAAATGGGAGAGGGTGATAATGAAGATGTTCACTTTTCTGATACGATTAAAGGAAGCGATTGGGGCGCTGACCAACTTGTTGCTCGTATGTTTACTCACTGTGCACCAAAAGCTATTAGAGAACTCGCTCACTGGGGTGTTCCTTGGAGTAGAGTGCAAAAAGGTGATAGAACTGCAATCATAAACGCAGAGAAAGTCACTATTAGTGAGAAAGATGAGGCTCACGGACTTATAACTGCTAGAGATTTCGGAGGCACTAAAAAATGGAGAACTTGTTACACGTCCGATGGAACAGGACACTCTATGCTTTTTGCGATGGCTAACAAGGCAAAAAAAGAAGATATTGAGATTCATGAAAGAATGGAAGCTATGTCAATCATCCATGAAGATGGGAGATGTTTTGGAGTAGTAGCGAGAAATCTTATGAGTGGGGAATTAGTGGCATATGTTGCTAAAACCACAACAATAGCAACTGGCGGATATGGAAGAATTTATAGCGTTTCAACAAATGCTGTTATTTGCCAGGGAACTGCACATGCAATGGTTCTTGAGACAGGCATAGGAACTTTGGGAAACATGGAAGCAATTCAATTTCATCCTACTGCAATTGTTCCAGTTGGTATATTAACAACCGAGGGTTGTCGTGGAGATGGTGGACTACTTCTTGATAAAGATGGTTACAGATTTATGCCCGATTATGAGCCTGATAAAAAGGAATTAGCATCTCGCGATGTTGTGAGCCGTAGAATGACTGAACATATAAGAAAAGGCAAGGGTGTAAAGAGTCGTTATGGTGACCATCTTTGGTTGGATATTACAATTTTAGGCCGTAAACATATAGAAAAAAATCTTCGCGAGGTGAAAGAAATTTGTGAAAATTTTCTTGGAATTGATCCGGCAGAAGAGTGGATCCTGTACGCCCAACACAACACTACTCAATGGGCGGCATTAGAACTCATTACACAGGAGAATCACAAACTATAAAAGGTCTCTACTCTTGCGGTGAAGCCGCTTGTTGGGATATGCATGGTTTTAATCGTCTTGGTGGTAATTCTGTTAGTGAAACGGTTGTTGCTGGAATGTTAGTTGCAGAATATATATCAGATTTTTTAGACTCAAAAGAGAGCAATATGGACATCTGTATTTCAAAGGTTGAAACTTTTTTACAAAAAGAGCAAGAGAAGATAGATATCTTACTTACAAAGACCAATGGAGAAGATGCTTATGTCCTTCGTCGTCGTATGGAAGAAATTATGATGGAAAAAGTTGGCATTTTCAGAAATGGCAAAGATTTAAAAGAAGCTGTAGATGAGCTAGAAGAACTCTATAAACGCAGTAAAAATATAGAAGTTTTTCGCTCAAAATCACGTGCTGCAAATCCGGCACTTTTTAATGCTTATCGAACCCAAAAAATGATAAAAGTAGCACTAACAGCAGCTATGGGAGCCTATCTTAGAGAGGAGAGTCGTGGAGCACACTCTCGAGAAGATTTTCCTTCAAGAGATGATGCAAACTGGTTAAAAAGAACTATTACATCATGGCCAGATGAGAATCAAACACTTCCAAGTGTAACTTATGAAGCAATAGAGATAGATTCTATGGAATTGCCTCCTGGCTTTCGTGGATATGGTAAAGATTTGACACAGCATCATCCACAAACGCAAGAAAAAACTGATGCAGTTGCAAAAATAACAAAAGATATGCAGGAAAAAGGAATGAGTAGATTTGAGATACAAGATGCGCTCATGCCTTTTTTGGATAAACTACCTAAAAAATATCAAGGGATAAATGAGAGATTTGGAGAAAATGTATGAATACAGAGGCAAATAATAGATTAATAAAAATTAGTATTTTGAGATTTGATCCAAATGATCCAAACGATTTTCCCCATATGGAGACTTTTGAAATACAAGAAGCGCGCATGGAATGACTCTTTATGTAGCACTGAATGAAATTAGAGAACATCACGACAACTCTTTAAAATTTGATTTTGTCTGTCGTGCTGGTATTTGTGGTAGCTGTTCTATGCTTGTAAATGGCCGTCCAACCTTAGCTTGTCGTACGCTTACATCAAAATATGATGGTCATATTACCTTAGCTCCTTTGCCTCTTTTTGAGCTTATTGGAGATTTGTCGGTATATACTGGAAAATGGATGAGAGGCTTGAATGAAAGACTTGAAACTTGGATACACGATAAAGAAGAAGAGTTAAATGTTGACAAACTAGAAGAGAGAATGGAGCCGGCTTTAGCCGATGAAATATATGAACTTGATCGTTGTGTAGAGTGTGGATGTTGTGTAGCAGGATGTGGAACTGCACAAATGAATCCAGGTTTTGTTGGAGCTGTAGGCTTAAATAAAGTAGCGCGTTATCAACTAGATCCGCGAGATAAACGCAGTGATGATGATTATTATGAATTGATTGGAAATGAAGATGGTGTTTTTGGATGTATGACACTTTTAGGTTGTGAAGATGTATGTCCTAAAGATTTGCCTCTTCAGAGTAAAATAGCCTATCTTAGACGTATGATGATCAAAAATGCATTACAGTAGCAAGGAAAAAAAATGAACGCAAGTACTACAGACAAAGTAAAAAAATTTGAAAAAGGTGACTGTGCTGAAAATAAAGTTTTTTATCAAGCAATGGAAGAGGTTATTTACTCTATTGCACCACTCTTAGAATCAAATGATAAATATGCTAGGTATGGAATTTTAGAACAACTAGTTGTGCCGGATAGAATAATAAAATTTAAAGTAACGTGGATGGATGATAATCAGCAAATTCAAGTTAATACAGGCTATCGTGTGCAATTTAATAATGCTCTTGGTCCTTATAAAGGGGGACTGCGATTTCATCCGAGTGTCAATGAGGGAATATTGAAATTTTTAGGCTTTGAGCAGATACTTAAAAATTCACTTACGGGTCTGCCTATAGGTGGGGGCAAAGGTGGCAGCGACTTTGATCCTAAGGGAAAAAGTGATTTTGAGGTTATGAAGTTTTGTTCTGCGTTTATGACAGAATTGCACAAATATATTGGTCCTCGAGTCGATATTCCTGCTGGAGATATTGGCGTGGGCGCTAGAGAGATAGGCTATCTTTTTGGAGAGTATAAAAAGATAACTTCAAGATATGAAGGGGTGTTAACAGGTAAACCCTTTGTATTTGGTGGCTCTTTAATGAGACCTGAAGCGACAGGATACGGTCTGATTTATTTTACGCAATCAATGCTTGAAATGGAAGGTAAAGAGTCTTTGCAGGGTAAAATTTGTACTGTGAGTGGCTCTGGAAATGTGGCACTTCATGCTATTGAAAAACTTCAAGAATTTGGGGCAATTACAGTTTCTTGTAGCGATTCAAAAGGTACTATTTATGATCCTCGCGGTGTTGATTTGGCTCTTTTAAAAACCTTAAAATTTCAGCGTAGAGTTTCATTAGAAGAGTATGTTCAAGTGCATCCAGAATCTCAATATATACCAATTGAGGAGTATCCAGAAGGTGCGCATGCAGTTTGGGACATACCATGCTATGCTGCGTTTCCATGTGCTACACAAAATGAATTAAATGAAATTGATGCACAAAATCTTATTGTCAATGGGTGTGTGAGTGTGAGTGAAGGCGCGAATATGCCATCAACTCCTAAAGCAATTAGTGATTTTTTATCTCATAAAATCTGTTTTGCGCCGGCGAAAGCTGCGAATGCTGGTGGCGTTGTTGTGAGTGAATTTGAAATGGCTCAAAATGCTTCTATGAGTAATTGGAATTTTGAAAAAGTTGATGAGAAACTCAAAACAGCAATGCAGCAAATTGTAAAAACTATTGCTTTGACTGCAAAAGAATATGGTGTTGAAGGTAACTATGTTGATGGTGCAAATATTGCAGGATTTAAAAAAGTCGCTGATGCTATGATAGCACAAGGCATCTAGTAAGGAGTTCTTATCAAATATTTAATAGCAATATCTTTTTTAATTATTTCATTGTCTTTAAACGCAAATGAAGTAAAATATTCAAGTTTCATAGATAAACAGATTGACTTAATCTATCAGATAAATGAAAGCAATATCACTCAAGAGGACATAAAAAATATAGTTGCAGAGCAGGAATTGGCGTACGAGCTAGTTCTTGATGAGCTTATGTCAAACAAAAAAAAATATATTGAAAATATAAATTTTTTTAATGCAGAAATATTTTCATTAAATAAAATAATATCTATAAATAAAAGAGCCGGTAATACTTATGCAGTCTTGAGAGATGAGGTGTTAATAAAGTCATACAAAGTGGTACGCGCTCAGCAGATACTTACAAAACAAATTTTACTCGCTCTTGATATGGGTGATATTACCTCCTTTAAAGAGGCTCTCAACAATCACATAACTCAAAATCAACTAGAAATACAAAAAATTTATTCCAACGATTATCATCAAGAGTTAGCACTTGAAGAAGATTTGAAAACCCTCGATCAAGCAAAAGATGCTATTAAAGAATTTTACGCACTCAAAGAAGTCAATATTGATATGATTAACAATATATATAAGCTTGAAGATAGAATGTACAGGCTTAATAAATATAGTAAATATCATCTTATTAAACCCATTTTATATATAAATTCTCAAAAAAGTGTGCAATCTCTTAATAAAGTCTTAGAGCCTTTTGGTTTAACTGTAGTAAAAATAGCGTTTATGAGTCTTTTATTTATACTTATTTATGCTTTTAGAAAACTTGTTTATACATCTTTAGAATCTTATTTGCTTAAGATAGGTTTACTTAAAAAATATTTATATCAAATTTCAGAAAAATTACGTAAACCAATAGATAATGTCATGATTATTATAAATATCAATATGGTTCTGTATGTTTATAATAATTTTAGTAATATCGATCAGGTTTCTACTGTTTTCAATATGATATATGCTTTTTTCTTTATGCTTGTAATTTATGAGGTTATCAACACCGTTGCTGGTATAAAACTCAATGAGATCAGTACTTCTGAGAAAAAAATCAAACATGAACTAGTCAATGTAGGGATGAAAATACTTAATATGACAATCATAATTTTAGGTTTATTACTTATTTTGTATTTTGCAGGAATAGATTTGACAGCAGTTTTATCGGGTCTTGGTATAGGTGCTTTAGCGGTTGCGTTTGCTGCAAAAGATACTATAGCTAACTTCTTTGGAACACTCTCAATTCTTTTTAGTGATGTCTTCTCTCAGGGAGACTGGATTATTGTTGATGGCAAAGAGGGTGTTGTTGTTGAGATTGGACTTCGTGTAACAACAATCAGAACCTTTGATAATGCGCTTATATCAATCCCAAATGGCACAGTTGCCGTTAAAGATGTTCAAAACTGGGATAGAAGATCTCTTGGTCGTAGAATTAAAATGAAGTTGGGTGTAAAATACAGTTCAAAATCTCAGGACATAAAAAACGCAGTGCAAGAGATTCGTAAAATGATAGATAAACACCCTAAAATCATTACTATGAATACTAAATATGAACACTCTTTAAGTAAAAGTAATATTCTCGTTTCAAGAGATGACTTAGAGGGTGTTAAAAAGAATCTTCTTGTATATCTTGATGAATTTGGTGATTCAAGCATGAATATACTGGTTTACTGTTTTACTAAATCAATTAAGTGGGATGAGTGGCTAGAAACCAAGGAAGAAATAATGTATAACATTATGGAGATTTTTGAAAGAAATTCATTGGAATTTGCGTTTCCTTCACTCTCTCTCTATGATGAAAGTGATTCAAAAACGCAAGATTAGATTTTATAATATCTATTTCAGAATTTTGTGATAAAATCATCACTCAAAAACTAATACAAAAGAGCTGTAGCATGGAAAATAGACAAGCAAGAGCAAATATTTATGGACTTTTATCTCGTATTTTACTCCAAGAGTTAGATCTTAAAACACTCAAGATGATAAAAAATGATGAAAATATTTTAGATTTTTTTCCAACTCTTAAGGAGTGGAAATATTTGCAAGAGATGGAAGAAAAAAAACTTTTAGATGAAATCGTTAATCCAGATTTTGTAAACCTTTCAATCCTGCATCTTATTCCTTATGAAACTTTTTATACAAGAGATGATCAGATGATAGAGACTGGTGGTGCAAATCCTGTCACAGATATCTATAGTGCTTATGATTTTATGGTTGATTATGAGCGTGCGAGAACTGTTTCATCGGATCATATCGGTATAGAACTTGAGTTTATGCATCACTTGCTAAACGCAGAGATAGCAGCCTTTGAAGAGGGTGATAAAAACGCAGTGAGTGAGCTGCTACAAGTGCAGCATGAGTTCTTAAATAAGCATCTTCTCAGATGGGCACCAATGTATCTTATTAATATGAAGTATGAAGCCAGAACACCTCTTTATTATGATGCTGCAGAGATGACATTAGAGTTTATTTTAAGTGATAATGAATACTTAACAAAAGAAATATCAAAATAGATGTTACATTTAAGTGCAGGTTCTTGTATTCGCTCTTTAAGTGTAGAGAGCCAGTGCAATAAGTGTGAAGTAGTATGTCCGACTCAGGCTATTGTTGTTGGGAATAATCCACTTCCTTCGATAAACTTTTCTAGCTGTGTTGAGTGTGCTGCATGTGATGCAATATGCCCGAGTGAAGCACTCAAACTTGATACCTTTAACTCTACGGATTTTTTCTTTGATTTTGTTGAGAGTAAAGAAACGCTGATTTCTTGTAGAAAAAATGTTCCATGTATAGCAGCTTTGAGTGTTGAGCATATCATCTCTATAGCAGTACTAAAAAAAGAGATTGTATTTGATATGGGATATTGTGATACTTGTGAGATAGCAGCAACTTGCCATAAACAGATAATTCAAAACTATGAAGAAGCGAGCTATTTACTCGAAGCTATGCAAAATAATGCACAGATAAAACTTGAAAACATATGTTACGAAGAGCAAGAAAAAGAGAGTGATAGACGAAGTTTTTTAGGCGCTTTGAACTTAAAAACAGTCGCTAAAGTGAAAAATAGTTTTGAGCAAGAAGTTATAAAAGCCGGTGATGAATTGGTTGAACATACTTTACAAAAAGCAGATATTGCACTACTTAAAAGAAAAAAAATACCTGAGAAGAGAAAGATATTTTTTACCGCTATAAAAAGAGCTGAAAAACCTTCTGTATTTCATATAGTGGATGCGAATGAGGTCTCATTTACTTCTCAAAAAGTTATGGATGAAGAGCTGTGTACAGCTTGTCAGATGTGTTATCGTGTTTGTCCTACAGGAGCTTTAACTTCAGATATAAAAAATTCTAAAATAGACTTTGACCCTTTTTTATGTATAAAGTGTCATATTTGCCACGATGTATGTGAGCCAGATGCCATAACTCTTTCAAGCTCCTATAACATTAAAGAGTTTTTTGAGCCAACAGTTCAAAACTTAATAACATTTAAAGTGAGACGCTGTGATGAGTGTAATGTTATTTTTAGTACAAACGCAAATGAGACATTGTGTTACAGATGTAAAGCAGAAGAGGAAGAAGCAAGAGCGTTGTGGGGTATAACAGATGACATGTAAAAAAGGAATTTTAATATGATGAATAATGCAAATGAAATCTCACGCCAAACGAAACTATTTGGTTTCATAGGTGAAGAGGCAGGAGTTAGCAGATTTAGTGCAATTATGAATAAAAAATTTAAGGCTCATAGTGATGACACAATGATGATTCCTATGAACATTCGAGAAGATGATTTGTACTTTACAGTTTCAAATATGAAAAAGTCACATGTAAATGGGGCTGTTATATCAAACGAATATGTGCATAAGATTGTTGATATTTTAGATGAGGCTTCAAGCTTAGTTAAACGCAGTGGTATGTGTGATATAGTTTTTAAAGAGGGTGAAAAACTAAGAGGTGATATTTTTAGCACAAGAGTTTTGACTGAACATCTTAAAGATTTGCTTGTCTCAAAAGTTGCTATTATTGGAACAAATCACCATGCAAAAGCTTTTTCATTTTTAGCCTGTGGTTTTCATGTCAGTTATTTTGATGAAGATCTTGAAAAATTAATGGCGTTTACACAAGAAGTTGAGTTACATAATCCAGATTTAAATCGAATTTCTAAAGATATGCGTTTAGATTTCTCTGGATTTGATGCAGTTTTAGACTTTTCTAATATGAGCTCTTTGAGTATGATAGATAGCTTAGCAAAATTTAATTTTGATATGAAAAATAAAAAAGAACTCTCCGCTTTAAAACAAAGAGCCAATGAGTTAAACGCAGTATATACAAGTTATGATGACATCATTGATAAGCTTTGCGATAGAGCTTATAAAACAATGAAAGAGTATAAATAAATAAAGGATATTACCAATGGAACAACATGATTTAAGTGATTTAAGAGCAGAATTTGACAAATTTGTAAAAGACAAGTGTTTAGTAGAAGATGATGGAATGACAAAAAGTCAAAATCCAGATGCGGGTGATAAAGAGGATGATGAGCCAGTTCCTCAATTTGTTGATGCTTTAACATCTAAACTTTTAGCTCCGGCAATAAGTGGTGTTTATCTGTCGCGTTTAGACATAAAAAGAGTTGCAGAAGCGATTGATGAGTCTATTCCTATTAAAGAGCGTCTTAAGATGGTTAAAGCGCTGTTTAGACATACAACTAAGAGATCATATCTTGAAGATGCGTTTAAAGAAGTAGACAAACATATAAATGGTCGTATTATGATTTATACAGAACTTGGTGAAGCTTTTCCTGCCTCTAAAAGTATATTTGACGAAAATATTTCTAAGGCTAAAAAGACTATGAAGATGTTTAAGACGATTATAAACGATTTTGAAGAGATAGAACCAGTTTCAGATCCTTTGTTCGTGTAGCAAGAATTAAAATGCCATACTGATAAATCTTTGAGGTTATATAGCTGAAATATATAACCAGCCCTGCCAAATAGCTGCACTTACAATTCCTGCCGCAAAACCAGCAATGATATCATCACCCATCACACCGATGCCACCTTTTGCTTCACGGTCAATTCTTCCGATAATAGAAGGTTTTGCAATATCAAAGTATCTAAACAGAGCGAACGAAAGTATAGATTGGATTAAAAATCCATTGCTGAGTACTGTTACTTCGCTCATTCCTATACTCATTGCTGGAGCTACGCTCAGGGCAAACCACATACCAGCCAATTCATCAATTACGATACTTTTATCATCATGAGTTCCACTCTTTTCTTCGTATCTGTTTATCTCTTTGATGGCAACAATGCTTATGAGAGCAGTTGCTAAAAAAAGAGTGTAGGCATCAAAGTAGATTAAGATTAGCATACCTAGAGGCAGTGATACTAAAGTTCCTGCCGTTCCAGGAGCTTTTGGAAAAAGCCCACTGTATCCGACTGTTATAAAAAATCTGTTCATTTTTTTCCTATGTAAGTGAAGTAGTTTGGTAGAGTTTCATGAGTTCTAAATAAAAATCTTTTTCAGTATGCTCTTTTAGCAGGCCCTCCACAGGTAGCAAATCATAATAAAGTTTTTCTAATCTTTTCATTCTATTTGGAAACATTTTAGATAATAAAAAAGCTGAAATTTCTTTTCTTATGAGTATAGTAGGAGGGAGTAAACCTAGTTCTAGTAACTCTAAGAGAGAATCCGCATGATAGGATATTTGGTGATGCTGGCCATGAGGGCAGGTGCTTTTACTTAGAAGTGTAGTACACTGATCACAATATACATATTCACTCTCGAGTTTTATCTCTAAGTTAATACCAACAAGTTTATCAATAATCGACTTATCTGAGTTTTTATCATAAAACATACCAAGTCCTGCATGATCTCTGCTTATTGTGAGCCTATCACAGCCATAATTTTTTACAACAATTGAGTCAACTATAAGTTCATTATGTCCCGCAAATACATAGCTATTTTCAAAAGGAAGTACAATAATTCTATTTTTTGGTAAAAAATTATTGATAAAGTAAAGAAGAGTCTCTTCTCTTAATTCATATGCTAAATTTTTACTATTGTAGGGCTTTAATAAAAAGATAACAAGAAGATCAGTAGTATCGAGTACTTGTCTTATGAGTCTTTCATTTGCCCTATGTAAAGGATTTGCGGCCATAATTAATGCAGATGTGTGTTTTGCGTTTATAAGGCTTTTTGCTTGATTGATTAAGCGTTGATTCTCTTTACTTTGGTTGAGGAATGTATTGTGAAGAGTGTACTCTCCACTTACAGCCCAAGACCCTAGCCTTTTATAGGAAGCTCTCACATCTGGGTATGATAAATCATCTGTACCATAGATATGTTTTGTTCTAGTTTTTGGATCAGTTTGAAAGGTTTCTGCAACAATTAAGGTTGCGAATTCTCGATCTTCACAAAGAATAGTAATCTCTTCACCAATTTCTAAGGATTTTATTACTCTCTCGTTGGTTTCGCCTGCTGGTGCTAAAATGAAAGGCAGAGGAAAAATTTGCCCATCAATAAGTCCAGTCTGCAAAACTGATAGTTTTTCTTTTTTATTCATGAGTGTCGTAAGTGGTCTTAATAAACCATTTTTGAGTAACTCTAATGCCGAAGCTGCTTCTCTATCTATTAAAAGAGTTTTATTTTTTCTTGATGATGTCATATTTTTTACGCTTTTCCCATAAACTTTTGCGTGATATTCCTAATTTTTTAGAGAGTTCCGTATCGGGATACTTGCTCTGATAGTTGAGTACTATAAATTTAACATAATCTTCAATTGGTAAAATTTCATCTCTATCAAAGATATTGTTCTCACTTTTTATTTCTAATACAGGATGCTCTACGTCTTCTATTTTATCACTACTTGCAATGATTACTTTTTTATTGGCAATAAGGCTACAAAATGCTTTTTTGTCATTTTTTTTCAGCATTTGATAATCAACAATGTATATAATTCCATTTTGAGGAATTGAAGATATCTCACTCATTGTTTTTGGATCACTTAATGTTAAAAAGTGAATTGGAAGATTTTTTGCACTTGCATATTCAAAAGCAAAGGCATCAGCATGCTTTTGAAGGTTTGAAGAAATGTACATAGGGAGTTCAGTGTTATCAAAATCATAATCTTGAGAAAGTGATGAAAAAGTGTGGCTGAGATATTTTTCGTAGGCCTTATTTCGTCTCTTGAGTCTTTCATAATCTTGGTAATGATTAATTTTTCTAATTAACTCTTCAATCATGAATGGCTTTAAAATATAATCTTTCGCACCCGCTGACAAAGGTTTAGAAACTGTGTCATTGCTAATATAAGAAACCATTAATATAATAATAGATTTTTTAAACGTATCAATTATTGGATTAAAGTCTTGTCCATTGATATTAGTGGAGAGCAGTACAACATCATAATCTGTACTCTTAATAGCATCTTTAGTTGATGTACACATTTCGCATACATGCCCAAGTTCACCAAGTTTTGTAGCGATGCTTTGTGCTAAATAAATCTCATTTTCTATAATCAGTATTTTCATTTTTTACCTTAAGTTAGTTTCTATTTGTCCAGTCATAATATTTTAAATTTGCATTAGCAATAACACCAACACCTTCCCCTCTTCCGATAAATCCCAGTTTTTCGGTAGTAGTAGCTTTTACATTAACTCTACTTGCATCTATATTTAATATCTTGGCCAGTGTCTTTCGAATCTCTTGTTTGTACTTACCAACTCTTGGTTTTTCAGCAGCTATAGTTAAGTCTACATTTATAATGATAAAACCAAAGTTATAAATTTTACTTACAACTTTTTTTAATAATTCTTTAGAATCTATATCTTTGTATGTGTTGTCGTTATCGGGAAACATCATACCAATATCGCCCATTCCAGCAGCTCCCAAAAGAGCATCTATGAGCGAGTGTATTGCTACGTCTCCGTCGCTGTGAGCTTTAAATCCATAATCGGATTCGATTCTTACGCCACCAAGCCACATATCACCTTTATTATCAAAGGCATGAACATCAAAACCCGTTCCACTCATTGTGTCATTTGATGGAGCACTCAAGCAAGGTATTTTGTTTAAATCACTAATATATGTAATTTTATGAGCATCTTCATCACCCAAAATAAACTCACGAGTTCCACCATTTGCAAATATAGCACTACTTTCATCTGTATATTCTTGATTTGTAACAAGCGCATTTTTTAATACAGAAGTTCGAGAGAGCTGGGGAGTTTGAATGCGTTTAACTTCCTCTCTGTCTATAGTTTCATTTTTATAAACAATAGTATCTGTAATTTTGAGATATGGAACAATAGAATCACTGAATGATTTTTTAGAAATGATAGTTTTTAAGAACCCTTCGCTTATACATGAACGAGCTATATCACTCACTAGAACATATTCTGTCTCCACGTGTTCAAGAGCATTTTTTAAAGATTTCTGTCTAGAGTCAGAACCTTCTACAAAAGTGTAGTCTGCATAATTTCTCATAAATTCTATATCATCACTTGATGCAGTGATGATTATCTTACTAAAATGCTCTGTTTTTTTTAATCTTTGGGCAACAAACTTCCACAAAGGATCATGTCCGATTCGAAGCCATTGTTTCTTTACATTGAGCTCAAATCTATTCGAACTTCCCGCAGCAAGTAATACAAGTGTTAAGTCAGACAATATTGCTCCCGCATAAAAAAATATGTTACGAAATTATACACATCTAAAGCTTTTTTTTATCTTGTGCATAAATAATATATTTATATTTCTAAAAAACTAACTCAAAAACTTCACTTAATAATACTTTAACTTTATTTGATTATATTTCCATCATGTATATTATTAAAATATTTAGGAGAAAGCTATGAGATCTTCATGGGTAAAAGAACGTGAAAATGACTCTGTTCGGACACAGATGTATTACGCAAAAGCTGGCATTATCACACAAGAGATGGAATATGTCGCGAAAATAGAAGACTTGTCACCAGAATTGGTAAGAAGTGAAATCGCTAGAGGTCGTTTAATAATACCTGCGAATGTAAATCATACTTCATTGGAACCAATGGCAATTGGTATAGCTTCAACTTGTAAAATCAATGCAAATATTGGTTCATCTGCTATCGCTTCTGATGTTTTGGGTGAAGTAAAAAAGATGGAAGTTTCCCAACACTATAAAGCTGATACTGCTATGGACCTCTCAACAGGTGGCGATTTAGATGAGATTCGTAAAGCTGTAATTGGTGCTTCAAAGATTCCTATTGGAACAGTACCTATTTATCAGATTCTTCATGATGTTGGAAATAAAATAGAAGATCTAAGTATTGAAGTAATGTTAGAAGTTCTTGAGCGCCAAGCACAACAAGGTGTTTCTTACTTTACAATTCACGCAGGTTTCTTGTTAGAAACAATGCCAAAAATTGCAAAACGCAAGATGGGTATTGTGTCTCGTGGTGGTTCTTTAATGGCTGCATGGATGATGCACTACCATAGAGAAAATCCTTTTTACACTGCGTTTGATGATATTTTGGATATCTGTGCTAAATATGATGTTTCTTTATCTCTAGGTGACTCACTTCGTCCTGGCTGTTTAGCTGATGCTTCTGATGATGCGCAGCTGGGTGAACTTAAAGTTCTAGGTGAACTCACATTAAGAGCTTGGGAGAAAAATGTCCAGGTTATGATTGAAGGTCCGGGTCATGTTCCATTAAATCAGATAGAGCGAAATATGAAGATACAAAGAGAACTTTGCCATGAAGCACCTTTTTATATCTTAGGTCCATTAGTTACTGATATTGCTGCTGGTTATGATCATATATCTTCTGCTATTGGTGCTGCTGTTGGTGGATGGCACGGAGCTAGTATGCTTTGTTATGTTACACCAAAAGAGCATTTAGGTCTTCCAAACGCAGATGATGTACGTGAAGGTATTATTGCTTACAAAATTGCTGCACATGCAGCTGACATCGCTCGTGGTCGTAAAGGTGCTAGAGATGTTGATGATGAAATGAGTGACGCAAGATATTCATTTGATTGGGAAAGACAGTTTGAACTTGCTCTAGATAGTGAAAGAGCTCGTGAATATCATGATGAAACACTTCCTCAAGATGTATTTAAAGAAGCAGAATTCTGCTCTATGTGTGGACCAAAATTTTGTTCATATAAAATCACTCAAGAGATTATGGAGAATCCTGAAGGTATTGAGAGAATCATTGCAGAGACTAGGGCAAAAGAAGAAGCTGAAGAAGCACTACTTTTAGCTTAAGAAATAAAATTATTGATATAAGACAATTTTTGTCTTATTTAAATATGATAGAGTTCGTAGAATCAAATTTAACAAAGGAAATATATAAATTATGACTGAAGAAATTGTAAAATCAGCACTTTCAAAAGTAATGTATCCAGGTTTTACCAAAGATATTGTAACTTTTGGGTTTGTAAACAGTATAGTTATTAATGGTAATGACGTTAGTTTTAACGTTGAAATTACTTCAAGTGCTCCAGAAGTAGCACAGCAAATTAAAGATGATGCAACGGCAGAGTTAAAAGCAGTAGGATGCATGGGTGCTATAAACGCAAACGTTAAAGCGCCTCAAATGCCAAGAGAGTCTTCTTCTCATGGTAAAAATATTGCTCCACAAGTTAAAAACTTTTTAATGGTGAGTTCTGGAAAAGGTGGAGTTGGTAAATCAACAACATCTGTAAACCTTGCTATCGCTCTTGCGGCTCAAGGTAAAAAAGTTGGTCTTTTAGATGCGGATATTTATGGTCCAAATATTCCTCGTATGATGGGTATAGCTTCTATTAAGCCAGAAGTAAATGGAAATAAAGTGCTTCCTATTAAAGCGTATGGCATTGAGATTATGTCTATGGGCTCACTTATGGAAGAGGGTCAGTCTCTTATGTGGCGTGGTGCTATGATTATGAAAGCAATCGAGCAGTTCTTACGTGATATTTTATGGTCTGAGCTAGATGTATTGGTGATCGATATGCCTCCTGGAACTGGTGATGCTCAGCTTACTTTAGCTCAAAGTGTACCTGTAACTGTAGGTCTTACTGTAACTACACCTCAAGGTGTTTCTCTTGATGACTCTCGTCGCTCATTAGATATGTTTAAAAAACTTAACATTCCTATTGCTGGTATTGTTGAGAATATGAGTGGTTTTATCGCTCCAGATACTGGTGTTGAGTATGATATTTTTGGTAAAGGAACTTCACAACCAATGGCTGATGAGTTTGATACTAAGATAATTGCAGAGATTCCATTAGAACCAAGTATTAGAACTGGTGGAGACGAAGGTAAACCAATTACTTTTGTAAACCCAAGTTCTGAATCAGCTAAAAGATATGCAGCTGCAGCAGAATCTATTTGGGCTCAAATAGAAGAGATTAATGCAAATGGCGGTGTTGATAATGCAGCAGTGCAACCAACTACACCTCCAGGTGTAAGTGCATGCTCAACTAAATAAAAAAGCAGTGCTAAAGGATATAGCTCTAACTGAGCTATAGTTCCTCTTGAGTATTTCAGTGCTATAGTGCATTGAAATGCTTTTTATTTTATTCTACAGTTACGCTTTTTGCAAGATTTCTTGGCATGTCTACATCATTTCCAAGTCGAACAGATATTTCAAGTGAAAGAAGCTGTACAGCTACCATCATCTCAAAAAATTCCAACATATAATCTTTACATTGAGAAATAGGTATGAAATCATCAGCCTTATCAAAAGCTAAAGCACTGATCGCACAGATTGTAGAATCTCTTGCGCTTAACTCTTCTACATTACTTTTTGCTTTTTCATACAGAAGATGTTGAGGAAGAAGAGCTATGGTAAAGAGTTCAGGGTCAGCGAGTGCAATAGGACCATGTTTCATCTCTCCGCTTGGATACCCCTCAGCGTGAAGATACGAAATCTCTTTGAGTTTTAAGGCTCCCTCTAAAGCAAGTGGATAAAAAATATCACGACCTATGAAGAAAAAACCGTGACCATGAAGATAGCGTTTAGATAATCTTTTAATTCTTTCATGCATCTCATCTGTTACTTTCACAGAAGCTGGAACTTCACGCAAAAGAGAAATATGTCTCACAATTTCTTCTGTTTTCATTGTGTTTTTAAGTTTTGCAATATAAAGACTCATCATCCAAAAAACTGTAACTTGTGTTGCAAAAGCTTTTGTAGAAGCAACACCTTTTTCAACTCCCGCACGAGTTAAGATGCAAGCATCAGCCAAACGCACCATTGAGGAGTTGTCAACATTACATATAACTAGCGTTTTAAGTCCGGCATTTTTTGCCATTTTTAAAGTCTCTAATGTGTCAGCAGTTTCACCACTTTGAGAAATGACAACAAAAAGAGTATCTTTGCTCATAATAGGCTTTCTGTATCTAAATTCCGAAGCCACTTCGATAGAAGTTTTTATTTTTGAATATCTCTCAAAAAGATACGTGGCGCTCAAAGCTGAATGGTAAGATGTGCCACAAGCACAAAGTTTAATCTCCTTTATACCATCAAAAAGGGACTTGTCAAGTTCTTCAAAAAGAACTTCATTATCAGACAAACGACCTAAAAGAGTATCTGCAATAACATCACCTTGCTCATAAATCTCTTTTTCCATAAAAAATCTAAAGCCATCTTTTTGAGCTGATAATTTATTTTGAGATAGTTTTGTGAACTTAGGATTTGTTCTAATTTTGTCTTTATTAAAGATAGCAATCTCATCAGAAGTTACATATCCAAAATCACCATCTTCAAAGTAGTTTACTTCCTTACAATGACCTATCAAAGGGGTGTCAGAAGAAGCAAAATATTTTTCGTTCTCTGCGTTTAGTCCAACTAGCATCGGAGAACCATGTTTTGCAAAAAATATAGTTTTATCTTCACTCTTTGTTACAAGTAAAATCGCATAAGCACCTTTGAGTTGACTAATAGTTTTTTCAAAGGCTTCAAACGCAGAGGATGCAGATTTTAAATTTTTTTCAAATTGATGGACAATGACCTCCGTATCTGTTTGACTTAAAAATTTTACACCATTACTCACAAGTTCTTTTTTTAACTCTGCATAATTTTCAATAATTCCATTATGAACTACATAAGAACTTTCACCAAGATGTGGATGTGCGTTTAACTCTGTAGGCTTACCGTGAGTTGCCCATCTAGTATGTCCTATTCCTGCAGCAAAAGAATTTGTGACAAAATCTTTAGTTTTTTCCTCAAGGTTTATTAATTTTCCGATGGCTTTGTAATTTTCGAAGTTGCCATTTTGCAGCACAGCAATCCCAGCTGAGTCATAACCACGGTATTCTAGCTCTTTAAGTCCACCAAGTAAAATTTCTTTAGTGTTTTTTTCTCCGAGATATCCAACAATTCCACACATATTTAGCTGCCTTTAGTTAATAGTTTAAAAATTTTATCGACATTATCACATATATTGTTTTGTTTTTCCATTAAAAAACTGTCTCTTGCTTTGTATTTACTCGAATGTATCTTTGCTGTTATAATATTTATATTTAATTTCTCAAAACAGTCCATTATGTATGAAAGCAAACCTTTTTGGTTTTTTGTGTGCACCGTAAGTTCAGCATGTGTTAAAGAGTGCTCACAATCCAGACTTATTTCATCTTTTTTAATCTCAACATCATTGATATGTACTTCTTTGTTCATGTCAAAAGAGCTATCTATAATTTTTTGCACTTCTATAAGTTCATTTCCTTTTACATTTTTTATAAAATCTATTCTAAAGTATTTTACCCCATCAAAGAGTGTGAAAATTTCCATACTTGCAACATCTAAGTGAGACAAAGTTGCTAAAAGATAACCAATATTAATTGGTATTTTTCTATATATTTCTATTGTTAATGATTTGTCATTTTTGATTGTAAAATCATACTCTTGTATCTCTTTTGCAATGTTTGATATTTCTAGAATTTCTTCAACAGAGTTTTTGAAAAAGAAAAGGTTTGACTCTATTGAAAGTATTTTTTTCTGTTGCAGACGAGTTAATATTTGAAAATCAAGATGTTTTTTGACTCTATTTTCTATAATAATACGTTTTTTTGCATCGGTAATACGATTTGAATTCTCTGCAATTTCTAGTGCACTTTTATACAAGTCAAAAAGAAGTTTTGAGTTAAATGAGTTAAAAGTATCCGCGCCAACACCATTAATGTCTGCATATGTTAGTATGTATAAAAGTTTAAGATTTTTGGCATCTTCTACTTTGGACATAAATCCGTAGAGTGTTTTTTCATTATAAATATTCTCTTTAAACGCAACACTACTCATCAATATATGATGTTTAATAAGGGTAACAGAACGTTCAATTAGTTCTGGAGAAATTTTAAGATGTTTTGCAAATGGTACAATGAGTTTAGCTCCAACTTCGCTATGGTCTTGTTTCCTTCCTTTTCCCGTATCATGAAAAAGAGTAACAAGTTTTAAAGTTAACTTTTCTTCAGTATTGAGTTCATCATAAAGATTTTGGATAAAGTCATCTTTTATATTTTCTAAGGCTTTTACACATTTAATCGAATGAATATCTACTGGATAGACATGATACCCATCAAACTGAGGTAAATGCAAAACTTTTTTAAAGTTTGGAAATAGGTGATGAAGTAATCCCGCATCATAAAATAGTTTTAAATATGAATACAAATGTTTACGTTTGAAAAGCTCTTTGACTAAGGCATATGTTTTTGCTTTTAATGGGTGGAAAACCTTTGTATAGGTAAATTGATTTAAAAATCCGGCATCATATCTGTAGTCTTTGTCAGGAAGTGAAATAAGTATTTCTAAAAGGGAATTAATAGGTGCAATTTTAAGATTATATGAGGCAAAAAGTCTATCGTCAAACTCGTATATACCTTTACTGATACGATGCTTTTTTAAATATGAGATATTTTTACTACTCATGAGATATGGTCGAACCATCTTTTTAGCAAATATTTGTGTAAAGTTACTTATCCTCCATTGTGCTTCTAAAACCTTTGTAACCATTTTTTTCTGATCTTTAAAGCCTAACATCTTGGATACTTGGGGAATATGTTCAAGGAGTAGCCTATCTTCTTGCTTGTTGGCAATGAGGTGTAAAGCACTTCTAACACGAAAAAGTAGCTCTAATGCTATACGATACTCTTTATACTCATCATCTGAAAAGAGCGATCCCTCAAGCATTTTTAAGCTGTTGACACCATAAATTGTGTGAGCTATCCAAAAAAGTAGTTGCGTATCACGAAGTCCACCGACACTCTCTTTGATATTGGGTTGCATAGAAGTTGGATGTTTTTTTCTTCTCTCTTGCGCTTCTTCAATTTTAGCAAGTATAAACTCTTTTTGTTCATAGGTACGAATTTTTTTCAGAGCTCTTTGTGTATTGTGCCACGTGAAATTTGAACCTGTGATAAACCTAGCTTCCATGAGAGATGTTTTTATTGTTATATCTTCTAGGGATGCATTAAATAAATCATCAACTGTGTGAACTCTATGCCCTAGTTTAAGTCCAGAATCTAAAGCTAAATAAAATAGCTTTTCTATAATAAGCTGCGTGTCATATCCAGCTACATCTTCATAAACGATTAAAAGATCAATATCACTATGCACACAGAGCTGCTCTCGCCCATAACTACCAAGTGCAACTACTGTAATTGGTATAGAATTTCTCATAGGTAAATAGTTGCCAAAGATACGTCTTAAAACGGTTTTATACATGAGAGAGAGTATTGAGTCAAGTTTTTTAGTATGTTTAACCAAAAAATCCTTTCCTTGTGAACTTTCAAAAAGCTCAGGAAGTGATTCTTTGTATGCTTTTATATATTGTTTAAAACGCTTTGATAGTTCAAAATCAGAACCTTTAGATTCAATAATATCTTCAATTTGTAGTTGTATATCCATTTTATTAATTCACTCTTAAATATTTTTATTTATTATAGTGTAGTTGTCTAAATTTGATATAATCCATCAGATTAAATTTTAAACAATTAGAGGTAAAATAGATGACAATAACAAAAAGTGTAACTTTTATAGCAAAAGAGGGGAGTGAAGCGAAAATGAAAGAACTATTATCTGCAATGGTCATTCCAAGTAAAGCTGAAGAAGGATGTCTTTTTTATGAGATTTTTCAATATGAAAATGATAGAAAAAGATTTATGGCGGTAGAGACTTGGCGAGATGAAGCCGCTCTTGATGGACATAAAGCATCTGCTCACTATAAAGTATATAAAACAAGTTATGAACCTTTTTGTGAAAACAAATATTCTGATGAACTAGAAGTCTTAGGATAAACAGATAAATGTTGAAACGCAGAAATATATTTATTATTTTAGTTTTATTTATCTTGCTTGGAGGAGTTACTGCGTGGAATTTTCTCTTTAAAGATATAGATGTGAAAATTAAAAATGATATTCAAAGCGGAAAGAGTGTGGTTCTGCTTTTTTCTGCAAAATGGTGTGGATCTTGCGAGAAACAAAAGCCTATTTACGAGAAGATAAAAAATGAGTTTCCAGAGATACATTTTTATCTTGTTGGGTCAGAGTTAAATAAGATTAAACAAAAATTGCTATTTAAATATTATAACATTAAGGGTTTGCCAACTTTTGTAATTTTTAAAGATGCAAAAGAACAAACAAGATTAATCGGTTTACAGACTGAAGAGAAGCTCAGAGAAGCTTTTTTAAATAAATAAGTTTTAGGATAATAAAATGGATAATTTATGGAATGCCCAGAGGGCGAAAGAGTGTAAAAGTGATTTAGATTTAAGAGTTTATACTTCAAATCTTTTAGGTCAAAATGATGAACTTGTTTTGCATGGTGGGGGTAACACATCAGTAAAAACTAAAATAGATGGTGAAGATGTACTCTTGGTCAAAGGAAGTGGTTGGGATTTGGTAAGTATAGAAGCGGAAGGCTTTTCCCCTGTTTATCTTGATTCACTTTTAGATATGGCAAAGCGAGAAAAACTGAGTGATAGCGATATGGTAAAAGAGCAAAAAGCAGCTATGTTGGATGAAAATGCACCAAATCCATCAGTTGAAGCAATTCTTCATGCTCTTATTCCATACAAGTTTGTTGATCATACACATGCCGATGCAATAGTAACAATATCTAATTCTCTAAAAGGTAATGAGTTACTGGTAAAATTATTTCCAAATTTTTTGATAGTTGAGTATGTAATGCCAGGATTTCTTTTGGCTCAAAAAATTTATGAAATGACAAAAGATATGGACTGGTCTGCAATTGGGGGAATAATCTTGCATAATCATGGAATATTTACCTTTGATGATAGTGCTAAAAACTCATATGATAAGATGATAAACGCAGTCTCTCGTGCAGAAAAGTTTTTAGATGAAAATGCAATGGTGCATATTGAACATAATTATGTACACAGTGATTGTGATATTGCAAGAGTTGTAAATACTTTATCTGAAGTAAAGGGTCATGAAATCTATATTGCAATTAATCAGACCCCATTAGCTGCGTTTTATGCTTCACAAGATAATTTAAAAGAATTTGCTTGTCGCGGTGTTTTAACTCCAGAACATATTATACGTACAAAAAGAGTTCCTTTGATTATGGAAGATACAGACTTAAGAGGTGGACTTGAGAGATACATGAACGCTTACGAAGAGTATTTTAAAAAATATGAAAATGGCGAAACAATGTTAAACGCAGCACCAAATTATATGATTATAAAAAATTTGGCAGTTGTGAGTTTTGGTCGCAGCCGAGAAGAAGCTAAAATAGTATATGACATAGTTGAACATACAATGCTAGCAGTTCTTCGTGCTGATAGACTTGGTGGATATCAAAGTATAAGTGAAAAAGATAGTTTTGCCATGGAATACTGGGAACTAGAACAGATGAAAATTAAACACTAAACTGAACAAAGTCCAGTTTAGAGGCAGGGACTGAAGTCCCTACAACCCCCTAAAGCTACAAAAAATACTTTTTTGAAAAAAGGCAAAAAATGAAATATTTAATGGCAATAGATGCCGGAACCGGAAGTATCCGAGCAGTATTATTTGATACAAAAGGGAATCAAATAAGTGTATCTCAAAAGGAATGGATTCATCTAAAAGAAGATGGTGTGCCAAACTCTATGAGTTTTGATTATGAAAAAAACTGGACTTTAGTTTGTGAATGTATACAAAACGCAGTGAAAGATGCAGCCATAAACGCAGATGATATTTTAGCACTTAGTGCAACAAGTATGCGTGAGGGAATTGTTCTTTATGACAAAAAGGGTAGGGAACTTTGGGCAGTTGCAAATGTAGACGCTAGAGCTGACAAAGAAGTGAAATACCTAAAAGAGAATTTTCCAACAATTGAAGAGGAATTTTATGCAGAATCTGGTCAGACTTTTGCTCTTGGTGCATTACCGCGTTTAATGTGGGTAAAAAATAATAGACCTGAAATTTATGAAAAAGTAGCAAAGATTTCTATGATAGGAGATTGGATTTTAGCGAAGCTTTGCGGCTTAATCGCAACAGATCCAAGTAATGGCGGAACAACAGGAATATTTAGTCTTTATAAACGCAACTGGGACTCTGAAATGGCAAATAGAGTAGGACTTAAAGATGATATTTTTCCTCCATGTTTAGAGGTTGGTACTACTATAGGAACGGTGACAGAGTATGCTTCAAAGCAGACATCTCTTTCAACTCAAACGCAGGTTGTAATGGGTGGTGGTGATGTTCAATTAGGTTCTGCTGGACTTGGCGTTGTTGAAGATGAACAAGTGGCAATTTTAGGTGGCTCATTTTGGCAACAAGTAGTCAACATACCAAGTATGATAGAACCACCACAGGATATGTCAATTCGGGTAAATCCGCATGTTGTAAATAGAATTTCTCAAGCTGAAGGAATTACATTTTTTAGTGGTCTTGTTATGAGATGGTTTAGAGATGCGTTTTGTGATATGGAAAAACTTGAAGCAGATAAACGCGGTATAGATGTTTATCAAGTCTTAGAGGAAAAAGCAGCAAAAATTCCGGTTGGTTCCAACGGAATTATGCCAATATTTTCAGATTCTATGAAGTATGGAAAATGGTATCATGCCGCTCCAAGTTTTTTAAATCTAAGTATAGATCCAGAAGTATGCAACAAAGCGTCTATGTTTAGAAGCCTGCAAGAAAACGCCGCAATAGTTTCAAGTATAAATCTTGAAAAAATTAAAAAATTTAGTGCTATAGAATTTGAAGAGATAGTGTTTGCCGGAGGTGCTTCTAAAAGTAGCTTGTGGTCGCAAATATTAGCTGATGTAACGGGATATAGAGTTAAGGTTCCTAAGGTGAGCGAAGCAACTGCCTTGGGGGCTGCTATGGCTGCTGGTGTTGGTTGTGGTGTTTATAAGAATTTAGTTGAAGCTGCAAAAGAGTTGGTAGTTTGGAATAAAATATATGAACCAAACGCAGAGAATAAGAAGATATATGATAAAATCACGAAAAATTGGCAAAAAGCCTATGAAACGCAGTTAAAATTAGTAGATGAAAAGATAACAACTTCAATGTGGAAAGCACCAGGGTTGTAAATGAAGAATGATATTATCTCCGTTACTTTAAACTTGATTTAAACTCCAACAGATATTTCTGAGTAATTACAAAAGGCAGTAAAAAAATGAATAAACGATTAAACTTTGATGAGGCACTTGCTCTTTATGAGATGGATTTTTTTGAGCTAGGAGATTTAGCAGATAAAAAACGTAAAGAATTACACGATAAAAAAACATATTTTAATATTAACCGTCATATTAATCCGACAAATGTTTGTGCGGATGTTTGTAAATTTTGTGCCTATTCTGCAACTAGAAAAAATCCAAATCAATATACAATGAGTCATGAAGAGATTTTAAACATTGTTGCAGATATAGACAAACGTGGAGCTAAAGAGGTTCATATTGTCTCTGCACATAATCCAAATGTAACACTAGAATGGTATTTAGATATTTTTAAAAAGATTAAAACGCAGTATCCACATCTTCATGTTAAAGCATTAACTGCTGCTGAAGTTGATTTTCTCTCACGTCATCACGGTATAAGTTATGATGAGGTTCTTGACTTGATGGTTGAAAATGGGGTTGACTCTATGCCAGGTGGTGGAGCTGAGATTTTTGATGAAAAAGTGCGTGATTATATCTGTAAGGGTAAAGTAACGTCAGATCAATGGTTTGAGATTCATAGAAAATGGCATGAGCGTGGTAAAAAGAGTAATGTTACTATGCTTTTTGGTCATGTTGAGAGTCGTGAAAATCGAATAGACCATATGATGAGAATTCGTGATTTACAAGACATTACAGGTGGATTTAACTGCTTTATTCCACTTGTTTATCAGACAGAAAATAATTATTTAAATATCCAAGCACCAATTACTGCAAATGAAGTACTCAAAACTATGGCTGTATCGCGTTTAGTTTTAGATAACGTTCCAAACCTCAAAGCATACTGGGTTACTTCAACTGTTAATCTTGCTCTCGTAGCTCAAGAATTTGGGGCAAATGATTTAGATGGAACCATAGAAAAAGAGTCTATAAACTCAGCTGCAGGAGCTGCGAGTGCAAATGGCGTGAACTTAGAAGATTTTACTGCACTTATCAAAAATAGTGGTTTTATTCCAGTTGAGAGAGACAGTGTTTATAACGAAATAAAAGTCTGGTAATAGACCTCTTGATGATAATCAAAGCTTTAGTGTTTGAAGATTATTTTAGCTTTGCTGAAATAATATGAGTGATAATTATCATATATCGGTTGTTATACCGACTTATAACCGATATGAAGTTTTAAAACGAGCACTTTCTTCTGTTTTTTCTCAAACATATCAAGCTTTTGAAGTTATTGTCATAGATGATGGTTCGACCGATAAAACGCAGCAAATAATTCAAGATTTTCCAAATATAAAATACTTTTATCAAGAAAATGCAGGTGTTTCATCTGCAAGAAATTTAGGCATAAAAAAAGCATCTTGTAAATGGATGGCATTTTTAGATTCTGATGATGAATGGCATAAAGATAAGTTAAAAGAACAAGTTGCGTTTCATAAAACAAATCCAGAAATACTTATGAGTTACACTGATGAGAAATGGATTAGAAATGCTCTTGAAGTGAAAATACCTAAAAAATTTTCTAAATTTGGCGGAGAGATATTTCAAGAGTCTCTTTCTCATTGCATCATTGCTCCTTCTGCAACAATGATCCATATTGAATTATTAAACGCAGTGGGTACATTTGATGAGAATTTAGAAGTTTGTGAAGATTATGATTTGTGGCTTAGGATTGCAAATACTTATCCAATAGGGCTTGTGAATAAAAAACTTATTACAAAATATGCAGGGCATGAAGATCAGCTCAGCTTTAAGCATTGGGGCATGGATAGGTTTAGGGTTATGGCTTTAGAAAATTTGTTAAAACTTAAAAGTAAAAATGAGATATTAATAATTGAAATGTTATTACAGAAATACAGGCTCCTTTTAAAGGGGGCAATAAAGTATGATAAAATGCTGGACATTAAAAAGTACAAGGAAAAAATAGAATTTTATGAACAATTTAACTAAAGAGACAAAATTAACACTACTTTACATTTTAATTGCGTTTTCGTTCTCGGTAGCGATGCGTTTAATATGGGCCTATGAGTTTGCAGATTTAGAAGCTTTTAAATTTAATGGTCAGTTTATGATAAATACAAATGATGGGTATTTATGGGCGGAAGGAGCCAGAGATTTACTTAGTGGAATCAGCCAAGAGAACGATAGGTCATCTATACATAGTGCTGTGTCACAACTAACGGCATTTTTAGCAACTATATTACCTTTTTCTTTTGAAACAATAATATTTTATATGCCTGCGTTTTTAAGCTCACTCCTAGTTGTGCCAATGATTTTAATTGCTAAAGATTTAAAGAATTTAGATATGGGTCTCATTGCAGCACTTTTGGCCTCTGTCGCTTGGAGTTATTATAATCGTACCATGATAGGTTATTATGATACAGATATGCTCAATATTGTTCTTCCAATGTTTCTTCTTTGGTCTATAATATGGGCGATTGATACAAAAAAAGATATATTTTTATTAATAACCGCAATTGATATTTTAGTCTATAGATGGTGGTATCCAGAAAGTTACGCATTAGAATTCTCGTTTTTTGGACTTATATTAATTTATACTCTTATTTTTGATAGAAAAAATATTTATAACTATAAACTATTGTCAATAATGATGCTAGCTATGGTTAATCTTGATGGATTTGTGCGTTTTCCTTTGGTGATAGGGCTCTATTTTGTATTTAAGCAAAAAGAACTTGATAAATACATTTATTATATTTTAGCGGCTTCAATTATCACTTTTTTAGCAACGGGTGGATTCAATCCAATCTTGTCTCAGCTTAAGGGATATGTGTTGAAAGATGTTATTACAGCTGGAAAAGATGGACTCAATTTACATTTTTATAGTGTAATGCAGACAGTCAGAGAAGCTGGCCAGATTCCATTTGAAACATTTGCAAATCGTATCAGTGGGCACACTATTACATTTGTTATTTCAGTAATAGGATACATATATCTACTTGTAAGACATAAGGTTATGCTTTTTTCACTTCCTTTAGTAGGACTTGGATTTTTGGCTAGTGTTGGGGGCTTGCGTTTTACTATTTATGCTGTTCCTATCATGGCATTTGGTATAGCATTTTTAATTACTGAACTCTCTTTTAGAATGCCAACAGTTAAACTGAAGTATTTAAGCATGATAATGTTCACATTGGCTATCTTGTATCCAAACTACAAACATATAGATGAGTATAGAGTTCCAACAGTCTTTAATGCTGATGAAGTCAAAGTTTTAGAACTCTTAAAATCAAAGGTAGAGAGAGAAGATTATGTAGTTTCGTGGTGGGACTATGGCTATCCTATAAGGTATTACAGTGATGTAAAAACACTTGTGGATGGTGGAAAGCATAGTGGTAGTGTCAATTTTCCAGTGAGTTTTATCTTGACCCATTCACAAGAGGAAGCTTCTAAAATGGCTAGACTAGATGTTGAGTACACTGAACGTGCCTTTAAAATTCAAAAAGAAAATCAAGAGCTAAACGAATCTAAAAAAATAAAACTCTTTACTAACATAGAAGAGATGACAAAAGATTATGGCTTTA
>JGI10211J34971_10000652_pt1 | contig 28763 bp, 33 predicted proteins | sample Etolagsediment_FD_34971 | JGI IMG/M metagenome (IMG submission 34971)
TGGATTTTTTGCAATGATTTCATCAATAATAGGCACTATTTTAGCCGGATCACTTATCTGTATCAGTCCTTTAGCTTCGACTATTTGTGTTGGATTTTCCCCAAATTGTACCATCTCTTCAAATACTTGTTTAGCAATTTTACTCGAAATTGTCTCATCGTCCATCATTTGGACCAGTTGCGCTATTTGTTTTGCACTAAATTTAAGCTGGTCTGCTTGCTTTTCTTTTAGCTCTCTAGCCACATCATTGGCTACAATGTTCGCTAGACCTATAGGACTATTTAGTGTAGAGAGAGCCTCCTCATAAAAATCAGATAATCTCTTATCACGTGCTAGGGTATTAGCTACTTCACTGTTTAGTCCAAACTCACCAGTATACGTATTAAATAGTGCCTGTTCAGACACATTCATCGGTATCACTTCACCCTCTATTTGCACTTTTTTAACCTGAGGCTTAAGTGCTGGTTTTACTGCTTCCTTTTTTTTGCCCCAAGAGTCTTTAAGACCAACTATTTTATTGAACACGGGTGCTGCATCTGTATAGTCTATGGGATCAGCATAAAAATACCCTTCTCTTTCAAACTGAAACCTCTCATCGGGTTTGTCTGTAATGACGGCAGGCTCAACTAGTGCATTTTTGATCACCTTTAAAGAGTCTGGGTTTATGTCCTCTAGTCCCTCAGGAGCTTCATCTTTAAACAGTCTATCATAGAGTCTTACTTCAACTCTTTTAGCATTCATGTGCATCTACCCATTGGATAGCACTTTTCACCTTGATACCACTCGTATCCGATCCACTTTTAGAGTCAGGGTGATACGTTGCGATGATTTCTGTGATATGACCTTTGGCATCTTTGATTACTTCCTTACACGAGATGATATAAGCATGTCTAAGTCTCACTGGTTGATCTAAGGTCAAACGGAAATAATCTGTTGGAGGGTTCTCCATAAAGTCATCACGATCAATATAAATCTCTTTTGAGAAAGGTATCTTTCTTGACCCCTCTTTAGGCACATCATGTGGGTAGTATGGCGCCTCTATCTCTTCAGAACCTTCATAATTTTCGATGGTTACTTTTAGTGGATCAAGGACACACATAACACGTGGTACTTTTGTATTTAAATCATCTCTTATCGTAAACTCAAGCTGTGCAACATCCACCATTGAGTTTGCTTTTGCTATACCTATTTGATCACAAAAATTCAAAATAGATTCTGGCGTATAGCCTCTTCTTCTATACCCAGCAATAGTTGGCATACGAGGGTCATCCCAACCACTTACTAATCCTTTTTCAACAAGTTCCAAAAGCTTTCTTTTACTCATCACCGTATAATTGATACCCAGTCTTGCAAATTCATGCTGGTAAGGACGTTCTAACGTAAGACCAAGTGTATCTAATACCCAATCATAAATATCACGGTTGTTTTCAAACTCTAACGTACAGATAGAGTGCGTAATGCCCTCGATATAGTCAGATAAACAGTGAGCAAAGTCATACATGGGGTACACGTGCCACGCATTTCCTGCTCTATAATGATGTGCGTGTCTGATTCTATATAAAAGAGGATCTCTCATTTTCATATTGGCCGCAGACATATCAATTTTGGCTCTAAGAACGTGTTCACCCTCTTTAAATTCACCGTTTTTCATTCTTTCAAAAAGGTTTAGATTTTCCTCAACAGAACGCTGGGCATATTGACTTCTTTTTCCTGCTTGGGTAACCGTTCCACGATATTCACGTATCTCATCCTCACTTAGACTGTCAACGTATGCTTTACCCATCTTAATCAGTTCAACCGCATACGCGTATAGTTTAGGAAAATAATCAGAAGTAAAATGTACATTTGCACCCCAGTCAAACCCAAGCCATTCTACCGCATCTTTCAGCGCTTCAACATATTTTGTATCTTCTGTAGTTGGATTGGTATCATCCATTCTAAGGTTACAACGGCCATGATAATCATCTGCGATACCGAAATTGATACAGATAGATTTGGCATGTCCAATGTGTGGGAACCCATTAGGTTCTGGAGGAAATCTTGTATGAACTTCTTTATACTTGCCTGATTTTAAGTCTTCTTCAACTATCGTGCGTAAAAAATCTTTGCTCTCACTCATTATTATCAAACCTTTGTATTTTAAAGTTGTATTTTATCTAATAAGTGCTTATCTCATCTTAGATAGATGACGCTTTAAAATATTTATAATTTAAACCCACTATAATACTACTAAATCAATTCAAAACTTTTGGAGCAAGATACATGCTGAGATTTGCGCCCTCTCCTACTGGAGATATGCACATAGGTGACCTACGTGTCGCTATACTTAATTACCTTATCGGACAACAACGTAAGCAAAATTTTATTGTCCGCATAGAAGATACAGATAAATTAAGAAATATTGAGGGTAAAGACACAGAGATCATGCAAATTCTAGAAAAATTTGCGCTCACCCATCACTCCGTCTCTCATCAAAGTGAAAACCTACATATACACCAAACACTTGCAATTCGTTTACTTGAAGAAGGAAAAGCTTTTGTCTGTACCTGTACAACAGAACAACTCGAACTTGATAGAGAAGAAGCCAAAAAAAATAAAATGGCTTACCATTATAGTGGACAATGTTTCGATATCAATAAAAACGAACTTTCACAACTTAAAGAGAATGGTATACCCTTTGTTATACGTATCAAAAAACCAGAACATGAAATCATCATTCATGACCTTATTAAAGGTGATATCCATACGGATCCAAATGCTGTAGACTCTTTTGTTATCTTACGTGCAGACAGTACACCAACCTACAATTTTGCCTGTGCCTGTGATGATATGCTATCAGGTATAAGCTTTATTGTACGTGGAGAAGACCATCTCTCTAATACACCTAAACAAGAACACATCAAGATGCTTTTAGGATATGATCAGGAAATCACTTATGCGCATCTACCTGTCATCCTTAATACAGAAGGAAATAAAATGTCTAAACATGACGATGCCTCATCTGTAAAATGGATGTTTGAAGAGGGATTCATACCTGATGCCATCATTAACTATCTTTTACTTTTAGGCTATGCACAAGCACCTAAAGAGATATTTACACTTCCTGAAGCTATAGCATGGTTCAATATAAAAAACATCTCTAATGCATCAGTGAAGTTTGAGATAGACAAACTCCGATTTATCAATAGAGAACATCTTAAACTTATGGATGATAAACAGCTCTCTACACTCTTTGGATTTGCTGATGAGAGTATTGGTAAACTTGCCAAACTCTACCTTGGAGAAGTAAGTACAGTTAGAGGGCTCGAATCCAAGATCAAATCTATCTTTTCACCTAAAGATTTTGAGGGTGAATGGCATGATCAAATGAAAAGGATGGAAGAAATCATCCAGAATGCTCCGATGATAGATGATTTCAACGAATTTAAAGCACATATCATGAAAGAGAGTGGACTTGAAGGTAAACATTTATTAAAGCCTTTAACACTGACTTCTCACAGGTGCAGAGCATGGACCTGAACTTTCTGATGTATATCCACTTATTAAAGCATACTTACTGGAGGTAGCTTCATGAATGCACTTATATACGCAATTGTACAAACTTTACACACGGTGATAAACCTTTATATCTGGATAGTCATTATCGCTGCATTATTGAGTTTTGTTAGACCTGACCCTTACAATCCTGTGGTACAGATACTCCACCGTTTAACTGAACCTGTCATGAACTTTATCAGAAGAAAAATGCCCTTTGTGGTATTGTCAGGGATAGATCTATCGCCTTTAGTTGTGATATTAGGTCTTCAACTGGTTGATAACTTTATGATGCGTGCGTTACTTGGTTAAACGATGAAAGTGAGATTTACTTTACTTTCAGTGTTGCTTATGTTTTTGCTCAGTACGCCATTGCTTTATGCAAAAAAATTTACGTATGCACAAATACATCATATGCCAAAAAGTATCGAAAAAGATTACTACATTTGGCGTTTTCTTTCACAAAAAACGACTACAGCTACGCAAGCAAAAGAGATTATTCTGGAGGCGAGCCTACTCAATACAAAATTACGTACAGCCTACCAAAATAAAACCGGGCTCACAGTTGAACTTCCCCAAATAAATGCAACCGAACTAGAAAAGCAAAGCTGGAGAACAAAGCTTAATGCCGATAAAAGTTTTAGGCATGGTCTTGCTCTCATGCAGCAAAAAAAACCTAAACAGGCATCGGTTTATTTTGAGGATGCTCGCAAAAATTATCTTAAACCTGAAGACATAGACAAATCTATTTTTTGGCTCCATATGAGTACAAAAGAAGATAAATATATGAATCTTTTACTTCAGAGTCGTCATGTCAATATCTATACGATGATGGCTGCAGACAGTATCAATGGGAAATATCCAAAAACCATCACCGAATCTATCTCGAAAAACCGTACATGGGGGTTTGATATTGAAAACCCTATTGACTGGGCAAAAGTAAAACAAAAGATGTATTCAGGTGTTGACCTGCATGATCTTGCAGACGATCATAAATCCCAAGAAACTATTGGTGTGTATACGTATCTAAAAGCCAAAGCCTACAATCATAGCGAATCCTATTTTCCTATGCCCTACCGTAAAGTGATGAAGCATATGACAGCTGAACGTCAGGCACTCATTTATGCTATAGCAAGACAGGAGAGTCGTTTTGTTCCTGCGTCTGTATCTCGTTCCTTTGCTCTGGGTATGATGCAGTTTATGCCTTTTCTTGTCAAGCATATTGCTAAAGAAAAAGGAGAGAAAATAGACTTGGATGATATGTTCAACCCCTACAAAGCCATAGAATATGCAGATTTTCATCTTGACTATTTGACCTCGTATCTGCACCATCCACTTTTCATAGCCTATGCTTACAATGGAGGAATAGGATTTACCAAACGGCATATTATCAAGAAACGAAATTTTAGACGAGGTCTTTATGAACCTTATATGAGCATGGAAACAATGGAAAATGAGGAAGCCAGAGAATATGGAAAAAAAGTATTGGCAAATTATGTCATTTATCTCAACAAACTAGGTGTCGTAACCCGTCTCTTTCCACTTTTAAAAACACTTACCACTCCTTCCAAGACAGATAAATTTAGAAAGTGACAGAAAGCCTCTGGAAAACTTACCTCTTAAAAGGCTTCTTTATTCAATACATATTTTGCTACTTTGGCAAAATGTAACTCACCTTTTCCATACAATTTACTTTCAAACACAAGTGTGATNTTTTTACTTGATGCGTGTGGAAAAGTTACAAGGTAATAGCTCGCCCAATCTGTCACAAAAGCAAGATCTTTCAACGGCTCATCATTTAGNTNAAGTGCTTTAATCGATTNAGCNTTCTTGCCATTTAAAGTCAAGCTATACTCATTTTTGTTTATGTTTGCATACGATTTATCAGCCAAATGTAGTCCCACAATAAAAACTTCATCTCTTGTATCATTATTCTCAAAATTTGGTTTATAGAGATAGGTTGCAGTCAGCATAGCTTTAGTCATATGATTATGATAAAGTTGTACTTTTTCTGTTTTTTGCAACTGTTTATGATAAGCGACTTTTGTACTGTACGATGCCATCAAATCTTTTTGACTTTTTGAAGTACACCCAAGGAGCAGAACAATGGCTAACAACGATATACTTAACTTGACCAAATGCTCTCCTTATAATTAATATGAATTTTAACATATATTCAATAAAGATTGATGTATAATTCAATCAATGATCATTCAAGGAAGTATACTGTGCATAAAAGAGTTGCTGTAGCGTTTACTGGACCCTCTAACAGTGGGAAAACCACTCTCGTTGAGAAAGTCGCTGAAATATTGATAAAACAACGTAAAGTTGCGATTATAAAAAATGATCCTAAAGACAAAGCACAGTTTGATGTACAGGGAAAAGACAGCTACAAATTCTCACAAACGGGAGCCGAAGTAGTAATCACTTCACCTACACGTACTACCTATTTTTCACAAAGAGAAAAAACATTGGACGATATCGTAGCGATGATCAATGATTTTGACATCTTACTTGTTGAAGGGCTTAAAACACTTCCCTTGCCACGTATCGCTGTCTTTAGAAATAAGATTGATGAAAGTTATTTTGCATGTAGTGAAGCGATTGCGATCGATGATACTATAGATGTGACATCATACGCTATACCAGATAACATCGATATTCTTGACCTTAATGACAGTACTCAGATTATAGAGTGGATCAACCACCATGCGAAAAACATATAAGTAAAAGAGGATAAAAGATGCTAACCATATTTGAAACTATTGAAAAAGTTGCGATCAAAATAGATCATGCCATTAAAACTGAAGACCTAGGATATAGTAACAGTGAAAACTCATCTGGTGAAGATCAACTCAAACTTGATGTAAAAAGTGACTATATTATAGAAGAGGCTTTTAAAAATATTTCCATTGTAAAATCTTTAGTAAGTGAAGAGAAAGAAGGCGTTTTAGAACTTCATCAAGAGGGAAAATATACTATCTGTTATGATCCGCTAGATGGTTCAAGTCTAGCAGACGTGAACCTATCTGTAGGGTCTATCTTCGGTATTTATGAGGGTGAACTGAAAGCTGAAAACCTTGTAGCCTCTGCTTATGTTGTGTATGGTCCACGCATAGAACTCGTCACAGCAAGAAAAGGAAGTAAACCAAAACATTACAGAGCGCAAGAAGGACTTTTCAACTTCATCTCTGAAATCACACTGGATGAAAAAGGAAAACTCAATGCACCTGGTGGTACGCAACAAAACTGGCCTGCACAGCACAAAACATTTGTAGATGGCCTTTTTTCTGAAGGTTATCGTCTCAGATACTCCGGTGGTATGGTGCCAGATCTTCATCAGATACTTTTAAAAGGTGGTGGCATTTTCTCTTACCCAGGTACATCAGACAAACCCGAGGGTAAACTGAGACAACTTTTTGAAGTGATCCCCTTTGCTTTTATGTATGAACAAGCAGGAGGGCAAGCCATCAATGCCAATGGCATGAGACTTATGGAACTTGTACCAAGTCATCCGCATGATACAAGCCCGTGTTTCTTCGGCTCAAACTATGAAGTGGGCAAACTCATAGATGCTTACGGAATCAAAGCGTAATGTCAGAACAAATACTTGATGAATGGCAAATCACCCTTCAACAAAAAAAATCTGAATTAGAAGCGTGTCAAGTAGAGCATCAAGTAAAAAGCTGTATGCGTTGTGAAAAACTACTTGAGTGTGAAATTCGTGATGATTATATCAAAGCTGTCTACGACAGTATGAGTAAAGGTGCTGGTGGTGGATTTGAGTTTTAATGAGACCCTATCAACTTTAACTTCTCTGCTCTGCTCATCTTTTTTTTGATTAGATATTCACGCTTAGACGCCGAACTCCTATCTGCGTACTCTTCGCTATAAACGAGGGTTACAGGTCTTCTTATCCGTGTATATTTTGCGCCTTTATCCGAGCCGTTATGTTCTTCTATACGACGTTCCAACTCTGTAGCGATACCAGTATATAAAGTGTCATCAGCACACTTGACTATATAAACAAAATACATAAAAACATTTTAGCTAAATTATAAAGTTTTGTAGATTAAACATAATCTTGGAAATATCATTGATTATTTTATAATATCACCTATAATACAGCACTTCTTAGTTAAAATATCTACCAAATTTACTCTACAAACTCATTTGTTTAAGGAACTACAAAATATGTCTTGTCACAAAAAATCTTATATTACAACCCCGATCTATTACGTTAATGACATTGCCCACATAGGTCATGCGTATACAACTATTATTGCAGATACGCTTGCACGTTATTCTCGTATGTCAGGATTAGAGACTTTCTTTCTAACCGGTACCGATGAACACGGACAAAAAATAGAAGAGGCTGCAAAATCAAGAGGTAAGTCGACCCAGGATTATGCAGATGAAATCTCTGCAACCTTTAAAAATCTTTGGGATGATTTTGACATCTCTTATGATAAATTTATCAGAACAACAGATGCTGACCACATGAAGGGTGTACAAAAAGCCTTTTCAGTCATGCATCAAAATGGAGACATTTATAAAGATACCTATAAAGGTCATTATTGTATCTCATGTGAAACGTTCTTTCCGTCAATACAACTGGTTGATGACGAGTTTTGTCCTGAATGCGGTAAAAGCACTACCATAGTTGAAGAGGAGAGTTACTTTTTTAAGCTTTCAAAATATCAGGATAAACTGCTTCAATATTATGATGAGCATCCTGATTTCATTTTGCCAAAAAGTAAAAGAAATGAAGTGATTCGTTTTGTAGAAGGTGGATTGCAAGATCTTTCCATTACACGTACAAGTTTTGATTGGGGTGTAAAACTACCCGACGAAATAGATGACCCGAAACACGTCATGTATGTATGGCTCGATGCACTTATGAACTATGTAACAGGACTTGGGTATGGTACAGATGAATCCAATATGGATTACTGGCCTGCGCGTGTCCAACTCATAGGAAAAGATATTTTACGTTTTCATGCTATCTACTGGCCGGCATTTTTGATGAGTCTTGACCTCCCACTTCCCACGCACATAGCTGCACATGGTTGGTGGACACGTGATGGAGAGAAGATGAGTAAGTCCAAAGGTAATGTGGTAAACCCTAGAGAGGTAGCCAATGCCTATGGCCTGGACAACTTCCGTTACTTCATGCTTAGAGAAGTGCCATTTGGCGGTGACGGTGACTTCAGTCAAAAAGCACTGATTGACCGTATAAACTCTGACCTTGGCAATGATCTTGGAAACCTACTTAATCGTTTGATTGGGATGAGTGGCAAGTATTTTGAAGGTAGCGTTGACTCTACGCATGTTGCTAAGTATTATCAAGCTGAGCTTGATGAAGTACATGCCTCTTTAGGGAATTTGGAACCGCTTCTTTTTGATATGCAGATACATAGATATCTTGAGGAGCTCTGGAGACCACTCACTGTCGCCAACAAAGCCATAGACATGTACCAGCCATGGACACTTATGAAAGAAGGTAAAGAAGAAGAAGCTATGGCACTTAACGGTCTTATAGCAGCGATTCTTGCCAAAGTATCCATCATGCTTTACCCTGTTATGCCTGCTGTATGTACAAAGATCTCAAATGCTTTACACTTCACCATAGACAATGACTCTTGGCAGCGTATGACCAAAGAGACGAATCTTCTAGAACCATTTACGCTTGAAAAGATTGACCCTCTTTTCCCTCGTATCGAAGAACCCTTGCTAGAACAAGCAGAACCTGCCGATACAAAGTCTGAAAAAAAAGTAGAAAAAAAAGAAGTAGTGAATAAAGAAGTAAAAGAAGAAGGTATAGCCCTCATAGGTATTGACCAGTTTTTCCAAACAGCGCTTAAAGTAGGTACTGTTGTGAAGGCAGAAGAAGTACCAAAGAGCAAAAAGCTTCTTTTACTTCAAGTCGATGTTGGCGAAGAGGTTCCTAGACAAGTGGTTGCAGGTATTAAAGAGTGGTATGCTGCTGAAGATATGTTAGATACACAAGTCTGTGTTGTAGCAAACCTTAAACCAGCTAAACTCATGGGTCTTAAAAGTGAAGGCATGCTCCTTGCAGCAAAAGATGAAAATGGCTTATGTATGATACGTCCTGAAAAGCCAAAAACGGCTGGAACACCCATAGGTTAAGCATGAAAATTGAAGACATCGTAAACCTCACAGAGGGAACACTTACCAACATACCCAAAGTACAAGCTATAGAAGCTGCGACCGTATACTACTCAAAAGTTGAGCATGGTGATCTTTTCTTCTCTTCAAATCAGGAAGAGATAGACCAAGCTATTGCCAATGGTGCATATGCTATCGTTTATGCAGATGAGAGTATCGAAATAAATGATGATGAAATTGCCTGGATAAAAGTCTCTGACCTTCAACTTGCAGCCATGAAACTTATCCGTTATGTGATCATCAGAAAAGAAGCAAAATTTTATTTGGCCTCAGGACATGAGCAGACATTCCTTAAGATGATACTTCTGCACAAAACAAACATTACCTTTATTCCAAATGACTGGAGAAAGGCATTTGAACAGATACTCAATTCTGAATGCTCACTCTTTGTAGGAACAGATAAAGAACTCATGGAACTTATCAAGCCAGACGTGCCTAAACTCAAGAGAGAAGTAGAAGGATACCCTGTCTCAGATACACTCTTTAGAACGACATTTAAAGTAGGTGGATTTGTCTATCAGGAAAAGGAACTTATTCCTTTCCATTTAGAGTATCTACTTCGTGCTATAGACTTTTGTGATACACATGAACTTGTCTATTCTGTAGACCGTCTTAAATACACCAAACACTTTACACCGGTCTTTATAGATGGTAAACTTAAAAGTACACAAGCAAGTAAAAGTGCTAAAGTCGCTATCTTTACAGACAATCTCTCAGATATCACCAAAGCAAGAGAATACGTGATGAGAAGTAATATGTGGGTAAAAAGTGTAGTGATGACTCCACCAAAAACCAAAGTACCAGGCATTGACCATCCTCATTGGTTTGAAACCAAAGAAGAGCTGCAAGATTTGCTTAAAAATATTCACTATAACTACGCATTCATCTACAGTGCAGACAAAAGTATGTTACATACGATTAAAGAAGAGTACTCACTCTTCTAAATCACTTTTACACTTGCCGTCAATGTAAGTGTACCCTCTTTCTTAGAAGTACCATATTTTTTCCATTTTCACTGATGTATTCACAACCATACATCTTACAAAGTACTTTAAACGTTTGAGCAGTAAAGAAGACAATGTGGGTGGGGTCTTGATGGTAATACCATTTTTTAAACGCTTCTACATCATTAGGATGAAACTGTGTCTGCACTGCCAAATAACCACCCTCTTCTAATCGTTCCAATAGACTTTCAAATACTTCTCTAGGCTGGTGTAAATGTTCAAAAACTTCCGTGGAAACGATCAGTTCATATTTTTTGTGATCATAAAGTTTATCGGGATGATAGAGAGGATCATAGTAGTCACAATCTGTACCTTCTTTTTTAAGTAAAGAAGCCAGTAAAGCACTTCTACCACATCCAAAATCAAGTGCAGTTCCAGGTGTACCGACTAAAGGCAGTAGAAAATCCAAGAAGCGCTGAAAATATGCTTGATAGCCTGCATCATTTTCATCGTTTTGATGCAGGTTGTAGCGTTCTTTTTGTGTGGGTAAGTCTTGGTAACATTCAGGATTTTTGAAAATATATTCGCAATGCTTGCAATGGTAGTATGTGATGTCTGTCTTCTCATCTAGAAAGGTTTCTGTACGCTGATGGCAAATATGACACTTCATTTTCATCCTTATTTATTGATACTTATGTTACTATTTATTTATTAATGCAAGGATACAAGAAGAGATGAAAAGAAGAGATTTTATAGCCAGTACAGCGCTTGGTGCTACAGCTTTAGCACTAAGCGGATGCCATAGAGCTGAAGAAAATGTAGAGGGTACTTCTGCTCACATAAACCGAGGTAAAAAAGTAACACTTAAACTCGCTACTTCTTGGCCCGCACATTTTCCCATTATGGGCACAGGTGTAGACACTTTTGTCAAACGCTGTTTTGAACTCAGTGGCGGTACACTTGAGATCAAAGTCTACCCTAAAAACATTCTTGTCCCTGCCCTTCAAGTGTTTGATGCTACTTCCGCTGCGCAAATAGATGCTTTTCATTCTGGTGTGTACTACTGGAAAGGAAAGAACCCTGCCTTTTCCATTTTTGGAGGTATGCCTCTTGGGTTGACAAGTGAAGAGATGATCACCTGGATGAAATTTGGTGGTGGCTATGCACTTTGGCGTGAAATGTATGGTAAATTTAACCTCTATCCTCTTATAGGAGGAACGACAGGACCACAAATGGGTGGGTGGTTTAAAAAAGAGATTAACTCTCTTGCCGATCTAAAAGGGCTTAAGATGCGTATACCAGGTCTTGGTGGTGAGGTTATGAAAAAACTGGGGGTGAACCCTGTACTGCTTCCAGCCGGAGAGATCTATACCTCACTTGAACGTGGCACCATCGATGCCACAGAATGGGTAGGACCGGCACTTGACAGTATGATGGGCTTTTCAAAAGCAGCACCCTACTACTATACAGGGTGGCATGAGCCTGGTTCCATACTCGAAATCACTTTTAACAAAGCCAGATGGGAAAAGCTAAGCGCAGAGCATCAAGCCATTATCACTGCAGCGAGTGAAGAAATGACAGCAAATATGCTACAAGAGTTTAGATATGAAAATGCCAAAGCACTACAAGAGTTGCCAAAGAGTGTAGAGATAAAAACATTCCCTAAAGATATGATGGATGCAGCCAAAATAGCCCTAAACGAAGTACTGGAAACCCAAAGTGCAAAGAGTGAAGATTTTAAACGTGCGCTAAAAAGTTATCAGGACTTTGTCAAACTCAATAAGCCTTGGGATGACATCAGTACCAAAAACTTTTTAGAAATCAGAGGGTAAATCGGCGCATTCTAATACTTTTTGTTACTGTATTCCAATAGGTCTTTTTCACTCAACTCTGCCATAAGTCCTGTCAGATTTCTAAGGGAAAAAAGTTGTAATTTTTCACCCTTTTCTTTTTTCAGTTCGGAGGAGAATTTATTTTTAGAGAAGATGACAAAGGTATCGACATCAAGTGCTGCCTGGGCACATTTTTCTTTTAGCTTGGTGAGTTCACTTTTATTGGCTTTTGACTTTGCATACTTTGTCACACCTGCGATCATCTCACCAGACTTTCTTTTCATCAAGATATCTATTTCCACATGCTTATCCCAATACGCACCTATACCGACAATAGGGTCACCTTCAAAGGCATCCTTAAAACTTTTCTTGAGCATTTCGAAAACCAACTGATCATAAATAAGCGTAGCAAAGCCTGTCTTGATATGAGACCAGTGCTCCTTCATTTCTTGATAGTCACCCTCTTTTATACCCTTATAGTAAGGAGAAACCGAAGAGAACCAAAAACGCATAAAAGGCTGTGTAAAGAGCAGTTTATCAGAGTTTCCATCTTCTTCTTTGAGAGGTTTTTCTACAGATTTGTCAAACATTAAAAGGTCACTTTTAATAAGCCAGTCTATAGCCTCTTCTCCCTCTTCTCTCTTTACATTCGCTTTTTTAAATGCAGAATATTCTCTCCTGTCGCCAGAAGCAATGGCAGAAAGAAGTGCATGATAAATAGGTTTACTTTTTGTTGTATGTGCGATATCTCCATGAATATATCTATAGTTTCTAAGCACTTTTTCCTCTATCAATACATCGATAGATTTAGAAAAATCCACATTCCACCCCATCCCACCAAACACTGCAAAGTACTCCACAGCCTGTTCAAAGTCAGTCGCATGGTTTTGATAACAAAAAGAGCGAAATTGTGCTAGTAGTGTTGGTTGTTTAGACATAAATAAGCCCTCAAATTTAATTTATAGATTATACCTAAGATGGTATTATAAACGTAGTGAGTAAAGTACCATATTACCATATAAAGGAAACCCTATGAACCAAAAAGAATTACTGGATCTCTATCTTGAAAAGCTACGAATCTTAGCCTTAGACAAGCTTGAAGAAAATAACATAAGTGTGACAGAAGCATTAAAAGAATCCCTCATTTTTCTTGAAGGTGAAATGCAAGGATATTAATCAACCAAACATCCCTTTGGTTCCCACTAATGTTCCAAGGCCTAGCATCATAAAAATACTAAAAAATTTCATATAGTATCTATTGTTTATCATCGTAGAGATGACTGTTCCTGCCAGTACAGCCAAAGCCAAAAAACCATAAAGCACAAACATCAATAAAACGATATCCTGCGGAAGCGCCATCGGCTTTTCATCAGGCAATACAAAAGTCTGCAAACCTATAGTGACGATCGAGATATAAAGCCACACAGAAAAAAATGCTGTCCAAAATAAAAACTGTATTTTACCACTTCGTATTAACATATTTTTTACCTTCCCTCACTTTCATGCTACTTTATACTCTTTTAATTTGATTCTTCATCTCCTAAACTTTCAGGTAATTCCAATGCTTCAATGTTTCCAATGACAGCAGAACCCGCAATGCCCTGCAAGGAACCATACATTTCAGTGGTGTTTTGCAGGACACCATCTATCAGTTTTTGGCGGCGTTTCCAGCTTGCCATAAGAGAACGGCGCTCTTTGTCCAGTTCTTGTTGCATAGACATAAAACCATCTACGATGGACTTAAGCTGTAAACTAAATTCATTGCCCGTAAGATAGTTATAGAGCAAGGTCATTTTATCGCTTTTATTCTCTTCTTTTTGTACGGTCATATGCACACGTATCAGACTCTCTCGAAGAAGTGACACGGAACCTTTAAACTCATCAAGGCTACATATCCAAATACCCTCTACAAATCCCATTCTATCCATACCGTTAGGGTAGACAGATGTCACAAGAACACCCAAGTCTGCATTTGTTTTGAGCATATCTTGTTTGAGCTTTGTGACCCAAGTATCACTCCATGCTTTGGTGTTCTTAGACTCATAACAAATCACCCCACAGTTTTGTAGCTCACGTGTATGAATCGTTTGAACACAGTCTGCACCAAAAGCACCTTTTTTGACTTCATCTATCGTGTCAAAAGGAAACTGAGCACTTAACCAAGCCTCAAGCAGAAGCTCTAAAGCTTCACCTTGTATCTGCATAGACCCCTGCTCTGCTTTACGTTTGGCATCTTCTATACTCTTTGCCATCTGGGCTATCTTCTCATCTTTGGCTTTGAGTTCCAATTCACTGGCTGCGCGTATCTCTTTGAGTGTTTGTTCTTTCATCTCGTTAGCTTGTTTTAGCAGCTTCTCTTTTTCAGCTTTGAGTTCTTCACTTAGAGCCTTTTGCGCCTCTGCTTTTGCTGCTGAGGCTATCTCATCTTTCTCACGTTTTAATTTTTCTATTTCTATCTTAGAGTTGTTGAGCTCTTTGACTTGTTCAGACTTATCATTCAATTCTTTTTGTAAAGATGCCATAGCATCACTTTGCTCTGAAACGATCTTCAGTTTCAAGTCATCTTCTATACTTTTTCTGTCTATTTTAAGTTGCGCTTGCACCTGTTCTTTTGTCGCTTTGGCTAAAGCATCTTCAAACTTCTCTTTCTCTTCTTTAAATGCCTCTTCTTTACTTTTAAGTGCATCAAGATGCGCTTTATACTCTTTACGTTTTGCCTCTACCTCATCTTGAAGTTTCTTTTGATCTTGAAGATGCTGCTGTTTAAACTTCTCTTCTATCTGATGGTAAAATATCTCATCAATATCTATTTGTGTTCCACAATTGGGACATTTTATACTGTTTTGTACGGACATGAAATTTCCTAAAATATTATTGTTTATATTTTATCTAAAAAGCATCAAAACCCATAAAAATATCTCAAAATGACATATTTTTACACTTCTTTCAAACTCAACCCCACCTTATTTTTTTCTCTATCGATACTTATCACTTCTATATGTGGCAGATACTGGTTCACACTCAATACTTCCAAAGGATGAGCGATGCGTTTTTGACTCATTTGTGAAATGTGTATCATCCCGTCATTTTTAAGTCCTATATCTACAAACGCACCAAAGTCTGCGATGTTTCGTACCACACCCGAGACGATGCTACCCTCACGTAAGGCAGAAATGTCTGTCAACCCTTGCTTAAAGGGAATAGCAGGCAAGTCTTCACGAGGATCAAACCCTGGTTTAGCTAACTCTTTGATAATGTCTCGTAGGGTAGGTTCACCCACCTTTAACGCTTCTGCGATACGCTTTGTGTCACTGATATCGTTATACTTTTCTAAGGCTTTTGCTATAGCATAGCTCTCTGGGTGTATGCCTGTGTTATCAAAAATACTTTTACCTTCACGTATACGCATAAATCCTGCTGCCTGCTCATAGGCTTTAGTACCTAGACCCTTTACTTTGAGTAGTGCCTTTTTAGAGTCAAACGGTCCTTCACTCTCACGGTATTTTACGATATTATCTGCTACCTTTGGTCCTAGACCTGCCACATAGGAAAGAAGTGAAGCAGAGGCAGAATTTACATCTACTCCTACAGCATTCACCAGACTCTCCACACCTTCATGGAGTTTACGCTCTAAAAGTTTTTGGTCTACATCATGCTGATACTGTCCTATACCTAAACTCTTAGGGTCTATCTTAACCAAGGTAGCCATAGGGTCACGTAAACGTCCTGCTATAGAGATGGCACCACGTATCGTGACATCTAGATGAGGGTACTCCTTAGAGGCAATGTCTGAAGCTGAATATACTGAAGCCCCTGCTTCTGATACTACAGTATAAGGTAGGGACAGTCCATCGTTGTTTAACCTAGCAAAAAACGCTTGTGTTTCATTGGAGGCGGTACCATTACCTATGGCTACACCTTGAATGTTATACTTCTTCACTAATTTTGTTACTACGTCACGTGACTTTTCATAGGCATCATGTGGTGGCACGGGGTAAATGACCGCATGATCCAGATACGTGCCATTTTCATCTATGACTGCCAGTTTACATCCTGTACGATATGCCGGATCTGCACCAAGGAGTACTTTCCCCGTAACAGGAGGACTCATAAAAAGTTGCGTCATGTTTTTACCAAATACCCCTATCGCTGCCATATCTGCTCGCTCTTTGAGTAAAGATGCCACCTCACGTTCTATGGAAGGATAGAGCAAACGCTTAAAGCCATCTTTGTAGGCATCAAAAAGGTAGATTTTAGAACTTCCCATCCACGCTTTAAGTTTGTAACGCCGTAGTGTTTCTAAATACCTGTCACTGTCTATGGTGAGTTTGACAGAGAGTTCTTTCTCTTTTTCTCCACGTCTGATAGCGAGGTAACGATGCGAAGGTATAAATGCTACCTTTTCACTATGCGCTTTATAGTTTTTGAAACTTCCATTCTCTTGAAATGTTTTTGTCCCCTTCACCTCTACCAGTCCATGCCGTTGTAGCATATCACGAAGTACTTCACGCTCTTTGGGCTCTTCAGCATACCGTTCAGCGATGATGTCTTGCGCCCCAGTAAGTGCCTGTGCTACATCTTTCACTTCACCTTTTACAAAACGTTTTGCCTCAACCATAAACGCTTCTTTAGTCAGCTTTGCAGACTGTAAGGTATTGGCTAAAGGTTGTAGTCCTTGTTTTATGGCAGTTGATGCTCGTGTGTTTTTCTTTTCTTTATAAGGTCTGTAAATATCTTCTAACACTGTCATCGTCTCTGCAGCATTAATGGAACCTTTTAAAGCTGTATCCAGGAGTGCACGTTCAGTAAGAATGTGAAGTATTTCCTCTTTACGTTCTAACAGGCGTTTGGCTGACAAATACACATCATGAAAAAGACGCAATTGTGTATCATCTGCACCACCTGTTAGTTCTTTACGGTAACGCGCTATGAAAGGTATGGTATCGCCTTTATCGAGCAGGGCTAAAATATTTTTGATTTGTTTTTCGTTAAGCGTGGTCTTACTGGCTAGTAGTGTTTTAAGATTTTGCATCGTATCGTTCCCTCTAAAGGTTCATTTGAAAGGTTCTCTCTTTTTCCCAGATCCATACGCTTATAAAAAGGCAAGTAAAGAAGCTGTTACAGCAACATTGAGAGACTCAACACCACGCTCCATAGGTATGGCTATGGTTGTATCGCAGAGTGCTTCTATAGGCTTGCTGACACCTTCACTCTCATTCCCAAGTACAAAGATCGTTTTGTTGCTGTAGCTTTGTGCCTTATAATCGTTGGAAGTATGGGAAGAAAGCGTATAAAGGGAGGCGCCTTCATTTTGAAATGACTTTAGTGTCTTTGCAAGATTCGTTGTTTTAATAATAGGCATTTTGAAAAGTGTCCCTGCACTGGCTTTGATCACCAATGGAGATATCTGCGCTGCGCCTTTACTAGGAAGCAAGATGGCATCTACATGACCTGCGGCACACGAACGAATGATCATGCCTAGATTTTGAGGGTTTGTCACACCATCCAAGGCTATGATACGGTATGCTTTGTGTGCATCCATAAAGTGTTCTTCTTCACTGAAATGTTCAAGTACGATGTCAAGTGCTACACCTTGGTCTTGTTTGGCATTTTTAGAGATACGTGAGAGGGATTGTTTATCGTGATAAGCCACTTGGATATCTCTTTTTTGTGCGATGGCTTTCATTTGTTCTAGTACATCAGCATCTTTATTCGATTTGGAGAGATGAAGTTTATGTATCGTAACAGCTTCATCTTCAAGTGCTTCCATTACGGCATTACGTCCGTAAATGGTCAGTACTTTATCGAAAAAAGCTTTTTTAGCGAGATACTCAGGGGTATCTTCTTGAAGGGTTTTTTGCACTTACTTTTCGCCGTTCCAGGCTATTTTTGGTTTTCCACTCTCATCAAACTCAACCGCAGGCATACCCATAATGTTATATCCGGCATCGACATAGTGAATCTCACCCGTTACACCAGAGCTAAGGTCTGAAAGCAAGTACATACCAGAATTTCCTACCTGGTTAATGGTTACATTTTCTTTCATAGGAGCATGTGCTTGGTTCCATTTAAGCATGAAAGAAAAGTCACCTATCCCTGCAGCAGCAAGTGTCTTGATAGGCCCTGCAGAAATGGCATTCACACGAATACCGTCTTTACCAAGATCTTCTGCTAAGTATTTTGTTGTCATCTCTAAAGCGGCTTTTGCCACACCCATAAGATTATAGTTAGGGATATATTTAACCCCACCATAGTAACTTAAAGTCAACACAGAAGAAGTACGTGAAAGTATAGGCTTTAACTCACGTACCACTTCGATGAGTGAGTAAACAGAAATGTCCATAGCGACATCAAATGCCTCTTTGGAGATATCATAAAAACGACCGCTCAAACCCTCCTTAGGTGCAAAAGCGATGGAATGTACGATAAAATCTATCTCTCCCATATCTTTTTCAAGAGACGCTTTAAGTGCTTTGATCTCTTCTGGTTTACTTACATCGCAAGGATAAAGTCTTGCATCACATCCTAAATCTTCTGCAATGGGAGCCAACTTATGCTCAAATCTTTCATTTAAAAAAGTAATAGCCATTTGGGCACCCTGCTCTTGACATGCTTTTGCTATACCGTATGCGATCGATTTTTTGTTTGCGATGCCTAGGATGACACCTTTTTTACCCTTCATTATCATGTACGTACTCCCTGAAAATTAATTGTATTATTTTACCATTATTGCGTTAAAATATAAGTCTATTTTCTTATGAATCAAGGCGCAAGATGAAAAAAATACTAATTATCAGTACAGGTGGTACATTTAATAAGATCTATGATCCTATAAAAGGTGAATTTACCATCGATAAAGCGTCACAGGCACTAGAAGAAATTGCCTCCAAATGGCTGTGTAATTTCGAAGTGCTCCATCTCATAGGTAAGGACAGCCTTGACATAACCAATCATGACAGATTGGAACTTTTGGCCACTATTAGTCAATGTGAGTATGATCATATATTAATCGTACACGGAACAGATACCATGGATGTGACAGCAGCGTATCTTGCGGATGCTGATTTGAAAAAGTGTGTTGTACTTACAGGCTCTATGGTTCCCTACAGTGTAGATCCTGTAGAAGCCACCGCAAATCTATGCTCAGCCTATGGCTACATCCATGCCTTAGAACAAAAAGGTGTTTTTATCGCTATGAATGGTGTGATGGCATCTTATGAAAAGGTAAAAAAAGAGAGGACCCAAGGCAAATTCATCTTTGAGTGATAAAGCATTACTTATGGTTCTCTACCGTTGGAGGGAATGTGCTCTCCTGAAGCTTGCATACTTAAGGCTTCAGGATATTTTTTATAGTGTACTCTTACTGCTTTAGCCAAAGATTTTTTTGTATCTTCTTCAACAGGCGTGGGCATTTTATTGGGTAGTGCTTTAAGGAGTGCTTTGACTAAGACATCTTGAGGTGTCGGCATTTTTTCTATCCAGGTAGCTAAAAGATCTCTATTAACATGAGAGGGGATGGAACCCATGATACCTACATCATTCTGGTCATGTACAAGCAGTCCGGATGTCGTACCTCTATCAAGCGTAAGCACCTGAAAAAGATAAAGTGTATGATACGCCAATTGCGCTTCTTTCTCTTCTTGCGTGAAGCTTGGATACCCTTCCAATTTGGCTGCTATCATTTCACTATATTTTTCAATGACACTTTCACCCACTTCCAACACAAACGCTTTGTCTGCTTCAAAATCCCCGCTGTTATACCCCTCAAGATAAAAATGGCTTACACCACGATGTTTTCCCAATACCGGAATATAAAAATATCGATCACCCTGCGCAGCACCCTCTTCATAAAGTGTACCCGTAACTTTTTGGAGCATTTGAGAAAATTGCTTTTTATCTTTATCTGATTCTCCGATAAGAGAAGGGTTCAAATCAGCCATCACACGCCAATACCCTTCTCCATCTTTCATTTGTGTCCAGGAGATATGCATATGCATGGAAGGTGCATGCGGATTTCGAGGGTGAATAATGGTTGAAATCGCTGTAGCTGAACCCAATTTTTTTTTCTTGTCATCATCATAATGGACTTGGGAAACATTGACTGAACCTCTATCAAAAACGATTCTGTCTCTGGCTTCATAACGTAGGCCACCACCGTGTTTTCCACCATCGCGTCCCCATGAAACTGATGCACATGATTTTCCTTCTCCAAATTTTAAAGCAAGCGCGTTTAATTTAGATACAAAATAAGCTTGCAAGCCTTCTGCAACGCTATTTGCTTCTTTCGCCTGTGGTGACTTTGCAGAGATTATCATGCTATATGACCTTTGTTTTTACAGCATTATATCATAGTAATTTTTATTTCATTTTGATACAATACACACACAATAATTCACAATAAAGAAGAATCATGAAACGACATTTTATATGGGCAGCATTTGTAGTATTGGGACTTTCTGGATGTACAAGTGCTATAGACCACCTTATAGAGCCATCTGAGCCAAGTAAAACGACACAAACTGTTCAAACAACACTGCCACAGAACGACTATGAAGAGCCGAGCGTTGAAAAACAAGAAGCCTACGGAAATACTATGAGAAAAATAGCTTCAGGTATTAAAGATGACACTAATTATCAGAGACTTGAACTTGATACAGCTGAAAAAAAAGAATGGTTTAAAAAATTGACCTACAGACTCTGGGACAGACAGATCACACGACAGCAATTTATAGCAGAAGGATTAAGAAGATATCCTGATCACGGCTATGAGCTTAATTTTATGATCAGAGGGTTTACTTTTAACTAATCTCTTAAGAAGCATAAGGAATCGGGTCTATACTTCCTGCTTCCTTAAACCCTTTCAATCTCAACCTGCAACTGTCACAGACACCACAAGCCAATGCTTCTGACTGATAACAGCTCCATGTATCTTCCAATGGGACATCTAATTCTAAAGATTTTTGGACGATCTCACTTTTCTTCAAATCCACCAATGGCATTTTAATCTCGATGTTTGTTTCATCCTTCGTACCAAGATTGATGGCATTTTGCATTTGTGCTATATAACGCTCACGACAGTCAGGATAACCCGAACTGTCTTCCTCCACTACGCCTATAAAGATTGCCTGGGCAGCATGTTTTTCAGCTACTGCAGCAGCGATAGATAAAAAAATGCCATTTCTAAAAGGCACGTAGGTGACAGGCACACCCTCTTCTAAACCCCCTGTTGGTACATCGATACGTACATCCGTTAACGCTGATGCACCGATCTGAGCAAAAAACGGCAAGTCGATCTCATACGTTTGCTTTGCTTGCATCGCAGAGGATACTTTACGAAAACATTCAAGTTCCTTGCTTTGGGTACGTTGTCCATAGTTAAAATGTAAAGCAATCACTTCATATCCCTCTATCTCTGCGATCTTTGCACTCAAGGCACTGTCCATACCTCCAGAAATAATACATACTGCTTTTTTTCTCATTGTTTATCTTCCTTCACTTTTTGCCCCATAGGCTGCTCTGTAAAATCTTTATAACGTTTCTTTATTTTACTGCCATTTTACCAAGATTTGGGTAAACTTCGAGCATGATAGATTTAGATAATCAAACAACATTGACAGTTGACTTGGAAGCACTTGAGCAGATCGCAACATCACTCTGTGACAAAGAAGTAGAGCTTATCATTACCAATGATACAACGATGCAAGCGCTCAATGCTGAGTATAGAGAGAAGGACGGTGTGACTGATGTACTCTCTTTCCCTATGGAAGCTCCTTTTACCGAGCAGTCTATCTTTGGTATGCCCTTAGGGTCTATCATCATTGCGGAATCATTGGTTAAAGAAAAAGCAGTACAGTTTGGACATACTATTCAAGATGAACTGTCACTTTTGTTTATTCATGGGATGTTGCATTTGCTAGGTTTTGACCATGAGCATGATAACGGGGAAATGAGGAAAAGAGAAAAAGAACTCATAGAACAGTTTGATCTACCAAAAAGTCTAATCGTAAGAACAGAGGAGTATTAATTTGGATTTTCTTATTTTTGTTATCGCCATGGGCGTATTGATCTGGGGTGCGGACCTACTTATAAATCAAAGTGAACGTATCGCTTTAAAGTTTAATATCCCCGAATTCATCATCGGTGCCACACTCATAGCCTTGGGAACCTCTCTACCTGAAATGGCTGCAAGTATCGCGGCAAGCCTTAATCATAAACCCGATATCGCTGTTGCCAATGTCATAGGAAGTAATGTACTCAATATCACCCTGGTACTTGCAGCTGTCTTTATCATAGCAAAGAACATCAATCCAAGCAGAGATTTTTTTGCCAAAGACAGTACATGGGCACTTGTGCCAGTACTGGTATTTATCTTAATGATACTCGATGGAGTGATTAGTAGATTTGATGCTTTACTTTTATTACTTTTAATGGGGGCTTACCTGGTATTTCTTCTTCAAGATGCGAAAAATATACCAGAGGAGGATTTGGATGACCTCGATATAGGCACATTTTCTTGGACAAAAACGATACCCTTGCTTATGGGTGGATTTATTTTGGTGGTGATCGGCGCACATTTTACCGTTGAAAGTGCCTCTGAAATAGCAAAAAGCTTTGGTATCTCAGAATGGATTATAGGTATCATCATGATTTCATTAGGTACCTCATTACCTGAACTGGTTGTAAGTATTTCTGCAGCAGTCAAAGGTAAAGTCGATATGGCCATCGGAAACATCATCGGCTCAAATATGGCTAACACCACAGTGGTCCTTGGTGCAGCGGCTTTTACAAACCCTATGAGTATCAATGCCCCTGCATACATCTTCGACATCGCTACGATGATAGTAGCAACGCTTCTGCTTGTTTTTATCACTGCAAACAAACTCTACACCAAATCAGCGGGTATCAGCCTTATTATCATTCTAGGACTCTTTTTAAATAATACTTTACAAAATATGTAAAGTATTCGCTAGTCAGCCTTGGAAAAATATCCTTTTTTGTAGAGCCATTTGTAAATATCTGCCGCAATAGGTCCCGCGGTACTACCCCCATGTCCACCATGTTCTACCAACACAGTCACAATGTATTTAGGATCGTCATACGGTGCATAAGTCGTGATCCAGGCATGAGAACGATGGTAATAAGCCAACTCCTCTTCTTTTAAACGTTTTTTCGTTGATTGGGGGATGGAAGTCACCTGTGAGGTACCTGTTTTACCAGCAACGATCATAGGAAGTTTGCTCATCGTACTATAGGCTGTCCCACCTCTTATATTACACACTTCATACATCCCTTTTCTTATCTCATTCAAGTAGTATGTATTAAAATCCAAAGACTTTGTTTGGGGTTCAATCTTTTTGCCATCAACTTCCCTTGCTATGTGTGGTGTGACAAGCTTAGAAGTAGCAATCAAACTCGTGTAACGTGCCACCTGTAGAGGCGTGACCAGATCATAGCCTTGACCGATAGATGAAATAACGGTTTCACCCCTGTACCAGGGCTGTTTAAAGCGTTTCATCTTCCATGCTTTATCTGGCATGACTCCTGAATATTCACGCGGTAAATCAACACCTGTTTTTACTCCTAAACCGAAAGTACGAAGATGTTTTGACATCGCATCAATACCTACTTTTAAACTCTTATTATAAAAATAGACATCACAACTTTCACGTATCGCTTTTCTCAAGTCTACTTTACCATGCCCCCATCTTGACCAACATCTAAACTTATGTTTACTTGTACCAATCGTGATATGCCCATTACAATATTCGGGTGTACTAAGCGCGTTAGGCAAAGCTTTTGAAAATGCCAATGCCATTCCCATTTTTATCGTTGAACCTGGAGGATAGGTTCCATGGATAAATTTGTTCGTAAAAGGGTGCGCTAGATCATCTTGCAAATCTCTCCAGTCATTACTACTAATCCCTCCGACGAACAAATTAGGATCATAAGAAGGGTAACTTACCGCAGATAACACTTCGCCATTGGTTCGCATAACCACAGCAACACCTGTCTGATCTCCAAAGCGTTCATAGATCATTTTTTGCAGTTCAATATCTATACTAAGATGTATATTTTTATTGTCTTTGGGAAGTTCTTTTTCGAGTACCTCTATGGCTTTATTCGTTGCAGTGACCTTACTGACTTCATACCCCAGTTCTCCTTGTAGTACTTCATTGTAGTGACGTTCAAGACCACTTTTTCCTATTTTTCCTACTTCATTAACCACAGTGTCTTTTTCATTTTCTTTTTTGTTTGATCGTCCGGTATAACCCACGATATGCGCTGCATACTTTCCATAAGGATAGTAGCGTTTGGTTTCTGCTTCTATTTTAATATTATCCTCTAAACTAAGTTTTGGATAGGCACCCATCATACTTGAATAATGGATGAAATCAACGACTTTAATATACTTGTGGTTATAAGGAGAATTTTGTTTTTCATACACCTTTAACATCACTGTTTTATTGAGGTCAGGAAAGGTTTCAACCAATGTATCAATAATGTTTTCAAGTTTCTTATTATGCTTCTTTAAATGTGGTGCAATGGAGAGAGAGAAACCTATCTGATTCATTGCCAAAAGGTTGCCATACAGATCTGTTATCTCGCCTCTGACAGGTTTAATGAACTGTTTTCGTTCTATATTTTCTTTTGCCAATCCTTCATAGTAAAAATTTGACTTGATACTCACATGATAAAGCCGTGTGATCATGACAGCCCAGAAAATAATGAAAATGATTATGATAAACTTATATCTCATAAGATCACCACAACCAACAGATCTACAATAAGAGAATAAAGTAAGATCTCATCTAAAACGATGCTCTGTGTTTGGAAGATAAAATCGTACGTAAACAGACAGCCCAGATAGATCATATCTAAGAAAAATATGCTTAAAATCGGTCTGCAAATTTGACATTTTCGAAAATATTTTAAATACGGATATACCATCACATAAAACAATAAAGTAGAAATGATGATAAGAAAAATAGGTAAAGAGAGATTCGCTTCCAGATTTATCATGTATACAATAGCAAGCAATATAAAAGAAGGTTTTCCTCTCTCTAAGCCCTCTACCAGCATATATCCCATAGCACCTACCAAAAGTGGTAGAAAAACATAAATAGAAATAAACATCGGATAAAAAAAGATAAATAACACAGCAAATAGCCAAAAAACAAGACCATGTTGTGCTTTCATAAGAGTATCCATAGGTTTACTTAGATTAAGAGAGTTTGTAGACCAGTGCTACTTCATTACATACTGGGAAATGAATACATTTAATACAATCCGCCCAAATTTTATGCTCAGGTATCCCCTCTTTATTGATCTCTTTAAAGTGAAGTTTTAGAAAGAACTGTGGCAGATAGGTTAAAACAAGCACATCTTCTTCTACCCCTATATCTTTGGCTTCATCCAAAGTAAACTGTACCATTCTTTGACCTACTTTTTGTCCACGATACGCTTCATCTACGATGAGACTTCTAATCTCTGCCAATCTTTTAGAGTGTATATGCAACGCAGTATAACCGACCAGTCTATCACCCTCTTTTGCTAAAACATAAGAACGTATATTTGTGGCAACTTCATCTTCAGTACGGTTCAAAATAATCCCATCTTTGACTTCAGAGACAACCAATGCCTGCATGGCAGGGATATCACTGAGTTTTGCTTTCACCAATTCGATCAATCTTGTTCCTCATTTTCTTGTTGTATTGTATCTTCTATTTTGCTCTGATCGTCTACACCGAAAATCGTTTGCAGTATATTTTGATGTACTCTGTCATGACCGTTTTTTTTCAAGTTTGAAAGTACGATAGACCCAGGAAATTCTCTTTTGAGTTTGGCTCTCTCTTTTTGATTGAGCTTATCGATCTTTGTAAATACTGTCAAATATTTTTGATCCGGACGAATAAATTCAGCGATGTAATTTTCAACATCATCATCTATTTTGGCATGTGGGTGACGTGCATCACGCAGATGGATAAAAAGCCTTATAGAGACACGGTGCTGTATAAACTCGACAAGATTTTTTTGCCACACTTCTTTCAATGATTTAGACACTTTAGCATATCCAAACCCAGGCAAATCCACAAAACGTACAGGGTAACTCTGCTCATTGTAAAGGTATCTTGTTTCAAAAAAATTAATGAGCTGCGTTTTTCCTGGTGTAGCTGAGCTTTTTGCCAAATTTTTTCTTTGTGTTAATCCATTTAAGGTAGAGCTTTTACCTACATTGGAACGTCCCAAAAAAACGACTTCACTCATATCTTCAGGTAAAGAATCCGCGATACTCTGTGCGGATTTTATAAATTTTGCCTCTACAACTCGAGGTATACTCACTCTTTGTTCTCCATTTCAAAAATAAATTTCACAGGTTTTTTCTTATTACCTTCAACATTCACATTACCTGTTGTCATATCAAGTATGATCATATCACCATTTACATGACTTTTATTAGCCAGATCATCGATAACTGCACTTCCATGTAACTCATACAGTGCTTTGACGATGTGGTATTTGACTTTATCTGCACTTCCTTTGAAATGATGCTCTTCATTGCTAAACTCAAAAGTGACAGACCCTATTGCTTCATACATTTTTGTGTCATCATTCTCATCAAAGTAAACGATCACCTTGTCTGCATGTAACCAGTCTTTGCCTTTATGTATTTTGGCATCACCTATGAAGTGTACTTCTTTTTTTTCTTCTTCTGCTTCCATCGATGTGGAGGTGATTTCCACCTTTTCAGCGAACAATGTTTGGGTAAGCATTAGAAATAGCAACACTTTTAAAAATTTCATAACAATCCTTTATAATTATTTATTTAAATAGTATACCATGATATTACTTGTCAGGTATATAAAACACTGTCCCCACAGTCTTACCTGAAGCCTTTTTTGACCGGGTATCATACTCTAAGGTCTTCCCCTCAATCACATTTTGACCTTTGACCCCGACAAAAGGTGATGTAATATGTAACACTTCTGTTTTTTGATCATATATCGCATGTTGTGTTTTATACTTGTAACCATCTTTTTCATGAAGCACAACATCACCGTCAAGATAAAGTTTATCTCCATAATAAACGCTATTTTTTGCTGAAAGATATTCTACCGTATCACTAAGATAGACGATATTCTCTGATGATAATATACCTTTGTCTCTCACACCATAGGTCAGATAAGCACGACTTTTTAGATCGCCTGTATCCACTTCTATTAAAGTGGTATCTGTAAATTCAAGTTCTTTGCTGAACACTTGAGTAGGAGGAAGTGTATTACGCACTTTTATCAGAAAAGCACCCGATATGATCGCAACAATAGCTATAATTAATATAAATTGTAATTTTATTCCCATAGCTCCAAATACTGCTTCTCCAGTCCCTCTTTGATTATAAGATGTTCTATCATTTCACGTACTGCACCGTCTCCGCCTCTTTTTGAAAGAACCACAGTAGCCACTTTATCTACATAAGCACTTGCATCTCTAGGTACAAATGATATTTTGGCAGCTTTAAGCATCTGCAAGTCATTGAGGTCATCCCCTATGGCAGCAACATTCTCCATCGTGAGGTCAAGTTTTTCCAAAAGTGATTCTAAAACCTCTTTTTTGTTATGTATCCCCTGATAAAAATGTTCTATACGCAACTCTTTTGCACGACGCGCAACGATTTCCGAAGACCTCCCCGTGATGATCGCTACTTGTTTTCCCATTTGTCTCCATGAAGAGATAGCTAAACCATCTTTCACATTAAAAGATTTAATCTCATCACCATTTTCACTGTAAGTGATATGACTGTCAGTCATCGTACCATCGACATCAAGAACAATTAATTCTATACTCATAAAACCCCCTTTGTACTTGGAATACCTGCATTTTCATTGACTGTGACTGCCCTGCGTAAAGCCACAGCAAGCGCCTTAAATGCACCTTCAATAATGTGATGTTTGTTTTTACCACGATTATAAATCAAATGCAGTGTCAACGGAAGATTAAAGGCAAACGCTTTAAAGAATTCTTCCACTAGCTCCACATCGAAATCCCCTACTTTCCCTCCGATAGGCAATTCAAAAACAAGATATCCACGGTTTGACAGATCTATATCACAAGTCACACTTGCCTCATCCATCACGACCGTTGCATTCCCAAAACGCTCAATACTCTGTACAGGATAGATCGCTTTTTTAAGGGCTTGTCCTATAACGATGCCTACGTCCTCAACCGTATGATGGTCATCAATGTGCGTATCACCCGTACACTGGAC
>JGI10211J34971_10000653_pt1 | contig 28762 bp, 32 predicted proteins | sample Etolagsediment_FD_34971 | JGI IMG/M metagenome (IMG submission 34971)
GCTGCTTCTAATGCTTTAACCTCCCCAACTCCCTTTATTTCTATAAACGGCACATACAGCTTATTCTTCTTTGCAATCCATTTTATGGGATCGCTTTTGTTAACCTTTGGCAAGATTACTTTCAAACCTAATCTTCTTGCTTCATTAACCAATTGTGGTTTGTTCTTTTTAGAACTGTGAGTCAAAGAAGCACATAAAAATTCTGTCGGATAATATTTCTTTAACCAAGCGCAGTAGTATGCTAATGTCGCATAAGCAACGCTGTGGCTATTATGGCTTACTATCCCATTAGCAATAAAATTGTGATTCTTGTCCATCTCAATATCATATACCTTTTCTACCCCAACGTATTCTATTGATTTTATTCGATCAAGATAAACTGTTTCTACCATTATTCCTAAGTGGTCTTTTATTGTCAAGTCTCCTACTCTTTTATATCCACTCCTGGTGAATAGTCTATGATTATATGTTGCTTTTAGACAATGGCCTTCCAATGTTTTTACTTCATATACTGGCTTTAGACCATTAAACACTATGTTTTTTATTCTTGCAAATCTACACCTACCATTTTCACCCATTTGCATTATGGAAAAACTCGTCGGCCCCCAAATATTATAAACATCTTCAATTGTAATATTGGATGCTCCCTTTTGAACAATAGTATCTCCAGTTAGACACCTATTAAAACTGTACATTGCATGTTCTTTAAGTACTTCCCAAAATTCTTCCGCTTCTTGTTCATTAAATATTTTAGTTTTCCTACATCCATTTATAAATTTTTTTTTATATGGCTCAAACTCCTCAACTGATCTTTTCTTGCCAATAATTTTCCTTATTTTATCTGCCTCGCTATAATGCAATCCCCCTACCTTGTAAATTACTTCCATTATCTGCTCTTGATAAACCAATATTCCCTGGGTATCTTTTGTTATCCCTTCATATATTTTGTGATGGGGTTCCCATTTTCTCCCATGTTTTCTTCTTATATAATTTTCTGCCATTCCTGAATGTAAAGGTCCTGGACGTACTAAGGCTACGGCATCACAGATATGATTAAAATTTTGAACACCCATATCTTTAATAAGATTCGTAGTAGCATATGTGCTAAGTTGGAATAGGCCAACCGTATTGCCATCATTTATTTCCTTTAGTACTGATTTATCTTCTAAATTGATTTCCTCGAAAATAATTTTTTTGTTTTGATTTTCCTTTATGAGTCTTTTTGCTTCTGACAAAACAGACAAAAGTTCTAATCCCAACGCATCTATTTTCATAAGACCAACGTATTCAGCATCGTCTTTTTCCCAGTTCACTAAAAGCGTATCTTCACGCCTTATTAGGTTGCATCTACCGCTTTGGCCTATCTTTTCCTTTGAGAGTACGAGGGCTGCTGCGTGCTGCGAATTGTGTACGACCATTCTATTTGCAATAAAATTTTGGTTTGAGCTTTTCATTTCTATATCATAGGTGTCTTCTATCCCTACGTATTTAACAGACCTTAATTTGAAGAAATAGATAGTTTGGTTTTTAAGAAGTTTTGCACCTTTTAGATAATGTTCTTGTCTATGACATATTTGACATAGTGCTTGTAAATTACTTCTACCCCCATTGTACCTATCGCCATCGATGTGATGTCTATCTGTACTTTTTCTTTTCTCACACTTCTGACAAATAGGGAATTTATTTAGTAAATTCTTATAGTATTTTGTTTGCCTTCCATGAATTTTATGTCGTTTAGCTGTTTTTATTCTATTTATTAATTTTTCCCCAGGATTATTTTTTATAAATCTTAAAGATGACTTTCTTATTGATGGATGATCACCTTTTGTAAGTCCCTTATTCCAGGCAGTTTGCAGACCTATTGTTCCTTTATTCCATGGTATATTCCCCTTTTTAAATGAACCTGACGTTCCGTTTATGGCAATTTTGTCTGTTTTAATATTTAGATTTCCAACCTCAACCCATCCACGTTGAGTTAGTACTCTATGATTTTTTGTTAGTTTAAGTTTCTTTGTTCCTACTTGGATTTCAAATATTAATCTTTTGCCACTATAGCTTATCTTTACTACATCATCAAAATATAGTTTATTTGTTTTGAAATTGTATGATCTGATTTTACCTATAAAATTTCTCCTAAATAAATTTTTAACTTTTGCTGGCCTTACCTTTCCATACCCATCTTTGAATGGCTCGAGAAGAACTCTTGTATCTCCAGCAACACAATAGCCGTAGACAGTGCCCTCAAGTGCTTTTGAATATTTAATAACTTTTGGATATTTCTCTGCAAATTCACTACACTTCCCCCATGTGTTAATAGCATCTTTTATTCCAGTCCCTTCTTTATTGTCCTCAATATATTTTGTAAATTCATTGACTTCGCTGTGATGAATATCAAAAACTCTGCCAACATTTTTTACCACTGCTCTTGCTTTCATTCTATTAAAACTGCTAACGCCGGCAACATTCTCTCTGCCATATGTGCCCTCAAGATGCTCTCTAACAAGATGTCTTTGGGTTTTTTCAAAATCAATATCAATATCTGGATAGTCAATTCTATCCTTATTGATAAACCTATCAAATATAAGTTTGTGCTTTATTGGATCTACTGTAGTAATGTTTAGAAGATATGAAATTAAAGACCCTGATGACGATCCCCGCCCTGGTCCGGTGAGTATATCATTCTCCCTACACCAGTTTACTAATTCCCAGACAATTAGGAAATACCTATGAAATTTTTTCTTTGTTATGAGATCATATTCTGTTGTTAATCTCTTGTAGTAAACATCATCTTTCTTAATTGGGTGCCCAAAAATCTCTCTATATCGTTTAACACAAAGGTCCCATAGAAATTGCTGTTCCCTTCTTGGTACTACCGAAACACCCTTAACCCTCGGCAGGTTTATTTTTCTCTTAGGTATTCTGAAATCAGAGCACTTCTCTGCAACCTCTATTGTATTGGACAAGTATTCCTTTTTATAAAAACCAATTCTTTTGAGTTCCTTGATCATCTCTTTTGTCGATCTCAGGTAAAGCCCTTTTATGCCGAACTTCCATCTTTTTGGATCATCCCATTTAGCTTTTCTCTGAATCGCCAGCAATACTTCATGCGCTTTATGATCCCCTCTGTTAACATAATGACAATCGTTCGTTGCTATAACCTTACAACCAACTCTTTGAGCAAGCTTTATCTTTAGTTTATTTGTTTTGATTTGAGCTTTCATCTTATGAGGCATAATCTCACAATAGAGATCATCTTTTAAAATTTCGTGAAGCTTATAAAAAAACTTAAGTCCTTCTCCATTGAATTTATTAACAAAAGATTGCACGCACGCCGTCGAGACAACTAATCCCTCTATATTGTCTAATAACACCTGAAAAGTAATTCTTGGTTTATAGTAAAAACCTTGTAGATTAGCGAATGTCAGTATATTACAGAGGTTATGGAATCCCTTTTGATTTTTAACAAATAGACAGATATGACCCCTGTCTGGTTTTTGTTTTTTACGTTCCTGAATATCCTCAACATCAGGAATTATATATCCTTCACACCCGAGAATTGGTTTTATTCCATAATCTTCACATGACTTTTGAAATTTAATGAGTGCATCAATATTCCCGTGATCTGTACACGCAAGATATTCAAACCCGAGCTCTGATGCTTTCTTAGCATACTTCTCAGTACTCCCAAAACCGTCCAGCTGGCTGTATTCCGTATGAACATGTAGATGGCAAAAACTCATTTTTGTTTCCTTTTTATTTATTTAATCTAAATATCTACGTATCTTTTCACCACGTTTTTGTCTTTGATCACGTTGTTTCACTTCCTGTTCAATTCTCTTAGCTGCGATTTCACAGTATTTTTCTTCTATTTCTATGCCTATCCATCGGCGGTTTAGGCGTTCACAGGCTACGGCAGTTGTGCCGGAACCGAGGAAGGGGTCTAAAACACATTGTCCTATGCTTGAGAAATCTTCAATTAAAGACATTAATAGTGCCATAGGCTTTGGGCATGGATGCTCACATTTGCTTTTAACGTGATTGGTAACATCAGGCAATCTTATTGCATCTTGCCAAACAGGTTTTGATATTTTACCAAATATTAAAACAGGTTCCCATGTATTAAATCCCCTTAAACGACTTTGTCTCGAACTTCCGGGCTTAAACCATCCAAACTGCCAAAGAGGTTCAAATGTTGACCAATATGGGTATTCTTTCATTCCAGGTGTTATTAAAAACAATGGGGATATTTTCATTGACATGTTGTACAATATTTTAGGTTCTATTCTTTTCATTTCCGTGTCTTTTTTCTCATATTTAAATCCAACAAAATACGGTGGATCAGCAAAAACCAAGTCCACAGGCTCAAGGTGAGGCATTATCTCAAGACAATCACCATGATATAGCTTGCCTAATTTCGTTTCGTAATATGGCTTTATAATTTTTCTTCTCTTGATTTTTCTCATTTTCTAAAACATTTTCTCATTTTCCAAAACCAATGATTGAGATGTGCCGGTTTATTTTGATGTTTTTAATCTTCTCCAATTTCAATCCAGAGTGAAATGCTGTTGCATAGACATTCACCCCATAAGCCTCAGGCAAATAACAAATTATATTTGTCTTAATTAGGCGTTGGGCAATTACTGTTCTCTCTTTTAATATCTTTTTCGATGTCCCCTGCCAATATAGCACATTTCTCAACTGCGCTTCCGACCAATTTGGATGTTTCTTTTTCATATTTTTCATGTGCTGTTCTAAATTAAATTCAGATACAACCATATAAATTGGTTTCTTTAAGTTGAGTACATCGGTGATATATGGGCATTTAGGAGGGCAGTAATCTTTTTGCCCATAATTTGGGCATCCCTTTGGATGTCTTGGATACGGAAGTCTACACCAATCCCTCACTACAGGATTATGTACAAGTCTTTTAACTGGGATTATCCAGGGCATAGTTTTTCTTCTCTTAATTTTTCTCATAATAAAATTCACCGCATTAAATCTCGTATTCCTACCCTTTTGTTTTTAGGAGCTTCATATCCATATTTTATTGCTTGCTTTCTTATCTTCTCAGCAAGATAATAATCTGAGTTATATAAAATCTCCCAACTACACTCCACTTTCCAAGCAGGAGGGGTCTTGTTAACATGAAGAACAGGGTAACTACCTTTTAATCTTAAAATTCTCATAAGCTCCTTACCATTATCCTCAAGCTTTATTCTATGGCCACATATCTTTTCAAATATTTCGTTCTGCTCATAGTAAGCACTCATACATGCCAAAATCTTTTTTTTAGCATGAGCAAGTTCAATAATCCCCATTTCTAAAAGCCATTTTTTGTGATTCTTTGAAACAATACTACACATGGAAGGGATACAGTCAATCGGATTTCTCACTAAATGAATACTTATCTTCCAGTCATAATCCGATGGAACTCCGTCTCCCCTGTGCGGAAAAATTTTTTTGCCTTTGTTTTTCCCCTCAGGATAATAACTACTGTCAATAAAGAAAAAACATGAAACTGTACCATCCTTACCAACTGCCTCATGCCGGACATCAAGACCAAGATTTTGCAGCGATTTAGCTGTTGACATTGTGCCTGATCTCGGGTTTGCCAATATTCTTATCATATCTTCACCTACCAGAATTTATGTTTCTTGGATAACGCTCTTAAACCTACTTCCCTTTCAGTTTTAAAAATACTTATAAAATCCCTTTTCTTTACTTTAATTAGCGTATTGATTAGATTTACGATATTCTTAAGATCCTCTTTATTATTATTATAAACCCTTATATACGGGAACTTAGCAGCAATATTTAGTATCTTTGTCTTTCTACTCTTTAGAAATGTTTGTTTTTGAGTATCCTCTCTTTTTTTATGTCTGCTTTTGGCAATCTTTTCACTTGTTGCTACTATTATAATAACCGGCTGATATTTAAAAAGGAATGTTAGAAAGGATTTGTTGAATAACCTGTCCCCTTCAAAGATAATAGTATACCCACTGTATCTGTTCTCAGCAATCTTCATAAATTTTTTTGCATCACCTTGTACTGCCATGCTCAATCTATCTGTCCCGTCGAATTTATGGCCTTTGTACCTGCCAAGATAAATTGTCTTCCTCGACCTTACAACTTCATATTGTAGCAATCCAAAAGACTTCACCTTTGGCTTATTCTCATTTTCCCTTATCTTCCTTATAATTTCTGTTTTGCCAGTAGCAGGCTCACCACCAATTGCTATTATCTTCATAACCATTCCCTTATATCTATTTTTCTTCTTATCCCATTTGATTCTAATCTGTTTTTTATGAATAGAATTGAGTTTTGAATATTCTCAACACAGCTAATATAACTCTTGATATCCGAACTAAACATAGGGTCTGCTATCCTCATTTGCCCTATAAATAAGGGGAGAACTACTATTTTTTGGCTGAGACTTTTACATTCAGAACGATACTTACTATATAATTTTCTTGAGTGGTTTGGTGTCATACAAAAAATAACCGTTGATCTTCTTATCAGATCTACTGTAACTTCTTTTGATCTGTGAGACTCAATTAGCTTCTTTTTTATACCTAAATTTTCTAAAACACCCCTCATCTTTTTTGTTATTGGTTTGTTTCCTCCTCTAAAACCAGCCGAGTCCACCTCCCCACCTATTTCCATCTTCCATATTAGTTCAGCAGCAGGAGACCTGTTTACATTCCCTAAACATATGAATAAAACCTTATCTAAAATAATGACTGATCCCCCCTTCTATTTTATACCCACTTTCAATCCTGTTACTTCTCTTTCTTGATTCGCCTATATTTAACAATCTCTTTTCATTAATGAGCTTTCTGATATTTGCTTTTACTTCTACCCTTTTGTTTTTTTTGAGATTCGTAATTCTCCATATTAGATCTATCTTATGATCATACCTCCTGAATTTTGGGAATTGCCAAAATGTTTTATTTTTGTATATAGCACTCGGTGGTTTTTGCATCCCCAAAGCCTGTTCCATAAAGTCATTACACCAACTGATACAACAGAACATTTCATCATCATCAATTGTTCCTGGGAAATGTCTAAATTCTACTGTATCAGTTTCATTAAATAATTGTCGGAGATTTATCCCAGCACGTGGTGTTATAAACCACTGCCTTCTTCCATCCTTCCCAAGATTAGCATGATTATTGAAAAATTCTTCCGGAGTTTTTGATTTCATTATTCTTTTTACTAACTCATCTCTCACACAATATTGATGCGATACTAATCTTCTTCTATATCTCAGTAACGCACCCTTAAAACTATCCTCAGGCGAAAAATCTATCCTTACTGGTTTAGGTATTGGTTCTACTATTTTAAAAGCTTCCTTTTGATTTTTATGTATGTATTGCATCAGTTTTTTTAGCATCTTCAAATCTTTGTTTAAGTCCGGCACCCCTATATGTATATGGAGATTGCACCTGTAATTTATCCATGGGTCAATAGTAAGCTTGCTTTTAATTTTTTTGATCAAATCAACTTGAGATATAATTGAACTTGTTGGCCTGGTATTTATCTCCCCACCGTATTCCCAAAGCTTTGCAAGTGGGTCATTTGCTACTCCAGTTGAGTTTACTATAGTATTATCTTTATTGCACCACTTGCACCCTATGGGCAACTTATCAAACCTATAGACATCAGCATATTCTAATTCTACACCGTATGTAAAATCATTCATAACATTTACCTGAGTTGATGAAGTTTACTTTTCTTTTATATGTATCAAAACTCTTTGCATTCCCAAATACTCTTCTATATCTAAATATGTTCATTCTGTTTTTTCTTATGCCATCCCAATTATTGATTTCTCCAATGATGCTATTATCAAAGAACTCTTTTCTGAAATCCCAAAGTGGTTTCCAATTAACACCTTGTTTTACTTTCTTCTGTAGTATTGAGATTTCCTCTTGTTGTCTGTCAATATAATAGAATAAATATCTTGTTCCCCAAAATAACTTTTTATAGGCACAAAGTGCAGTCTCAACATTCCACATATTTACTGGTAGATTAGTTCGCTTCTTTAGATCCAAAAGGAGGTCTTCCAAATCTTTATCCAATACCCCATAATTGATCTTTGCCTTTTGTTTTTTTGTTATAAATTCCTTCCTGTCGAATACATAACATAACCCATTTCTACAGCTCTCGGCTTGCTTTAGATCAAAAAATGTTGGTATAAGCCTTGTGTTCGTCAACTCCCACAATGCTTGTGTATAATTAAATATAGAGAACCTCCCAAAATAAAAAATTTTTGATGAGAGCTTATAAAGTTCTTCGTATGACTTTGTTGAGCAGATGGAGTCTTCTTGTGAGCTTCCTATTAACTCTATATACGATTTAACTATCTTCACAAAGAAATCAAAATTTTTTACTTTGGCTCTGTCAGTTTGAAATAGTGTTTTTTCTTTATTGTCTTTCCACCATCTTCTCATTCTTGAAATATTCACATTTTCAAAGTCAGGGAACTCATTATATATGTAGTAAACAGTTGGTGCACAATAATTTGTTCCGTATAAAAACGCAATCCAATACCGCTGCTCTATGTTGAGCTCGAACCGATCACATATATAATTTAGTGCCGGAAATGCAGGATCACAATCACCACTGTTCATAAATAACTTATAGTAATCCACAAATAGATTTAGATTACTTTTTTTCTCGCCCTTTTCTATATAGCTCAATATATTCATTAGATTGTAATTAACTTCATTTGTTGGATTGGTATAATTTTCTCGATAGGTATTCCTGACCTATATGCTATGTCTACTGTAGAGACAATAAAGGTTGCACCATAATAATCAAACCTATATAAAGGTCTTTTATTATTTCTTAGGATGTTTAGTTTATTACCCTTCAAAATAATTCCTGCAAAAGACATTTTTGGATTAGTTTTTAAGAATGTTAGATAATCTTTCCGGAGTATTATTTCAGAATCATTCTCTGTTTTGCACTTTACTTTAAACTCTTTTTCAAATCCCCTTTTCTTTTTCATTGAGATTACACCGTTCATTACTATTGCTGCCCCATTGGCGTATATTGGTGGATTGTTATCCATATTCTCAAAATCACCACTGGTAGAGTATCTACAATGAAATATAAATCTGTTTGATTTTTCATCACTAACAAAACCATTAATTAGTTCTGGTCGGGTTAGCACCCTACTTTTCTTTATTTTTATTTTGTTCCCAGAAAAATATGCAGCACCAAAACTATGTATGCCCCTAATAGATGACTCCTCCATCAGTTTGCTTAGAATTTTTATTTCGCCTGGTCTTTTCCTTTCAGAGTAGAATCCTATTATTCCACACATTCATCTTCTCCTCTTAATCTTTCTCTTTCTTCTTAGATATTTATTGATAGATTCTATTGCAGTAGTTTGGTGACTGTCAGGGCCAAATAGGAATAATTCTTCCTCAAATGTTTTTATTACTATGTCATGAGGCTTTATCCTTATTTTTAATCTTCCTGATTTATTAATTGCTGGAGAGTTATCTATTTTGTTGAAAATAACTATACAATGATTTAATTCGTGCCATGCAATTCTTTCTTTCCTTCTCCTATTTGCATCTTGCCATGTCTTTTTATGCACACATATTTCAAAATCATAGTCATATATATCACGCTCTCTGTTTGATAATTTTCTGGCTTCGCCTATTACTAACATGCCTTCATCATCTGTTTTTTTTGATATTCTAAATATGTAATGTATGTATGCATCTGCAAGTAACGGGAAAAATTTACTCCTGCAATTCTCAAAAAATTCTTCTAACTCTCCTGTTACATCGTTTTCAAATCTTACGGATTCTTTCATATTTTAGTATTTTATACCTTTCGCCTTTTGATCCTTCTCTTCTTGGATGTTCTACGCTTAATTATCCTTTTTTCTTTACTCCAATTTGTTTTGGATACCTTTTCAAAAGGATCGAGTGTCATTAATGTTAGCCTTATTCCCCCCTTCACAAAATCGAATCTGGCCCACCCTTCTTCTATCTCATATACAGGAGTACCAAGATCTACCGAAAGATTTTGTATCTCCTTTAGCACTCTCAGCATCAATTTATTCTTTATTTTTCTATTCATATTTACCTTTTTATTTTGTCAGCAAGATTCCTTCTTTATTCCAACGTGCCTCATATTCACTCGGCGTATAGTTGAAAACTAAATTCTCATCTTCATCCATACGTGCTGGCATAAGCTTCCCATGAAAATAATTCCTCGGGTTACCAGGCGATCTCAAATTATTCCACGTTTTTTTTGCAAAGTCAATGTATCTGCTGATAGATATTTCCGCAGCAGTTCTGGTTGTTATTGCAACATTGTCATAAATAAAATCATGCTCATCAAGGTAGGTATCTACATTAGGTTTAAATACGTTCTTAAATCTAAGCTTTACTGTTCTCCCCTCAAGGTGATACAATCTTCTCGCTTCCTTTATATGATAGGTTAGTTGATTTTTTGTCCAGTTCTGCAATTCCTTGTTCTCAGGGTATTTATCGGGCATAGCACAGCAGCTCCCAGAAGTACACAGCTCCTTATAATCCGGATCACTACACCCAAAAACAAGATCATTATCTATGCAAAACTTATAGATTTTTTTGATGTAGGGTTCCTTTACAAGTCTATTTAGACGCAGATACCCTCCCCTCTTAGACGGGCTTAGTGCTTTAAAATATTTTAGAATGTCTTTTGATCCGGTACCTATAAGTTCCCCTATCCATTTATATCTCTTCATTATATTTTCATTAGTTCTGAGATCAAGAGCCAAAAATTCCGTTGATACTGCACTGATCCCTGCCTCCTTAGCCCTATGCAGTAATTCATCGATACCATCATCTGTTATCCCGATAATATAAGGCCTCAATCGGAGTATGCAGTAATACCCCATATCGCTAAGCATCTTAATTGCATCTAATCTTCTACTTGTTATCGGTACACCTATTTCTATTTTCCTGCTCATTTCATCAGATGGAGATATTATCGAGGTCTGAAATGCAAAGTTCTTTTGGTGTGAGTACTTCCCAAATAGCTTCCTGAATTTGGGTCTAAATATTGCACTCCCCTTGAAACTGAACAGCGTTGGGTATGCTTCCTTTGCCAGATACTCAATGATCGAATAACTGATGCCATTTGCTTTTTCAAAATTACAAAATGGATCAGACAACCCGCCCCAATGAAGTAAAAATCTTTTCTTATAAAAATGATCATAGAACATCTTTCCTCTTCTATCTGTTGATTTCCCGCTCATTGCTTCTATCATTTTTTTTGGATTTACAGCATGGAGTTTAACTGAGAAACTTGGATTGTTAGTTTTCTGCATATAGGAGAAACAATAACAACAAGACAAGCTGCAATTATGAACCAGGATTTTATTCGCAAAGAAATTTTCATATGGGTATTTGACTCGGAAGTTATATACATTTACTATTTTCTTCTTAAATGTAATTCTCTTTATTTTGACTTCTCTCAATTCCTTACCATGTCTTGTTTTGTAATTCTGATTTTTTTGACAATACGACATATTTTATCCCTTTCCTTTGAAAGTATTTTTCTGCTCTTTTTATTTTGACCTCTTTATTGCCTATCCACAATCCAATTTCTTCTACGATTATTTTATTTGAGCCTTTTCTGCTAATAACAAAATCTGGAAAGTAATTTTTATATTTTCCATTCAACAAATAACCAACTTTAAAACTTTTGTTTTTCTCCCAATTTATAGTTCTAAAACTATTAAGAAACTCCATCCTCTTTAATTCCCACCCACTATCGTAATGATGTGTGCTCCCATACCTGTCTATAAAATATCCCCTCTTAAACCTGCTTCCTGAAAGTTCTGGTGGAGTAATACTTCCATTCTTATATCCTAAAATTAGAGATCTCGAAACTTTTTTAGCTACTTCTTTGTCAAACATTGGATTGTTTTTTTTCATTCTGATAGCAGTTTTCTTTCTATTCCTTATCTTCTTGTTACTTTTAATCCTGTTCCTTCTCCCTGATATAACTAATTTCTTTTTGAGATTGTCAAGATCTCCAGAAGCAAATCTTTTCTTTAGAGATATTGACATCTTTAAAGCAATAGACGGGTTAAACATCGGGTTGTCCCTTTTCATTCTTTCTGAAACATCTGGCCTACTTTTGCCCCTGATCTTCTCTCTTCCTATTATATTACCACATTGTCTTGAGCATGTACGAGCTTTCTTTTTCATGTACAAAAATTTTTTCTCAGTAACCAATAATTTTTTATTACAAACAGGGCATTGGTATATAACTTTTGGTCTCCAATTCGGATTATTTTCTCCATATACGTTTTTATCCATTTGGGACATTCTATGCTTTTCACTTCTTCTTAATCCTTTAGATATATTATTTTTATGGATCACTGATAATTTCTTCATATGTTTATCGCTCTATTTTTAGAATAACATCATTTTCTGTTAATCTTTTTGCCATTATCCACCCTTGATTAATAACAAACACCGGATGGTCTTCCGTTAATTCCAACATGTCTCCATCTTCTGTTTCTATCAATATCGTAGATGTAACTTCCCTTTTAAAATTATTTATAACCTCGGATATTTCTGTACTGTTATCTTTGACTGAAAAACAAATAACTTCATCTCCAATATTGATATCTTCAATGGGTATTCTTCCGTTAGGTGTTTCTACCAAAGTGCCAGCCGGATGGCAATGAGAATAGCTGTCAAACGTTAACGGCATGCTGCAATCCATATACTCCGAGCTGACTCTCGGGCTTAGATATGTGTATGCTCTTGGGTTATTCCCATCTATCTTCATACCCTTATTACTTTTTACAAAATCCTTGCAATCTTTTATAATCTCCTCATATAGTTTAGTCTTTTCAAACATTATGACTCCTTTGTTATATTCTTAACATTCTTCCCCTTCTTGTTTTTAAATAATATTTCTGTTTCTTCTTATCCCAAACAAGCCTTCCGGACTCAAACAAATTGAGAATTTCAACTATAAATCCTGAATCACTTGTGTTATTCTCAATATATTTTCCAACCCTACATATTTTTGAAATCTTGTCAATATATCCTTCATTAGGGAATGTTATGATTATGGATCTTTTTTTAAAGGGCGACCGGCCTGAAGTTCTCTGACCCATGTATTTTGGAATTGGCTTCGGTCGCAATAGCTTCATCTCTAATTCCCTTAATTCTTTTTTTGATTTTACTTTCTTGGAAAGAGAAATGAACTTCTTTATCAATGATTCCTCATGGGACCGCTTTTTTATAAACTGTGTAATATCTCTCATTACTCCCCTTTCTTCAACCCAAAGAATTTTTCTGGTTCCTCCCCATAATTTCGTAGCAGTTCTATTATTTGATCTGCATGATAGTTATTCACACAGAAGTGTCTGCATATTTTCGACCTCAATAGATTCCCTTTCTTAACACCCTTCTTTGGATAATTCAACCATGGTTTGCCACGTCTTTTTTTAACGCCCAAATTAAATAGTTTATCTGTTAACCATTTTGGTATTTTGCCAATATATTTATTCATTTCAATTGCCATTAGTACACTGTCAGGCTGATAACTTAATATTTTATTAACAAAAAAAGGACTGTCCACTTCAACATCTTCCTTTGATGTTATAAGATTTAGCACTTCTTCAAATGGGTTTGTCTTTTTCATACCACATATCCACTAATAAGGTTTTTTAAAATCTATTTCTGTCCCAAGTAAATTCATTATTTCTATGCAACATGCTGCCATATTTATTTCTTTGTCAGCTACTGTTCTATCCCTATAAAGATATTCAGCAATTATTATTGCCATTTCTTTCTTCTCATCTCCCTTTACTTCTGGTAAAAAGATGTTAAATAAATATCTATAAAGCCATGTGAAATCCCCTGTTCCCGCCCACATGTTTCTCAAGGCAAATAGCTTACCCTTCTGAATACACTTCTTGAAAGATTTAAGAGTTTTGATATTGAAAATCTTACTTAGCATTTTGATATCAAGTTTGCCACCAATACTACAGAGTTCAATGTCATTTATCGTTGCCCTTATATCTGGATAACTATAATTTATTATCTTTTTAATGTCTCTCACTTTGTATTTTATATTTTCCCTTTCTAAAATATTTTCTATATGTGACATTAGAACTTCTTTTGAGACAGTATTAAAGTGAAAGGACATACATCTTGATAATATTGGATCTGTTATTTTGGTAATCTCATTACACGTAAATATGAACCGGCAATTTTTATGGTAGGTTTCTATCAGATTCTTAAGTGCTCTTTGTGCATCCGGTGTTAACCCATCTGCCTCATCAAAAAAAACCACATTTAGCAATCGGCCTCCTTTTTTTGAAGATGCAAACTGCTTAACCCGTTTTTTGACTGTATCTATCCCTCTATCTTCACTGCTTGCATTTAGGATTAATCTTGCTGATGCTACTGAGTTGATTAAGATCATAGCTATTGTCGTTTTGCCGGAACCAGGTGGGCCAAAGAAAAGAAGGTGAGGAATCTCTAATTTTTTGGTAAATTTTTTTATTGCCTTTTTATGATTTGAAGGCAATATTAGATCATCCATATCCGTAGGTCTATATTTTTCATACCAAATGAGGTCTGATAACTTGGTTCCCATTTTATTCTTCCTCTTCTTCAAGATCAAGAGGTAGCAATGCCCATACTGCTCCCTCATACTCTATCATTATCGGTTTTTCCTTTGCAAAAGAAAGTGTTGGGGGTTCATCTTCACCCCCACTAAAATCCATAACAGAAAGTATCCTGGACAAGTAATCACCATTAACCTTAATGCCAAATGTGTCATCACTCTCACTGGTTTCCACAGAGCTGTCCAGTATCAGCCGAAACCTGTGATCATTTATTGAGCCACATGTAAACAACACTTGGTCCTTCTTGCTGTTATACTTTATCATAACACTTTTGGTTTTGAGGAACCCAATATAAGACAGAAAGTCTTTTATAAACGACTGGGTTAACTCAACACTATAATCCATCATTTCTGCTATCTTCTTTTTCGTATTCTCTTTCTCCTTCTTGCCGCCATCACCAATATTAAGCCGTGTTGATATGAGCTCCTCATCCGTTAGCAAATATTCAAGAGACCTTTTACGATCTCCCCTTTGCATAAATATTTTATTTCTCCTTTTCCTAAATGCCAGCTTATCATCCTCTATCGTAGCCAGGAACTTAATTAGAATATCCATATTGCCAATGCCAAGATTAGTTTTATCAACATCCTTTGACATAATGGATTTCTCAATAAGGACAATAAGGTGATTTGTCATATCAACTGCTTCGATAAGACATTTCCCCTTATTGATTTCTAAAACACATTCCTCTATTATACCGCCAAGGTATACTCGCTTCAAAGTGTTTAGAAAATTCTTTGTTTTTATAATTGATTTTGATGCCATGTATATTACTCCTTAGGTTGATTTTGATTTGATGAGAAAAATAGCTGCTGACAATGTTAAGCCAGCAGCTATTTTTATTTATAAATTACCGGTGGCCGGGTTAATCGTCTTTGGTGATTTCAAATGTCATTGAAGACTCATCACCTTCGAGCTTAACAGTGATAGGAACGACCTTTGAGACCTTCCTCACAACCTGTTTGAATGTAGGGTTCATGCATTTCTCTGGAGATTTCTTTTTCTTCTTGCCAAAAATCTCCGCAAGCTCTCCAAGAGTTATCTCGCCCCCGCCATCAGCAATAGCTTCATACAAGTCAGCAGGGATTGTTCCGACCCTAAGGCCCTTGGGCAGTTCTACATCGTCTTTCTTTTTCTTGCCCTTACCCTTTTTTCCTTTCTTTCCCTTTTTGGCCTTGGGCTCATCGTCATCGTCGTCGTCATCGTCTTTCTTTTTCTTGCCCTTACCCTTTTTTCCTTTCTTTCCCTTTTTGGCCTTAGCTTTCTTTCCCTTTTTGGCCTTGGGCTCATCGTCATCGTCGTCGTCATCGTCGTCGTCATCGTCGTCGTCATCGCCGTCGTCATCGCCGTCGTCATCGCCGTCGTCATCGTCTTCGTCATCGTCTTCGTCGTCAATCATGGATTCATAGAAATCAATGATCTTCTCATCCACTTCTTCGATAGCACCATCATCATCAATCTCTTCAATTGCTTCGATGAATGACTCTTTTATATCATCAACCCTACCCTTAACAAGAACCGGCTCTTCAGTCAAATCCAATTTGTTAAGTTTTTTTGCCATCTTGATGATCTCTTTTTTACTTGCCATTTTTACTTCCTCCTTTTTGGTTAAATAATAATTAATTTGGTTTATCTATTTACAATTACAGCTATTGCTATCTATTCATTATCACCTCCCTTGTGCTGCTGTTAAAGTTACCTTTTCACAAGTTATAACATATTATAATATGTTATATTCCAATCACATTACCTTTTTATTTCTATTGCCATAAATTTACCTGACAAAATGCTAAGCCAAATACGCATCATATCCCTGTCTACGAAGTTCTAAAATTTTATTTATGGCATCTATGATGGTTCCATAACAATCAACATAAAACCATCGCTTCTCGCCCTTATATCTATACTTAATCTCCATATTATCCCTCCTTGTTTTTAAAATTCGCTCTTTGCCACACGATACTTTTTTCCTCTTGTATAAAGTCTTGCGTTGTCGAGCATAGCTTGAGCTGTTTCTAATCGTTGGGTAACTAACACTTCTTTTTTCATGTTGAAGTCTTCATGTCTATGAAATAACACACCCATCCTTGCAACTCCGAGTTCCTTTTCATCCTCCGTTTTATTTATCGCAATTCTTAAATCAAGATGCGCATCTTTCAGTTTATTTTCACTTGTTGACATTTGATCTAAAGCATATTGGGTTCTGGCTGCTTTTACTGCCTGATCTGCATTTATCACAAGGCAGTCAAGTTCACCAGCAAGTTTGGATGCTTTCTTCCATTTTACATCAACATCATCTATTCTGTTTGTCGTACCTGTTTCCTTTGCTAAAACATCCAAGTAATCAAATATTATCATCGTTGGCATCCACGCAGACTTCTCTATATACCTCAATATGTAATCATATATTTGATCAAAGGTTACAGAGTATCGTGGAAAACACTTTATTCTAAAATTTGTCAGGCGCATCATTTTATTATCTTCGATGGAAGATATAACACCCTCCGGTGTTGCTTTCTTTACTTTCATTCGGTCAAACCAAATTGTCGGTATAAATCTTTTAGTTCTTGCCGCATTTTTTCTTATGTTCTCAAACCGACACTTCTGACATATCTTCCAATTCCTTCTATCCTTCCAATAAACAATTTCATCTTTACTCCGAAATAAAGATGTTTTATTGAGAGGTCTTTTTCTTTTTTTACACGTTCCATTTTGGTTATTCTCACAATCTAAAACTGGGTATATATGTTTTAACACTTTCTTATTCCCGGTGGTACTTAGTCTTCTCCATGATCTGCTCCTTGCCAGTGAGGGTGGGAGTTCAAGATTAATATATAAAACTTTCTGCTTTTGATATAGTGCTCCAGTATATCCCATCTCTTGAAGTAAAAAACTCTTTCCTGCTTTTTCTATTCCCGTTATTGCCACCAGCCAACCACGTTGTAGAGGACCAATGAGATTCCCAAGATCACCATCGAATTTATATATAATTTGTCTTGACGATATTTTATCAGACATGTTTTTTTTGACATCTTTTTTCGTATAAGGAATAATCGTTCCAAGTTCTTGATCTTCTACTTCTGATGATACTGATGAATAGGTAGATATAATTTTTTCTGCTTCTTCAAATTCTCCCCTGTCAAGATTTAGTTGTGCTTTTTCTATCCTATCAGCAATTTCCCTCTCACGTATAAAATCAGGGATTATCTCTGAATTAATGAAGTCAAAGTCTATGTTTTCCTCTTGGAATTTTACATATTCATCTGATAACCTATCAAGATAATCTTCTATGATCTCTTTAGTTTCCCTGTTTAGATTCTTCTTGTATTTATCATAAAGATTCTTAATCGTCCTCTTCGGAGGCTTTTTATGTTTAGAATAAAATATTATAAGCCACCTAAATACCCTTTGAAATGCCGGTGTAAAATGTCTTGTTTTTAATTCTCCAGATTTATACCTATTGAATATTGCGGAGAGAACATCACGATCCATTATCATATATGCCATTATGATAAACTCATTTTCTAAATTTATTCTTTCCCTTGTGATCATATTTGACTTCCTCTCCCTATTTGGTTGTAATATATCTCATATCTCATCTTTAAAAAGCCCGTTTAATGGGGGGCAGAAGGCCTACGATTGGCGATCTATTCTTGGGGGGAGGTTTGCCCCAACCGATTGTCTAACTCCCTCTAACAAGGCTTTAAATTCTTACCCATTTTTTGCCCTTATCAGCTAATCCGTATCTTATAAGTTCCTTTGGTAATATGTCTTGCCAAAAGATATCATTTCCCAAATATCCCAAGTGTTTTGGTTTATAAGTTCTCCAATCGTTAAGCATTTTATCTATGATATCTGCTATTGTCATCCAATTGAGATCGTTTGCTTTGCAAAATCCCTGTAGTCGCTTAGAGATTTCTATCATCTTGTTATGTGTTTTAGCACTATCTTCTGGAGGAGCATCGGAATAAAGTTTCCATATGTCAATTATCCTTTTTGTTATTATCGGATATTTATCTTTAAGCAAGAATGAATATTTTAACTCCATAAATTCCTTCCCTTTTAGGCACTCCTTGTACCAAGATCTCGGGAGGTCTTTAATTTGTCGGCTAAAAACTTTATACCTATTGCTATCGTATGAGAAAAAATCAGGCAGAGATAGCTTTTGTTTGCCAATAAGAATTTTATATTTGAACCAGCCGGATTTGAATNTAAAATTTATGGTATTTATCGCTTCAATTATTTTCTCTTTGCCATCTCTTTCTAAATAGGTATTTATTCGTTCAACGGCAAGGGATGTTGTTCTGCTCCAAACCGGACGATGCCTTACAAACGGATGCCCTAATGTATTCCAAAATTCAAAAATAATCTTAGCAGATGATGTCCCAAAAAATATTTTACTTTCTTTGGATTTATTTACTTCCGATGGTAAAATTCTCTTCCGCTTTATTTTTAAATTTAGGAAATCATCTTTTTTGAAATTCTTCTTTTTTTTGAATATACGTTTTATTTTGCCAGAGCCAACTAAAGGATATTTTAGTTTTTCTCCAACTCTTGGTATAATTATTCTTTTCATTTTTTAACCTGCTGTCAAAAATAAAATTACAAAAAGTTTTTCACCCTCGCGCTCGCGCGCGCGGAGAAAAAACATAATTTAAAACATAATTAAAAGGATATATAAAAACCCTTATTATATATACGAAGTATATATATATATAATAAGAGGTTTTTTTATATATATATCCTTAAAATGAGGGTTATGTATAGTATAGTTATGTTTATATTTATTTTAATCTTTTGCTTCGCAAAAGAGGATAATTGCTTCGCAATTATCGGGATATTTTTTTTATACTTTATAATAGAAAGTTTATTCATGTAGTAAATCCTAATTGCTTTTTAATTACTTTAGCTTCTTCTTCTTTTAGTTCTCCTGGATCTCCCACTTTGCGCAAAGTTATAATTTCAACCTTTTTAACAAGCGGGGCAAATACCTTACCAAGATTATGGGCAGCCTTTTTTTCTTTTTTACCCCGATCAAACATGATAAATAAATTCCTTATCTTTTTCTTCTTTATAAGAACTAATTGCTTTTGAGTATGCTTTATCCCTAAAATAGATATTGCACCTTTCCCCATCTTCCAAACATCTACAGGTCCTTCGACAATTATCGCATCACATCCTTTAGTAAGAGTATCATAATTATAAACACACCCTTTTGGATCGATAATTGATTCTTTTGGAGTAGCTGTTTTATATTTTATATCCTGTTGGCCGGTTATATCCCTTGAAGTAAATGAAACAAGACTCCTATTTATATAAATAGGAATTATAATTCTGAACTTATAATCTCCTACAGTATTGGTTGCCAGCAGTTTATACTTCTTAATTAATTTTTTGGGGTATTTAAAACCACGGCTTTTGAGATAGTTTAGATGTGGTTTTGGAAATACCACTTTAGATTCTGGGGGCAGGATAGCAATTTCCGAAGTTGTTGATGTTGATGAGGCATCTTCAAAAGGAGGAATGTATCCCGCCCCCAGGTTCTGCTTTAATAATTTGAATATAGATTTTACTTCCGGATATGGAGCATTTGTTATTTTTTTAATGAGATTAATAATATTGTGTCCGCCACATCTCCAACAATTTACTCTGAGATCCGTTATTTTTATTCCAAGATGGTTTGAGCCATCATCACAAAATGGACATTGGATATTAATCCATCCCGGAGATACATTTTTACCTTTGGTCCAAAACTCAATTCCATTATCTTCTAAGAAGTCTATTATGTTCATTTGTGGTATAGCCTATTTTAAAGGTCATATTTTTTCGCCCCTTACCTTTCCCTACCCTTTGAAAAGATCGTCTACTGTAGGCGTTCTTAGCCCGACTAAACCGGGTTTTTATGGGCGGGGTCTACCCAATATTTAGAATATCTATATCCAGCCTTGTTTAACATATACTTGCATCCGTTGTACTGTATGCTCTGCCAGGTATTTATAGCAATCTAAAAAGTCTGTGAGCCTTACTGTTTTTTTATTTTTTGTAGTTCTCAATCCTCTTCCAAGTGTTTGTAAAACACCCTTTTCTTCCTTCATACCCGCAGCATTTATTATATGGTTTAGTGATGGAATATTGATCCCTTCCTTCCATACCTTTGAACAAATTACTACTTTTGTTTTTCTTTTAATTAGACTGTTTTTTGCTTTTTCTCTTTCTACCTTATCTGTTGCTCCATAAACAAATGGGGCATGTATTTTATTTTGCTTTAGTAAGGATTGTATCTCGAATCCATGCTCTGTTCTGTCTATTATAATTAATGTAGTTTCTCCTCTTTTTAAACTTCTCTGTACTTCTCTACAAATGAGCATGTTTCTCTTTTTATTTTTTACTATCCCATAGATGTAGTAATTTTTATATTTGCCACCTGATATTTTTATTATTGATGCCTGTGGTGGAACCGGGATTAGATTTATTTTTGGCTTTGCTATTATACCCTTCTTAACTCCTTTCTTTATACTTAGCTCAGCTATTGTCTCTCCGAAGAACCCTTCATTAATTAATATCTCTTTTTGCTTGGTTGGTATAGTAGCTGTAAGGCCATATTTGCGTGGAGATAAATTTCTTTCCATTACCTTTCCATACTGGCTCTTCCTTGAAGATAAATGATGAACTTCATCGACTATTGTTATATCAAAAAAAGCAGTGTAGTCTTTTGGTTCTAATTTTGAAAAACTTTGTATTGTTGCCAATAGTATTGGGCTCTCAGACTTTTTAACTGTACCCCATTTTGTTTTATAGCCAGCACCAATTATAAATATATCTCTATTTGCAAAATATTTTTTGAATTGCTCAAGTGTTTGTTCTATTAAGTCTTTAGTATGACATAGAAACAAAACTCTATACCCATCAAACATAGCAATTATGCCGCATGCAATAATTGTTTTCCCACTTCCTGTTGGGAACACTACTCTCCCAGTATTATACTTCCTTACTGCTCTTAGTGCTTTTTTTTGATCTGGTCTAAAAACGATACCATTTAGCTTTGGCTTTTTTGTAGGTGGTAGAACTTCGATGTTTTCCTCACCAGTGATTAAGATGTCTATATTTTTTTGTTTACAGAAAAGTTTTATTCTTGGTAGTAAGCCTGTCAGGAAGGTACCGGCAGTCCCTGCCCTGCCGGTTACCATGTAAGATACCTTTTTAGTTATTACCCTTCGGCCATATCTACCACGTTTTGTTACAGTGCTCTCATACTTGAGTGCAGGGAGAATAGCCTTCCGTGCTTCTTTGTTCGCCTTACAATGTATACTATCTATTATCGTTATAGTTGGTTTACCCACTTGACTATTTCCTTTATTGTATAGCCGCTAATGAATTTACTTTTCCAAATTTGTCTAAAATATTTCATTATACTTTTTTTGGTGAGTAGTTTGCGTTGAGGGGTTTTTATTATTTCGAGAATTTCTGATGGCCCAAACACTATTGTAGTAATTATTTCTTTTGCTTCATCTGATAGATTATGCCACTCTTGTTTTTTGATTACTTGTTCCTCTGCTGAAACCATATCAGAAATAATAACTTCCGTCGATATATAGCTCGGCTCGTTAGCATCCTTTTCTCCTTCTATATAATCACATGGGGCAATACTTGTCCATTGCCCATACATTATATTATATGCATTGATATAGTTTTGCTCTGATATTCTTTTACCCCTTTTGCCCTTCTTCCTTTTTTTCTTTTTTCTTTTTGGCATTTTTCATTCCCCATATTTTGATCGCATATTCCTTCGCAAAATTATCTACTACACAATTACTGCAATAAAACAATTTTGTTTTCTTAAAGCTTCCAAGCATCCTGACTTTTTTTCTTATGAATTTTTTTTGGTTCTTGTTTAACATCTTCTCTTAATCTTTCTGACTTTGGATGTTTTCGTTCTTCTCTTTATTTTCCTGGTCTCAGGTTTAATCTTGCTTCTCCTTTTTATCTTCCTTTTGCCTATTGTATCTTCCATATCTTTAATCTTTTTCTTGACATGTTCTCTTAGCTCTTTTCTTGTCTTTCGTTTTATTATGTCTTCTGCTTTTGGGATTCTTACTTCTACTCCATTAACCCAATAATCAATTACTATGTTTTTTACTTCTGTATCAAATTGCCTACATTTTTTACAGACCTTCCATGTTTCAAGTTCCAGAATGTTTCTTCGCCTTAGGAGACAAGTTATAAAATCAACTCTATACTCGAAATTATTACACCAGAAAATTTGAGGGTTAAAGAATCTGCATGATTCTGTGTTTAGATCTATTAGTTTTCTTCGATATTTACACTTTCTTCTTAAATAATCTGGGCCGGTTTTTGCCTTAACCCTTTTTATCACTTTTGATTCCGTCCAGTACTTACAATATTTGCAGGTATGTTTATTTTTCATATCCAAATCCTTATTATATTTTTTTTTGACTAAGGAAAGTTCTAAGGTAGAGGAGTCATATGCCTTTAGATTCGATTACTCCCAAAACAGAAATACTGGAACGGGTTTTATTCCGTTCCAGTATCAATTTTAGATGTCCAACTTCCTCTTAAGTTCGAATCCTGGTATATTCTTGATTTGGTTTATTACTGATTCCAAACTACCTGCCATTTTGTTTCTGAAGTCTTCATTATTATTGAGTCGCTCTGTACTCATATTCTTGACTTCCTCCTTCATCTTTTTCATAGCAGTTTTCATTCTCTTTTCATCAACATAATCCCCCCATAGGGTATCCCAACGACCCATAAATTTTTCTATGGAGTTGACTGTATTACCATTAATCTTGCCGGTCACACATTGCTTTGAAAGCTTCTGAACCCTTTTGATTAACAGATTGCCTACCATCGTTATTGTCATCTCTTCCATATCTTTCACTAAATTCAACATCTTCTCTTTTTCTTTTTTATAGATAGACGGAGGCAGAATATTCATCTTTTTGTCTGGGATAGTAAACTGAAAAAACTGCCACTTAAAATAGAACTTTCTTCTAAGATTAGAAGCAGTCGGATACTTTGATCCGTTGTAATAAGTTGGATACTTTTTTCTAAAATCATTTTTCATCTTGATATAATTTCTAACAAGTTTGTCTAAACGATTTTTATATTCAACTTCAAATTCTTTGAACTTTTCATCCAACGCAGGAATTTGCTCTTTGTTAACCCAAAAAACTCCATCCATACTAAACGGAAGTGAGTTTCTCACCAGGTATCCCTTTGCTGCCCTTTTTATTGTAGCAATATCGTTAAGGAGTGTTCTATCATCGATAAGGTCTTGGGTTGCTCTTATAATATTCTTTGGTACCTTGTCTCCAAGTTTTCCTTTTGGAAGACGTACACTCGCATCCCACCGCCCAATTTTTAGTTGACAGAAAGCCCCTTCCTGTAGTTGTTCTGGTTTCATAATAAATCCTCCTTTGTAGTAAATTAATATTGTTAGGTTGCCTCATCAGTACCCATGAACCATCATGGGCAGACCTCCTTTTTACGGGAGGTTTCGGCTTTATTATAATGAATAAAAATCGTCTTCTACTGTCTTTGCAAGGGCTATAAAAACGGGTATTCCCTGTCCTCTGGTCATTTCAGTAACAGTTTGTCTTATCATTTTATCTGCAGTCGTTTCGTCCACATCAAACATAGTGATGATGCTTTGGATCATATCTATAAAGATAGATCCTTCCTCTATTTTTTTTCTAACAATCTTCTCCATCTTTGCAATTTTCTTTTCAGAGATGATTTCCTCATTAACTTCTTTTTCAACCACTTCATTCTTCGCCTTTGGCCTTCGCTTAATCTTTCTGGCCTGGAAAGCAGCAGGTTTTACCTTTGTTCTTCTCTTAATCTTTCTGGGTGCTGTCTCAATCTTCGCCTTTGGTCTTCGCTTAATCTTTCTCTTAGATTTCTTTTCCTTCTGACGTTGTTTTTTGATTTTGCTTCGAGAACCATCTTTAGACTTTCTCAAGCCAGATGGTATGTCGATGTCACAGATTTCGTATGCAAGTCTGATTGCCTTTCTACATCTTTTGGCAAAGTTCTTCGGCATCGGATCTGTTTCCGATAACCATTGATCTTTTATTCCATTTAAAGCTTTCATTACATCGTAGACAACCATCTTATGCAATCCCTCAAAGAAGAACTTTCCGGTTGGCTTATGAACGATGCAGATATTCTCACCCATGCCCCTATTGATTGACCTTATTATAAATTGTGGGCCAAGAGGAACTTCCTCAGTTTTTGGCTCAGGTTTTTCTTTAACTTCAGGCGCAGGGTCTGGCACAGGCACAGGCACAGGTTCCGGTTCAGACACAGGTTCCGGTTTATGTTCAATCTGTTCAGAGATTTCTTTAGACTTATCTATTTTAGTTTTTATTCCGATGTCTTTTCTCTTTCCCTCAGTTTTTGGCTCAGGTTTTTCTTTAACTTCAGGCGCAGGGTCTGGCACAGGCACAGGCACAGGTTCCGGTTCAGACACAGGTTCCGGTTTATGTTCAATCTGTTCAGAGATTTCTTTAGACTTATCTATTTTAGTTTTTATTCCGATGTCTTTTCTCTTTCCCTCAGTTTTTGGCTCAGGTTTTTCTTTAACTTCAGGCGCAGGGTCTGGCACAGGCACAGGCACAGGTTCCGGTTCAGACACAGGTTCCGGTTTATGTTCAGCGGTAGACACTTCTGGATTTTTCAAATGCTGTTGAAAAACCTTATACTTTCTACATTTACTACATGTGACATCCTTAATCTTTAGCTTAGGATCGCTTGTTATAGTTACAATTTTTTTGTCACATTTAGCCTTACCATTTTGAAGAATATGTACTGTCCCCATTTTAGACTTCCCAAACGTGAGTTTTTCTTCTGCCATAGTACTCCTCCTTTTTATTTTATTTTTTGATTAGGTGTCCTCATCAGTACGCAAGTTCCAATCTTACGCAGACTCCCTTGTTACAGGGAGTTTCGGATTTTGACTTATAGATCGATGTTTCTTTTAATGCTCCCAACAGGCGGAATTGCCTCGGCTGGGATTGTTCTACCTTTTGCCCAAGCTCTAAGAGCAGTTATATCTTCTGCCTTTGTTTTTGCTTGAGGTAGAATACAATAGCTTGCCTGTTTCAACGACATGTTTCGCATATCAGCAATATGTACTAATGCTTCTATCTCAGCACCAGTATACTGATCCATCTCTGGATATTCCTTTCTGGTAACCTTTATGTTGGCTTTGTTGAGATAGTATTTTAGGATTTGCAATTTGGTTTTCTTAGCAGGAAGGTCAATAAAGAATGGAGAAGAATCCCACCGTCCAGGTCTAAGATATTCTCCGGGAATGCCAGCAAATGAATTTGCTGTTCCACAGATATAAACACCTTTTGGCCTATCTTGCAAAAACTCAAGCCAACGCCCTGTTGCTCTTCTGGTAGTGCCACTATCCAAGCTTCCATCACTCGAAGCACCAGCAAACTGCTTTTCAAATTCATCAATGAGCACGAAACAATCCCCAATAGCAGTGATTATCTTGATCACTTTATTTATATTTTGATCAGTCTCACCTTGATATTTGCTAAACAGATTTCCCATATTCACCGATAGGCCAAACTTACCAGTCTCTCCAATTACTGCCTTCATTAGCGAGGTCTTCCCACATCCTGGAGGTCCGATGGTCATGATACCTTTAGCCTTCGGGTTATCTATCGTTTCCAGAATGAAACTTTTGATATTATTATAACCTATTATATCCGAGAAGTTCATTGTCGGTGGCAAAACATCTAAGAAACCAGTTTTCTGGATTGCCATGGTTTTATATTTATTAATAATTTTCTTGTCAAAACTATTGCCATTACTAATAAGCGACAATGCCAGAACCGAGTCCAGTTCAGCCTTTGTTAATCCTCTACATGAAGAAATCAATCTTGCAAGGTCTTTGCCTTTGGGGATTTGATTTTGATTTATTGCTATCTTTTTAATAGCCTCATCAATCTCAATTCCATCAGGCAAAGGCATATCTAAAAGAACAAAATCCTTTTCCAATTCGATTGGTATTTTGTTCAGCGGTGATACAGCAATAAATGCCTTTGCCTGACTTGCCCAAATTGGCATGTTATCTTGNAGTAATTGAATAAGCTGTGGCTTATCTGCATACCAATGCCAATTNTACGCAAATAATATTGTACATGGATCTGATTTAATCAATTGTTGAATTGATTTCAAAGGGTTTGGATCCAATGTATTAGTCCATTCGATGATATTATAACCCTTACCATCTTTCCGAACAAACTCTTGTAAAGATGTATAGACATTTTTCCTTACCCTATTCGGTTCTGGTGTTTGAAGCCAGATTGCAGGGAAACCAGCTCTGAGATAATTGATAATTTCTTTCTTCATAACATCCTCCTTTGTAGTAAATTAATATTTTTAGGTTGCCTCATCAGTACCAGGAACCAATCCCTGGCAGACCTCCTTTTTACGGGAGGTTTCGACTTTATTTATATTCAAGCACGAGCTTTGTACCCTCTTTAATATCTTCAGTATAGAAGGTCTGAATTAAATCAATTGGAATGTTTTGAATAACCATTTCTTCATTATAGTCTTTTATAAGCCCGTGAAAATTCTCCATGGATCCTTGCTGTGAACCAAAATGATCATAAAGAATTTCCCCTGCTTCAGTAATTGCCAAAGGGTAACACCAGCCCTTCACCTTTACCGATGCAACACAGGCAATTAGTGTTGAAAACAATTTCACTATTTGATCACCCTGGATTACTTCATGGCCAAGTTTCTCTGCTTTGTTGCAGAACAGGCTGGTATCCCTAATAATCGTACTGTATTTTGATACATGACTCATTTCGTTCTCCTTTTTATTTTTGGCTTTGTTATTATCCACACCATCCGCTTGGTAGACCATCAGCAATTTTTTCAGACTGCTCGTAGTAAGAATCTTTGTGATTCCTTTTCTTAATCTCAAATAGGGTATCAAGAAAAGCAGTTGCTTCTTCACAACTGGCTCCCTTAAAACCAAATGCTTCAACCCTTACTGACCCATCGTTTCCAAAAGTGATTTCTACCTTCTTTGCCATAATAAATCCTCCTTTGTAGTAAATTAATATTGGTTGCCTCATCAGTACCCATGAACCATCATGGGCAGACTCCCCTGTTACAGGGAGTTTCAGCTTTATTTTCCCCTGAATTTGGCTACGTCTTTCAATAGCCTTGTTTCTTTAAGATTATAACCTTTGTTGATTCTGTTTCGTAAGGCTATAATCTTTTGATTTAGATTCTCTATGGTTTTATTTTTACTTCTTACTGTACTTCTCCATTCATTTTCGGTAGATTCAAGTTTGTACTGAAGATCTCTACATTTCATCTCCCACAGGGAGATTCGTTTCTTTAGATCGTCAACGTAGTTGATCAATGCTTCAGCCAAATCAGTTTGTTCTGGTTCCTCATCTTCTTCTGGCTCATCTTCTTCTGGCTCATCTTCTTTATCTGTGAACTGTACAGGCTCTTTCTCGGTGTCAAGAAGAAGATCAGCAGAAGTTGGACTTTTTTCTCTTGAAATCTGTTTTTGAGAAGGAACATTTCTCCAGTTTGTATTGATTCCCTTCTGAGTTAATTTTCGGCATTTTACTCTTTTACCAGAAACAATTTCTGTTCCACATTCTTCGACGAACCCACCTTTTATGAGAAATTTGGCCATTATGGTGGCAACATCTCCTTGTTTGATATTTAATTGGGTGTCTCTGCTCAATTCTTCAAAGATATCAGCATTGGTAAATGTTTCTTTGCCACAATCCATAAACACAGAACTTATTTCTTGAACTGCTTTTAATACATAACACTTAATTGGGTATTTCTTTTCATTAGACATAGACATAATAAATCCTCCTTTGTAGTAAATTAATATTTTTAGGTTGCCTCATCAGTACCCATGAACCATCATGGGCAGACTCCCCTATTACAGGGAGTTTCAGCTTTATTTTCTATTCCTTTTTATTTAACCTCTTTCTCATTTCATTGAGATCTACAACATCTCCGCTGGGAACCATTTTAAATTTATTATCTCCAAGCGGATCACAGCCATAGTCTCCT
>JGI10211J34971_10000654_pt1 | contig 28725 bp, 23 predicted proteins | sample Etolagsediment_FD_34971 | JGI IMG/M metagenome (IMG submission 34971)
GCCTTTATGGTTTTATGTCAGAGAACAATTTAGCAGGAAATCATCCGCCTCCATCATGACGATGGATTATTATGTGAAACTCTAAACTTCAGTTAAAGCATAACCCCGTTACTATAGTGCGATTTTCTGTTTTGAGCACTTTAAAAAATAAATATTTTCCCCATAGCCGAGGAATAGGAAATTGATAGATATTAATGATTTTTTGAGTGAGCCCATTCGATCTGGAATGGTTGCAATTGTTGGCCCGCCCAATGCCGGCAAGTCAACCCTGATGAATTATCTGCTTGGCCAGAAGATATCTATCGTCAGTCATAAGCCTCAGACGACGAGGAATCGTATCCTTGGCGTGGTAAACGATGATGACTATCAGATTGTTTTACTTGATACTCCTGGCCTTCATAAGGCACGACAGCCTCTGAATCGGGAAATGGTTCGAATTGCCATGGAAAGTCTGAATGAGGTTGATGTTATTGTTTATATGATTGATGTCTCTTTGCCACTTCCTGAAAAGGTTGAACAGGAAAAAAATAAAGAGATGATGGAGCAGATGGAAGGTGTTGCCGCCCCAGTAATTCTCGTATTAAATAAAGTTGATTTGTTGGAAAAAGAACGACTTCTTCCTATGATGAAAAGATACTCTGAACTTTTCCCTTTTCATGGTGTTATGCCTCTTTCTGCTTTAACTGGCGAAGGAACGGAGGTCGTTGTGGAGGAATTGCTGAAACTTCTGCCCCTTGGTCCCAGGTATTTTCCAGAGGATGTTCCAACGGACGCCAGTGAACGTTTCCTTGCTGCTGAAATTGTAAGAGAAAAGGTTTTTATTCTCACTGGGCAGGAAATCCCCTATTCAACTGCTGTAACCATTGAGTCCTTTCAGGATGACGAAACAAAGAAGATGACCACAATTCATGCCACCATTGTTCTGGAAAGAAATTCCCAGAAAGGTATAGTTATAGGTAAGGGTGGAAAAAAACTCAAAAGTATCGGAACTGCAGCTCGTAAAGATATTGAAAAAATGCTCGGGCAAAAGGTTCTTTTAAAGCTGTGGGTTAAGGTTAGAAAAGACTGGTCTAAAGATGAACGCTTCCTGAAGGAGCTAGGATTCTAAATACTCCCATTTGGAAATGGTGTGAAGCCACTTATGTTTTTCAAAGAGCTGCTGGACTGAATATTGGCTTACTTACCGTTTACTTGTGTTGGGTGTTGATAAATGATATACTTCTGTGGTAGTAAGTAATTTGGGCATTGGGGGTTGTTTTTTTTTGATCCAGGTGACGTCTCTTCTTTTGGATTTCTGGTAAATAAATGAAAATAAAAGTTTGGTATGTTTTTTTAGCGATTGTTCTTTGTTTGACAGTAGCCGGTTCTGGTTATGCTGCTGACTGTAATGCAATAAAAAAGGCACTGAAACAAGAGCATGACGTAAAGAAAAAGCGAAAGATCCTTGGCGACGCTATTGTTCAGTGCCCAAATGATCCAGATATTAATTATAAATACGCGTTAAGTCTGGAGCGTTTCAGAAAGTATGAAAAGGCCTTGGGGTACTATCAAAAGGCTGTTCTCGCCGATCCTGCAATGGCTAAAGCGTATGCTGGTATGGGAGATGTGTATATTTATCTGGGTTTACTTGATGAAGCCATCGATGCCTATAAAAATGCCGTTAAATATATGCCCCAAAACGATCGCTTTGAAGGACGTTATTCACGTTTGAGTATCAAGCGGAAGGCGCTGCGAGGTGAGGTGTTATCTGTAGGTGAATTTATAAAGGTGATGGATCATCGTGGGAAAATCTCCAGCAATATGCCTCTCCTGCTGACGGGACCAGCTTTGCAGTACCGTGTGGCGTTTGTAGAAGGATCTGGAACGCTGCAACCCACCGGGATCAGACAGCTTGGAGCCGTCGGACAGGCGATGCAGAACGATGCAATTCAGCATGTCCGGTTTGAGATCTCTGTTCATGTAGATCAAGGGTTTTCGTCATCTGAGGAAGCCTTTGAAAGGTCAAAGGCTCGGGCGCTGATGATAAAGGATCAGCTTGTGACTAATTTCCTGATTGACCCGAAACGGCTGGAAATTGCCTGGTATGGCGACGCCCAACCTTTGGAAACCGGAGCTCCTCAGGCGGGTGGTATTATTGCCAATGAAAGAGTAGAATTTAAAAGAATTGTTGAATAACTCTTTGAAAAGTTTATTGTGCCCTTTCCACTTTAACACATGATAAAAACGGATTGAGGTGAGGGGACGATTTATTGTAAGTATATTGCTTTAGGCTGCTGCAGGGTTTTTTCCATGGAACAGTGCGAACTGTAAAGTTTTTTTACTCACTATCCAGGGCTTTCAGAAATCCATGTTCCTGAGTCATCACATCTCTGTAAACAGCACTATCAGTGTTGCCGTTATTATCCCACCAAGTTTCGATCTGCAGTTCATTTTTTCCTGCCCCAATTGTTAGCTTTGNCCATTCAGGATGAGTAGCTTTTATTAGCTTTCTGTTAAAAGGAAATCATGCCTGTTCTCTTTGCTGGAAACCTCTTTGTGACCGTGATCCAGGGAATTTTTAGCACAGAACGGGCTCAGGGTATTAATCAAAACGCAACCTGTGATAAAGTGTGTACTGTTTTTCGTGAAATTTTTAAAGTTCCTTTGACTGCTTCGGTTGGGGAGTTGTTTCGGGTGCTGAGTTAGTTTTATATTCGGTGTACAGGTTGAGACTTTTGAGAATGTTCAGCGCTGAACGCAACTGGTTGTCTTTTTTGAGACGATCAGCAACTGTCTTTCGCTCTTCCTGAGTGATACCTTTTACTTCTGTATCAAGTGCAGGCTCGCTTGCCTGTTTGGGCTGTCTATCACCGTTTAAGATATGATTTTTTAGATCCGCTTCCCTCACGAATTCAGGGAGAATACGCTCTTCTTTTGTATTCTTTACGTAGGTGATATGTGGAACTTCGACGTCGGGAATTATGCCGGTTGCTTGTATTGATCTGCCGTTTGGTGTGTAGTAGCGCGCAGTGGTAAGTCGAAGACCGGATCCCCCTGGCATGGGGAGGATGGTCTGAACCGAGCCTTTGCCAAAGGTCTTGGTGCCGACAATAACACCCCGTTTGTGATCCTGAATTGCGCCAGCGACAATTTCAGAGGCACTGGCAGATCCTTCGTTCACGAGAACGACCAATGGGTATTGATTTTTGCCATTATTGGCATGAGCCTGGAAAGTCATATTCTGCTCTTGGATTCTCCCCTTTGTGTACACAACAAGACCTTCTTCAAGGAAAATATCAGAGATTGAAATTGCTTGATCGAGGAGTCCTCCCGGATTGTTTCGGAGGTCGAGAATTAACCCTTTAATCGGGTTTTTGAGGTTTAATTCGTTCAGAAGCGCTTTTGTATCCTTTGTCGTTTGGCCCTGGAAGTTGGTGATTCGAATATAGGCAAATCCAGGTTCGAGAAAAAGGCCGGTGACGCTATGGAGTGAGATGATGTCACGTATTATGGTAAATTCTTTTAATTCCTGCCAGCCATCACGGTAAATTGATAAGGTAACCTCGCTTCCCTTCTGCCCTCTCAGCAATTTAATAGCGTCCATTGCTGCCATGTCTTTAGTTGCATCACCATTAATTTTTACGATGAGATCCTTTGCCTTGAGCCCTGCAAGATCTGCTGGCGTTCCCTCAATGGGAGAGATGATGGTGAGGATTCCATCACGAATAGTGATCTCGATTCCGATCCCAGAAAAGTTACCTCTTGTTTCATCCTGTAATTCATCAAAATCTTCGGCTGTGAGGTATGACGAATGGGGATCAAGGGAACGGAGCATACCACTGATTGCCCCTTCTATGGTTGTATCGGCGTCTATTTCATCAATGTAGTTTTCCTGTAGAATACTGAGGACATTGGCAAATATTTCCAGCTCGCGATAAGTGGCTTCTCGCTGATCCTGAGAGATGGCAGCAAACGAAAGGCCTGTTAAGCTAATGAACCATGAAAAAACCGAAAACAAAATTACTATTATTTTCACGTGATATCCGTTGAAGTTGATTGGAGGGTGGGTGATTTAAAAGTATATTTTCCAATTATGGCAGAACAAGACCACTGTTGTCAAGCCACTGTAGAGGGTCGAGTGGGGTTGAGCCGTGGCGGATTTCAATGTAAACACCTTCTTCCATGAGAGTTGCGGTGTCACCGGTGAGAGCAATGATGTCTCCTTGGTTCACAGTAGCGCCCTCTTTCACGAGAAGTTTTTCAAGACGTGAAATGATAGAAAAATACTGGTAGCCATGATCGATAATAATTGTGTTCCCATAACCATAGAGATAGGAGGCGTAGCGTATCTCACCATCAAAAATTGCATGGACACGGTTCGTGCCTTCCGTAGCAATAGTTATCCCCTTTGTTTTTCCTTTGACCCCAAGGCGGTTTTTCCGTTCCTGGCCAAAGAGAGCTGTGACCTTTCCTGAAAGTGGCGCCGGGTGTTTCCCCTTATCTACAAGAAATCCCTGGTCGAGGAGTGTATCTTTTCTTTTCAGGGCGTCGAGAGAGTTGGAAAGGTTATCGGCAACCTTTTCCATTTCCATAACCGCCTGCTCGTGGAGTTCCTTCTGTGTTTCAATCTGTTTGAGCAACGTCTCTTTTTCAAGTTTGATCGTTTTTGTGGCTTCCTGTTCGATTTTTGCCTGGGAGAGGAAATCATGCAGGACAGTTTTTTCAAGATTCAGGGTTTCTTTTGCCTGCTGCAACTCGTAAATGGACTTACGATATTTCTTGATAAGGCTTTTGTCGTATTCAATCAGGCTGGTAAAGGAATCTCGAAATTTTAACATTTGCGGCATACTCTCTGTGGAAAACGCCACATTTGCAACTCCAATTTCTCCCATCTTGTAGTAGGCCCTGATTCTCTCCTGAAGGTGGTCCTGTACTGCCTTCTTAGCTCTTTGTGATTTCTGGAGCTCAGTCTCTTTGACGCCTATCAGATATTCCTGTTTGTTCATTTCAGCCTCAAGGTCATGCAGTTTTTTCAGCTGTGAAAAAAGTCTGGATTCTATCTGGGCCAGCTCGTCGAGGAGATTGCGTTTCTTTTCTTTAGATGACTGTATCTGGAGTTGTTGGCTGGCTATGCCTTCCTGGAGTTTGCTGATGTTGATACGGTATTTTTGGATATCCTTTTTAATACTCTGTTTTTCCAGTGTACGGTCACTTTGGGCCTTACAGTCATGGGAGAAGGAGGCAGAAAATATCAGAATACAGGCAACCAGTAGTATGGACTGTGTCGGACCAGGAATTCTGAACTGTTGAAGAGCGTTGCTTGAGAAAAACATCAAAGCCGTAAAAATTTTCGTATGGATGTATAGCTACCGAGGCTGCAGAGACAGATGGAGCTAAGAATAATCAGGAAGATGACAACGGGTGAAAAAAAACTGAAATGAAAAACATTTAAAAGGCCGGGGCCTGCAAAGTGTGCACTGATCCACTGGAAAAGGCCATACAATGCCAACAGCCCGATAATGGAACCCATGAATCCCTGAAGAATCCCTTCGATGAGAAAGGGGGTTCGTATGTAACTGTTGGTGGCCCCAACAAGTTTCAACAACTCAAGTTCATCCTGGCGTCCCATGATGGTAAGCCTGATGGTGTAGGCTACCATGAAGGTTGCGGTGAGTATAAGAAGTGTCCCGCTTAAAAGTACTACGATGGTCAGTAATCTGGTGAAATAGTAGAATCGTTCCACCCATTCCTGACCATACTGGACTTTTTCCGTGCCGGGCAGGTTTGCCAGATATTCTGAGAAAAGTTTGATCTGGTTGTAACCCCGGAGACTTTTTAAAGGCACAATTTCAATGGATGCAGGCAGAAAATTCTTTGGCATGTCAGCCAGGACATCGGAGTCTTCACCAAGTTGCTCGGCAAAGCGCTCGTAGGCCTCTTCCTGCGAGATAAAACGGATTTCTTTAACTCTGTCAAAATTTTCAATTTTGCGACGAAGCTGTTGCTGCATTTGGGGACCGGGTTCGTCCTCCAGATAGACAATCAGTCGAAGGTCGTCACTCAATCTGTCACCGGCACCCAGCATATTGGTGTATATGAGATAGAAAAAAGCAAAAATCAATACAGAGAGACTGACGGTCAGAAAAGTCATAAACTGGGAAGTCCAGGTTTGTCGGAGATTACGACCTGCCTGTCTGAAGACTGCAAACCAGAAATTCATTAGCGGCCTCCCCTTGTAAGGGAGTGGATATTGCCATCGCGCAGTTCCATGATTCTATGGGTACCCTGCTGATAGATAGAGGCGTCGTGAGTGGCAATAACAATAGTGGCACCAGCCTTGTTCGATCGGGTGAGGAGTGACATCACTCGTTCCGTGGTGGATGCGTCAAGATTTCCAGTGGGTTCATCAACCAGAATCAGGCGGGGCGAGTTTGCAACGGATCTGGCTAGTGCCACACGTTGCTGTTCTCCACGAGAGAGTTCGCTGGTAATGGTATCGTACTTGTCAGTCAACTGTAACTGCTCAAGGAGGTCTCTTACCCGGTGCCTGATGGCACGTGGGTTTTTATAGGAGACTTCCATGGCAATGGCGATGTTTTCTGCAACAGTGCGATTGCTTAACAGTTTGAAGTCCTGATAGGCGACACCGATTTTTTGTCTCAGGTGAGCCAGGTTCTTACCCCGGAGGGTGTTGATATTGTAGCCAGCCACTTCAATTAACCCATTACTGGGTGTTTCCATATTGCAGATGAGTTTCAGCAGAGTTGTTTTGCCGGCACCACTTCTGCCTATAAGAAAGAACATTTCACCCGTTTCGATGGAAAATGAAATATCGGAGAGGGCTTTAATGTTGGGGGCATACGTACGGCTCACCTTGATCATTTCGATCATGGTGTTTCTCTTGAGCCCTTTATCGTCTGTGGATTCTTGATTGGTCACTGGCAAGTGTGTAAAAGAGTAAATTATGAAAAGATTCTATCAAACATTTCATTAACGGTAACCACAATAGCATCATTGTCGTCAAGGTTGAGATAGGATTCACCACTGAGTTCCTGGTTGATAAGCGACTCACTTGAGGGAATGATACCACCAAGCTGCATCCCGGAATCCGCAACGGCTTCGTCTATCTTGCTTTGAAGGGCCGGCGGTACGGGGTGTGGGGCACGATTCACCAGAAGAAACTGATTTTTGATTTCAAGTCCAAGGGGTTCTGTGATGTCTGATATCCGTTTTGCCGTGAGTATCCCTCTGGCAGACGGATCAGAAGTGACGAGAAGATAATCGATGGTACGCATATTCATACGACTCAAATGCTCCATTCCGGCTTCGTTGTCGACGATGATGTACTTGTAGTTTTCTGCCAGTTTATCCATGGTCATGGCAAGATACTGGTTTGCTGCGCAGTAACAGCCTGGGCCGTCGGGTTGTCCCATAACAAGCAGGTCGTATCCGGTTTCTTCTATAAGTGCCTGGTGGATTTTCATTTCCATGAATTGATCACGGGTCACGTTAGGGGGGAGCTCCCCTTTGAGTTCTTTACGGATCTGGCCAAGGGTGATATTGACGTCAAGCCCTAAAAGTTCATTGAGATTGGCATTGGCATCTGCGTCGACGAGCAGAAAGGGAGTCTGTTTTTTTTTGAGCAAGTATCTGGTCAACAGGGCCGAGGTGGTGGTTTTTCCCGTCCCACCTTTACCAGCCATGGCAATGATTTTAGTCATGGATTGTCTCTGTAGTTATGTGAAAGAGTACTGTATAATGTATGTTTTAAGTAAATATACAACCTTACTATAGTAATTAAGGCATACGCGGATGTCAAATTTAAAGCTGGTTTCAGTGGAATTTACCAATTTTCCTTGCAACTTCACCCTCAGTTGGTATTTTTAGCAGTTTTTATTTGTCACATTACTTATGCAGCAGCTTTTATACTGCAAACCGAATACCGCAAACCCCGTATCAAGGAGAGAGTTATGGATTACAGGGACACCCTGAATCTGCCGCAGACCAAGTTTAAGATGAAGGCCAATCTGAATCAGAAAGAGCCAATGTACCTTAAACGCTGGGAAAAAGAAGATTTATATGGAATGTTGCAAGTTCATGCTCAGGGTAAGCCTTTGTATGTGCTTCATGACGGCCCTCCCTATGCCAACGGTCACATTCATCTTGGCACCGCCTTCAATAAAATTTTAAAAGATATTATTCTAAAATCCAGACGTATGGCTGGATTTCAGGCCCCATATATTCCGGGTTGGGATTGTCATGGGCTGCCCATTGAGCACAATGTGGATCAGGAACTTGGTGAAAAGAAGAACTCTATCCCCAAGATCGCCAAAAGAGGAGCATGCCGCAACTATGCCGGTAAGTGGATCAAGACCCAGAAGGATGAGTTCAAGCGTCTTGGAGTACTTGGTGACTGGGATAATCCTTACCTTACCATGAATTACGACTACGAGGCAACCATTGCCCGTGAATTTAATGAGTTCCTCCTCTCAGGTTCAGTAATTCGTAATAAAAAGCCGGTATACTGGTGCTCCACTTGTACTACTGCCCTGGCCGAGGCTGAAGTCGAGTATTATGATCACACTTCACCTTCTGTTTATGTGAAATTTCCTGTCCAGGAGGATTGGTCCGACGTGGATCCAGCGCTGTCTGGAGACAAACTCTCTGTGGTTATCTGGACCACCACTCCCTGGACTCTGCCAGCAAATCTTGCAGTGGCATTTCATCCGGATTTTGAATATGCCGCAGTAAAAACCGGCGATGAAATATTGATCATGGCCAAAGAGTTGGTTGAAGGTGTGATGGAGGAGATGGCTGTTGGTGAGTATTCAATTGTCTCCACATTTTCTGCCCAAGGGCTTGAAAAACGAAAATGCCGTCACCCCTTTATGGATCGTGATTCCTTGATGGTACTGGCCAATTATGTCACTCTTGAAGCTGGAACAGGTTGTGTACATACCGCTCCGGGACATGGTGCTGACGATTATTTGACAGGGCTGCGCTATGACCTTGAAGTGCTGTCTCCCGTTGACAGTGAAGGGCGCTATACCGATGAGGCTGGAAAATATGCCGGTCAGCAGATTCCTGCAGTGAATAAAGTTATTAATGCAGATATGACAGCAAGCGGTGTTCTGCTTCATGAATCTTCCCTGCATCATAGTTATCCACACTGTTGGCGCTGTAAAAAACCGGTTATGTATCGGGCAACCCCCCAGTGGTTTATTTCGATGGAGATCAATGATCTTCGGAAAAAGGCTTTGCAAGAAATAGAAAACGTTGTCTGGACGCCATCCTGGGGGATGAATCGTATCCACTCCATGGTGGAAAATCGCCCTGACTGGTGCCTGTCCCGTCAGCGTACATGGGGGGTTCCCATAACGGTTGTCAGCTGTAAGAGCTGTGGTGAAGTGGTTAAAAGTGAGGCTCTGGTTGCACGCATCGATGAACTCTTTCGAAAAGAAGGGGCTGATGCCTGGTTCAGCCATGAGCTCTCAGACTTTCTTGAAGAGGGCTTCAGTTGCGCTTCATGCGGAGCCAGTGATTTTGAGAAAGAGGAGGATATTCTTGATGTCTGGTTTGATTCAGGGTCTTCCCATGCAGCCGTTGTGGAGGCGCGTCCAGAATTACGATACCCGGCTGATCTCTATCTGGAAGGCAGTGATCAGCATCGTGGCTGGTTTCAGAGCTCTCTGCTCACCTCCGTCGGAACCCGTGGCCAGGCACCGTTTAAAGGTGTTTTGACCCATGGCTATGTGGTTGATGGTCAGGGAAAGAAGATGTCAAAATCCATAGGTAATGTGGTTGCTCCTGGTGAGGTTATAAAAACATTTGGTGCAGAGATCCTGCGTCTCTGGGTTTCAAGTGAAGATTATCGTGATGATGTGAAGGTTTCCGATGAAATCCTTAAACAGGTCGCGGACAGTTATCGAAAAATTCGTAATACCATCCGTTATATGCTTGGGAATGTAACTGATTTTGATCCATCCCTTCATGCCGTGCCATTTGAAAAGATGGAAGAGATTGATCGCTGGGCACTGGGCCGTTTTGAAGCACTGCGAGCTAAGGTGACCACTGCCTACGAGAAGTATGAATTTCATCCTATCCATCAGGCTCTGAATTATTTCTGCGGAACCACCATGAGTGCCTTCTATCTTGATATCCTAAAAGACAGGCTCTACTGTTCTGGAACTGATTCACATCTGCGTCGCTCGGCTCAGACGGTATTGTACGAGGTTCTGGAAGGGTTATTGCAGCTGATGAGTCCGGTACTGACTTTCACCACCACCGAGGCCTGGGAGCATTTTAAGAATCTGGATGACAATTCACCTCTGGAGAAAAGTATCTTTTTTACCGAATTTCCTTCCGCAGCTCCTGAACGCCTCGATGTCAGTCAGGAAAAACGATGGAACAAACTGATTCAGGTTCGTTCTGCAATTACCAAGTCTCTGGAAGCAGCGCGTCGCGAAAAACGTATCGGCCATCCGCTTGAAGCTGAAGTCTTGATTGAGGTGACCGGTGATTGGGCAACTTTTATCGAGCAGGAATGGGAGCAGGTGAAGGATGTCTGCATTATTTCGGTGCTTACCCGTTGCGAAGATAAGAGTGCTGTTACTGATCTTGATTTTCTCGTCAGTGAGGAAATTCCGGAGCTTGCTGTCGCTGTTCGTGCAGCAAGTGGCGAAAAATGTGAACGCTGCTGGACCCGTGACAGTTTTGTCGGCAGCAACGTAGACCACCCGCAACTCTGTAAACGTTGTCTGGATGTTGTGCTTGCCATGGACATCAAGGAGTAGCAGGAATTGTTTTTCTCCATATTTCTCCTACTGCTGGTGGTCGGGTTTGATCAGTTGACAAAAGTCTGGGTGGTTAAGAGTTTTCAGTTGTATGAATCGCTCGATGTCATTCCTGGTTTTTTCAGTCTCACCTATCTCACCAATAAAGGTGCAGCTTTCGGCTTTCTGGCAGGAGTGACTTCCGCCTGGCGACATTATTTTTTTCTGATTCTCGCAAGTGTCGCTCTGGTGTTGATAGTCATAGCCTGGTTTCGAATGCGAAACGATCATCGCTTTTATGGTCCTGCTCTTGCTCTTATTGCCGGAGGGGCCATTGGAAACGTTATTGACCGCATTCGACTGGGGGCAGTGGTTGATTTTCTTGATTTTTATGTGGCAGGCCATCACTGGCCTGCGTTTAATGTGGCTGATTCCGCAATTTGTGTGGGTGTGGCTCTTTTTCTGCTGGCAAATTTTCTGGAAGAACGGCAGAAAAAACAAATACAGGTATAGGAATAAAAGATTACATGAAAATAGCAGTACTCTTTCCCGGTCAGGGATCACAGTTTTTAGGAATGGGACGTGAGTTTGTTGATTCAGACAGTGATTGTCGAGCCATTATGGAAATGGCAGCATCCGTCTGTGATTTTCCATTGGAGAGCCTCATTCAGGAGGGTCCCATTGAGGAGCTTACCAGGGCGGTCCATCTACAGCCTGCCATCACAGTGACCAATCTGATCTGTTATCAGGCCCTGAAAAATGTATGGGGAGACAGGCTTTCAGCTGCCTGCTTTGCTGGACACAGCCTGGGTGAATACTCTGCCCTTTGTGCAGCAGGTGTTCTTTCGGTCGAAGATACCATACGACTGGTTATTAAACGTGGCGCTCTGATGGAGCGTGAGGGGCAATCAAATCCCGGTGGTATGCGAGCCGTCATTGGGAAAAATATTGAAGAAATCGAGGCAATTATCGCAGATTGCAGTGATGCCGGTATTGTTACTGCAGCAAATCATAACACGGAACTGCAGGTTGTGATTTCCGGTTCTATTCCAGGTCTTGATGCCGTTTCGGCAGTGGCAACGGAGAATGGCGCCAGGGTTATCCCTCTTGCTGTAAGTGTCGCCAATCATAGTCCCCTGGTTGCTAATGCTGTTCCTGATTTTGCCGATTTTATGGATGGAGTTGAATTTAAGGTACCTGCAACTCCCGTTTATTTTAATGTCTCAGCAGATGGTGAGCAGGATACCGTGAAGATAAAGAAGATGATGGCCAGCCAGATAGCATCACGTGTTCGCTGGTTTGAAACAATTACCGCCATGATTAATGAAGGCGTGGATACCTTTATTGAAGTTGGTCCTAAAACCGTGCTGAAGGGGATGATGCGGAAGATTGCTCCTCAAGGATACAAATACCAGGCCTTGCAGTTTGATACTCCTGAGGGACTTGCAAAATGTATGGGTAAGCTTGCTTAGGTGCTGGCCGCACGAAAGGCCGTTAGAGTATTTGTTCGCGTCGTGAATTACCTCCTGTTGTGATATGAAATGATAGAGCGCTGCATAAAAAGTATACGAGAAGGTGGCGAGCTTGATTTTAACCAGGCCATGGAGCTTGCTCAGGAGGCCAGTTTAGCAGATTTATGTGATGCTGCAGTAGAACTCTGTCGTGATGTTCACGGAAGCAGTTTTGATCTCTGTTCCATTATCAATGCCCGTTCAGGGAAATGTTCCGAAGACTGTCGCTATTGCGCTCAGTCCGTCCATCATAACACGAATATAAAAAGCTATGATCAGATTGATTCCCGGACTGCCATAGCACAGGCCAGGGAAAATGATGCTTATGGTGTCAAGCGTTTATCCCTCGTTACGGCTGGTCGAAGTTTGAATCCGTCTCAAATAGAGGGTATGGGAAGTTTATATGACGCCATGGCAGAGAAGACAACTCTCCGCTTTTGCGCCTCCATGGGGTTCCTCACCAAAGAGAGTGCCCGGCAGCTGGTCTCTTTCGGGGTTGGCCGCTATCACTGCAATCTTGAGAGCTGTCGCGATTTCTTTCCTTCTATCTGTACTACCCATACCTGGGAAGAAAAGGTGGAAACGCTGAAAATTGCCAGAGATGCCGGGATGGATCTCTGTTCCGGTGGTATAATCGGGATGGGGGAAACACTGGAGCATCGTTTACAGCTTGCCTTCGAGTTACGGGGCCTTGGTGTTCTTTCCATTCCCATCAATATTCTCAGTCCTATAGAATCTACTCCTCTTGCCCGTATTGAGGCGATCTCCCTTGAGGATGTTTACGTTGTGTGGCCCTTTTCCGTTTTGTAAATCCTCATGCAGTGATCCGTATTGCAGGTGGTCGTGGACGGTTCGGCCATGATCAGTACAGGTTGTTTGCAGCAGGAGCAAACGGAGCGATTGTCGGTGATTATCTTACTACAGCTGGAGCTGGAGTTACTGAAGATATTGAGGAATTTATAAAACTTGGCTTTGATCTGTCTGGAAAACAGTAATGACTGTTGATGAACTCCTTGCCTATGACAGGCGACATCTCTGGCATCCCTATTCTTCAATAAGCAATCCACTTCCCATGTATGCCGTGGAATCGGCCTCAGGTGTCCGCATTCGTTTGAGCGATGGCCGGGAACTGATCGACGGGATGGCCTCCTGGTGGTCTGTGATTCATGGCTATAACCATCCGCTCCTCACTGCTGCTCTGCAGGAACAGGCCGGGAAACTGTCCCACGTGATGTTTGGTGGACTAACCCATGAACCTGCGGTTAATCTTGCCCGTACCCTCGTCGAAATTACTCCTGATCCACTCGATCTTGTCTTTTTTGCAGACTCCGGTTCGGTTGCCGTGGAAGTTGCCATGAAGATGGCCATTCAATATTTTCACGCACAGGGGAATGCCGCCAAAAAGCGATTTCTCACTATTCGTTCCGGGTATCATGGCGACGTCTTTCACTGTATGTCCGTCTGTGATCCGGTGAATGGAATGCATCATATCTTTGAAGGTGTTTTGCCCGAGTATCTTTTTGCAGATAAACCCCAGTGTCGCTTCCACGACGACTGGGATTCAGAGGATGTCGGGTCATTTGAACACCTTATTGCTGAACACCATGAATCGCTCTGCGCAGTTATTCTTGAACCCATTGTTCAGGGTGCAGGCGGTATGCGTTTTTATCACCCGCAATACCTGAAAAGGGTTCGAGAGCTTTGTGATCGCCATGATGTTTTACTTATTGCAGATGAGATCGCAACTGGTTTTGGTCGCACTGGGAAGCTCTTTGCCTGTGAGCATGCAGATATCGTTCCGGACATTCTTTGTCTTGGCAAGGCACTCACTGGCGGATATATGACTTTGGCTGCAGTACTGACCACCAGGGAAGTGGGGGACGTGATATCAGGTGGTGATCCCGGGGTATTTATGCATGGTCCGACCTTTATGGCAAACCCTCTGGCCTGTGCCGTGGCAAATGTCTCTGTCAATCTGCTGCTTGAATCAGACTGGCAGGGACAAATCAGGGCACTTGAAAGTGGTTTAGGTCATGGACTTTCTCCCTGCAGTACACTTGGGAGCGTCGCGGATGTCCGGGTGCTCGGTGGAATCGGTGTGGTTGAGATGAATAATCCCGTGAATATGGAGCATATTCAGGCAGCCTTTGTTGAGAAGGGTGTGTGGGTGCGTCCCTTTGGCCGTCTGGTGTATGTGATGCCTCCCTACTGCATGGAAAGGGCAGATCTTGACATCCTGACCACTGCGATCTGTGAAGTACTTGAAGAGGAGCAGAACAACTGATGTCGCGATACGGGCAAAAGCTTCGGGAACTTGAGGCAAAGGGACGTCTGCGGGAGTTGACTCCACTGCAGCGTTGTGGCGCTGGTCGGGTGAATTACCAGGAGCGGACACTTCTCAATCTGAGTTCTAATGATTATCTGGGACTCGGCCAGGACAAAGAACTGCGAAGATGTTTTTATCAAAGACTGGATCACGGAGATAGTGAAAACTTCGCACTTGCTGCAGCCTCTTCCCGCTTGCTAACCGGCGATTTCCTGCTTGCGCATCGTCTTGAGAAGGAACTCGCGGGTGCATACGGAACCGAGGCCGCCCTGTTGTTCAATTCCGGCTATCATGCAAATATTGGTATTCTTCCCGCACTGTTTGGTAAGGGAGACCTGATTCTATCAGACAAGTTGAACCACGCCTCTATCCACGATGGGTTACAGCTCAGCCGTGCTGACCATAAACGTTTTCGTCATGGAGACTATAAGCAGCTGCATGGTCTGCTTTCCAGATACCGTAAACAGTATGATCAGGTGGTACTTGTCTCCGAGTCTGTTTTTAGTATGGATGGAGATGAGGCTGACCTTGAACGTTTACTGGAACTGAAGCATGCATTTGATGTTAAAATTTATCTGGATGAGGCACACGCTGTTGGTGTCTATGGCGAGAATGGCCTGGGCAAGGCAGAGGAAAGAGGAGTTCTTTCCGAAATTGATTTTTTGGTGGGAACCTTTGGCAAGGCACTTGCCTCCATTGGTGCCTTTATCTGCTGCTCTAAGGAAACACGTGATTATTTAGTGAATCATAGCAGATCCTTTATCTTCACAACCGGCCTGCCTCCCGTGACTCTTAATTGGAACCTTTTTATCTTCCGGCATATGCTGACAATGTCTCAAGAGAGAAAGTACCTGCAACAGATAGCACAGCAGTTACGTCTTGCTCTGCAGGAGAAAGGAATAGCAACAGGCGGTAGCACGAATATTGTCCCTGTTCTGATAGGGGAAGACAGTCTAGCCCTTAAACAGGCAAAAAAAATGCAGGAACTTGGTTACCTTGTTCTTCCAGTGCGGCCTCCCACCGTGCCCGAAGGGACGGCACGATTTCGTTTTTCCATCTGTGCCAATATGGAATGGCAGGATTTGCAGAAACTCCCGGAACAGCTCGCTGCAATGGCGCAAGGTACACGCCGTGAAAAGTAAATGGCTCCATCAAAGAGAGTCTAACAGGCTGATTTGTTTCTGTAATGGCTGGGGAATGGATGAGCGTCCCTTTACCCCACTTTCGAGTGATCGATGGAATATCCTCATGTTTTACGATTATGCTGATCTTCATATCGATCAGGATCTGCATGGGCTGATGGGCCAATACGAAGATATTGTTCTTATTGCCTGGTCCATGGGGGTATGGGCAGGACAACAGCTCTTTCAGCCATTCAAGAAAAACTTACGAGTGGCACTAGCCATTAATGGTACTCCTTGTCCAATAGATGATCAGTTCGGGATTGCGGAGGCTGTTGTCCGGGGAACATTTGATACCCTGAATGAAAAACAGCGCTTGAAATTCTACTACCGGATGTGCAGAGATCGGCTTCTGTACAGTCGTTTTCTGGAAAATCAACCCCTGCGCAGTGTGGAGGATCAGCGATGTGAGCTTGGGGCCTTGCTGGAAAATGCCTGCCATTGTCAGGGGGAGGAATCCATTTATGATTGTGCCTTCGTCTCAGAACACGATCTTGTAATGCCAACACAAAACCAGCTCAATTACTGGCCCGAAAAAAGAGTACGCCGGGTCGACGGATCCCATTTTCTGTTTTATGGTTATGGCAGTTGGGATGAAATTGTTGACGGTTTGTACTAAGAATTTGGAGTGGCATGGTTTTTCAGCTTGATAAAGAAAGAATAGCACGGTGTTTCCGTCGCAGTCTTCTGACCTACGATGATGCAGCTGTTGTCCAGAAGAACCTTGTCGGACGATTGCTTCAAAGCGTTTCTCTGCTGCCGGACACGGCTTTTCGCCGGGTACTTGAGGTGGGGTGTTGTACTGGAGGTCTCAGCGAACAACTTTGTGCTGAAAAGCCTGTAAAAACGCTCTACTTGAACGACCTGGTTTCTGATTTTGAAGAGGTGGTTTTAAAGAGGCTCACAAAGTTTGAATCGCCTCAGTTTGTATCCTGTTTTGGCGATATTGAAACCCTGGCACTGCCCCTTGACCTTTCCCTTGTTATTTCCGGAGCGACCTTTCAGTGGTTGAGCGACCTTCCTGCATTTATTGCACGATTAAGTGATGTACTTAACTCCGGATCATATCTCGCCTTTTCAATGTTTGGCCCTGGAACATTATCGGAATTCTCCAGCCTTACTTCCGTAACACTTCAATACCACTCCGATAATGACGTCCGTGCACTTCTTGAACAGAATTTTGTTGTAGAGTCATTTGAAAACCATGAGGAGCAGCTCTTTTTTCCTTCAGTTCTGGAAATAATAAATCATATTCGTGCCACCGGTGTTGGCGGGGTGAGTGAGTACCAGTGGAACAGGGAAACACTCAAAATGTTTGAGGAACGTTATATGACAGAGTTTGGAACTGATAAAGGCTTACCCGTCAGTTATGCTTCATCCTGCTTTGTGGCAAGAAAACGCTGATGTCTCCGGTAACGTGCATAAGTGGGATCGATACCGATATCGGGAAGACCATTGCCACCGGTCTAATGGCAAAGATTCTTTTGTCTCAGGGCTGTTCTGTGGTAACCCAGAAGATTGCCCAGACTGGGTGCACCGGTATTGCTGAAGATATTCAGAAACACCGGGAACTGATGGGGGTTGCCCTGTACCCGGAAGACATAAGTGGGCTCACCTGTCCCTATGTTTTCAGTAAACCCTGTTCTCCACATCTTGCTGCTGAGCTGGAAGACACCCAGATTGATCTGGAAAAAATCACGGTTGCGACAAAGACTTTAGCTGCAAGCTTTGAGCATGTACTGCTTGAGGGGGCGGGAGGACTGATGGTTCCACTTACCAGAGATATGACATTCCTCGATTACCTTCAGGAACAGCATTATCCACTGATTTTAGTGTCAAGTCCAAGGCTGGGGTCTATAAATCACACCCTTTCAGCTCTGGAACTGGCAAAGGGAAGAGGAATAGAAGTGAAAGGGATTATCTATAATTGCTATGCATCCTGTGATGATACTATTTGCCTTGATTCAAGAAATGTTTTCGTCAGTTCTCTTCGCAAATATGGTTTTTCTCCAACCGTTGTTGATATGAACTCCCTAGAGAGTTATCGGGATTCCCGCCAAAATATGGATTGTCTTCGATGGTTTTCCTTGTAACACATACACTTTCTAGGTTGTGCCAAACCTGCTCAACTAGACAGAATTCTACTGGAGTAAAAAATGATATATATACAGAAACGAATATGCCTCAGTTGTCGTAAATTCAGGCTCGAGGATCCCCATTCCGGTGTGTGTCGAGTTGATAAGACTGTAAATCCTTATCCTGTGAAGACCACGGAGGAAACCTGTGAGAAGTGGATTGATGGTGGTCATCAGTACCATATTCGGTTGGGATGGATCAAGAAGACCCTGGAAAAAGAAAAAACAACAGGGGAGAAGTAGTAATAAAATCTCCCCAAGCTTTATCGTCACCCATGGCATGGAGGTTCAGCTGTAAATAAAGAGTTAGCATTTGCCTTTTGAGGGTATTTCTGATAATTCATTATAATGAATAAAAATATTATGTTACGAATTTTGTAGCTTTTTTTAGGACAATACAGGACAGGTGGATTTCATGCTTTGTACAAGACAATCGTTTCTTCGTTTGCTGGTGCTTTTCGGTTTGCTATTGATGCTGGGTGGTTGCTCAGGCGAGAATCCCAATGAACTGTATCAGCAGGGAGTTGCAGCCATGGATGCTGAAAAGTCTGATGAGGCTATCATCTGGTTTAAAAAGGCATTGCAGAAAGAACCGGAAATGGCTTTGGCTCACTACAAGCTTGGTCAAATATACCATAAAAAAGGAGATGCAAAACTTGCCTTTGGCCAGTTAAGCCTTGCTCTTCAGCAGGATTCAAATATGGCAGAGGCACGCAAGGAATTGATATTCCTTCTTGTGGAGAATCGTGCCCTTGAGCAGGTGGTGAAAAATTGTGAGCAATACCTTGAATTGAATGGTGATGATGAGGATGTGTACCTGATCCTTGGTAACTCGTTGGCCTATTTAAAGAAGCTTGATGAGGCCGTGGCAATTCTGAGAGTGGCAGGTGAGAAATACCCTGAAAGTCTTCCCGCCCGTGTCAATTTAGCCAAAATTCTTGTCACCAAGGGTGATATTGAAGAAGGCCGTTCTATGCTTGAATCTCTGGCCAATGAAAATCCAGATGATATCGAATTGCAGATTTCTCTTGCTCAAATGTATATAAAGCTTGAGCGCTATGATCTGGCCCTCCTAAGCCTTGAAGCTCTCAAGGAAAAAAAACCTGAGAATCCTCAATCCTACTCTTTGCTTGCACAATTATCATTGAAGAAGAATCAGCCTGATCCTGCGAAGAATATTCTTCTCGAAGCAGAAAATGCTGGTGTCAATGATTCCGGACTCTTTAGATTGCATGCTATGATTCTTCATCGTCAGGGTGATAGTGAGACTGCGTTGAAATATTTTCAGAAAGCCGTCGAGTCTGCAACCGAGGTGACACGTCAGATTAATCAAATGATCCTGGTTGATTACTATTCATTTCTGAAAAAATATAAGGAAGCACAGGAAATTCTGGAAATCATTATTGCAGAAGATGGAAGTAAAAAAGGTCTCAAATCAAAAGTCGTTGAGCTGTTTCTGGCACAGGGTGAATTTGATCAGGCAAGAAGTTCAGTTGATGCGCTTTTGAAAGAAAACAGTGGTGATGCCCGTGGTCATTTCCTGAAGGGCCTTATGATGATGCAGGAAAAAGATATTGTTGAAGCCCGTGAACAATTTTCCAAGGCAAAGGAGCTTGCCCCGGATGCGGCAGAGAACCAGTTTTTGTACGGATTGACTTTTATGGAAGAGTCCCAGGATATCTCGATTACCGAGATCAGTGAGGCACTGAAGAAAGATCCTAATCTCGTGAAGGCACGAATGGCACTTGCGGAATTGTACGCTAAGAAGGGCGATTTTCAGGCAAGCCTTGATGAAATTGACAAGGTGATAGCACAGCAGGTTGGGGATAATAAGGCCAGAGCAATGCGTATTTCACTGCTTCTGAAAATGGGGAAACCGGAGGAAGCTCTTGCTGATGCACAATTACTTGTTGAGAAGGAGCCGGAAATAATCTGGCATAAGTTTCGTTTGGCTGAAATTTATTTCTTTACCCAGGAGTATGATAAGGCCCTGCCTATCTATGAAGCACTTGAGGAAGAAAAGCCAGAGAGTGTCCAGGTTTTAAATAGAATTGTCGGCATTAATGTGCTGCAAAAGAAATATGAAAAGGCAATGCAGATTGCTGATGCCTTTTTAGCAAAGTTTCCTGAGAACAGTCCGGCTACTATAATAAAAGCGAAGATTTATATTTCTCAGGGCTATCTTGATCTGGCTGAGAATGTTCTCTCGCCGGTGGCAGATAATGGAAAAGAGGTTGCCCCCATTGTAATGCTTGCCGAATTATATCTTGCAAAAAAAGATGGTAAGAAAGCAGTCCATTACTACAAAAAAGCTCTTGAACGTGTTCCAGATGATATTGGGATCATGATGAAACTTGCGGATTACTATTTGAAAAGTGGAAATCAGTCAGAGGCCATAGCCAGTTATGAAAAGGTGTTGGAGCAGAAGGCTGATTTTTTACCTGCCATGAACAATCTTGCCTTTTTGTATACCGCAGAAGGTGGCAAACTTGATCGTGCCCTTGAACTTGCCAGTGCAGTATCCAAANAACTCCCCGAAAACCCCGATGTCGCGGATACCCTTGGCTGGATTTATGTCAAAAAACAGGCATATTCCCAGGCAGAACCCTATCTACAAACGGCAATGGATGCAAAACCTGACAATCCAACAATTATGTTCCATATGGGAATGCTTCAATTTGGTCAGGGAAACATTCAGGAGGCTGAAGAACTGTTAGCGGATGCCATTCAAAAAGGTATTCAGGGGGCAGAGCTTGACGCAGCGAAGGAAGCCCTTGGGAGATTAGGTGAGTCGAAAATAAAATTCGAAAAGGCAATGGCTGAGAAAGAAAGTGGTAATGCTGCCCAGGCAATACTTCTTTTTGAAGAGATTCTTGATTCGGAAGGATTTAACAGTGACGCTGCCGCTCACCTTGCAATCCTCTATGCTGACCAAAACAAAAATATCACCAAAGCTCTCGAACTTGCCCAGCAGGCCTATGATGCTCAACCGGGAAATCCACACGTTGCAGATGCGTTAGGCTGGGTGTATTACCAGCAGGGCTCGCTTCTTATGGCCAAAAAGTATGTTGAGCAAGCAGTTGAGAAAGATGGCCAGTATGGCCCGGCTCATATGCATCTCGGAGCAGTGTTCTTGAAGAAAGAAGAACCTGAGGCGGCTAAGAAGGCCTTTGATACTGCTAAATCCATGAAGCTATCCACTGCTGAGCAAAAGCAGGTTGAGCAGTGGATGAGTGAGATTGAACAATAATTGCTGTTCTGAAAATAGCGGGTAGATGGTTACGGTATGAATATAATATCACCAGCTTGCAGTTGAAAATCCACATCAGGTTCTTTCCCTTCCAGGGCCTTGTCGTAATTATATGGTAGATTTTGCTGCTTCCCATCTACTCTGCGGATAATGAACATATCGTTTGTATCGGCAAAATCACTCACTCCACCTGCCTGGGAAATGGCCTCGAGGGGGGTCATGGGAGATGTGAAAGGGCGCAGACCACGATTGCTGCTTCCAGGGCCTGTAATTGTAATGGTTTGCTGAACCGCCAGGGAATTATTACGGCCATCATCTGAGACAAGAATTTTCCTCGGAATATGCACGATATCACCGCCTTTAATAATGGGAAAGGCGGATGATTCCACCGAGCCGTCAGCATCAAGCAATGCCTGCATATTAAAGGTTTCTTTCCCTCCATCCGCTCGGATGATTTTTATGTTTGTTAAATCAGCGCCTGCTGTTTCACCATGGGCGTTAATCAAAAGATCAAGAAAACTCATTCCCTCAGGCGCCGGGTAAATACCGGGATTGTTTACAGCGCCGAAAATTCGTATCTTTGATGTATCTCTGGCTGCCCCACCTGTATCGGCTACCGTGTCAAAGAGAGGAACAAAGACGGTATCATTTTCATGGAGTGGCGGTAAAATCAGAGGGTCACCCTTCAACAGGTACTGCTGGATATCAGCAGTAATTTTCTGGTGTTTGCCATCCTCTATTCTCGATATGCTTACCTTTGAAAGGTCTGCGTTCTCCGAAGCTCCCCCTGCCTGACTGAGAATTGTCTGGATATTTGCAGATTCCGGGATATTGTACCATCCGGGAGCTGACACATTGCCAAGGATTTGAACATAGTGTCTTTTTTCTATGAGATTGACCGAGGCCCTGTCACTTTTAGAGAGATATTTAGGAAGATTGTTTGTGAGTATATCACTAATTTGTTTCGTGGTGTGACCGGAAATCTTTATATTTCCCTGGCTTGGTAGAAAAATAAAGCCATGTCTGTCAACCTCCACCTTCTCTTTGAAGTAGTTTTTTTCAGTTGGACTGAACTCACTGGTAATCTCTTTTGGAATAATGACATACAGAAGGTCTCCATTGTCAATGATAACCTCATTGTTTTGAGTGGATGCGTTTGCGTTCGCTGTAGTCAGAGACAGGGAAAAAAGAAAGACAAGACATATTGTGGAAAGGAATCTTTGTAATTTTATAGTCTGAAATACCAGATTCATGGGAACCACCTGAGAATATAGGAATATATTGGATAATTGATTTGTGGATTTTATCACTTCTACTGAGGATTTACCATGGTATAATTTGACTTCATTTTTTTGAAGTGGTCGTGGGAAGGCAATTGAAAATATTCGTCTTTGTAACTCACCAGAAATGTGTTGCTCTTCAATTATGTATAGAATAGGTTGTGTATATAATTGTTTTTACTATTATGTGTCCGTGAAAACACATTTTTGTATCCAAACAAAGTCTCAAAAATTTAAGGAATGCTGATCAATGAATGTTCTTGTAACCGGTGGAGCAGGATATATCGGAAGTCATACCTGTCTTGAACTGTTAAAGTCAGGAAATAAGGTTGTTGTCCTTGATAATTTGTCTAACTCCAATTTAATAGGACTGAAAAGAGTTGAGAAGTTAACCGGGAAAAAAGTGCAGTTCTTTGAAGCAGATCTGTTGGATCTTAATACTGTAAAAAATGTATTTGCCTCCTGTCCCGATATTGAATCGGTAATCCATTTTGCAGGGCTCAAGGCTGTTGGTGAATCAGTAGAGCAACCGCAACGCTATTATGAAAATAATATTGTTGGTACGCTCAATCTCACCCGTGTCATGGCTGAGCACAATGTTAAAAATATTGTTTTCAGTTCTTCCGCTACTGTCTATGGTGATCCTGCTACGGTTCCCATTACAGAGGACTTCCCACTCTCCTGCACTAATCCCTATGGATGCACCAAACTCATGGTCGAAAATATTCTCAGGGATTTGTATACGGCGGATCAAGGGTGGAATGTGGCACTGCTCCGTTATTTTAATCCTGCTGGCGCCCATGAGAGTGGCATGATAGGAGAGGATCCAAATGGGATACCAAATAACCTGATGCCCTATATCTCTCAGGTAGCAGTTGGAAAACTGCAGGAACTATCAGTTTTTGGAGATGATTACCCAACACCGGATGGTACGGGTGTGAGAGATTATATCCATGTGGTTGATCTGGCCCTTGGCCATTTAAGTGCTCTTGAAAAATTAAAAACTCAACCCGGTGTGGTGATCTATAATCTTGGAACGGGCAATGGTTATTCCGTTCTTGACATGATCAAGGCATTTGAACGCGCATCGGGGGTAAATATTGCCTATAAAATAGTAAAGCGCAGGGCAGGAGATATCGCCAAATGTTTTGCTGATCCGGGGCTTGCTGCAAAGGAATTGGGCTGGATGGCCACCAGGGGCTTAGATGCAATGTGTGAAGATACATGGCGCTGGCAGTCGCAAAATCCTAATGGCTTTTCCTGATTTCAGGTACCTTGTAAAGAGTTCCTATACCATCACTCTCCCGCAAACCGGCTCCTCATGTCTTTCCGCACACCACAAACCGCACACCTGAAACCGATCCTCACCCATCTGGGCGGAAAAGATAGTGTAACAGGTTCATGTCATTTGCTTTTAGCCGATGATGTGAAAATTCTTGTGGATTGCGGTATGGCTCAGGGCTATGACAATGTCAAACCGTTAACGGAATGGCCAGTTCATCCCAGCGATATAGATTATCTTTTTCTTACTCACGCCCATATTGATCATATTGGTCGCTTACCAGAGTTGCTAACAGCTGGTTTCCAGGGGGAGGTTATTTGCTCTCATGCAACAAAAGCTCTGCTATTGCCTCTGCTTAGAGATGCACTCTCGTTTACTGAATACAGCACGGCCCAGAAAACAAGATTGTTAACAAGCATTGATGAGTTGTCGTGGGGTTTTGAATATGGTCAGAGTTTCAACCTGAAAAAAGGAATTCAATTCACCCTGGGCCAGGCCGGGCATATTCTTGGTTCAAGTTTTATACACATACAAATTCCCATGTCACAGGACAGTATCTGGTCAGTGGTTTTTTCAGGTGATCTTGGAAATTATAATACGCCACTTTTGCCAGACCCGGATCCTCCACCTTGCTGCGATCTGCTTATCTTGGAGTCCACCTATGGAGATCGACTCCATGAAGATCGTAGTCAGCGCCTGGAACAACTGGNGGCTATTCTGGTGAAAAGCTTAGCTGATAAGGGGAAAGTCTTTATTCCTGCTTTTTCTTTGGGACGTACCCAGGAACTACTCTATGATCTGGATAGACTTTTCAGTGACAAAAAATGGAATAATGACTTTCCAGAACTTCACCAAAAGGGGCAGGGAAAAGCACCGGTTCCGGTTTTTGTTGATTCTCCTTTAGCACTACAGATTACTGAAACCTACAATGAACTCTCAGAGTTTTGGGACGAAGAGGCAAAGTCTTTACTGGCAGACCATGACCATCCCTTTGATTTCAAAAACCTGTTCAGTGTAAAACACTTTAAGGAACATCGGCAGATTATGGATTACCCCGGTTCGGCTGTTATTATTGCCGGAAGCGGAATGTGCACAGGAGGCCGTATAGTTGATCATCTTCTTCACAGGGCTTGCTGAAAAAGAAAATGATATTCTGTTTATCGGATACCAGGGTAGGGGGACCCCAGGTCGTGACATCCTCCAGTATGCAGATAACCATGGCTACGTTCGTCTGAAACAACAGAAAGTAACCATCAAGGCTAAGGTTCACAAACTCACTGGCTATTCTGCCCATGCAGATCAACAGGGGCTTCTCGACTGGGTGGCCGCCATGCCTGATAAACCTGGCGCAATCAGGCTTGTCCACGGAGAAAAAGCAGCACAAAGTGAATTGACTGGCAAATTGTCAGCACAAGGATATACTGTTATTCAGTAAGCAAAGGGTGTATAATCGCTTTGTTTTCATATTATCAGTATGATATGCTGCGGGAAGCAATGAGATTATTTTTTTTCGCAAATCGAAAACTTCAAACTCAAAACCGATTTTTTAAACAGGAAGCCGATTTTATATGAATATTACAATGATTGGAACAGGCTATGTTGGCCTGGTAACGGGTGCATGTCTTGCTGAATTTGGTCACCGTGTAACCTGCATGGATTTGGATCTTGGTAAAATTGAACGGCTCAAAAATGGTGAGATCCCAATCTATGAACCGGGTCTGGATGTTCTTGTCGCTAAAAATGTTAAGGATAAGAGATTACGCTTTTCTTCAGATATGGCCGACTGTGTGCCTTCAGCACAGGCTGTCTTTGTAGCTGTTGGTACCCCATCCTCAAGAAGAGGGGATGGCTATGCTGATTTGACTTATATTTATGCGGCTGCAAAGGATATTGCAAAGCATCTGACAGACTATACGGTGGTTGTTGATAAGAGTACCGTGCCGGTTGGGACAGCGAGGCAGGTGCAGCGCATCATTCGCGAGGAAAATCCGGAGGCTGATTTTGATGTGGCTTCGAATCCGGAATTTTTGCGTGAAGGTGCGGCCATCAATGATTTTATGAGACCTGACAGGGTAGTTGTTGGAACAGATTCTGCCAAAGCCCGTGAAATAATGAGAGAAGTGTATAATCCACTTTTTCTCCTTTCCACACCATTTGTTTTTACAGGACTTGAATCCGCNGAACTTATNAAATACGCAGCCAATGCATTTCTGGCCATGAAAATTTCTTTTATTAATGAAATGGCCACTCTTTGTGAAGAAGTCGATGCCGATGTNGTAGATCTGGCAAAAGGTGTAGGACTTGATGGAAGAATAGGCAGTAAATTTCTTCATCCNGGGCCAGGATATGGTGGATCCTGTTTTCCAAAGGANACCCTGGCATTGNTGAGAATTGCTCAGGAACACGGAGTGACTGCACGTTCTGTTGAAGCCGCCGTTGAAATTAACGCTGCCCAAAAGGCCAGAATGGTCAAGAAGATCCGGGATGCACTGGGCGGGAATGAAGCAGGAAAAACCATTGCCGCACTGGGACTCGCCTTTAAGCCTGAAACCGATGATTTACGCGAATCACCGCCACTCTCCATATTGCCNCCACTTGCCGAAAAGGGTGCCATAATACGTGCCCATGACCCACAGGCTATGAAAGAAGCGAAGAAACTGTATCCNGATTTTATCTACGTTGAGAACGCTTACGAGGCCTGTGACGGTGCGGATGTGGTTGTCCTGTTCACTGAATGGAATCAGTACCGTGCTCTTGATCTTGCTGATTTAAAGGCAAAAATGAAAGGTTCAATCTTTGTTGATTTACGAAATGTCTACTCCCCTAAACAAATAACTGACGCCGGATTCACCTATTATGGGCTCGGTAGAAAATAACAGCAGATCGCTTGAACGGATTAAAAAATTTCTGAAAAATGATCCTGATATACAATAGGCAATTTTGTTTGGTTCCTACGCAACGGGTACGTAGACAAAACGTAGTGAAAAAAATAGATTCAATCCTACGCTGTTTGACAAGAATTGAGGAGCGTCTTCCACTCCAGGAAAAAGACTTTTAAGACTATATTGTTGAGATATTAAGGGATAGTGCTTGAAATGATCTGTAAGGCAGGGAGCGTATAGANAATGTATGATNATCGTTCAATGGAACTTGATAGAACAGTCTTTTTTATGGATGTTCTTATATCCGTTGTGGTTTTTTTGCTCTCGTTTCAGATCAGGAATTTTCTGCACCCGAATGCAGATATCAGTCTGTCCACTCATCTCTTTCTCTTACCGCTTTTACTGGTATTAGTTGTTTCGTTTTTATCATATTTCGGTGCCTATGACCTACCCAAGTATACAAGTAATACGAAGTATGCATGGTCAGTATTCCGGGGAGTATCGCTTGCAATAGGTATTCTTTTGACGCTTCTCTTTTTGTTTAATGTTCAATATATCAGTCGGATTGTAATTGTAACATTTGCCGGTGTCGAGTTTCTTCTTCTTGTCATTCTCCGAATAGTTGTCAGAAGATATTTTTTAATATCCCTTGCAAGCGGGGCAAATTCGTTAAAGGTTTTGATTATAGGCACTGGTGAAAGAGCAAAAGATTTAATCCAAGTACTTGAACAACAGGCTGACTGGGGGATTAAGATAGTTGGTTACCTTGATCCGGATCCAACACGTGTTGGGCAATTCATACATGGGGCGGAAGTTATTGGATCTTTGGATAATATTGATGACTGTCTGAGAAAACATGTAATTGATGAGGTGATAATTGCTATCCCACGATCAATGCTGGAAGATGCAGAACCAATTGTCCTTGCCTGTGAGGAAGAAGGCATCAAGTTACGGTTTATGGCCGATGTGTTTAATGTCCATGTGGCAAAAGTGTCTTTAACCATGATGGGGCAAATACCGTTATTGACCTTGGAGCCCGTTGCCCAGGATAGTTTACAGTTACTCTTTAAACGCGTCTTTGATTTTTCAGTTACCCTGCTTGCAATGCCCGTAGTTCTGCCAATACTGGCTGTTGCTGGCATCGCTATAAAAATTGATTCGCCTGGACCGGTGTTTTTTGTTCAGCAACGTGTAGGGTTGAAAAAACGATATTTTCCCATGTTCAAACTCCGTTCAATGTATGTGGATGCTGAAGAAAAACTCAAGGAAATAGAACACCTGAATGAAGCAGATGGTCCAATTTTTAAAATGAAAAATGATCCCCGTATCACCAGGGTAGGGCATTTTATACGGAAAACCAGTATCGATGAACTCCCTCAGTTATTTAATGTGTTACGTGGAGACATGAGTCTGGTTGGCCCCAGACCCATGTCCATCAGAGATGTGGATTTGTTCGACAAAGGGATCCAACGCAGGCGCTTCAGTGTAAAACCTGGGCTTACCTGTATCTGGCAGATTTCAGGACGAAGTGACCTGCCTTTCCATAAATGGCTTGAGCTTGATCTTGAATATATTGAAAACTGGTCTTTATGGCTGGATTTTAAGATACTACTGAAAACACCTGTTGCTGTTTTGAAAACAAAAGGAGCAGCCTGATGCGACCTGAACACTTTAACACCAGGGTACTATTTTCGGGTTTGCTGGCATTTGCACTTTTTGTTGCCGCTTATTTTCCGGTCTTTCAGATACTTGTTGGGAAGTGGGCGAATTCTGAAGAGTATAGCCATGCCTTTTTAACTCTTCCTATTCTTTTATATATGGTGTGGGGTAAAAGAGCGACCCTGCTTGAGGACAAGCCACACTATTCAATGCTTGGTCTGTTTCTTGTTATTCTGTCAACCATTGGGTACCTTTTTGCTTTACTGACTCAAGTACCTACCTTTATTTCTCTGTCGTTCTATTTCACGATTATTGGCGTTCTAATTTATCTTCTCGGTATTCAATCATTACAGACACTTTTTATGCCTTTAGTGCTTCTTTTGGTTCTTATCCCGGTCCCGGATCAGCTCTATATTAAGCTCACCTTTCCTTTGCAACTGAAAGTCTCACAGTTGAGTGAGATCCTGG
>JGI10211J34971_10000655_pt1 | contig 28703 bp, 27 predicted proteins | sample Etolagsediment_FD_34971 | JGI IMG/M metagenome (IMG submission 34971)
GATACAACTCGAACGCTAAAGGCCTTTTTAAACGGTCTGAGCTGCCAGGGGTTGCTTTCTGATAAAGAGATCTCCCAAGCCCTTTCTCCCAGGGCTGTCAGACGTCTCAAACGGCTATCGCGAATGGGGGTGTCACTGGCCGGTGCCGCTTTGGAAGATGCCCATGAAGAGAATGAACCCGAGTCCATCTTTTTTGGAACCGGTTGGGGAGCCCTTTCGGAAACCCATGATTTTCTAGAGAAACTTTACGAATCAGATGAACGGTTTTCCAGCCCCACGGATTTCATGGGCTCGGTTCACAATGCCACCGCGGGCCGAATTGCCATAAAAGTTAAGGCCAAAGGACCCAACATCACCACCACCGGTGGGGATTACTCCTTCGAACAGGCATTGATGACGGCCCAACTTCTGGCAACAGACGTTGATAAACCGGTTTTGGTGATGGGGGCCGATGAATTTCATCCGGTGCTCTCCAAACTTTTTAATGGGTCTGTTGCTCAAACCGATACCCCTTCCGACGGCGGAGGGGCATTGATGGTTCGGAGTGCCGGGACAGGTTCCGGCCCGAGGATAAAATTTCTCTTTTATGAAAACCCCCATGAAAACCCCCATGTGGTTTCATCCCTCGTGAGTTGTCTGGGAGGCGCTGAAAGAATCAAACTTGATTTCGGCACCGTTCTTGCCGGCCTGCCTGCTGAATCCAGTATCATGGGCCAGAAACAGCTGAATTCGTTCATTCAAATAACCGGATTTAACGGGCCGGTTATTGATTACCGCCGTTATGTAGGTGAATTTGCCTCAGCATCGGCGGTTGCAGCGGTATTAGCAGTAGCGCTCCTAAAATCGGGTAAAATATCTTGCGAACTGACTCAAAAAGAGATGTTTGATTTGAAGGGAAAGGGAATTCTCCTGCTGGGTCTGGGTAAATTTATAACGGCCGTAGCCGTTCATCAGAAAGAGGTCGTGCGTTGAAAATCCTTCTGGTTTCGGCCAATACCCTCACAACCCCCTACCCGGTCTACCCATTGGGCCTTGACCACGTGGCCGATGCGCTTTGGGCGGATCATGATGTTAGGATTACGGACATCAATGCGCTGGGTAACATCGAACCCTTGATCCGGATCATTGATTCGTTTGCTCCGGATGTGGTGGGCATCTCCTTACGGAATATCGATAACACCGATCAAACGGACCAGCGAAGTTTTGTGGCGGAATACCGGCGCGTCGCCAAGGTGATTCGAAAAAATACAAAAGCGACCCTGGTGCTGGGCGGCAGCGGTTTTACCCTGTTTCCTCAAGAGATGATGGATGTCCTGAAAGCTGATTATGGAATTGTGGGCGAAGGAGAACGCCTGGCGGATGTGCTACGCGCAATGGCAAAAAAGGCGCCTATCCGCGGCATTCCCGGGGTCTTTACCCGTGAAGACCCGCAAAAAATCCCGCCCCCGCTGGCGGGCCGGTTTGGCCGAAATCATTTGCTCAAAAGCCCCCATCTGCAGTATTATCTCGAGAATGGCGGGATGCTGAACCTTCAGACCAAGCGGGGATGCCCTTTTCGTTGCATCTATTGCACCTACCCCCACATTGAAGGGAGAAAGCTGAGATTCGTCTCACCGGAAGCGGTGGCGGAAGACGCATTGCGGCTTCAGACGGCAGGAGCAAAATATTTTTTTGTAACGGATTCCGTATTCAATTCCCATCCCATGCACTCCATGGCGGTGGCGGAGGCCTTTATTGCGGCCGGGCTCAAGATTCCCTGGGGTGCTTTTTTCGCCCCCGTGAAACCGCCAAAAGGGTATTTTGAACTGATGGCCCGGGCGGGCCTCACACATGCGGAATTCGGCACGGAATCCATGTGCGATGCCGTGCTCAAGAAGTATGGAAAGCCATTTCGAACAAAAGATGTATTTGAAGCGCACAAAACCGCCCTTGACGGCGGCTTATACGTGTCCCATTTTTTCCTGCTGGGTGGCCCCGGCGAAAACGAAAAGACCCTTGATGAAACCCTGAACCGGATTGAACAGCTGGGCCGCAGTGTCTTCTTTTTTTTCACGGCTATGCGAATCTATCCGAACACGGGTCTTTATGATATGGCTGTGGCGGAAGGCCAGATTTCGAATTTAACCCCCCTTCTTGAGCCCTGCTTCTATGCGTCTCAAGAAATTCCACAGGCCGAAATCCTTGCGCGGCTTGAAAAACATGCCCAGGGGCGCCCCAACTGGATTGTGGGTTCGGGCGGTGAAAAATCAGCAGCAATTGTAGCCCGTTTGTATGAGCGGGGCCACACGGGACCACTGTGGGAGCATTTGATTCGATAACGCTATGAAATGGTATTCCGTACTGGCTCTGGAGGCCCACGATTCTGAAGAAATAATTTTAGATGCTGAAGTGCCGGCCGATTCTCCTTGGTTTGACGGACATTTTCCCGAAGATCCCATACTTCCGGGAATTGCGCAGCTGGAAATGGCCGTGGATACAATCCGACTGGCACACAAACGAAATATTTCAGCGGCGGGATTCAGAAAAGTCCGTTTCAAACGGGTGATACGGCCCGGCGAAAAACTCAAAATTATTGCAACGGCAAGAAAAGCAAATGAGGGGTCTTATGCCTTTCGCATCCTGGTTGAAAATGAACTGGCCTGCAATGGCGTACTTTTTGTAAAAGATCCTTACACAGCGAATATGAAGGAGGAGGCAAGGTGAAAAAAGATTTAAAGGACATCACCGTCCATATTGCAAAAATTATGATCGACGAACTGAAACTGGAAGATGTGACCCCTGAAACATTTGATCCTGAAATCGACCTGGTGGACGAGGTGGGTATCGACAGCATGGATCTGGCCACGGTAGCGCTCGTGCTTCAGGACGAGTACGGCATCCGCATCGATGAGGACGACTACATCAGCCTTACGACCCTTAACCGCATCGCCCAATACGTTCAGGACAAACTGCCCGTCTCCTGATCAGGAGGCGCGGCCTTCCTTTCCCAAGGGGGAGAGATCGGGAATTGCAGGATGCCGCCGGCAAAATGGATTTTCCGGTTACGAAAGCTTCTTGCCGAGGCGAAAGGCCTTATCATAGTACCGTTCAACGCCCCGGTTCTCGATGTCGCCGGCGTACAGGTCTCCCACTATTTTGCCGTTTAGGGAATCCCTGAATACCCCCTTGATCTGATTGGTGGCCCAATCGCAAAACATTCTGTATATGGGCGGGACGATACTGGATGTGACGATGATAATCCCTCTACGGGTCTTGTCGGATCTGGGGAGCGGACAACCGCGAATGGTTAAGGCTCTTTTTTCAGGTTTTGCAAAGGTCCAGCAAATTCTCTCCAGAAATGTCATCATAACCCCCGTCACATAACCCATATGCACCGGCGTACCGAATATGAGCAAGTCCGACTGAAGGAGATCTTCCTTTATGGGGTCCATACCGTCCCGAATGATACATTTGGCGACCGGTTCGGTTGTCTTGCTGTCCCTGCAAGCCAGGCAATTCCTGCAAAACTGAATATCATGTTCGATCAGATGAATTTTTTTGACTTGGCAATCCGGGATTTCGGAAATGACACCTTCAATGGCCTTATCCATGAGCAGATCGGTGGATTTTCCCTTTCGGGGGCTTCCGTTAATGGCAAGAAGATTCATGATTTTCCTCCCATTTATATCGATGTCACAAGCCTTGTCATGAGTTTGTCACAAGTTTTTGGCTTAAGATGTCCCAAGTTCAAATCCTTAAAAGATAGACCAACTGATTTGTTGCACCCTCAGCAGTGAGCAATTCTTTTTCAATCATTACTTTAATGTCACGCTGCAAACTGCGTCGGCTGACCTCTGGGCATAGCACCTCATAATCCTGGATGGCCAATCTGCCATACTGAAGAAGGTATTCAATAGCTTTTGTTTGTCTTTTATTCAGGTTGTGTTTCTGTGTTAAGACGTCCCGTCGAATCACCTGCTCCCCGCGTTCCTTAACCTCAGCCATCTGAGCTTGAAGACCGGCAATGAAGTATTCCAGCCATCCGCTCATATCCATGTCGTTTTCGCGAACGCTTTGGATGGTTTTGTAGAAAGTGGGTCTGTCGCGATCATAATATTCACTTATGGTGAACAGACGCTTGAAATCATATCCGGCCTTGTAAAGGCATAGGGTTGACAACAGTCTTGACGTCCGTCCATTACCGTCAAGGAACGGGTGAATATGAACCAGTTGAAATTGGGCAATCCCACTGATTAAAACCGGATGGATCTCAAGATCCGAATTAAGCCATTTCACCATTTCAGACATCATGATGGGAATCTCAAAAGCAGATGGAGGAATGTAAATCACTTCTCCAGTTACTGAATTGGCCACATAATTTTGAATGCGCCGATACTCTCCGGGTGCGGCTTTTCCACCACGAACACCCTCAACCAGCTTTCGGTGGATTTCACGGATCATTCCTTCAGAGATGGGGTCTCCACTGTCCAGGCATTCGGAAACAAACTCAAAGGCTGACCGGTAATTTAACAGCTCGCGGATATCATCCGGGTCGGCCTCGGGTACAGTTTCGCCTTTCCACAAGCGTTGGGCCTGATCCAGCGTCAACCTTGTCCCTTCGATATGGGTTGTATGATGAGCCTCTTTAATGAGTGCCTGGTTTCCCATTTCTCGAACCCAATCGTCGGATAGCCTCGCAGCCTCCAGAAATCCCCGAGTCCGTTCAATCTGGGTGATGGCTGATGTCATGCGGTTGGTTATGGTGAATTTGGGGTTGAATCCTGTCATAAATCACCTCCATCGATGATGGCACCGGCGTCCTTTAGATCTGTCTTCGAACACGCTTTCCAATTTCGATGGCCGCTTTAAGCTGAGCTGTTTTGGCAAGCCCCAAGCCCTTGAATTTAAGAAGATCTTCAACATGCGCTCGATCAATGCCGCAAATTCCATTCAGCTTGTCAATGAGGTGTCGTCCCATGTCTATTGCAGATGAGCCTGCCCTGCCCACTCGAAGCAAAATTGCAAGCAGCTCAGCATCGGTAAGTGATTCCGCACCATACCGAATCAATTTTTCACGGGGACGTTCCCCCTCAGGCCATGTTTTGATTGAAAGATTCGTGGAAAGATCAGTCATTGAGCTGTCCCTTCTTTTTCATATCTTCACAAAACAAATTAAATTGCGTTCGAGCTAACTTGGAAGGTGAGGTTTTTGCGTTCTCCCAGCGGTTCACAGTTGCGAAGCTGACTCCCAAAGCGTGTGCGAGGTCTTCCTGGCTAATTTCAAGCTTTTTCCGCACCTCTCTGACTATTTCTGAGAATTTTTCAGGCTCTGTGATCATAACTTCACCTTCTCTCCTTTGGTTCGAACTTCAATTTTCAGACATAACATCTGCTATAACATATGCAAGAAAAATATCAAATATTGTTTTTTTAAGAACTTGTGGATGGGTACTAAACCAGAAGTTGTCAGGGCTTTGGCCAAGAGGACACCCTATAATCCAACAGTTGGGAAAATGTTTAATTATTGACATTCCTTTTTGGCGGACATAAAGTAGGACAAATATTTATTATAAATCTGTAAATTATTGATTTTAAATTTATTTTATAATTATTATAGGGATCTAAATGAGGACATATGAAAAGACACACCCGTGGTTAACATTCCAAATCGATCTAAGGCTGATCGATTATGCAACATGGATCTCCTTGGGGGANGCACAGTCCAAATGTGAACATATTTCGGGGGTCCCTCTCAGGCCTTCCGTTGCACAACAACTACANACCGTGTATTTGGCCAAAGGTGTTTTAGCAACNACAGCCATAGAAGGGAACACGCTTAGNGAATCTGAAGTCATAAAACACATTGAGGGNAAATTAAGACTCCCGCCTTCGAAAGAATATCTAGCAAAAGAAATCGATAACATTATTGCAGCATGCGACAAAATCGCGAATGANATCTTGTTTCTTGATAAGGACGAGATCTCAGTCGATAACATCAAGAATTATAACAAACTTGTATTGCAAGGACTGTCTCTGGGTGAATCAGTCGTTCCGGGTCAAGTGAGAAACTATTCTGTTGGTGTCGGTGGCTACCGCGCTGCACCGGCAGAGGACTGCGAATACCTTCTTCAAGAATTATGTTCATGGTTGAATAAGTTCCATGTTCCTGAAGACAACAGAATAACTTTCGGTATCATAAAAGCCATCATCGCCCACGTCTACTTTGTTTGGATCCATCCTTTTGGTGATGGAAATGGCAGGACAGCCAGACTAATCGAATTTCAAATTTTGTTGGAAGCTGGTATTCCAACGCCAGCCGCCCATTTGCTGAGCAATTTCTACAATCAGACGCGCACTGAATATTATAGACAATTGGACAAAACCACCAAAAGCGATAGGAATGTTTCAGATTTTGTAAAATACGCTTCAAACGGTTTTGTTGATCAACTGAAGGAACAGCTAGATATGATACGTCATCAGCAATGGGATATTGTATGGCGAAATTACGTTCATGAAATGTTCAAAGATCAAACATCCGAAGCCGCTGTTCGCCAAAGGCATTTGGCATTAGACCTTTCATTGACAACCGATGACTCAATACGTATCTCCAAAATACCTGAAATAAGCATGCGCATGGCCGTAGCCTATGCTAACAAAACCAGAAAAACCATGGCTCGAGATGTCAATAAATTGATAAAGATGGGCCTCTTAGAACGAACCAAAGAAGGCGTTCGTGCAACACGAGAAGTCATCCTGGCATTCTTGCCGGCCAGAAAATTCAATTAGACAATTTCTCACGGCCCCATCGGAATCGGGATAGGCGGGAGTTCCCCCTTTTTACAAGTGAAATTATTCTGAAACCAAGTGGCAGGAAACCCACCGGTGCCCCCCTTCACGAAGGGTGGGAGGCTTTTCCATGCAGATATCCCTTCCCTGGGGACACCTGGGAAAATATGGACAACCCTTCGACGCGACCTCGTCGGGCAGCATCTTCCGCCCCTCCTGCCGGATCCCTTCGGCACTCTCCAACAACATTTTGGTATAGGGGTGCGCGGGCTTTGAAAGGATTAGGGAAGCCCGTCCCAGTTCCACCAAATCCCCTGACAGCATAATCCCCATGCGGTCGCTGATTTTTCGGGCCAGGGCGATGTCATGACTGACAAATAGCATGGTAAGGCCTCTTTCCGTCTGAAGGTCAAGCAACATTTTCAGCACCTTTGCCTGAACGCTGGGGTCCAGGGCGCTGGTGGGCTCATCGGCAATGAGAAAAGCGGGGGAAAGAACCAGGGCCCGGGCAATACAAACCCGCTGGAGGGCCCCCATGTTCAGTTCGTGGGGATAACGCTTCAAGAAAGCATCATCGGTGGAGAGATGGACATCCTTCAGAGCGGATTTGACCATTTTCAGCCTTTGGGCTTTGTCACTTCCAACGCCATGAATGTTTAGGGGTTCGGCCACAGCGTCATACACAGTAAACCGGTGGCTGATGGATTCCGCGGGATTTTGATATACCACGCCGATCCGTCGGGCAATGGTTCCCATATCATTTTTCAGCCATTCATCCATGTCACGGTCTTCAAATGTTCGAAACCCATGGTCCTGAGCCATGACCCCACCTGCAATCATGGCCAGGGTGGTCTTTCCCGATCCGGTCTCACCTACCAGCGACAACAGTTCTCCCGCTTTCAACTCCAGATCGGTGCCATTGAGGGCTGTATTGTTGCCATATTTCTTGCTAACCCCTTTAAGGGACAGTGCAGAGACAATGCCGCGACGAAGGCAGCGAACCTGGTGATTTTGAACCGCTTCAAAATTTACATACCCGGTTTTGCACGCTTCGATGGCCTGGGTACACCGGCCCTGGAACAGGCATCCCGTCGGCGGCGCGTGTCCGTTTGCGTGGGCGGATTCGGGGATTTGGATGTGGGAGTGGTGATATTGGGCTTCGTCCCGTCGGCCATGCTGGTGTACCAGACGGTAAAATGCGTCACCGCGAATGCCACCCAGGTCTCTGGCGGTCCCCATGGTGGGATATGACCGACCCAAGGCCATGGTGTAGGGGTGAATGGGTTTGAAAGCATTTCCCCCGCCGGCAGTGTTTCCATCACCTGCCCCAGGTAGAGCACCGCCATTTCATCGCCGTGGCGCACGGCAAACTCCAGATCGTGGGTGATCAAAAGGATGCCCTTGCCCCGCTCTTTGTAACGCTGAATAATTTCCACCACAAAGCTCTTGTTTAGCGCATCCAGGGCAGAGGTGGGTTCATCCAGGATCAAAATGTCAGGCTCCAGAATCACGGCCATGGCCAGAAGGCCTCTCTGGACCTGTCCGCCACTCAGCTGGTGCGGGTAACGCCTGTGGCATGCTTCGGGTAGACCCATATCGAATAGTGCCGCGGAAGCCCGTTTTAAAGCCGATTTTCTATTTTCACCCCCCTTTTCCACAAGCGGTTCGGCCACCTGGTCGATGATCCGGTAGGCAGGGTTCAGAGTTTCAGCGCCGTTTTGAAAAACCATTGAGATTCTCTGCCAGCGCAATTGGTTAAGGAGAGTTTCATTTGAAAAATCAATTTCCCGATCATTTAGAAATATCCGGCCCGCTGTTTGGGCGTTACCGGGCAAAAGCCCCAGGCAAGCCTTTCCCAGCGTTGTCTTGCCCGAACCCGATTCCCCCACCAGCGCCAGGCACCGCCCCCGTTCGACAGAAATGGTTGCCTCCTCAACCGCCTGAATGCTGTGATCCCCGTCCCGGTATACGACGCTGAAATCCTTGATCTTCAAACTCATAAGCGCCTCCCGGGCATGCTTTCCTTTAAACGCGGATCCAGCACCTTTTCTAAGCTGATGGCCAGAAATGTGACCATCATGATCATCAGGGATAAACAGATGATGGGGGGAAAAAGCCAGTGCCACCAGATGTCCATGTAATAGAATTGAAGGGCGTAGCTAATCATCATTCCCAGGGATTTCCGGCTGGGATCCAGCAGGCCCAGAAAAGCGAGGGAAGCTTCCATGAACATGGCCATACGGGCTTTCGCCGCAAAGCCGATGAGGTACAGGGGAAACATCTCCGGAATAAGATGCTNNGCGAATGATATANCCGCTGCCGCCGCCCATCTGGCGGGCGGCGCGAACATGAAGACTTTGTTTCAGGTTCAGGGTCTGGGCCCGAATGGTTTTGCTGATGGTCGGCCACATGAGTCCTGAGAGAATCAGGGCGAGGAAAACCGGTGACGGGCGAAAAAGCGCTGCTACGAGAATTAGAATCATAATGGCGGGTATGGCCAGAAGCACATCGGCCAAACGCATCAGGATCAGATCCACCACCCCTCCGAACCATCCGGCCACCGCCCCCAGCAACACCCCCAGGAACAAAGCGGTAGAGGCACTGATCACTCCAAAAACAAAGGTATTGCGAATGGCGTAAAGCAATTCGGAAAAAATATCCTGCCCGCCGTCGTTAACGCCCAGAAGATGAGTCGCGGAAGGGGGTGATAAAGGGATGAAATCCATGTTCCAGGGGCTGAAGGGTGCCAGAAACGGACCTAACAGGGCAAGGATTAGAAATAAGGCACTCAGGGTGACACCGGACAAAAACCAGGGGTCCCGGCGGAGTGTGGCGTGAAAATTAACGTGCATGGTGAATCCTTGGATCAATCAAACGGTATGCAAATTCCAAAGCGAAAAATATGGCTAGGATGAGCAGGGAACTCATGAGCACCACGACCTGAATCACCGGCAGATCCCGTGCTGCGATGGCATTGTACAAAAGGGTGCCCACGCCGGGGTAAGCGTTGATCTTTTCCACCACCAGGGCACCTGTAATCATAAACGCCAGCCGCATCCCGAACCGCGTGACCACTGGGATCAGGGCATTTCGCGCAGCATGCACGTATCGAATACGCAGCGGCGGTAAACCCTTGGCCCTGGCCGTATTGACGTAGTCGGCCATAATCACCATCATCATGCTGTTTCGCGTGAGCAGAAAATTGCCCGGGAAATAGGCCAGTACCAATGTACAAAGGGGCAGTGTCAAATGATGCACCACATCCAGCACATGGGCCAGAAAAACCTTTTCTCCGTATGCCGTCTCTGCTCCCGCCGCGGGAAACCACTGAAGCTGAAGGGCGAAAACAAACAGGAGGATTACCCCGGTGCAGATTTCCGGGATGCCTTCAAGCACGGTCATGCCGCCCACCAATCCCTTTTCAAAGGGTCTGTTACGACGCCAGGCGGCTTCCACCCCTGCCACAAAACCGATCACCATGGAAATCAAATGGGCCGATCCCATCAACAGAATCGTCCATGGCAGGGCGCTGAAGAACAAGGCCGACACGGGGGTTTGAAAACCATAGGAATACCCCCAGTCAAGGTGCACCAGCCGTAACAGATAATTTCCAAAGCCCTCATTTTCCCCATAGTAATCCCGTAATGCCGCCTCCTGCTCGGCAGTCAGCGTAACCTGCGACGACCCATAGGTGGCCGTCACAAAATCCCCAGGCAGAAAACGCGGCAGAGAATAGCTGAGCCATGTCATGACCGAGGCCGCAATCAGGAAAGTAATCACAAGTCCCAGGTCATTGCGGGTTAATTTATGTGCATTGCGGATCATTTAGCCCCTTTTAAAAAAAGTGACGAATGACGAACAACTGATCACTGGCCACTCCCCCCTGACCACTGAAAACTATCTTTTTATCAACGACATTTTGTTTTGTGCGATGGGAATCCCNACTGCAATCCCCCCTTGGGTGTAGTACCACTTAATCCCTTTCTTGGGGTTATACGCCGTCATGGAGACCGGGTAGTAGAGTGAAATGGCCGGCAGNTCATCGGCATAAATTTCCTGTATTTTGAATACCAAAACCTTGCGCTTGTGCACATCCATTTCAGTCATCTGCGCATCCAGCAGTTCCAGCAGTTCGCGGTTGGCGCCATATCGGGCCGAATTGACCGATCCGGCCACCCTGGGGCTGATCATACGTTCAAGGATTATGGCGTCTCCCAGAAGCCCTCCGTGACCCGTAACGGCCAGATCAAAGGCCCATTTCCTGACTTTAGCATCAGCCGTGGCTTGCTCCATATTGACCAGATCGACCTGAATGCCGACCTTTTCGAACTGCTTTTTCAAAACTTCACCATCCCGGTCTGCCACGGATTCTCCTGCACTGGAGATGTTGGACACCAGCAGCTGCAATTTCAATTGCTTACCGTTCTTTTCGTAGAACCCCGTCGGATTTTTTATGTACCCCAATGACGTCATAATTTTCCGGGCCTTTTCCGGATCGTGGGAATACCCCGGCGTTTCCGGATTGTAAAAGGGGTGATCCGGGGACAGCAACCCAAAGGAGGCAGGGGACCCGAAACCCCGATGGGCCTTGTCAATGATTTCCTGTTGGTTGATGGCATAAGCCAGAGCCTTTCGGAACCGTTTGTCATTCAAGGGCGGCTTTTTGTGATTGATCATCAGTTTCTTGTTCCAACCCCGCGGACTTTCCAGAACCACCATCCCTTTCTTTTTGAGGGGATCGGCCATATCCGGCTTGATGTTCACCAGATCCGCTTTTCCGCTTAACAGGGTCATCAAGGGTTTTTTGGTTTTGGTATAAATCAATCGATCGGCGACGGGTTTTCCAAAATAGTAGTCCGCGTTGACCTCATACAGATACGTCCCCTTGGTATTGTCAAAATCCACAAATTTGAAGGGCCCACAGCCGATAAAGGCATCCGGCGCCTGGTACTTCTTGGGATCCTCCACTTTTTCCCAGATATGGCGAGGGATGATGGGCATTGTGCCACCCACATAAGCCATAAAAGGCGCATAAGGTTCTTTGAGTTTTATGGCGACCTGATAGGGCCCCCGAGCTTCCGCTCCAGCCACTTTATCGAGCGGCACCCATTGGTAGGGGTGCTTCTTGAAATAGTCTATGGTGAACACCACATCTTTCGCTGTAAAAGGCTTTCCATCGTGCCACAAAACCCCTTTCTGAAGTTCAAATATAAAACTTAAAGAATCAGGGTCATAACGCCATGATTTGGCCAGAGCCGGTATATAGCCCTTGTCATCTTTCCAAACCAGGGTGTCAAAAACATAGGCCATTCTCAGGTATCCGGGCCCTCTTGGATAGTGCCTGTATGGGTTGGGATACCCCCAGTCCCCCTTACCATCGGCTATCCGAATATCTTTGGAAACATTCTGCGCCAAAGCACCGGAGGGCGTAATCAAAAAAACACACAAAATAAGCGTGTACCGGAAAAGATATCGCAAAAATTCGTTTGACATGTTTCTCTCCTATCCACTTAACCCGGGTTTTTCGAAACCGGAAACTTTAAATGTTAGAAAAAGCAAAAAAAAGCCACAAAGGCGCCCCCTCCTACAAGAAGGTAAAGCCTTCATGGCTGAATGTAATAATATTCGATTAAACCTAAAAAATATTGTTGTATTGACCGTTACGGCTTCTTGCCGAAATTTGGAGTGACATTAGTCAGTTTATGAACTGTTGTCAAGGCATTTTCAGGCGGATTACCATCTCTAAGGGTCCCGGAAGAAAATAAATCCGCCAGATTGCGCTGTATTTTGGTTCGTATACAAGGCGCATCCGCCAGTGCATGTTGGTGGACATGTACCGGCGGTTGCAACGCAGTAGACGGGCCAAAGGACAAGCAAGGTGGTGGAGTTATTTTTTGCCGGGGCCCTAATCCTTAAACTGCATGTCGTGGAGCTGTTTGAATCGTCCGTTTTTTTGCAGGAGTTCCGAAAGGGTTCCGGATTCAACAATTTGCCCTGCCTCAAGGACAAAGATACGGTCCGCCTTTCGAATGGTGCTGAGCCGATGCGCCACAATCAGGATGGTCCGTGTTCCTTTCAGGCCTTCAATGGCCTTCTGTACACGCCCTTCACTCTCAGCATCCAGGGCAGAAGCGGCCTCATCCAGCATCAGAATGGCGGGGTCTATCAAAATGGCCCTGGCGATGGCAATGCGCTGTCGCTGCCCCCCCGAAAGCAGGCTTCCCATGTCCCCCACGGTGGTGTCATACCCTTTGGGCTGTGCCATGATGAAATCATGGGCGTAAGCCGCTCTTGCTGCGGCTTCGATTTCGGAAAGGCTTTTTTCAGGCCTGCCATAACTGATGTTGTAACGGATGGTGTCATTAAAGAGCAGAATTTCCTGGTTCACAATCCCCACCCTTTCCCGAAGCGATCTCAATGTGACATCGCGGACATCGTTTCCATCGATGAGAATGGCGCCACCGGTAACATCATAAAACCTCGGGATAAGGTCCAGCAAGGTACTTTTTCCCGCACCGGTAGATCCCACAAAAGCCGCCATTTCTCCTGCCCTCAGGGTAAAGGAAACATCNCTGAGAACCGGTTCATCAGGNGCATAGGCAAAATTTACGTGCTTGAATTCGATGGTCCCTTTCTGTCGAGACAGAGCCTTTGCTTCCCTTTTATCCCTTATTTCGGGCACTGTCCGCATGATTTCAAAAACCCGATCGGTAGCGCCCTGAAGGGTTTTAATGTGGTTGTTGACCAGGGCCAGGCGCTTTATGGGCCGATACACACGGGAAAACGCGTAGGCCATGGCCAGAAGCTCACCCAGCGTATGATGAAAATAGACCTTTCCAACGATCAGAATGGCCGGCATGACCAGAAAAACAGTTGTATCCATCAAAGGCCCCAGACCCAGGTGCCATCGGTTCCACCGCATAACCTTTTGATACAGGTTTTCAGCCAGGCCGCTGAAGCGTTCGGTTTCTCGTTTTCCCGTAAAGAATTCATGCACCAGTTTGAGGCACAAAAGGGTTTCGTGGTAGGTGGACGTGACATCTGCCGTGGCGTTTTGGACATAGGTGGAATTTCTTTTCACTTTCCGGCCAAACAACCGGATTAACAAGGCAATCAGGGGCACCATGAAAAAAACCAGCAACGTCATTTTGAGGTTCATGACGAACAGGTACACCAGAAAAACAAGTGCTGTCAGGGGGTATTCGATGAGCCCCAGAAGGATTTCCGCGATCAGACCCTGCAACACGGACAAATCCGCCGTGGACCGCGCCACCAGTTCACCCGCTTTGACCTTGTGGTAAAAGCCCTGCTGCAGCGAAATGAACTTTTTGAACAGGTCCACCCGAACAGATTTCACGGCTTTGTTGGAAAAGGACGCTGCCGCCAAACCGGCCAGATAGGTGGTGAGAGATTTAATGAAGATCGATACAAATGCCACCAGGGTCAGCAGCACCAGCAGACGGTTGGGTGAGATATCTTTGATGATCGTCACGTTGGTTCGTTTGATGGCAAAAATTGAATCACCATCAAAGGCAAACCAGGGAATTTTCCAGGCCACCGGCGCGGCACCGGTTTTCATGCCCTCATCCACAAAGGGCTGCAGCAGATAAACCGGCACGACCTGAAAGAGCGATGCCACAATCATCAGGGCCAGGGCAACCATGACCATACCCCGGTGACGCTTTACATAGGTGGCAATCTCTTTGCCAAGGATGCGCTCTAACATTTAGGGCTCACTTGTCACTTTTCTTTAGAGTGCCCCTATCAGTCTCGATATGACGATTCTCTGAACTTCCGACGTCCCTTCTCCAATTTCCAGAAGTTTCTGGTCTCGATAGAAGCGTTCCACATCATATTCTTTCATGAGCCCGTAGCCGCCATGAAGCTGCACCGCGTGGTTGGCGCAGCGATACATCACCTCCGAGCAGTGAAGCTTGGCCATGGCCGCTTCCTTGGAAAAGTTTTTATTTTGATCCCTCAGCCAACAGGCCTTGTAAAGGATCAGGCGCGCACATTCAATTTCCAGTGCCATATCCGCCAGTTTGAAGGCGTTCACCTGAAAATTGCTGATGGGCTTTCCGAACTGAGACCGCTCTTTACTGTATTTCAGCGCCATGTCCAGACACCCCTGCGCCCCTCCCAGGCCCATGGCGCCGATAGACAGACGGCCACCATCCAGGGTCTGCATCATCTGATGAAAACCATTGCCCCTGGGTCCCAGCATATTCTCCTCGGGCACGCGGCAATCATCAAAATAGAGCTCACTGGTATTGGAGGACCGCCACATGAGTTTGCCGTGCATTTCCCGGGCTTCAAAACCCGGTGTTCCGGCTTCGATTAGAATGCAGGAAAGTTCCGGCCGACCATCCTTACGGGTGCCGGTACGACACAGGGAGGTGACACCGGATGTAATATCAGTGGAAGCATTGGTAATAAAAATTTTGCTGCCATTGATCACCCATTGGTCTCCATCTTTGACAGCGGTTGTTTTGGAGTTGGCAGCGTCAGATCCCGCGTCCGGTTCCGTTAAACCAAATCCCCACANGGCCTCTCCACTGCACAGTTTGGGCAAATATCTCTTTTTTTGCTCTTCGCTCCCAAAATAGTAAAGGGGACCNATGCCCAGGGAATTTCCAGCGGCTACGGTGGCGGCGTGGGAACCATCGACCCGTGCAATTTCTTCGGTGGCGATAATATAAGAGATGTAATCCATCCCCTGACCACCGTACTTTTCCGAGACAAACATGCCGAAAAGTCCCAAATCGGCCATTTTCCGCATGGTCTCATAGGAAAAAACCTCTTTTTCATCCAATTCTCTGGCAACAGGCTTAATTTCATTTTCGGCAAAGTCACGAACCGAATTTCGTAAAATCTCTTGCTCCATTGAAAGGCTAAAGTCCATGCTCGTTTCCTCGTTCTTCGTGCTTCGTTATCAGTGCGTTGTTCGACCCAATTCGACCCAAGGGGCCGTAGCTTAAAACCCAAAACCGCTTTTCAATCTACAGACTGGAACCAAAACCTGTCAACAAAAAAGGCGCTTCTTGTTGGCAATAGTTTAGCAATGGTCAACTTTTAGCTTTTCCAAAAAATATTCAAACTCATTAATTACCCTATTTTTAACGGAATATGGAAAACATTAAATTGGGTTGAAAAAAATGTTGACAGGCTTGTAAATATTAATCTATATAGAAACTTAACCTATAGTAAATATATTTCTTCACATATTTTTTCCAATAGTGGATTTTTTAAATGAATCTTGGCCCTCTGATTCGAAGACACCGGAAGGATAGAAAACTGACCTTAAAGGCGGTGGCGGAAAATGCCGGCATTTCAGAAGGTTTTATGAGCCAGGTGGAAAACAATGTCAAGAGCCCTTCTGTGGATACGCTCATGAAGATCTGTAATGCTATTGGGGTCAATGCCGGTGATATTCTGAATCAAATGCGAGAGCAAGAACGCGCGGCCGTTATTCGAAAACAGGAATGGGATGATGTGGATCTGCCCCACACGGGGTTTATCACACGGCGATTCTTTCCCCCGGAAAACCGAATTGTTATCGATAGTGCCATTCTCGTTCTTATGCCCAATAAATCCATCCCGGTCAGAAAAGACGTCAATAACGGCCAGGAGGTGCTGTGCATTCTTAAAGGATCTTTGGAACTGGTACGCAGCGACGAAGCGGTCACCCTCTTTGAGGGAGACATTATTCATTACTGGTCGGACAAAGAAAAACAGAAGATTGTGAATCGCAATAAAAAGCAGGCGGTTGCGCTTTGGATTGGGACACTTTAGGCGGCTGGCCGCGGTTTTAGGTTTTAGGTTTGATGCATTCGTCAAAAGTCGAAAATACTTTTTTTGCGTCATTCCGGCGAAAGCCGGAATCCAGAAAAAAAGGGGTTGGCCCGTGAATAAGCAGCCCGCTGTATACATTTTAGCAAGTAAAAGAAACGGTACTTTGTACACTGGCGTTACCTCGAACCTCACAAAACGGGTATGGGAACATAAGAACAATATGGTGGCGGGCTTCACAAAACGTTACTCAATCCACAATTTGGTTTGGTATGAACTTCACGAGAGCATGGAAACTGCAATTTTGAGGGAGAAGCGGATAAAGGAGTGGAAACGAAATTGGAAACTCCAATTGATTGAAAGTGATAATCCCAACTGGGAGGATTTGTACGATAGTATCGCATGACTGGATTCCGGCTTTCGCCGGAATGACGGTAGCGAACTGAGGGTATCATGGATTCAAATTTTAAAAGGATTACAAGCTGTCCTGCTTTTTAAGAAAAGAGGTCGATAGTTTCAATCACAGTCTCATTTGGAGACTCAAATAACAACCTGTAAAGATGGAGGTTAAAACATGATTAAATTCAGTGAAAGACAACTCAAAACCCCCAAACTGATGCGCCCGGTCTATCTGGTGACCGCAGGTCAATCCAAGTTTGACCGTGCCATACCGGAAAAGCGAACAGAAGAGCTCTGCGTGGACGCCCTGACCATGGCAGCGCGGCTTATCGACATGAGCCCCGCGGAACTGAAAAGCTACATTCACTCCTGCTACTATGGCCATTTTGCCGACCATTTCGGTGACCAGCTTCTGGGCGAAGCCGTGATTCACGACCGCCTGGGCCTGGACCCGCTGGGCAATATCGGCGTCAAAACCGGCGGCGCCACCGGCGGCAGCACCCTTTGGGAAACGGTGAAGGCCGTGGCTTCCGGTTACTCGGATTGTGCTCTGGCCATGGGGTGGGAACGCATGGACGAGGTTCCCACCGATGAGGGCAATCACCTCATTTCCTGCGCGGCGGACAAGGATTGGGAAACGCCCCTGGGCCATATCTACACCGGCTATTATGCGGTTATGGCACAGAAATACTGGCAGGTTTTCGGAAAGGAAGAGGAATCCTTCCGCCGCACCCTTGCTGAAATTTCCGTCAAACATCACGGCTATGCACGTTTCAACCCCTACGCCCAGGCGCCCATGAAGATCACCGTGGACGATGTGCTCAACTCCCCCGTCGTGGCCTATCCTTTAAGGGCACTGGACTGCTGCCTCATGAGCGTGGGTGCGGCTTGCGCCATCATTTGTGATGAACCCACCGCCATGGAGCTGACCAAAAATTCCAAACACAAACCCCTCCGCATCTGGGTGGCTGCCGGGTCCCATACCCTGCGTCCGGCCTGCCGCCGTGACATGGAGATCCCCCTGTTACCCAATGAAACCCCCGATCAGTATGCCGATCTCGAAGAACGGTTTCCGGGCGGCGGACGCTATCCCGGATTCACAGGCTTTCTGGGAGCCAGGATGTGTGCCTATTACGGGTACCGCATGGCGGGCGTGGTAGATCCCACCGAAGGTCTGGATGTCATCGAACTCCATGACGCCTTTACCATCAGTGATGTGCAGTCCTATGAGGATGTTGGGATCAGACCTTATGGCTATGGCCGGGATTATGTGGAGTCCGGCGATTGTTACCACACCAACCCGCACACCGGCGAACCGGGAAAACTGCCCAGCAACCTTTCGGGCGGACTCATCGGCTGCATGCACGCCGTAGGGGCCACAGGCATCATGCAAACTTTTGAAATTGCGAGCCATATCTGGAACCGTTGGGCGGAATTTCACGGTGATCCCAAAGTCTGGGAGGAATTTGGACGGGAAAAACCGGAAGACTGGACCGACCTGCAAGTCAAAGATGCCAAACGGGGGCTGGCCATCAGCCACGCCGGCGTGGGTAGCCACGTAACATCGACGATCTTAATGGACCCCGACCACCTGTTGAAAGAAGACGCCTAGAGGGAGGAAAAAATGAGCATATTTGGAACCGTAAAGGTTAAAAACGGACAATATCGAATTAAAGGGGACTTTCACCATGTTACCCCCAACATGCCCATTCGCAACGAGGACGACGGTTGGAAGCTCATGGGCATCACCAATCCCAGGTCGATGACCTACATGCACGCCTACGGCGGAGAAGCCCCGTTTTTTGAAAGCATGTCACAGGGGAAAATACTGGGCACCCGGTGCGACGACCCGGATTGCGAATTTAAAGGGACCAGTTACATTCCTTTTCGCATTCACTGTCCGGACTGTCTCACCCGAAACACCATCGTGGATTTCACCGACATCTGCAAAAACACAGCCAAAATACACACCTTTATGGTCTGTGAAAGATCAGGGGCTTTCAATACCCTGGACAAACCCATCAAATTCATCAACGTGGAATTTGATGGCGTCGACACCATATTGATGAGCTATCTGTCCATTGGCGAACCCGAGATTGGCATGCGGGTAGTGCCTATTTTCAGGACTGTGAATCCCACCTATACGATTACGGATCTGTCGTGGGTGAAAGAGGGCGTGCCTGAGGAAGATCTGCCTGAAGGGTTTACTTACGGGTAGACACACATTCTTGATCGACTCAAAGCAGGGGGGGCGCCGCGGCATCCCCCCTTTTTTTGGTTTTCAAACCGGGTTTAATGTCTTGCTCTTTTATGATGAATCCAGTCAGGTGAATATGGTAAGGTATTCTTTGCAGTCTTTTCCTTGTGGAGGACACCAACAAGGTTTCAATAAATTCAACCCCGTTGCCCTTTCGTAAAGGACTGAAAGGAGCGCAAAAAGATGAACAATCCAAATCAATTCTCGTTTAAATTCTTACGACTGGCCGCTCTGGTGACGGCCGCCCTTTTCATCATGGGAACGGGTTGTTCCAAAACCCCGGTACTTTATCCCAATGAACACCTAGTAAATGTGGGCAAGCAGCAGGCGGATGCCGACATCCGTAAATGCATGGAAATGGCGGAAGAGTACGGCGTGAAATCCAAACAGGGTGAAAAAATAGCCAAAGATACCGCTATTGGCGCAGGGGGTGGCGTAATCGGAGGCGCCGTTGGCGGCGCGATTTCAGGCAATCTGGGAACGGGCGTAGCAGCAGGGGCCGCAAGCGGTGCGGCAGTAGGGTTGTTTTACGGGCTTTTTCAGGCTTCCGAACCCAGCCCCGCCTATAAAAACTTTGTCAACAAATGCTTGGGTGAAAAAGGATATGAACCCATTGCATGGGAGTAACAACCCTTAACCCCGCCGAAAAATATTCTTAACGGCAGTCCAACCCATCTTCCGGCGCAGGATGCCCAATTGATCTTGAAGGGGAAGTTCTTTGGGGCACACATCTTCACAGGCTAGCAAGCCCATGCAGCCGAAAATGCCCTCGTCGGTGCCGATGACTTCGAAATACTCCTTGTTTTTCCGGTTGTCCCGGGGATCGAGCATAAAACGGGCGATACGGTTTAAGGCCACGGCGCCCACAAAATCTTCACGCATGTTGGCGGTGCCGCAGGAAGCCACGCAACAGCCGCATTCCACACAGCGTTCCAGCTCGTANATCTCTTCCGCCTGATCATTGTCCATGCGCTCTTCCAGTGCGGTGGGATCGAANGTCTTGTCCGTGTGAATCCAGGATCCCACTTTCTCATTCATAGCGCGAAACCAGGTACCCGTGTCCACCGAGAGATCCCCTACCAGTTTGAACACGGGCAGCGGCATGAGCGTAATGTGGTCCGGAAGTTCTTTGGCCAGGGTCTTGCACGCCAAACCCGGACGACCGTTGATCACCATGGCGCACGCGCCGCAAATGCCAGCCCGACAGCAGAAGTCAAACTGGAGCGATGGATCCTGCTCTTCCCGTATTTTGTTGAGCGCAATATAAATGGTCATGCTGTCCGTTTCGCTCAGGTAAAATGTATCCGTATGGGGTTTTGACTGGGAATCCTGAGGGTTGTAGCGAAATATGTCAAATTGAAGTCGGCGGGTCATTTTCAATCTCCTAGATCATTTTCCGTGCAGCTGATAATTTTGCAGGTTCCATAGCCCCGTTCACCCGGAGCCAACTCAAAGGAGGGACTCACCGGCTCATAATTCAGTGTCGGCAGGGCGTCACCTTCCTTCCAGGTAGCAAGCGTCCGTTTCAGCCAGTCACGGTCGTTACGGGCTTCATAATCTTCTCTCGCGTGGCATCCCCTGCTCTCCGTCCGTTGAAGGGCCGCATAGGCCGCACAGAGCGAAAGCCTCACCATTCCCTTAATCTTCAATGCCAGGGAGAGTTCCGGATTTACCCCGATTCCGTTGGATCGCAATCCCACCTGCTGCGCCCGAACATAGATTTCTTGAAGGTTCTCTACCGCCTTTGCCAGGTCTTTTCCATTTCTAAAAATACCCACCCGATCCATGAGTTCATTCTGCATATCATTGCGGACTGCATATACATTCTCTTTGCCGTCTTTGCCCTGGATCAGGGTATCAATCCGCTCCTGCTCTTTTGAGAGGGCAGCCCGTGTTACGGCAGTATCAAAGGACACCTCATACCCTTTCAGAAACTCGGCCACCTTTTCCCCGACGATTTTACCGGCCACAATGGTTTCAGCCAGGGAGTTGCCGCCCAGACGGTTGAATCCATGCATATCCCAGCAAGCTGCTTCGCCCGCTGAAAACAGTCCCTTCAAACCGTATACGGCACCATCCTTATTGGTCCGAACGCCTGCCATGGTGTAGTGCTGAGCCGGCCGCACAGGGATCAATTGGGTGATGGGATCCACACCGAGGAAATTGTTACAGATCTCTTCCACTTCCCGCAACTTGGTTTTGATGTGTTTCGCGCCCAGGTGCCGAATGTCCAGCCACAGGTGATCGCCATAGGGGCTCTTGACGCCAAGGCCCTTCCGAATGTGGTGGGTCATCCATCGGGACACCACATCCCGCGAGGCCAGTTCCGCCTTTTCCGGTTCGTATTTATCCATGAACCGTTCTTCATTCACATCCAGGAGTGTGCCGCCGTCACCCCGGCAACCTTCCGTCACCAGAATATTGGTAGGGACGATACCCGTGGGATGAAACTGGATGGCCTCGGGATTCCCCAAGGGCACAATGCCCGTGTCCAAAGCAATGATGGCGCCGCCACCGTCATTGATGACCGCATTGGTGGTTTCCCGGTAAATGCGGCCGTACCCACCTGTTGCAATCAGAGTCGCCTTTGCCAGGTAGGCCCGCAAAGCACCTGTTTTCAGGCATCGCGCCACCACCCCGGTACAGGTTTCACCGTCATGAATAAGGCTGATGGCTTCCATACGGTCGTGGACTCGAACTCCCAGCTCCACCACTTTGTTGTCCATGGTATAGAGCAGCGTATGCCCGGTGCCGTCGGATGTGTAACAGGTTCGCCAGTTGGCGGTTCCGCCGAAATCCCTGGCGGTAATCAGGCCTTGATTGGCCGCCGGTTCTATCTTTTCAAACTGCTTACCGCCTTTGAAATAGGTGGATCTTCCCGGCACCACCCGATTCCATGGTATGCCCCAGAAGGCCATTTCCCGCACAGCGATGGGGGCTGTTTCCGCGAAAAGACGGGCGACCTCCTGGTCGCAACCCCAGTCTGAGCCCTTCACGGTATCTGAGAAATGCACATCCGGGCAGTCTCCTTCTCCCTTGAAGCAGTTTCCCAGAGCGGCCTGCATGCCCCCCTGAGCGGCAGAGGAATGGGAACGTCTGGGTGGTACAACGCTCAAGCAAAGCGCGTCAAAGCCGGCGGATGCCGCTTCCACCGCCACCCGTTCACCCGCAAGACCGGCCCCGATGCACAAAAGATCCGTTATGATTGTTTCCACAATAATTTCACTCCAGTTCAAGTGGTTTAGGTCGTCAGGAACATAAACCTGATAATGGTCACCAGTCCGATGAAAATAAAGATCCCCGTGAGGATATTCTCAAATTTATGGAATTTTTTTCGTTCCTTTCGTTTGATAAACCCCCATTTGACGGCGATGCGATAAAACCCGATACCCACATGGAGTTCCACCATGGGCAGCAGAATCAAATAGAATACCAGCCAGAAGCCTCCCTGTATCCGGGCGGCGCTCTTGGCAGCCGTGATGGGCAGGTCGGTCAGTACGGTCCACATGTGGATGGACCCCATGATCAGAATCACCATGGCCGTGAAAGCCTGAATGAGCCAGAGCCAGGTATCCTGATGGTGTAAAAGCTTCGCATGTTTCCAGATGGTGGCCTGCTGTTCGGCTCGAAAGGGCACTTTTCTGGCCGCCAGCACAAAATGGAACAGCATGGTAGCACCGATCAGCGGTCCTCCAACCTGCGCCATATAGGTGGCTTCAAAAAAGTGGGCCAGGGTATTCATAGCCCCCGCCCCCAGATTAACGCTGGCCACCAGAATCATGTGGCTCCACATGAACAGGATCAACCCCGCGCCCGTCAACATCTGGAGCCAGTCCAGATATGCGGAACTGCTAGTTGATGGACGAACGTAAATGCTTGTATTAATGCTCATATGCTCTCCTTGGTTCTTCGTTCTTGATGCCTGGTTACTCACCTTATAAATCAAGATTCACATCATTGCAACCATCTCTTTTTGTTTATTGAGATTGATGACTAAAATTTAGCGTTTTGGGACACTGATCACGCCTTACGCGTTCCTAACAATCAAAGTCTTGCACCGATTGTGCGTCTGTTTTATAGTGCATGCAACTATGACAGCCTCGTAAATAGTCGTCCCCCCGTTGAAAAACGGGGTCCAGGGCTTTTTTTAAGAGCTTGACAACACTGGATTCCGGCTTTCGCCGGAATGACGTAGGCGATGCTTCACTTTCTTTCATATTAGACGCTTGATATATGACCCCACACTAGGACCATACTATGTTTCTAACCAAACTTGCCATTGAACGCCCCATCGTGGTCCGCATGGCCTTTTTTCTCATTGTGGTTTTCGGAGTCTATGCCTACCGGGCCATGCCCAAATTCCTGGATCCGGATATTACGGTGGGTGAAGGGGTCATTATCACCGTCTGCCCTGGGTTTTCCGCCGAGGAAATGGAAAAACTCGTCACCCAAAAAATTGAGGACGAACTTGAAGGGATCTCCGATATCAGGCGTTTTGAATCCCGTTCCTTTGAAAGCACGTCCAAAATCCACGTTTTTTTCAACACCGATCTCAGTGAATACGATATTGACCAGGCCATGCAGGAAGTCAGAAATGCCGTAGACAACGTGGACGAACTTCCGGAAGATGCGAAAGTGCCGCGCGTGCTTGAGATCGATATCGCCATTTTTCCTGTGTGCATGGTGGGCCTGGCAGGCCCCCTGCCCATGATGCAGCTTCAGGATATTGCGGACGACATTTCCGATACCCTTGAAAATATCAACGGGGTTTCAGAGGTCAACATCGTGGGAGAGCGGGAAAATGAGATCTGGGTGGAATTAAACCCTCGCCGCATGTCCGCAAACCATATTTCCGTTGCAGAAGTGGCCGACGCACTGGCCGCCCGAATGCAGAACCTGCCCGGGGGCATCCTGGAAATGGGAGACCATGAGGCCGCCATTCGAATGCTGGGTGAAACGCCCAATCCCGAGACCATGGGCGGCATTGCCATCAAAAATGTTCGAGGGTCTACGGTGTATCTTCGCGACATTGCCACCATATCCCCCACATTGGAAACGCCTCGCACACTGACCCGGATCAACAATGAAAACGCCCTTGTACTCGCCGTCAAACGAAAAAAAAAGGTCAACATGATTCAGATCGTCAATGACGTGAAAACCGTGATGGCAAATCTGAAGGGAAACTATCCAGGACTTAAAACAACCCTTTATTTTGATCAGTCCCGCGAGATCAAAAAGCGCATCCATGAACTCCAGGTCAACGGCCTCATGGGGATTTTCCTGGTTTTTTTGATTCTGTGGGTCTCCATGGGGCTCCGAAATGCACTTTTCGCCTCTGTCGGCATCCCTATTGCGTTTCTACTGACGTTTGTTCTTATGAAATCATTCGGGCTTTCCATCAACGGATTGACCCTTTTCGGCCTGATTCTGGTTTTGGGTATTGTGGTGGACGATGCCATTGTGGTGCTTGAAAATATTTTTCGCCACAGTGAGATGGGAAAGCCCATTGTTCAAGCTACCCTGGATGGGAGCCGTCAAGTGCTGGCCCCTGTGCTGGCGTCCGTTACAACGACCATTGCCGCTTTTGTGCCGATTCTGTTCATGGTGGGTGGCATTATCGGGCGATACATGGCAGGCCTCCCCAAAGTGGTCATATTTGCACTGCTGGCTTCACTCTTTGAAGTCTTTTTCATGCTCCCTTCACATATGGTGGAACTGGCGCCCAAAAAAGCCCCGACCGGAGGCCCCAAGAGACGTTTTGACATTTTCAAACCCGTTCGCAGGGTCTATTACCCAATGCTCAGGTCAGTTCTCAGGCACCGTTATCTGTCGGTCCTCTTTATCGTCCTGGCAACAGGATTGGCCTTTATCCTCTACTTTCAGACCGATTTCATCATGTTTCCCAAAAGCGATGTATTCCCCAGATTCAACATTCATTTTGACCTTCCAGCCGGATCCAGTCTGGAGCGCACCGAAAAAACCCTCATGGACCTTACGGATCTTATCAGGGATCGCATTGGAGATGAACTGGCAGCACCCATCGCCGTAGCCGGAATGAAAGAGGTCAATTACGAACCCATTTACGGCAAGCACTTCGGCATCCTCAATGTGATCCTTAAAGAAAATAAGGATCGAAAACATTCGGTGGTAGAACTGATGGAACACGTTCGAGATGATGTGGGGAAACTGCTGAATGAAAAAGGCGCCACATCATTTGTTTTAGAGCGGCTCATTGAAGGCCCTCCCGTGGGGACGGATGTGGATTTGAAAATCCAGTCACCGTCCTGGGAGATGTCCGCCGCCATCTCGCAACGGGTTCAAGAGGAACTGGCAAGACATGACGGCATAGTGGATATTCGTGACGATTTCTCCCGGGAAAAGCATTTTATGGAGATCACCGTTGATGAAGCTAAGGCCAGAAAACTGGGGATCCAGCAAAGAGATCTGGTCATGGCGGTTCAGGCCGGTTTTCACGGCATGAAAGTGGCCACCTACAACCGGGGTGATGACGAGCAGGACATAAAACTCAANTACCTTCCGGAATATCGACGCGATTTTGATGATCTGTTGAACCTTCGGATTTCCATTCCCGGCCATGGCGATATNCCTTTGAAAGAAGTGGCTCAAATAGAATTGGTTCCCGGCTTTCACAATGTTTATCATTACAACGGAAAGCAGACCGTCAATTTAACCGCCAACATTCAAGAAACCGTTGAAAAAAAGGAGGGGTTGAGCGGCTTTCTCTCTAACCTGGAGGGGAAAAAGATGACGGCGGTGAGAGCCAACAAGATCGCCCAGGATGCCTTCGAAGGTATCAGACATGACTTCCCGGGCGCGAGACTTATCGCAGGAGGGCTTCAAGAGGAGACCGACACATCCCTTAAGGAACTGGGCTATGCTGCCATTATGGCTCTGTTTTTTATATTTTTTATTCTTTCCCTTCAGTTCAACTCCTTTACACAGCCTTTTATCATTATGGTGACCATTCCCTTTGCGTCACTGGGGGTCCTGATCGGGCTGCTGGTTACGAATAATCCGTTGACTTTCATCACCCTTATCGGGCTCCTGACGCTGACCGGAATTGTGGTCAACGACTCCCTGGTTCTGATCGATTTTATCAACCGGTATCGAGAGGAACATCCCGAACAGATCTATAGCGCCATTGTTCGGGCCTGTCACGTGCGCATGCGGCCCATCATCCTCACCAGCATCACCACCATCTGCGGACTGGCCCCCATGGCTTTCGGGCTCGGTGGAAAATCGATTTTCTGGGCGCCGCTGGCCACCGCCATCATGTGGGGACTCGCCTTTGCCACCTTTCTCATCCTCTCCATGATCCCCGCCTATTATGCCATCCTGGATGATATCGGTTTTTTTATTCGGAACCGGAAACGAAGAAAATCGGATATCATAAAAGACATTGATGCGGCATTTGACCATCCGGACTTTAGACCTTATGTTAAGGGCAGAAAAAGCGATTAGCTGTTAGCCGTTAGCTATTGGAAAAACACTTGAAATGAAAGGTCATTCACATGTCTGAAAAAATTAAAAAAGATACCTGGTTGTGGCTGGTGGCGGAAAACCCCGAAAAAAACGAACAGTTTCTGGGACAATTTGACAGTGAACACAACATTTCCTTTGTTCCCGCATTCCTTGAAAAGGACGAAGCGCTTCAGGGTCTGCACCTTCTGGCCCGGGATAAAAAAGTGAAATTCGAAATACAGGCCATTCAGTACAGAGATCTAGCCCCAAAACTGGCGGAAGAAGGGTTTTTTCTCTTTGTTCTGGACGCTGAAGGCAATGTGCTTGAAAAAATCACCCCTCAGCGCCAAGATGCCTGACCCCATTGCTTCAGACCTGAAGACCATGAACTATGAAACGTGTCTGAAGCTTCAGCACGCTGTCCATGCCGCTCGTGTTGAAGGTCTGCTGCCGGACACCCTGCTGCTGGTGGAACACCCCCATGTCCTCACCTTTGGTCGACGCGCCCATGAAGAAAATGTTCTGGTATCGGAATCCAATCTTCAGCAACAGGGCATCACTTGCGTTCACATCGAACGGGGCGGCGACGTGACCTATCATGGGCCGGGGCAGCTTATCGCCTACCCGATTTTCAAGCTGCCCAAAAGCATGGGCGTTCTTGATTTTGTTGAAAAGCTTGAAGCGGTGATGATACAGGTTTTAAAGGATCACGGTATCGAAGGTGAAAGAAACAGCCGGAATCGGGGCGTCTGGGTGGGAAACAGGAAGATCGGTTTTGTAGGGATTGCAGTGCGAAAGGAAATCTCTTTTCATGGACTCGCTTTAAATGTCAGCCCGGACTTAGGTTTTTTCCAAATGATTCATCCTTGTGGGCTCAAAGAAGTTCAAATTACCGCCTTGGCCGATCTGCTTAAAAAACCGGTTTCCCTCAATACCGTCAAGAACCGGGTGATGTTCCATTTTGAAAAGATTTTTAATATGAACCTGGTGCAGATGAAACCGGCTGATCTACGCGCAAGGTTATCGGAAAATCGGTTATGAAAAATGAGATAAAAGCACCGAGGTCAACAAAACCCCCCTGGCTGAAGAAAAGGCTCTCCTCAGGCCGGCACTACGACAAAGTGGTCGGGCTTATAAAAAGTGGCAACCTACACACGGTCTGTGAAGAAGCCCACTGCCCCAACCTGGGCGAGTGTTTTTCAAACGGTACCGCCACCTTTATGGTTCTAGGTGACCACTGCACTCGAAACTGCCGTTTTTGCGCGGTGCAGCACGGACCCCCTGAGCCGCCGGACAAAGAGGAGCCGGGGAGAGTAGCTGACGCCGTTAAGAAGATGGAACTTCGATATGCGGTCATCACATCTGTCACCCGTGATGATCTTCCCGACGGTGGTGCCGCGCATTTTGCGGCAGTTATTCGTGCGGTGAAACAGCAAAATCCCGGAACAAAGGTCGAGGTGCTGATTCCGGATTTTCAGGGTTCCGTCAAAAATCTCAAAACCGTGGTGGCCGCCGTTCCCCATGTGCTCAATCACAACCTGGAAACCGTCCCGAGGCTTTACCCTCAGGTTCGTCCCCAGGCGAATTACCATCAATCCCTGAAACTAATTCAGAGGGTCGGTGCAATAGATCCCGGTCTTGCGACCAAATCGGGATTAATGCTGGGGCTGGGGGAACGCAATGATGAAGTGAAAGAGGTGCTCTGCGACCTGCTATCAGTAGGCTGCGCGTTTCTGACCCTGGGGCAGTATCTGGCCCCTTCAAAGAATCATCATCCTGTAGTGGCTTACATTAGCCCGGAATCATTTCTCAAGTGGGAACAAACAGCCCTTGAAATGGGGTTTCGGGGCGTCGCTTCAGGCCCCTTTGTACGCAGCTCTTTCCATGCGGGTGAGATGTTTGAAAATAGTAAAATTTGATGGTTCCGTAAAAAGTCGTCACCCCGTTGAAAAACGGGGTCCAGTGCTTTTTTAAGTGCCTGATAACACTGGATTCCGGCTTTCGCCGGAAT